>BNJS01003884.1_pt1 | contig 159357 bp, 161 predicted proteins | sample 8540461 | NCBI WGS metagenome assembly BNJS01 (sample SAMD00202454, study PRJDB9452) | human saliva metagenome | isolation source: human saliva | place: Japan | reverse complement strand
AGAACTCAATAGCGTACCAAGTACTACACACACCCACACACTAGTGTTGTTGTGTGGGTGTCGCACACCCCGACCCTGGTAGTGGTGGGGTGTGTTGCTCTTGTCAAGAGATACACGCTTGAAACACTATTTTTATTGTTTTTGTTTTGTTTTTGTGCAGCACGCATTTTTGTGCAGTATGCGCAGTGTGTGTTGTGGTTGGAGAGTTTGATCCTGGCTCAGGACGAACGCTGGCGGCGTGCTTAACACATGCAAGTCGAACGGAAAGGCCCACCACTTTGGTGGTGGGTACTCGAGTGGCGAACGGGTGAGTAACACGTGGGTGATCTGCCCCGCACTGTGGGATAAGCCTGGGAAACTGGGTCTAATACCACATACGACCATGGCGTAGGGGTCATGGTGGAAAGCTTTTGCGGTGTGGGATGAGCCCGCGGCCTATCAGCTTGTTGGTGGGGTAATGGCCTACCAAGGCGGCGACGGGTAGCCGGCCTGAGAGGGTGGACGGCCACATTGGGACTGAGACACGGCCCAGACTCCTACGGGAGGCAGCAGTGGGGAATATTGCACAATGGGCGCAAGCCTGATGCAGCGACGCCGCGTGGGGATGAAGGCCTTCGGGTTGTAAACTCCTTTCGCCCGGGACGAAGCCCACCTGGTGGGTGACGGTACCGTGGAGAAGAAGCACCGGCTAACTACGTGCCAGCAGCCGCGGTAATACGTAGGGTGCAAGCGTTGTCCGGATTTACTGGGCGTAAAAGAGCTCGTAGGTGGTGTGTCGCGTCGTCTGTGAAATTCCGGGGCTTAACTCCGGGCGTGCAGGCGATACGGGCACGACTAGAGTGCTGTAGGGGTAACTGGAATTCCTGGTGTAGCGGTGAAATGCGCAGATATCAGGAGGAACACCGATGGCGAAGGCAGGGTTACTGGGCAGTTACTGACGCTGAGGAGCGAAAGCATGGGGGAGCGAACAGGATTAGATACCCTGGTAGTCCATGCTGTAAACGGTGGGCGCTAGGTGTGGGCTGTGTGTTTGCAGTCTGTGCCGTAGCTAACGCATTAAGCGCCCCGCCTGGGGAGTACGGCCGCAAGGCTAAAACTCAAAAGGAATTGACGGGGCCCGCACAAGCGGCGGAGCATGTGGATTAATTCGATGCAACGCGAAGAACCTTACCTGGGTTTGACATGCACCAGATCGGCGTAGAGATACGTCTTCCCTTGTGGTTGGTGCACAGGTGGTGCATGGTTGTCGTCAGCTCGTGTCGTGAGATGTTGGGTTAAGTCCCGCAACGAGCGCAACCCTTGTCTTATGTTGCCAGCACATTTTTGGTGGGGACTCATGAGAAACTGCCGGGGTCAACTCGGAGGAAGGTGGGGATGACGTCAAATCATCATGCCCTTTATACCCAGGGCTTCACACATGCTACAATGGTCGGTACAACGGGTTGCGACACTGTGAAGTGAAGCTAATCTCTTAAAGCCGGCCTCAGTTCGGATTGGGGTCTGCAACTCGACCCCATGAAGTCGGAGTCGCTAGTAATCGCAGATCAGCAACGCTGCGGTGAATACGTTCCCGGGCCTTGTACACACCGCCCGTCACGTCATGAAAGTTGGTAACACCCGAAGCCCATGGCCTAACCACCACCTGTGGTGGGGGGAGTGGTCGAAGGTGGGATTGGCGATTGGGACGAAGTCGTAACAAGGTAGCCGTACCGGAAGGTGCGGCTGGATCACCTCCTTTCTAGGGAGAATATGTGGTGTGTATCCAATAGGGGGTGTGGTGCTTGGTGTGGCTGTTGGGTGTCCCACACAATAAACGTGTGGAATTTTAAGCCCTTGTCTGCTGGTGATCATTATTGTTGTGGTGGTTGCTGGTGGTGGGGTGGTGTTGTGTGAGAACTGTATAGTGGACGCGAAATCATTTTTCTGTTTAATTTCTTTTGTGTTGTTTTGTGTGTGTTTTTCGTGTGGCGCACCACCGGAGGGTGGTGTGTTTGTTGTAAGGGCGCACGGTGGATGCCTGGGCATGTCAAGCCGATGAAGGACGTGAAGGGCTGCGTTAAGCCTCGGGGAGTTGCCGATTAAGCGTTGATCCGAGGATGTCCGAATGGGGAAACCCGGCCGTGGTTATGTGCGGTCACCTGCTGCTGAATGAAATAGGTGGTATGGGGGTTACGCGGGGAAGTGAAACATCTCAGTACCCGTAGGAGAAGAAAACAATATGTGATTCCGTTAGTAGTGGCGAGCGAAGGCGGAGGTGATGGCTAAACTCTATGCGTGGATGATACTTGGTAGGGGTTGCGTGTAGGGGGTTGTGGGATGCGTGTGTCTGGCTGGCTACCACTGGCTGGGCACCCTTGGGATTGTGTGTTAGGGGAAGTGGTGTGGAATCGCCCTGCCGTAGACGGTGACAGTCCGGTACCTGAAGACATGTGGTTGGGGTGTGTGCGTATTTTTCCCGAGTAGCAGCGGGCTCGTGGAATCTGCTGTGAATCTGCCGGGACCACCCGGTAAGCCTGAATACTTGGCGTGACCGATAGTGCAGTATAGTACCGTGAGGGAAGGGTGAAAAGTACCCCGGGAGGGGAGTGAAATAGTTCCTGAAACCGTGTGCTTACAATCCGTCATAGCCCCTGTTTGTGTGGGGTGGTGGCGTGCCTTTTGAAGAATGAGCCTGCGAGTCAGCGGCATGTCGCGAGGTTAACCCGTGTGTGTGGGGTAGTCGTAGCGAAAGCGAATCCTAATGAGGGTGTGTGAGTGGCATGTTCTGGACCCGAAGCGGGGTGATCTACCCATGGCCAGTGTGAAGCGGTGGTAAAACATTGTGGAGGCGCGAACCCACTTAGGTTGAAAACTGAGGGGATGAGCTGTGGGTAGGGGTGAAAGGCCAATCAAACTCCGTGATAGCTGGTTCTCCCCGAAATGCATTTAGGTGCAGCGTTGCGTGGTTGTTGTTGGTGGTAGAGCGACTGGTTGGTTGATGCGGGACGATCATCTTAGCGATGCCAGCTAAACTCCGAATGCCAATAATATGCGAGCGTGGCAGTGAGACGGCGGGGGATAAGCTCCGTGACGTCGAGAGGGAAACAGCCCAGATCGTCGGTTAAGGCCCCTAAGGGTGTGCTGAGTGGAAAAGGAGGTGTCATCGCGAAGACAGCCAGGAGGTTGGCTTAGAAGCAGCCATCCTTGAAAGAGTGCGTAATAGCTCACTGGTTAAGTGGTGATGCGCCGATAATGTAGTGGGGCTTATAAAGTACACCGCCGAAACCGCGGCAACACACATTTTTGGTGGTGTGTGTTGGGTAGGGGAGCGTCGTGCATGCTGGGAAGCTGTCACGGAAGTGGTGGTGGAGTGTGTGCGAGTGAGAATGCAGGCATGAGTAGCGAAAAAAACATGTGGAAAAACGTGTTCGCCGGATGACTAAGGGTTCCTGGGTGAAGCTAATCTTCCCAGGGTGAGTCGGGACCTAAGGCGAGGCCGACAGGCGTAGTCGATGGATAACGGGTTGATAGTCCCGTACCCGTGTATGCGCGACCAGTGGTGACTCGGTTGTACTAACCACCCACCACCGCGGGATCAATGCTTTTTGGTGTTGGTTTGGTGTGTGGTGCGTGGGATCTTGATCGTTGGTAGCCAAGCGATGGGGTGACACAGATTGGTAGTCAAGGCCACTTAGTGGATTGTGGTGTAAGCGTGTGGCCCGTAGGATAGGTAAATCCGTTCTGCATTAGTGGGTGAGGCGTGATGCGTACCCAGGTTTGGGGATGTTTGATGTGCCTGTGCTGTCGAGAAAAGCCTCTAGCGATGTGTGTGCACGGCCCGTACCGGAAAACCGACACAGGTGGTCTGGTTGAGGATACTAAGGCGTTCGGGTGAACTATGGTTAGGAACTCGGCAAAATGCCCCCGTAACTTCGGGAGAAGGGGGGCCATGTGCGGCAATCACCCTTGTGCGGTGTGCGTTGTGTGTGGCCGCAGAGAAGTGAGGGAAGCGACTGTTTATTAAAAACACAGGTCCGTGCGAAGACGTTGCAAGTCGAGGTATACGGACTGACGCCTGCCCGGTGCTGGAAGGTTAAGAGGACTCGTGAGCACACCCTGGTGGTGTGTGAGGCGGGTAATTGAAGCCCCAGTAAACGGCGGTGGTAACTATAACCATCCTAAGGTAGCGAAATTCCTTGTCGGGTAAGTTCCGACCTGCACGAATGGCGTAACGACTTCCCTGCTGTCTCAACCATAGGCCCGGTGAAATTGCAGTACGAGTAAAGATGCTCGTTTCGCGCGGCAGGACGAAAAGACCCCGGGACCTTTACTATAGCTTGGTATTGGTGTGTGCTGCAGCTTGTGTAGGATAGGTGGGAGACGTGGAAGCATTCACGCTAGTGGGTGTGGAGTCATTGGTGAAATACCACTCTGGTTGTTGTGTGCATCTAACTGTGGGCCCTGATCGGGTTTTGGGACAGTGCCTGGTGGGTAGTTTAACTGGGGCGGTTGCCTCCTAAATGGTAACGGAGGCGCCCAAAGGTTCCCTCGGCTTGGTTGGTAATCAGGTTTGTAGAGTGTAAGTGCAGTAAGGGAGCTTGACTGTGACACTGACGGGTGGAGCAGGTGCGAAAGCAGGGACTAGTGATCCGGCATCAACGTGTGGGTGTGGTGTCGCTCAACGGATAAAAGGTACCCCGGGGATAACAGGCTGATCTTCCCCAAGAGTTCATATCGACGGGATGGTTTGGCACCTCGATGTCGGCTCGTCGCATCCTGGGGCTGGAGTAGGTCCCAAGGGTTGGGCTGTTCGCCCATTAAAGCGGCACGCGAGCTGGGTTTAGAACGTCGTGAGACAGTTCGGTCTCTATCCGCCGCGCGCGTGGAAACTTGAACAAGGCTGTCCCTAGTACGAGAGGACCGGGATGGACGTACCTCTAGTGTGCCAGTTGTCACGCCGGTGGCATGGCTGGTTGGCTATGTGCGGGAGGGATAACCGCTGAAAGCATCTAAGCGGGAAGCCTGTTGTGAGATGAGGTTTCTGTTGAGGTTCCCTGTAGATGAGGGGGTTGATAGGTCGGAGTTGGAAGCATCGTAAGGTGTTGTGAGATGACCGATACTAATATGACCGACACAAACATACCCCATAGATAATAGGTGGTGGTGTGCTACAGGATTGTGGAAAACGCATGCGTGTTAAATGGCATGAAGAAAATATAGTGAACAGGAAAGCATGGGCCTTGTGTGGGTTTGTGTGTGCTGCTGTTGGTGGTGTGTGGTTTCGTGTTTGCTGTGCAGTGTCTGGCACAACACCAGTTGTGTTGGGTGTGTTGGTGGTGATAGTCGCAGGGTCACGCCCGGTTGTCCTTTTCGAACCCGGTTGCTAAGTCTGTGGGCGCTGATGGTACTGCACCTGGGAGGGTGTGGGAGAGTAGGTTACTGCCAGCATTGATAACTCCAAATGATGGTGGGTGGGGTGTTGTGTGTGCCTGGTGTGGGCGCACCGGCACCCCACCCACCCTTTTTTTGTTGTTTTGTTTGCTTGTTTGCTTTTTGCTATGCGGGTGCGGGGTTGTGTGGGGGTTATGGGGTGTCGTTGATGTAGGTGATGAGTTGTTGTGCTTCGTTGATCAGGGGGTTGCCGAAGAATCGGGGACTAGACAACAACACCAACACAACACCAGCATGATGAAGTGCGGTGTCATGTTCGTCGCGTTGGACGTGCATGTAGCCGAGGTTTAGATGGGTTTTGGCCTCGCGGACAACGGCGTCAATGTCGTGAAATGCCTGCGTTGCGGCCTGCATGTATGCGATGGCGTTGGTTTGCTGGTCGCAATGCCAGTGCATGTATGCTTTGTCGCTGAGCCATTCGGCGTGGTGCCATTTGGGGCTGTGGTGTTCGTCGAATCCTTCGCTAGTCACAATGGTGTGAAGCTCATCCATGATGGTTTCCATCTGGATGATTTCGTGTTCGGGAACGCGCCCCGGCTGGTCAGCAATGCATCGACAGTACTGGTAGAGTGCTTTGGCTTGCTGTTGGGCGTCGGGGTGGGTGAGGGTAAGACGGGTTTGCCAGGTGGTTTTGGCGCGTTCGTAGTTTCCATCGCTGGCGAAGAGGTGGGCTGCAGTTTCGTAGTGTTCGCAGCGCGCTGTGTTGTCGTCACTGTTTTCGGCGAGTTCAAGTGCATGTTCGGCGGCTTGGCCGTTGTACTCTAGTTCGCTGAGCGCGGTGACGAGGTGGCTTCTGAGTTTGGTTTCATTGGCGTCATTGATGTCGCTGTTGTCCAGCGTCATGAGCGTCATTTCGGCTACTTCGGCTGCTTCATGGTGTCGTTTCGCCTGGTTGAGGCAGCGACACAGGTCAACGGCACAGGCGAGTTGAATAGGAATTAGCCCACAAGCGGCGGTGAGGTTGAGGCAGTTTCGATAGGCGTCTATTGCTTCGTTGAGGTACCCGGCGTGGTAGGCCCCATTGCCGAGGATCCGGTAGCCCATGATGCGGACTCCGATGGGTTCGTTGGTATGGGTGCGCATAGCCTGATCGGCCATTTGGCAGGCGATCATGGGGTCCTCGGTGGCCATGGCTTCGGCAATGAGCCGGTAGGCATCATCATGCCCGGTAAAGGGGTAGGTGATGGTGCCTGTTTGGGAAAGGTCAAAAATGGTGTTGGTTGGTATGAAGACGTTGCCGGCGGGCGTATCGTCAAGCCATGGCCGGTCCCCAAGGTTGAGTGGGGGATAGGTGTCTTCTTCAGTTGATTCGTTAAAGACACCGCTGAAGTCGGGAATTGCGGTCTGCATGTCGACGTCCGCGGGGTTAAGGTCCGCGTCAAGGTGAATGGTGTCCAGTTGTTCGGTGACGTCAGTAACGGTGTGCGGGTTGGTGAGGCCAGGGCGGGCGTCGAAAAACGCGGCGATGTCGAGTGCCAGGGTGGTGAACCAGGCGCGGGCTTGCGCGTTGGTGGGGTTGACAAGGGACCCAGTGGGGTGCCAGGGGAGCGTTTCGCCGGGTAGGGTGCCGTGGAATGTTCCTTCAGGGGGGAAGCGCCGCTGTGACCTGCGCGCCGGCGATGGCTAGTTCCATGAGCACAGTGGGGGTTTCTGCGCGTTCCCACCATGGCAGGTGTCGTAGAAGAATGTGCAGGGCACGTTCGGTGCGGCCAGACAGGGTGAGGTATTTGATGTGCTCGGGGATGTACTCAAGGTAGGCGGGGGATGAGCGGTCGCGTCGGTAGGAGCGGACGTGGGCTGCCCAAGCTTTGGAGTCGTTACCTGTGTATAGCCACGGCATCATCATGACGGTCAACAGAGCCTCAGGCTGTGCTTCGCAGCTGCCGGATTCCTGGGTGTTCAGGATCTCCTCGCCGATGCTACGGGCGCGGTCCCATTCCTTGAGGTGGGAGTAGTACCGGACTTCATGCATCGGGTCGCAGCTCACGCAGTCGGAAAATTCGGTGCGTGCTGCGGCCCGCCAGTTGGACAGGGCTTTCTCGGCGTCCTCGTACTCGCCGAAATGGTGTAGCAGCAGGTATTCGCGAATGTAGACGGCGCTGAGTTCGTCACCCAAACTCAGGTAAAGTTCCCGCATTTGCTGGAGAACATCTTTGCATTTCTGCACAGGAACGGTAGGCACCTGACGCAGCGCCGTAATGACGTACTTGTACTGCCAGGCGAAGGAGTGCTTGAGCGCATCTGTAAAGAGGTCCGGACGCGTGCGGTACATGTTATCGCACCAGGTAAAGGGGGCAATCACACGTGTTGCTTCGCCGCCCATGGTGTAGGCGGTGACAAGATTGCTATAGCACTCCAAGGCATCCTCATCACGCCCGAGATCTTCGGCAAGGCGGGCGGCCTGCGCCCAGAGAGCAGAACATCCAGGACCCCAAGGTGCGGCCTGGGCGCGGGCGATGAGGTCATAGAGGTCGTCAAGATCGGTCATCGTTGAAGGTCCTATCAGCGGAGTGAGGCGGTGATCAGGTTGCTGAACACCTGCGTGGACCAAGCGCGGACGGTAGAGTCCATGGGATGCTTTCCGGCGAGTAGAGCCTGAACAAACAGCCCCCGAATGGCGGATTCTACAATCTGCGGTTGTTGAGAGGTACTGCCCGCCAACTGGTGATTAAGGGTGCAGTTAGCGTTGAAAATTAACTGGGGAGTGTCCATGCCGTCGTTGTCCAAGGTGGCACCATTCATCAGGTCCACTAGTCCCTCAAAAGCCCCGACGGCTTCATCGATGGCGCGTTGTTCAATCGCTTTACCAGCAACATCTGAGTTGGGTAGGTATAAGACGGGCATGGTGGACGGCTGGAACTGGCGGATTTGGGGCGAGGCTTTATCGCCGAGGGCGGCCGACGCGGCGTCGAGAAGCGGGCGCAGGGCGGTGGCATCAGTGCCGTTGGGTTTCTCCAGTACTCCCAGCACCTCTAGCGGGTCCAATTCGCTAATGCCCAGGCCAGGGTGATCCAGCTGAACCTGTGCTAACAGCTCTTCATCAAAGGCAAACCCAGCGTTGACAATGCACAGTTCACTCGCCGAGGCCACTGGAAGCAGGGCACGGAACTGACTATCGGTGCTGGTAAAACGGATTCCCCCGTGCTCCTCAAGCACCTCCTGTAGGGTTTTCATACCCAACGATGTTTGGAACGGCACCGCCGAACACACCAGTTCACGGGTCTTGTCATCAGTGAGAGCCAGCGCCTTCAAACCGTGTACATGAAGTGCCACGAACTCTTGGAACTGTAGCGGGTAGTATTCGGCGAGGTCACCGAGCCATTGCCGAATGCTGTCACCCAGCTCCTGTCGAGTTTCCTCCAACAGCGAATCATCAAACAGGGACTCCCGGGAGGCCGTGGGGCGCAGAAACTCCGTGTCCACCACAACGCGGGCAAAATACGCCCACTCGGGGAGCAGATCGGTGACATGCGTGCTGAGCAACATGCGTCGCAAATACACGTGGTGCTTGAGCAACTGTCCTGGGTGAGCCCCCTGCGGAATAATAAACGCCACCCCGCGGACCCCCGACACGGGGACTTCTAGCGGAATGCACGCAAATGGCTGAAAACCAAAGTTATCGATGCACCAACGCTGCTGATCATCAAGCGACATTTCCCACGGCGCAGGCTGTGCCGACAAATGCTCCGCATCCTGAGAGCGGCGTTCGCACGTCACATCCACCGGCAGCAGACGGCCATAGTGATCAATAAGCTTGCTCACTACTGGGTAGTCAAAAAAACGTTCCCCCGGCAGGGACTTCAACACAATCGTGGTACCCGGACCCTGCAGTTCTGCGGGCACTTCCTCCGGCAACGCTGTGCGCACGGTCCAGGTGCCATCCGACCGGCCCTGCCACAGCACCACATCCTCTGGTGCATCTGGCTTGGCGGAACGGGAAAACTACCGTGATCTCCAGCGAAACCATGAAACACGACAACAAACCGATGCCAAACTGCCCCAAAAACTCGCTGCGAGCCAGCCCAAACTCGTCGCGTTTCGACGACCCTCCGATCGTGGATAGCAGCGTCTCCGCCTCGACGTGAGTTAGCCCAATGCCAGTATCGGTAATACTCAGGAACTCTCCGTTGTTGTCCGTGATGAAGCGAATCCGCGCGGGTGACATTTCCGGTTCCAGCTCACGTCGCGCAGTGATGGCATCGAAGCCGTTTTGCAGGAGTTCACGGACAAACACCCGTGGCCCTGAATAAAGATTGCGCGATAAAAGCTCAACCATGCCACCAAGATCGACCTGGAAATTCTGCGAATCAGCCTGCTGGCCAGGGCCCATGAGAGTAACTACCTTTTGTTGTGTCTAACGTTGCTCGATCTGCACGTCAAAATGCTCAGCGAACCGTTTCATCGCTGCCAAGTTGGCGCTCAGTGCAACATTAACCCACTCCACTAGCTGTTCATCAGTCGCACCTGCCGGGCAGAGAATAGCGCTGTCGACGCGCAACATGACGGTGCCCTCGTCCTCATCAGAGGTGATAAATGACGTGCCGAAATTCGTTCCCAGGTTATGGTCAGCAGCCCACATCACAGCGTCTTCGAAACGATCCAACGACAGTGTCAGGTTGTTGATGCCAAAGGCAGACACCATCAGGCAGTTATCGTGCTCGGTGGAAAAAACTGTGTACACGCCGTCGAAATATGCGTACAAAAACTGCGGGTTCTCCACCTGTTCGGGGGTACCTACGTTCCAGCCGTTCCGGGCGACCAGCGACTGCAAGCGCTGGAAAGACACCGGCTGCACCACATTTTCCTCCCCCTTGGGATTCCGTGTTGTTAAACCACGCCATAGCTAGTCCTCCTGCTCTTCTTCCCAATCAACAACGTGCGGGAAAATCTCTTTCATCTGTTCCGAGGCGTAGACAAAAGAACCAATTTCCATACGCACCTGGGCGAGCAGTTGCTCATCGGTCATCCCCGGGTGGTTCAGCACCGAATGCTCGAACATGATCTTGGCGCGGTTGCTATCCTCATTGGAGTTGACCAGGATCTTTGGGGACAACAACTTGCTGTTCAGATCGTTGGCCACAAAGTATGCCTTACGAATGTCCTCTGCGACGGTCAGCTCGCCCCGCCAATATGCATACGTCCGCAGGACATCCTCGGAAATGTTGAACCACACAGCCATGTCGGGGAACCCTAAACCAAGCTCACCGTCGTTGAGATCAATGTCATAGACAAGGTCTTCCTCCTTCACGATGGACTCCAAACGGTCCATAGTGATCTTTGGAAATGACATAGGTAACTACTTTCTTCCTCGGGTGAGTATCAGGTACGCAGTGGCGTGCAAGGGTGTCGTCTTGATCGCCGCACTCCAGCCTAACACTCGTATTACGCGAAAACCGCAGCTATTTTCGTGTTGCGCTGTCCACAATAAACCCCCTACCACTGAAATCACGTATTCGCGCGCCATCAACAGTAGGGGGTGTCACAGCGTTGCTACTCGGAGATGGCCTCCAGTGGCTTCGTCTTAGCAGCCTTGTGGCCTGGCCACACCGCCGCCAAAACGCCCACAAAACCAGATCCGACCAGCATAATGAGCACCTGCATCCATGGGATAACAACCTTATCCAGGCCATCACCGGACAGGATGGACACAAACGCCCAACCCACGCCCAAGCCAATGGCCGCACCAATCAGCGCACCGAATAGAGCAATCACCGCTGACTCAATGTAGATCATCCTGCGAATCTGCCCACGCTGCGTGCCGACGGCGCGCAACATGCCGATTTCCCGTCGACGCTCAATGACGCTCAACGCCAGGGTATTAATGATGCCCAGGACGGCAATCACCACTGCCAAGGCCAGCAGACCGTAGAGGATATTGAGCATCTGACTGATACCCTGCGCGGATTGGCCCTTGTACTCGGTCTTGCTGAGCACTGAGATGACGATGTCGTCAGCAACGGCCTTCTCCAGGTTCTCGCGAACAGTGGTCTGGCTGGCGCCAGGATCAGTTTTCACAAAAATCTTAGTGATCTTGATGTCCGGCTGTTTCACCACTTGTTCTGCCGTAGGCATCGGAATGAAGAAGCGCATTTCAGAACTGTTGTCCTCCGTGATGGCCTGGACGGTGGCTTGGCGCTCGCTGTTGGGATCACCAGCGACGCCGAAAGTGTTACCAGACGCGACCACTGCCTCAACGCTGAATTTGCTGAGTGTGACCTGGTCGCCCACACCAACATTCAGCTGCTGCGCAGTGCTTTGTGACAGCACAATCCCGTTCTGAGAGTTCGTGTCGATGGTGCCGTCGGTGACCTTCATGTCGTAGACACGGGATATATCACCCATGACGACAGGAGAAGTGGCCCCATTAAGGTTGCCATCAAGAGCCTGGTTGTTCACCAGAATCGGCGCAGTAGAGACAGTAGCGGTGGAGTCCACGCCCTCAACACGGTTGATGCGCTCGGGGGCATCCTTCGGGATAGATAACGACGAGTTCTGCGGTCCAGTGAGAACGAAAGTCCGCAGTGATGGAGCTATCTAACATATCCGACGTGCTGTCACGCATCGTGGCACCCAGCATGCCGATGGAGCTGACCATCATCAACCCCAGCGTCAAGGCGAAAGACGTGGTTGCCGTACGACGGGGATTGCGGCGCGAGTTAGTGGCGGCGAGCTTGCCCACGACGCCGAACGGGGCGCCGACAATCCGGCCGAGTCCGCCCACAAGGGGAATGGACAGCATAGGACCAGCAAGCCACAGGCCAATGACCAGGAAGAAGGCGCCAGCACCAATGATGCTGGCCTTGAGGCCAATACCCCCTGCACTGATGACGGCAGGGATGACCACGAGTGCCACACCGAGGGCTAAGACAACTCCACCAAAAATGGTTCGTACCAGCAGGGAGTCACTGCTGGACTGGTCGCCACTACGCATTGCCTGAACAGGCCGCACCGCTCCCAGCGCGGCGAGCGGGTGCCCACGCGCTGAGAACAGTGACAATAATGCCCACGATAAGTGGGATGGCAATGGACTGAGCGGTCAAACCCAAACCAGTACTGGGGAACCCAAAGCCACGGGCCTCCATGATGGCGTAGATGAGGCGAACAATGCCCACACCAGCAGCAATGCCAAGGAGGGAGCCAATGATACCCACAATGATTGCCTCAAAGATGACAGCGCGAGTGATCTGGGATTGTTTTGTTCCGATGCTCCTCAGCAGAGCGAACTCGCGGTTACGCTGAGCGACGATCATGGAGAAGGTGTTGGAAATGATGAACGTGCCCACCAGCAGCGAAATGCCAGCAAACGCCCACAGGAAGTAATTCACGAAGGACAGTGCCGTTTTGATCTGTTTGGTGGTCTGCTCAACCAGTGCTTGGCCCGTTTCAAACTTCACAGTGGGGTGTTGGGTGCTGAGGCGTTCGCGGACGCTATCGGCAGACGCGCCGTCGTTAAGCGAGATACTTGCCTGGGAAACATGCTGCCCATCGGTGAATTTCTGCAGGTAGGTGGGTTCTGAGTATAGGACACCGATGGTGCCACCGGCATCCGCGCCGAACTCGAAAATGCCCGTGACTTTGGCTGGGGAACGGTCTTGCGGTGTGACGACCGTGATGGTGTCGCCAACCTTGATATTGCCCTTCTCAGCGGCGGTTGTGTTCACAGCAATCTCATCAGGCTGCTGAGGGTACGCGCCGTCCTTCAACGGCAAAAATGACATGGCCCGCTGGGGCGGGTCGACAGCAAACGCTGAAGAATCGAGGCCACCAGTTTGTAGCGCCTTCCCGTCACTGCCTGTGATAGCCACCGAAGACTGGTAATTGGCAACGCTGACGCCCCTAACATCGGGATCGGCACGTAGTTGCTCAATCAGCGGCAAGGGAAGACCACCAATGCTCTGATCAGTGGGTTGAACGACGAGGTCAACGTCGTCATATGCCGACGAAATCATCGAGGTGAAGCTCTGCGACAAACTGCTGGTAAACATGCTGGAACCGGCGATAAACGCGGTACCCAGCACCACCGACAAAATAGTCAACACAAGGCGCAACTTGTGCGCGGCAATAGTGCGCAGCGAAATAGTGCGCATGGGGGAACGCATGGATGTGACAGACATGGACTACATATCCTCGATCCTGGCCATGATGCGCAGAATATTCTCGGCGGTGGGATTATCCAGCTCCTCCACAAGCCGACCATCAGCCAAGAACACCACGCGATCGGCGTACGACGCCGCCTTCGCATCGTGGGTCACTATCACCACGGTTTGATTCAGCTCATCCACCGACGTGCGCAAAATATCCAACACCTCCGCCGAGGAATTGGAATCCAAGTTACCCGTAGGCTCGTCACCAAAAATGATCTCTGGGCGTGAAATTAACGCACGGGCCACAGCGACACGCTGCTGCTGACCACCAGACAACTCGGCAGGGCGGTGATTTAAACGCTCCGTCAAACCAAGACGTTTAGTCACCTCATCAAACCACTGCGGGTCAACCTTGCGACCCGCAATCTCCATAGGCAGCGTGATGTTTTCCCTCGCAGTCAGCGTGGGCACCAGGTTAAAAGACTGGAACACAAAGCCCAGTCGGTCACGACGCAGGGTAGTGATGTTCTTGTCGCGCAAGTGGGACAGCTCCGTGTCGCCAATGAACGTCTGCCCGTCAGTCACCGTGTCCAAACCGGCCATGCAGTGCATCAACGTTGACTTTCCTGACCCCTGATGGTCCCATGATGGCAGTGAAACGACCCTGCGAGAACTCAATGTTGACGCTATCCAACGCGGTGACAGCAGTATCGCCTGATCCATAGCGCTTCACCAGATTGACTGCACGGGCAGCGATGGGAAGAGTATGCGATGGCCGTGACGGCTGCTGCGGGGGTTGTGGAGCAGACGACGGCGTGGACACTGGTTCAACCATGGGAAAGAAATCCTCAACTTGTCGGAAACAAAAACGGCTGCGCACGTACCCGTTAGGCAACACCGTGATGCAGAGCCATGATGCCAATAGGCTCTGGCACTTGCACGTCACAACTGAAATGTCAGCTAGCGGACTGGCAGCTTGTTACTTCTATTATTGCTGAAATCGGTTGTGTTCGCCGTGACTGAAAGCAATGGAAGGATTCAGTGAAAGGATCAACAAAGGACAAGGACCTCGCCAGCAACTGTAACGGTCTACCATAATCCTCCACGTTCTCAGGCAAAACAACAGGATAAATGGGATCGCCTAGGATGGGTGCTCCGGCCAACCACATATGCACCCGCAACTGATGTGTACGCCCCGTAGTGGGGCGCAGGGTATACCTACCTAGTGGAGGCAGCTCCCCCTCCGTGGGACCGTATATCTTTTCACACTGCGCCTGCTCCACCTGGGTGAGTGGGGACACAGAAACCAGTTCCGTGCGGGCATTGGGCTCACCGTCAGTGATAAATGTTTGTAAACTCCCGCGCTTATGCTCCATCCGGTGCTCCCACACCACCGGAGTATCCCATCGCTTTAGAGGAGCGATAGCCTCATAGACTTTCTGCGTCTGGCGCGTGGCGAACAGCTCCTGATACGCCCGTCGTACCCCCGGTGTTTTTGTGAAAATCAGCACACCTGAAGTCAAGCGATCAAGGCGATGCGCTGGCGATAACTCGTGATTTCCCGTCTGCCGACGCAAGCGCACCAACGCCGTTTCGGTAATATGACGCCCCCTAGGCAAAGTCGACAAAAACGGGGGTTTATCCACGACGAGCAGGCGCTCATCCTCGTATAACGTGGGACAATCGTAGGGAACCATCGGTTCGGGGGCAGGAATGCGATAAAACCACACGTCCGCACCAGGAGTGACCAATTGTTCTGGGGAAAAGGGGTCGTCCTTGCAGGTCAACAACCTCGCGGGCGGCAAAACGAGCATCAATGGCAGCGTCGTTGTCATCACCATGACGGTGCGTCTGCGTCTGCACCAAAAATGCAATGAAATCTCGCGCCGGGGTGGGCGGGGCATCTAACGGCAGGCGTGCACGCGATGGGTTTAACCCATCTCGCACTGGCAAAGGTGCTTTTTTGCTGCGTTTATGTACTATTCTTTGCCCCATGGATATCAATACTCTCATAGCCCCGGTGATTGAATTCTTCGGCACCACGCTGGGCCAACAAATCGGCAACATTCTCCGTGCAATTTACACGGTGTTGTACCCGCCAAATGCGGCTGCGGCGCGGGTTGAGCCGACTCCATAATCAGACAATTATGGGAAATGCCGCTCTTTAGGGCGGCACAGCACTGAATGTGCAGTTGGGGGATGCGGGTGGAAGGGGCGGGCGTCGATAATGACCCCCTTCGGGGTTATAACCAGCTGATGTAACTGGGCATATATAGGTAAGCTGGTGGTAGGATGCGGTTCCCCTTGACCGAAAGGTTGCACGCAGATGAATAAGGAAAACATTGTTGTTGTAGCCATTGATGGCTCAGACGCCTCAAAAGTCGCAGTCCGCTGGGCGGCCAACACCGCAATGAAGCGTGACATTCCGCTGCGGTTGGCAGCAAGCTACTCCATGCCGCAGTTTCTTTACGCAGAGGGAATGGTTCCACCCCAGGAACTGTTCGATGAGCTGCAAGAAGAAACCATGGAGAAGATCAACGAGGCCCGTGAGATTGCTCATGAGGTCGCACCGGATATCAAAATCGGACACACCATCGCAGAGGGCAGCCCCATTGACATGCTGCTGGAAATGTCCAAGTACGTCACCATGATCGTTATGGGTTCGCGTGGACTTGGCGGCCTTTCCGGTATGGTCATGGGTTCAGTCTCTGCGGCGGTGGTCAGCCACGCGCACTGCCCTGTTGTGGTGGTGCGCGGTGACAACCCCGTCACTGAAGACACCAAATACGGTCCTGTTGTGGTGGGTGTGGACGGCTCCGGGGTCAGCCAAAAAGCAATCGAATACGCCTTTGCTGAAGCATCCGCACGCGAATGCGAGCTCATCGCGGTGCACACGTGGATGGATATGCAGATTCAAGCATCCCTCGCCGGACTTTCCGCTGCTCAGCAGCAATGGAAAATCGTCGAGGAAGAGCAGAATATGCTCCTCGGACACCGCCTGGCAGGCTACGCGGAGAGGTACCCAGATGTGCAGGTCACCCGGGTGGTCACCCGAGACCGGCCAGTGCGGGCGCTTGTCGACGCCGCGAAAGGCGCGCAACTGCTCGTGGTCGGCTCTCACGGGCGCGGCGGGTTCAAAGGCATGCTGCTGGGTTCCACCTCCCGCGCACTTCTGCAATCCGCGCCGTGCCCCATGATGGTGGTTCGGCCAGATAGTGACGCTAAAGCGCACTGACCCATAGGCGGCCCTCAATCGGGCCGCCTTTCGTTGTGCTGAACAGATTTGTCTATTTTTTTGGGGTGTGTGGTATATCTACAGTGCTGGGGAGGTATTCTAAAGGGGTCTAGGCAACGAGAGAGGAAGTGGGAATAATCGCAGCGCAGACAAAGCGACACACGCTAAAACGTCCAGCCGTCGACGTAACCGCCCCAGCCCCCGGGAGCGGCTTTTAGCCAGCGCCACGCAACTGTTCACCACCGAAGGAATTCGCGTCATCGGCATTGACCGTATCCTGCGGGAAGCCGATGTTGCCAAAGCCAGCCTTTACTCGCTCTTCGGATCCAAAGACGCCCTGGTGATCGCCTACCTTCAGGACCTCGACCAGAAATGGCGCGACACCTGGCGGGAACGCACCGTAGACATGGAACACCCAGAAGACAAGATCCTGACGTTCTTTGACATGTGTCTTGATGAAGAACCCGCCAAAGACTTCCGGGGGTCGCACTTCCAAAATGCGGCTAATGAATACCCACGACCTGAAACCGAGGGGGAACGCGGCATTGTTGCAGCCGTGATGGAACACCGACGCTGGTGCCACCAAACCATGACGGACCTGCTTACCGAAAAAAACGGGTATCCAGGAACCACGCAGGCAAATCAACTGCTCGTGTTCATTGATGGCGGCATGGCCGGGGCGAAGCTGAGTCGCAGTCTCCTACCCTTGGAAACGGCGCGCGACCTGGCTAAACAGCTCCTCTCCGCGCCACCCGCAGATTACTCGATCTAGCTTCGTTTGAGGTGCCGGGGGCCATTGGGGCTGCGGGGCACAGCCTCCCACTGCGCCCGGGTTTCTCTCCTCATGCGGTGACGGCCTGGTGGTGGCGGCTTGTTAGCTTCGCGCTCCATGCGTTCCCGTTCGCGCTTGATTTTGACAGCTCACGCCGCTTGTCCTTGATTTCTTGTTTCTTGGTGCGGGCGGCGTAGCGCTCGTACTCCCAGTCTTCAATGGCCTTGCGGTTTGCGGCCCGTAGCTGCGGGATACGGTGGGGAAGCAACACCATGAGAAGGCGTCGACGTCGCAGCCCCCACTTGTAGGCGCGCTTCTTGCGGACGCGGTCACGTCGTTCCTGCTTGCTGAGCTCTCGGAAGTCCTCGTACTCGGGGGTGAGTGGAAAATGTTTGTCCAGGAGTTTTGAGATGGTGATGTACTGCGTCATGGTCCACAACGAGTTTGCGAACCAGTAGAGGCTGATGGCCACTGGTGCGGGGCCGGTCAGGCCGAAACTGATGGGGAAGACCGGGACGGTGAACGCCATCACAATGGTTGCTTTGTACAGGCCCACCGCAAAGGAGGACTTGTAGTCCATGGTGAGCAAGTTCCTGTACATGGAGTACACCATGTTCACGGACATAAAGATGGCCGCAGAGATGAAGAAAGGCAGGGCAAATCGGAATACGGCGTCGTGGTTGGTGTTGAGGAAGGTGAACTGCTCGTCCGTCATGGCCACATAGGCGGGCATGGGGACACCGCCAACACGGCCTTCGAGGAATGTTGCGACGTCGTTAGACGTGAGAAAACCGATGGGAGCGTGGGTGGTGGCGTGCAGCCCCTCTGTGGGGCGGGCCATGCGGAGGAGCACTTGGTAGAGCCCCATGAACATGGGAAGTTGAATGAGTGTGGGGACACAGCCAGCGGAGACGCGGTAATCGTGGTCTTTGAAAAGCTTACGCCGGGCTTTTTGGAGTTCGTCGTCGGCTTCGGCGTCGGTTCGGTCCTGGAACTCTTCTTCAAGTTGGCTGAGTTTTGGGCGCAGATTCACATAGATACGACCGGCCCGGTACTGCATCCACGCTGGGGGCAGAATGGTGAGGCGGACTACTACGATGAGGCCAAATATGGACAGCATCCATGCCGTAGAGTCACTGAGCCCCAGGACGGAATGTAGCAGGATATGCCACATTTTCATGATGCCCGATACCGGGTAGATCAAGAATTCCACCGGGTAGATCAGGAAGCGCAGCACGAATGTTGCCTCCTTGTTCTATCGGTGTCAGGGCCTTCGAGAGCCGTCGTCTTTATTAAATGGTAACCAAATATTCTGTGGGTAGGCACCCAGAGTCACAGCTTTGCTTAAGTTTTGGGGAGCAGCTGATAGTATTTTCAGCCATGAGTAGAGCTGATACTGACTCTCGTCGGAGAGTTGGGATCACCCAGATTTTGGGTGAGTTGCTGGTCACAATAGGTGTGCTGGCATTGCTGTTTGCCTTCTATGAGGCGTACTGGACAAATTTGGAAGCTGGCCGCGAACAAAGCAGGGTATCGGACCAACTGCAAAAGGGATGGGACAGTGAACGGGTGAATCCGCGTCAGAAGCACACTCCGGCGCTTGGCGAAGCCTTCGCAAGGATGTACATTCCGGCGTTTGGGTCGGATTTTCAGTTTGCCATTGTTGAAGGCACAGGTGATAAGGATCTGCTTGCGGGTCCTGGGCACTACGCCGAGTCCCAAATGCCGGGCCAGCCGGGTAATTTTGCTGTGGCGGGGCACCGTGTGGGTAAGGGCGCGCCGTTCAATGATTTGGGTAACTTGAAGACCTGCGACGCGGTGGTCGTGGAAACGCAAGCGACATGGGAGATTTACCGTGTGTTGCCCATTGATGCGTCACAGGCTACGCGCCACGCAGAGGCCGCGAAGTGCTTGTCGCCGGAGCAGGTGGAACGTGTCTCCACAGGGGAGTACGCCGGGGTGGACGGCCGGGTGATTACTCTGCCGGGTGACGTCGGGGTGATTAATCCTGTGCCAGGTATGGCCGGTGCGGCGGCTCCGACAATGGAGAGCTTGATGACCATGACCACCTGCCACCCGCAGTTTTCTAACGCCGAGCGCATGATCGTTCACGCCATGCACGTGCGTACGGACCCCAAAGCGGACGGCTTCCGCCCTGCTGAATTGGAGGAAAAATAAATGTATGGGTTTATTTGGCGTCATTTGCCCGGACCCACACCGGTGAAAATACTCATCAGCGTGGTGTTGTTGGCTGCGGTGTTTATGCTGCTCATGGAGGTTATCTTCCCGATAATCTCGCAGTATATGCCTTACAATGATGTGTCCGTTTAGGGTTCTTCTTGGGTTATAGCCCTAGCGCGCCGATCACTTCCGTGGCCACAAGTTCAGCTTTGAGGGATTGCTCTTGATTGCTGAACACCACCACGGCGGTTGAGTCTTTCTGGACGGCGTAGACAGCGCGGCCGTCGCCACCGAACCGCCCACCAGACCACCCTGTGGGTTCCTCTGCGGGGTCCGTGGTGGCGATCGGGGCCGCCCAGTCCACAACAGCAACGGCCTCGTCGGGGGAAGGCATGTGCCGCACGAGAACGGTGAGTTGGGGGTCCTCCGAGTACGACCAGAAAACACACGCAGGGGGATCAAACCGCGTATCGACGCCCACGCGGGTCACCCGTTGCCCGTTTGTTTGCGCGACCCACGCCGCGTCAAGGTAGGGACACGCTTCTGCGGGTTGGGTATCGGGAAGGGTATCGGCGGGAAGCGTGGGTGTGGCGGTGGCCGTTGATGCCTCCGCCATGGTCGCAGATACCGTACCGGGGGGAACGTTGGGGGTGGCGGAGGTGCACCCTGCTAGAAGCACCGCCGCAACAAGAAGAGAGATTGTAAGGCGCATAGATAACAGCCTAGGGTTTTGCCTATGACGAAAAAAACAGTGGGTCCCGGTGAGAACGGGATGCGCCAGGGAATTCACATTCTCACGGGATTGCTGCTGGTTGTTATCGTGGCATCCGCGTTGAGGAATTCCCTCATGCAGATGGGGTTGGTTGCGCTGGTGGCGGCAACCTTTGGGGGTGTGTATGCGCTGGGTGCGCGGCGTCGAGACGCAATGTCACTGGGAATGTCGCAGTTGTGGCTTCTGGCGTTGACACTGTTATGGGTGGTGTTGCTGCCGATTCACAGTATTGCCGTGTATTTGGTATTCCCGCTGTACTTTCTTTATTTGCAGGTAATGCCCGATTTTCGGGGCGTCATTGCGGTGGTGGGGGCAACGGCGATCTCGATTTTCAGTCGATTACCTGTGGGTATTACCGCAGGCGCTATTTTAGGGCCAGTGGTTGCTGCGGTCGTGTCCGTAGGTATTGACTATGCGTTTCGTGCCCTGTGGACTGTGAGTCAGGAGCGCCAGGAATTAATTGAGGAATTGCTGGAAACCCGCTCACAGTTAGCCGCGACGGAACGGGCCGCAGGCATTGCAGCAGAACGCCAGCGTATTGCGCACGAGATTCACGACACCTGGCGCAGGGACTGTCCAGTATTCAAATGCTACTTTATGTCGCTGAGCAGGATTTACTGAAAACCGGGATTAGTGAAGAAGAAGCCGAGGTGCCGCTGAAAAAAATTCGTCTAGCGAAAAGCACCGCAGCCGATAACCTTGGTGAAGCGCGGGCAATGATTGCTGCTCTTCAGCCAGCGGCGCTGTCAAAAACATCTTTAGAAGGTGCTTTGCAGCGCGCCGCCAGTGGTATTCACGGTACGGAAATAGTGATTGTCGTGGATGGCGATGAACGGCAGCTTCCGATGCGCACCGAGGCGTCACTATTAAGGATCGCCCAAGGTGCATTAGGGAATGTGGCCAAGCATGCACAGGCCGAACGCTGCCACGTCACATTGTCGTACGGTGAGAAGGAAGTGCGGTTGGATATTGTTGATGACGGTGTGGGCTTCAACCCTGAATTAATCGCGGAACGTCCAGTGGGCTTGGGGCATATCGGTCTTGATGCGATGCGTCAGCGAGCCGCTGAACAGGGTGGAGAAGTTAATGTTGAATCGAGCCCTGGTAATGGCACGGCAGTGAGTGTGGCATTACCAGTGGAGTAAGATAATCACGAATTAATTTAGGTTACCCTAGGTTTGAGAAGGGATGACAGACACGATGATCCGTGTGCTACTTGCAGATGACCATGAGATAGTTCGCCTAGGGCTTCGCGCTGTGCTGGAAGATGCAAACGATATTGAAGTGGTTGGTGAAGTATCTACAGCAGAAGCCGCAATAGCGGCCGCTCAGGCTGGGGGAATTGATGTCATCCTTATGGACCTACGTTTTGGCGCGGGTGCGGAAGGCACACTTGTATCAACAGGTGCTGACGCCACCGCAGCGATTAAACGCACCATGAAAAATCCACCAAATGTGCTGGTGGTAACCAATTATGACACCGACGCTGATATTCTTGGGGCCATTGAGGCGGGCGCAGTGGGATACCTGCTTAAAGACGCTCCACCTGCGGATTTGCTGGCCGCAGTGCGCTCTGCGGCGGAGGGGGGATTCCACATTATCGCCGGTGGTGGCTAATCGTTTGATGACGCGAGTGCGCACCCCGCGCACTTCGCTCACGCCTCGCGAATTGGAAGTGCTGAAACTAGTAGCCGCAGGCTCGTCCAATCGCGATATTGGCAAAGTCCTTTTTTTGTCTGAAGCGACAGTGAAATCGCATTTGGTGCACATTTACGACAAGCTTGGTGTGCGTTCTCGCACCTCAGCGGTGGCTGCGGCCCGAGAGCAGGGAGTGCTCTAGGCTGCTTTAGGCGTTCTGAAGTGGCCTAAAGGCAGTGTGGAGGCATGAGCAAGGGGCGTGGTGGTCGTTCATCCAGGAGATCACCACGCCCCTTGCGCATGCCTTGAGAGACGCTGTGCAACGCCCCTAGTGCGTGCTAGGAGTTTGCGTTGTCGTAAGCGTCAATGACGTTTTGCGGGATCTTTCCGCGGCTAGCCACCTCAATGCCGCGATCCTGGGCCCAGAGGCGAATCTGGCGCGTACGAGTGCGGTTAGCGTCGCTCATGCCGCCACGGCGACGGGGGCGCGGTGCAGCAGGAACGATGCGTGCTGCCTCAAGGAAGGGTGACAGTGCATCGCGGAAACGTGCAGCGTTATCTGCAGAAACGTCAAGAGTGTAATCAGTGCCGTCAACACTGAATCGAACGACATTCAACTCCGCTTCAGTCAGCGGGCTGTTATCCAAATCGTCGAAGTACTGGGTGATTTCGCGGCGTGCCATGGTTCTCCTTATGGTCCACATTGGGGTTGGGGGTGATTTAGTTTTGGGCAACATTTTTCCACCTCAATAAGCTGGAGCGGATGAAATTTGCCCTGAGCCATCTGACGCGACTCCCTCTTGTTGGATGGCCCTTAACGGAGAATCCGGCGGGATCAAAAATAGCACTTAACGCGATTCGTTGATTGTCCCGCAGATTGTTTCACCATCGCATCGTGACGCAAAAGGGAGCTGCATCGAATGTTCAATTAAATACAATACTCGATTGTTTCATCATGAACAATTGAAAACCTTCCGACATGCCAGGAATATAGTTCGACAGGCGTCGGAGGTTTTGTTGATTTATAAAATTTTTATTAAAAATCCAGCTCAACTCCTTGATTTGAGGCTAGAAAGCCCACCGAAACCAAAAGGTGTATCTAACCTGCATGGTTGGTGAGGTTAAGAAAACTACCTTGCCTGACTGTCAAAACCGGTGTTGTACAGGGTGAAAAAAGAATCATCAATGGCATTGGGAACAACAAAAGCCTGGAGTTGCATAGGGGGTAACTCCAGGCTCATGGTCCGTCACAATAGTGAGGCGTGAGTGATGTTCGTAACAAAAATTATAAATTTTTAGAAAACATCCAGTTCAGCGCGCATCTCAGGCGCGCGCTAGACGCTCCTGAATCTGACCAGTAAGGGCATCAATATCGGCCGTAATGCTTGCATGAGCGCGGCGACGCTGCTCTGGAGTCATATACTCCGCATTATCAACGGCATTGCGTAACTGAGTGAGGCGTTCCTGCGCATCCTGCACAAATCCCGTGGCAAGGCCTGTGCCCTCCAATGATGACGAAACCCCCGCAATGCGTGAATGTAATGCTGCTCCATGGCCCGAAAATTGCGCCAAAGCGTCCGGGGTTACCCCCAAACGGCGTGCTTTAGCCGCCACTAGTTGAGCGCGGGCAAAGGTGACCCCGCGGTACAACAACGGCAGAGCAATTGGTGCAAGCATCCGTCCGGCGGCCGTATAACGCACAATATTCTGACGGTTGAACCGTCCAGCGCGCATCTTTGCCAATGATGCCTTAGCCATTTTACGTTCGTGCCGACGTTTGGCCTTCAATCCACGCGAGTTCTGCTTATGCAGCGACTTTTCCTGCCGGGCAAGCAGCCGATCGCGGTTCTTATCAGCCCGTCTTTGTTGGCGCCCTACCTCTTTAGCCTGCGCTTTCGCAGATTTAATTTGTGCCTTGATGTGAGCCTTCGCTTCCGAACGCAGCCGCGCCCGGTGCTTGAGTAATGATGTCACAATACCCATAATCCAACCTCGCTTCGTCGAACAGCCGTTACCTGTCCCCATATTAGCTATGTGCACCACTGGCGTTATGCTTTATTGCGGTCAAAGGAACAACCGAGTCCAGGGAACAATCCGTGGAGCACAGAGTGGAGTTACACAGAAAGACGAGCAACTACAACCTACGGATCTTGTGGGATGTAGGTATCGCCTAGTGCAGCGACGCCGTCTGCCTGGAATCGCGCCCACCCCGGCTTCGCAGCAGCGCGCAGAGAGGACGGAGGAAGCTCGTCAGGATGTGTTTTCCCTGTTGCCTCGCGACGTCACCCGGGTTGATGCCCGGCCCGAGCACGCCGAGGTGGACACCCTGGAAGGACTGGTGAACGAGGCGTCGATCATTACAGGCGCGGAACTCACGGGGCCTGGCTGGAGAGCCCCTATTGATGCCCTTGTTCGTCACTCCGACGGCACCTACACTCCCGTGGCGGTGAGTAACCACCGCGTGGCGCGCCCCCTGGCTGAGGGGGCAAAGTCGGCATCGGCGCTGGTGGTGGGCACGCGGAACCTTGGGTTGGCCGAGCCGCGTGAGGCTAACTATAAGCTGCGTCACCACGCGGTGGACAGCTACCGGCTGGCGCTTGCTGCCCGCGCTTTAAACAATCTGGGGGTCGGCAGTGGGTTTGGGGCGGAAATCGGGCAGGACCGGGAACACGCGTTTCTTGTGCGCATTGCCGACATCATGCCCATTTTGGATAACGCCCTCGCACAACCTACCCCCGATCACCCCCGTCGTGTGAAGGAATGCCGCTCCTGCCGCTACTGGTTCGATTGCTCGACCCAGCTTGAAGCCAACGACGATATTAGCCTGCTCATTCCTGGAGACCGCGCCGACCATTACCGCGAACGCGGCATCACAACAGTGCAGGAGCTTATCGATGCTCGCCTCGGCGATGCCTCCATCCTCGCTGCCGCATGGCGCGCCCACATCCCCGCCTTGCGACGCCACCCCACCGTTACCGCCCCACGCTTCGACGAGGAAATAGACATTGACCTGGAAGCCTACCTAGACCAAGGCACATACCTATGGGGCACCTGGGATGGGCATACCTATCGGCCTTTTGTCACCTGGGATGGCCTCGGCGGCGATGCTGAGGCCCGGAACTTTGCCAGTTTCTGGACGTGGCTCATGGGTCGTCGCGCTGATGCTGCTCGTCACGGACGGAGCTTCGCCGCATTTTGTTATTCCGCCCACGGCGAAAACCACTGGATGCTGAGCTCCGCGCGGCGTTTTGGCGGGCAAAGCTACACGAACTCCGACGGCACCACGGTCACGGTACCCTCGGAAACCGAGGTGAAAGAATTTATTTCCTCAGGTCAATGGCTCGATGTATTTCGGTTGGTGCATAACCAACTTGCAGGGCCGCGGGGTCTGGGGCTTAAAATCATTGCCCCACTGGCAGGATTCCACTGGGATGAGGCCGACCTTGACGGTGAGGCCAGTATTGAGGCGTACCGTGTCGCGGCGGGATTGGCTGCGGGGAGGGACGTCGATAAGCAGGAGATGCGGCGGCGACTGCTCAGCTACAACGGCGATGATTGTCGGGGCACGGCGGCGGTTCGGGCCTGGCTGGCGGCGGGCGCGCCGGGGACGCCCGAGATGAACGAGCTATAGGAAACCCCGCCGTGCACAGGTGAGCGGCGGGGTGAGTGGTACGAGCCGTGAATTAGCTGGTAGCAGCTGCGTAACGGGCAGCGACGTCGTCCCAGTTGAACACGTTCCACACGGCGTTGACGTAGTCGGCCTTCACGTTCTTGTACTGGAGGTAGAAGGCGTGCTCCCACATGTCCAGAAGCAGAAGCGGCACGAGATCAATGGACAGGTTGCCCTGCTGGTCCGTCATCTGCTCGATGACCAGGCGCTGACCGATCTTGTCGTAGGCCAGCACAGCCCAGCCGGAGCCTTGCAGGCCCAGAGCGGCGGCGTTGAAGTGCTCCTTGAACTTGTCAAAAGAACCGAAGTCGCGGTTGATGGCCTCAGCCAGCGCGCCGGTCGGCTCGCCGCCGCCGTTGGGGGACAGGTTCTTCCAGAAAATGGAGTGGTTGGTGTGTCCGCCGAGGTTGAATGCTAAGTCCTTGGACAGCGCGGTGACGGCGGTGCCGATGTAGCCCTTCTCGCGTGCCTCCTGCAGCTTCTCCAGGGCCGCGTTGGCACCATTGACGTAGTTCTGGTGGTGCTTGGAGTGATGCAGCTCCATGATTTCCGCAGCGATGTGTGGTTCGAGGGCATCGTAGGGATAATCCAGCTCAGGAAGCTCGTAGACTGCCATTGCCTCGCCTTTCGTTTGGGTGTAAAGTCTTCGCACCATGATAAGCGAATAATTCATTTTCGCAACATACGCATACCGAAAAGGGGACAATATGGGATGGCTGTTCACACCACAACCAACGATGGTGAGCAAAGAGGAAGCCCTTGTTGGTGGGCGGCACCCGGTCCTGGAACATCCTGAACCCCACACTGTGTTGGGCACCCCCATCACTGGTCCATGGCGTGATGGGCAGCGCAGCGTTTTATTGGTATCGGATGCTTCTGGGGCGCCGAAAAGATGTTGTGGCAGCTCGACGGCGTGGACTCCACATCCGTGGGTTACGCTGGCGGGTTCACCCCCAACCCCACCTACCGCGAAGTGTGCACCGGACGTACCGGGCACACCGAAGTGGTGAACGTGGTGTATAACCCCGAGGTGATCAGCCTGGACAGCATCATCACCACGGCCCTGGAAGCCCACGACCCCACCCAGGGGTACCGCCAAGGAAACGATGTAGGTACGCAGTACCGTTCCGCCTTTTACACGGTCGGGGACACTGCGGGTGACGACGCCGCGTTCATCCAGCAACGCCTCAATGATTACGCGCCCCGACTTGCCGAGCATGGCTTTGGCCCGATCACCACAGAGGTGATGCCCCTTGCTGACACCCCGGCGGGCGAGTACTACCTGGCGGAGGATTACCACCAGCAGTACCTAGACAAAAACCCCGGTGGGTACTGCCCCCATCATTCCACCGGGGTTGCCTGCGGCTAGCTCTGTACGTGGATTAGCCCTGTGCTTCGGTGAGCTGGGTGAGCATGGTTTCCAGGTCTGTCAGCGTCTGGACGGATTCTTTCACTGCGCCGTCTTCAACGTCGCTGCCCAGCGTGAGGGACACCTGTGCATCCACCGGGCGGGATCCGAGGTTCTGCATGATGTCGCGCCAGTGCTTGATGGCACGCTGGCCGCCATGGTAGGAGTAGCCCACGAATCCGACAGGCTTGTTCTCCCACTCGGGCGCGATGTGGTCGATGGCGTTCTTGAACGCCCCAGGCACGGAACCGTTGTACTCGGGGGTGACAAAGATGAAAGCTTCGCAGTCGTCAATAGCTGCGCTGAACGCCTGTACAGCAGCGTTGTCGTATTCCTTGTTCAGCATGCGTGGCGGCATAGCACCGGTGAAAACAGGAAGATCAAATCTGCGAGGTCTACAATCTGTGCTGTCACGCCCTCATGCTGAGTGGCGTGCTTAGCAACCCACGCGCCGATGCTGTCGCCAACGCGACCCTCACGAATACTTCCAACAACAATACCAATTTTCATGGGTTCCTCCTAGGGAATTTTGATGACGTGTGTTCAAACTACTGTGGCCGAACGGTTTTTGCAATTGTGGCTACCAATTTCGTTATATCGAGGGAAAATACGATGCCCTCGGCAGATATGATGTGCCTGTGAACTGGTGTTTTGTCGTATGTTTACAATAAAAAGTGTTTTAAAAAGGCAATAAATCAAGCGAGGGTAGTGAGTACAAGTCATCCGAGCTGTGGCCCCGTACTAGATGAAACGCAGTTATGCCCACTGCGCGGGCACCTTCAACATCATTGGGAAAAGAATCCCCGACCATGATGGTCTCGTGCGCGGTGGTCTCTATGGCTGCAAGTGCGCGTTCGTAGCACTCCGGGTTCGGCTTGGCGGCACCCAGGTCCGTGGAGGTCAACAGCTGCACTCCTGAAATATCAAGCCCGGTGCGCTCTAGTTTGCGTTGTTGTAGTTCCGTGGCACCGTTTGTCAGAATGCCTACCTGCAATCCGGCTTCGAGGGCACGCGTCAGCGCGGGCACTGCATCGGGGAATGCGCGCCAGTGCTGCTCGTACAGGGTGAGGAAGCGTGCAAACAGTGCGTCGGTCGCGGCGTCGTCAAGCGAAATCACCCAGAAAGTCCCGTACGCGGTTGCGACGTTGTTGCTGGTGGGTGCACTCGCCACGCTCGTAGGCGGCGAAATGTTGCCGCTCAATAGCGAACCACCGGTCCGTCTGGTCGCCCGGCAACCCCAGCTCACGGGCCCATGCGGCGGCGGCGTTGTGCGCGGCGCTGGTGTGGTCAATGAGGGTGTCGTCAAGGTCGAACAGGATTGCGCGAATACTCGTCGGATGGGCTGCTGCTGTCACGATCATGGAGCCTACCCTGCCGAATATATGCTGTCGCCCGCTCCACAACTATCGACGCCGCGAGGCACAGTGAACCTATACACCACCCGGCAAGGACATCGCTTAACCAATGGTGTGCCAGGAACACGCGCGAGATGCCCATGAGCAGCGCGTATGCGATGCCGCAGCCGCTGATCAGCGTACGCAGCCCAGCCGAGCGAGTGTGCTGGCATAGGAGGTAGACCATGACCCCGGCGATCACCACAGCGTTGAGAGTGTGTCCGCTGGGGAAAGAAAAGGTGTGCTCGAAGGGCGGTACTGCGACCTCGTGAAGCGGTCGGATGCGTTCGAACGTGAGCTTGAGTAGGCGGGTCACCGTTGTGGATAGCGCGGTGGCTCCTGCCATCAGGAAAATGGGTGTGGCATCGCGCCATCGCCATGCCGTGTACAGAGCAAACGTCGTGGCTATTGGTGCTGACCAGGGGGTGCTTCCTATGTTGGTGAACCAGGTGATCGCCATGCCGGTGCGTGGGCTGCGTGCGGCAAGGGCATGGTTCAGTGCCCAGTGATCCATGCGAATCACCCATGGACTATGAGTGCTGGCACCGTAAGTGATAGTGATGCTCGCGGCCAGCACGAGGATGGCTCCACCGATGATGGTGCCAATGGTGAGCAGCCTGCACCTGGGGGCCGACAAGGGGAAAAGCACAGGAAGCGATTTTAACTGGGAGTGAGCGGTAATGGTGGAAGGTTACCCGGGACTGTGTTAGCTAAGGCTTAGTGTGCGCGCGAGTATGCTCACCCCATCAAAGGTAATGTGACCCGTTAGACAGTGATATTAGACACAATCAATGTGGGATGGCGAACAGGGAAAATGAAGTCAAGGACATGTGCTGAGCGGCAATGATGAGGTGTTTATCACGTGTTTCGGCCGGAAAATCGGACATATCCAGTAGAAAAACAAAAACAAACGGGCATACTAGTCAGTAAAACTCACGGAAATATTGCACGCTGGACAACGCTCTGGCAGGGAGAAGGCAAAGACCATGAAGGTTAGTGTCGGAAATAAGGTTGTGCTCATCGGTGCCGGGGATGTTGGACTGGCCTACTCATACGCACTGATCAACCAGGGGGTGTGTGACCACCTGGCCATCATCGACATCGACGAAAGAAGCTTGAAGGCAACGTCATGGACCTCAACCATGGTGTCGTCTGGGCTCCCTCCCGCACCAAGGTCACCAAAGGCACCTACGAAGACTGCGCTGATGCCGCACTCGTGGTCATCTGCGCAGGCGCAGCCCAAAAACCCGGCGAAACCCGCCTGCAGCTGGTGGACAAGAACATGCACATCATGAAGTCCATCGTGGACCAGGTGATGGCCAGCGGTTTCGATGGCATTTTCCTTGTTGCCTCCAACCCCGTGGATATCCTTTCCTACGCCGTGTGGAAGTACTCGGGTCTGCCCGCTCACCGCATCATCGGCTCCGGCACCGTCCTTGACTCCGCTCGCTTCCGCTACATGATGGGCGAACTCTACGAAGTGGCCCCCACCTCCGTCCACGCCTACATCATCGGCGAGCACGGCGACACGGAACTCCCGGTCCTATCTAGCGCCACCATCGCTGGTGTGTCCATGCGCAAGAAGCTGGAGAAGGATCCCGAGCTGGAAAGCCGCCTAGAAAAAGTCTTTGAAGAAACCCGCGATGCCGCCTACACCATTATCGACGCCAAGGGCTCAACCTCCTACGGCATCGGCATGGGTCTTGCCCGCATCACCCGTGCGGTGCTGCAAAACCAGGACGTTGCGCTGCCGGTGTGCTGCCTGCTGCGCGGCGAATACGGCGAAGAGAACATCTTCATTGGCACCCCCGCCGTTATCCACCGCAAGGGTGTACGGCGCGCCATTGAGCTGGAAATCACCGAGCACGAAATGGATCGCTTTAAGAAGTCGGTGAAGACCCTCCGTGAGATCCAAGAAAACTTCTTCCCCGCTGAGGAGAACCCCGCCCCGGCCGCAGACGAGTGATCTAGGCAGGTACGAGACCTGGAAGAGAAGGGTTTCGGCGGAACACGGTGACTATCCCTCACTACGTTCCGCTGGAACCCTTCACCTGTGCTGCAGGTGTCATGAGGGTACGACGGTGTGGTCTAGACTGGCAGCCATGCAGACTATGCACACCCTGCAGATCATTGCCCATCGAGGCGCAAGTTTCGACTATCCAGAAAACACGGAACTTTCTTTCCTCGCCGCTGTGGAGCAGAAAGCCGACGGCGTTGAATGTGATGTACGCCTAACCAGCTGCGGGACGATGGTCTGCATTCACGACCCACGCATTGACCGAGTGTCCGACGGAATGGGTCTGGTGTCGGCCATGACCTACGAACAGCTGACACACTACAACTTCGGCACCGCAGACTTTCCGCAGCGGCCCCTGGCCTACGACCGTCTTCTGGAAATCATGGAGGCGTACCCCGATAAGCACCTTTTTATTGAGGCAAAACATTTTTCACGGTTCGGGCGCATCGTGGAGGAGCAACTGGTGCTGCGGCTGCGGTACTTCGGCATGTTGAACCGGCCGACGGTACACGTCATTTCCTTCTCACCCTTGGCCATGCAACGCATGCGGTCCATCGCCCCGAATGTGGATCGGATTTTCCTACAAAGCCCACGTGGCAAGCCGTTTAAGCGGTGGGGGATGCCTGGGGACGTCGGGGCGTCGATAACCGAGGCGAAGAACAATCCAAGACTGCTTCCAGCGAGCTACATGTGGACCGTTGACGAACCCGACGACATGCGCTGGGCCCGCAGGCATGGCGTGCGCTACATGGCCACGAACCGGCCGTCCTTGGCGCGGCAGGTGCTGGGGCGCGAGTAGAGTCCGGTATCTTTTACACCATGGCTAAAAAGAAGAAAACAGGGAAGAACTGCCGGAGGGGATGAGTCGCCGCCAGGCGAAGCTGGCCGCGCGCGCCGCCGAACGCGCAGCTAACGAACGCGACCCGCGCCCTTACGCTGGGCTTGCGGCCGAAGCGGAACTCGTTGCACTGCAGGAATTCGTTCCGTCCGCCGTCGCACAGCTGACAGTCACTGGTTTCGATCAGCCTGTCAACCTCTGCACCGTGCTGCCCGGCGCGGTCGCTGCGCTGGTGCGTGAAGATAACCTCGGGGGCGACCGCTACGTTGCGCTGCAGGTCCAGAGTCGTTCGCAAAACCCCGGACGTGACCTCGCTTACGCGTTGAACTGGCTGAAAAATGCCTCTGCCGGTGAGAGCCTTGCCTCCACTGCTGCTGACGGCAACCAGCCGGAACTGTCGTCGCTTATCGACGCCGCGACCACCATCAAGCCCGTTGCGCACCAGGATTTCAGCTGGTGGCTGCCGGAAGGCGCGGTGGTGGATGAGAACACCGAGCGTTCTCTCCAGGCCGCCAATAACTCCATCATGCCGTCCTATCCCGTCGCCGCTGATGTTGAGGGTGCTGTCTGGTGGATTGATGCCGGGGATAAAGCACATATCCGGTGGGTGCGCAGCGACGACGAAGAACCTTTGCTGCGCGCCCTTGCCCGCATCGGCGCGGCCGGGGAGCTGAACCTGGGCGAAGACACCAAGTTCGCTGGTGTTTTCCGCACGCATGGCATTGCCGTGCCTGTGTTTGATCTCGACCCCACAGTCGCCCCAGAGGAATACAAGGCCGCGCTGGAGGCCCTGGAGAAGAAGATTGTTGCTGAGATGGGCAACGATGCGGAACTCACCTCCGATGAGCGCCGCAACCTGGACAACATCAAATCTCGCCAGGTGACCATCCGCTAGCGCTGCTGTTCCCATCGTGGGTGGCGGTACATTTTCCTGGACGCAAAGAAGGCGGGAATCAGCCCTACCGCTGTGAACAGCAGTAACTCAATCGGGCCGATGTTTGCCTGTAAGGGCAGGATCAGCAGAAGCGGCACGATAGTGCTGAATGCGATCCAGGCGATGAAGAAGGTCACAAGGGTAGCGAACCAGCGGATATAGCCTTTCATGGTCTAAGCCTACGTACCCTGCGTGAGGCACCCCAGGGGTGGGGTTCGGGAGGGGCCCTACCGCAGGGAGGCAAACAGCTGCTCTGCGGCAGGCTCGTCCCACAGCACCACGCTGCCGACATCGTAGTCGCCGAAGCCACCAACGGGGACGGTTTCGGTGTTCACGCCGCTGCGCATCGCCCACGCGACCCGCGCGAGGTGCCACACGTGATCACTTTTATTCACGGTAAAGGATCCCGTGGTGCTGTTGATGAGGGGAACCAGGCGGAAGGGGTTGGCCAAGGTGCTGGGGCTACTGGCCTTGTCCATCAGCGTGGAGAAGAACTGGCGTTGACGTTCCACACGATCCAGATCGCCCATGGCGGTGGCGCGGGTGCGCACATAGCCCAAGGCGGTGGGGCCGCTCATGTCCTGACAGCCTTCCTGTAAGTCAATGTTGGCCAGTGGGTCATTGATGGGTTCTTTGACACACATATTTACGCCACCCACGGCGTCCACCATGTTGGAAAACCCGCCGAATCCGATCTCGGCGTAGTGGTCAATCCTCAAACCGGTAGCATCCTGCACCGTTTCTGCCAGCAACTTCGGGCCACCGATGGAAAAAGCGGAATTGATCTTGTCCTGCCCGTGGCCTGGGATGCTCACATAGGAATCGCGGGGAATAGACAGCAACGTGGCCTTACCGCTGTTGGGGATATGCAACAGCATGATTGTGTCGGTGCGGCCAGCGCCAATATCACCGCCCGTGCCCAGGGTATTAATCTGATCCTCCGTCAGGCCCTGGCGGGAATCCGAGCCGACCAGCAGCCAGTTGGTGCCAGCAGTGTTGGCGGCCTTGGTGTCCGGCAGGGCGTCGATACGATTCAGCTTGGAATCCGCCCACAAGGTGCCCACCACAACCAGCGTCAACACCGTGATGAGCACGAGGCTGAAACACCCACATCCCGGGCGGAACCTACGACGCGGTCTGCGCTGCTTCGGCGGCCGAGGGGGCTGCTGGGGTGGAACCTGTGGTGGCTGGCCCGCGTACTGCACCGGTGGTTGGTAGTTCACCTGACCGACCTGGCCGGGAACCTGCTGTGGTGCGCTTTGCTGCGGCGGAATGTACTGCGTCGGGCGGTCCAGCTGCCTGGTGGGTTCCACAGAAGGCGGGGGTGCACTGTTGCGGCTTGGGCGTGCCGGGCGTTGGGCTCCGCGTTGGTTTCCGGAGGATTGCGCAGAGCGACGCCGCACCGGACGGCCAAAGCGGTCAAGGATAGGGTTGCCGTGGCTGTCTGAGAGGTAGTCGTCTCCACGCGAATTCATGGAACTAAGAATAGTCGGCTTTCACTCCTGTCTCAGAAATCCCATGAGAGACTCGCCGAAGGCGGCATAGCCGACGAACGCCACCGCATCAATGAGGAAATGCGCGATGACCAGCGGCCATATTTTGTTAGTGCGCTGGTAAAACCAGGCAAACACCACCCCCATGATGATGTTGCCCACTCCTGCGCTGAAGCCCTGGTACAGGTGATAGCTTCCCCGCAGGAGGGACGACAGAGCCACCGCCTTCCAAGGCACGAGGTTGAGCTGCTTCAACCGTGTGAGTAGCCATAGCACCACCACGGTCTCCTCCGCGAAGGCGTTGGCAAAGGACCAAACGAGCAGGACGGGGGCCTCCCACCAAGCGTCAAGGGTGGAGGGAACAACGTTTTTTGTGAAACCAAGCTGGAGCGCGCCCAGGTAAAACAGCAGCCCAGGCAGGCCGATGAGTGCGGCCAGGCCAGCCCCAGAACCAAGGTTGCCCAGGCGTGGTTTCGGCAGTGCGACCTTGTCCGGGTTGAGCAGGTACAGCACCAGCAACCCCCACCCACACAAGACAGCAGCGGAACACAGCTGCAGGGCCAGGTCCAGCCACGGAGAGTCAGCTTGGGAAGCGTTGAGGGTTGCGGTCTGCTGGTTCAGCGGGGTGGAGGAGAGCGCGGCGTCAATAAGCCGCAGCAGGGACCGCACACCAGACATGCCAAAAGTAATCAGCAGCACCACCAGAAGTTCGCGGTAGATGCGGGCGCGCGGCGGAGAGGAAGCGGCGGGGTGATCCGTCATTGTTCCAGGTCCTCTGCCAGACCGAACAGGTCGGCGGGAGTGCAACGAATGCTCCCAAGGTGCACGCTCGGTTGCCAGCCGGTGTGCGGATTGGCGGCGCCAAAAGGAATACTGAGCGCGGCGCCACCGGTCATGTTGAACAGGGTTGCCCACGGTGTCCAGCGTGTTTGGGCCTCAAAATCTTCGGCCGGGGGCAGCGCGGAGAAAAACCCCTGGGCGGGAGGATCGAACGCAAGAGTGGGGGTGAGCAGCACATCGATATCCCAGGCCGCCCGCACCACTGGGCCAACTTTATGAAAACGCCGCACAGCATCAGCACGCTGCACCGCCGACAACAACATGCCCCGCGAGCGGAGCCAATCAACGAGGGGGCTGGCGGGGCCGTCGATACGCCGGGCCATGCCGCACAGCACATCCTGAAACGCAGAAAACAGCTCGGGACCGTAGGCGGGGCGGACCTCCACCACCGAATGACCCAGGTCGGATAGCTTATCCGCCGCCGTGCGGACTGCTACCACCACATGCGGGGCCACAGATTCCGGGCCACCATCTCCATGCAGTGGTTCCACCAACACCCCCACGCGCAGGGCACGATGACAGGGGAGTGATGTTGTGCAGGGAACGCGGCGTCGGCAAGCGTGGGCACCAGAAAACCCTGCACCGTCAGCTTCGCCCCGTGCGACAAATGCGGAGGCTTAAACCCCACTAGGCCCGTCGAGGCGGCGGGAATGCGAATCGACCCACCCCCATCCGACGCGTGCGCCACCCGCACCACACCCCGAGCCACCGCCGCGGCCGCGCCACCCGATGACCCACCCGGCGTGTGACCAGGCAGACGCGGATTGTCCACAGCGGGCATGCCCACAGGTTCCGTGTGAGGCGCTCATGCCCAGCTCAGGCGTCTGAGTCTTACCCGGAATCAGCGCCCCCTGATTCAGCAGCACCTCGGGAAACGGGTCAGTCGCATCCGGGATCTCGCGCCGGGACACCGACCCATACGAGACCGGCATGCCCACAACAGGGCTTAAATCTTTCACGGGAATGGGAATGCCCCAGAGTTTTCGCCGCTTGTCGCGGGGAATGGTATCCAGCTGTTCCACCTGCGCCAGCGCAAAATCCAGGTCAACGTGCGCAAATCCGTGCTCGGCGGGGGTGAGGCCGGACAGCGCGGAATCGATCTCCGCCACCAGGTCACGGGGGTGCACCTCACCTGAGTGCAGCAGACGGGCCAGCTGGGGAAGCGGAAGCTCAAGCATGATTTGACCCTAGCAGCGACTAAGATAGCAGCATGACAGTGACCGTCGCCTACCTTGGCCCCGCAGGCACCTTCACCGAAGCCGCACTCTGGAAATTCCACGAACAGATCCCTGCCCGATGTGACGGTGCAGCCGCTGCCGGTGGACAGTCCAGCGATGGCACTCGACGCTGTGCGCAGCGGCGATGCAGATTATGCGTGTGTGGCCATTGAAAACTCCGTGGATGGCCCCGTCACCCCCACCTTTGATGCGCTGGCCGCTGCACCTGGGGTGCAGATCTACGGTGAAACGGACATCGACATCACGTTCGCCATCATGATGCGCCCCGGGTTTGATTCAGCGACTATCCGCACCTTCTCCACACACCCGGTGGCCCGTCAGCAGGTGGCCGACTGGGTTGCAGACAACCTGCCCGAGGTCGACTTCATCCCCGCATCCTCCAACGCTGCTGCCGCGCAAGCCGTCGCTGAGGGGCGTGTCGACGCCGCCGCCGCACCCGAACGCGCCGCTGACCTGTTCAACCTGGAGGTCGTGGCGCGCGATATTGCCGACGTTCGCGGTGCCCACACGCGATTCGTCCTGGTGGGGCGATCCGGGGTGCCCTGCCCCCGCACTGGCGATGACCGTACCTCCGTGGTGTTCAATCTTCCCCAAAGACCAGGGACGTTAGTGGGGGCACTCACCGAATTTGCGTTGCGCGGGGTGGACCTTTCCCGCATTGAATCTCGTCCCACTCGCACAAACATTGGCACCTACCGCTTTCACGTGGACCTCAACGGGCACATTGACGACGCCCCGGTGGCCGAGGCTATCAGCGCCCTCTACCTGCGGTGCGACGACCTCACCTACCTCGGATCCTGGCCTGCGGCCCGGCGCGAGGGGGAACAGGTTAGGAACAATACTGTCGCCCGTATCGCCGAGGCTCATGCCTGGGTGGAGCGTATGCGGCGTGGTGACATCCCCGAAAGGAGAAACCCCGAATGACACTACGACTCGTGCTGATGAGGCACGGCCAGACCCACAGCAACCTGCGACGCGTCATCGATACCCGCCCGCCCGGCGCGGACCTGACAGAAAAAGGGCAGCAGCAAGCCCTGAGCGCTGGCGCGGAGCTGGCCGAGATGTGTGGGCCGCGCATCAGCGAGGCGTACTGTTCCGTTGCCGTGCGCACGCAGCAGACAGCGGAACGTGTGGTGGGGGCGTACGAGGGGATTCTGGGGTTGCAACCGGGTGATGTTCCCATTGCTGTGACTGAGGGCATCCACGAAATTGATTTGGGGGAGTTGGAGGGGAGGGACGACCATGCCGCCTACGAGGCGTATATGGAGAATCTGGCGGCGTGGCTGCGCTCGGATGCCTCTGCCCAGGCTGAGGGTGGGGAGACGTATCTGCAGCTCCTTGACCGGTATGTGCCGGTTCTTGATGCCCTCATCGCCGATCACGAGGGGCGGGACACTGACCTACTGGTGGTCAGTCACGGCGGGGCGATCCGCACGGTGGCGGCGCATGCTGCAAGTGTGGACCCGCAGGTGGCGCTTGACGCCTACATTGCTAACTGCCAGTTTGTGGTTTTGGAACCTGGTGGCAAACCATTTGGGCAGTGGGCGGTGCGGTACTGGGCTGGGCACGACGTGCGCTAGACGTTGAGCTGCCGTCGTCGCATTATCCCCAGCCGAGGCGATGGAGGTCGGCGTCGTCAAGCCCGAAATGGTGGCCGACCTCGTGAATCACCGTCACCGCCACCTGGTGAACAAGTTCCTCCTCCGAGTTGCAGTGGTCCTCCAGCGCGTTCTTGTAGATCGTGATGGTGTCCGGCAGGTGGCCCGTATGGTTGGCGGTTTTGCGGGTGAGCGCAACCCCTTCATACAACCCCAGGATGTGGGGTGATCGCTCGTTGTACTCACCAATGAGAATCACCACATTGGTGAGATGCCGCAGGAACTCGTCGGGGATGCGGTCAAGCCCCTGCTCCACGAGTTCTTCGAAACGCTCGTCGCTGACTTCGATCATGAGAACCCAACATAGTCTTTGTTGCTACCGCGGGTTGGCCGCAGGTGTGCGCAGCGGATTGCGGCTTGGCTGTGGTGGCGGCGGTGCCCCATCGATGGTGAATTGACCTTTTGCACTGCCCTTCAGGGCGGAGAACTTGCCATCGCGGTTGGCCTTGAACAGGGCGCAGTTGACCGTGTGGGTTCCACCGATCCAAGAGTTTGTGGTGACGGTAGTCCAGAAGGGCGACAACGTGGAGTTGTAGAGAGCATCGTCGCCACCGATGTACTCCAATGCGGCGTTGGTGCACACGGTCTTCAGGTGCTGGTCCTGGTCCTCAGTGCTGGGGGTGCCTTGGGGGAACACGTTCTGCAAATCGACCACAGAGGTCACCTCATAGGAGTGGTCTTCCTCGCAGGGGACGATGTGCGTGCGGTTGTCAGCGTCCACGGCAACACACTGCCCTGCCTGGGCGATACGTGCCTGGTCTTGGTCCGTGGCCTTTCCGCTGATCAGTGCTGCTTGACCTTTATCATTGGTCACCTGAACGCCGCAGAGCATGGTGCGGTCGCCGGCAGCCCACGAGGCCGGAGGGGGCAGAATCGGCGCGATCGTGTACCGGCCGGAGGGATCGTAGCGCCCTTGCAGGTATTCGACAGTGGGGGCTGTGCACAGTTCTTCACGCAGCTGGGCCTGGCGCTCCAGGTCGGGTGCTTCCGCCTTGGGGCCAAATTCCGAGGAGGGGTAGGTGGCCAGGTTTTCGCGTGCGGAGATTTCAAAGCGGTGGTCCGTGGCGCAGTCGGTTTGACTGAAGTGGGACACGTTTCCATCGTCGCCAATGTCCCACGTGAGGCAATCACCGACGTTTGCAGTGGTGAACGGTGGAACGTCGGAGTTTGGGGAGTTTGCAGAACTGGAGGAGGATCCGTTTCCTCCGCCGCCCGAATTGGCTTGCGACCTGACAAACTCGTAGGCACCGACCGCGCAGGCCGCTGACAAGGCCACAATGAGTATGGCGCGCACGATATTGGCAGATCGCCAAGATTTGCTTATTCATCAGCTACTATCATGCCCTGAACGATGAAGAATCGCATCTTAGCTTATGTGCGCTTTTGGTGGGGCTGTTATGGGCGAGGCTGAGCCTTTGACACGTGGGTTTTCAGGGCGTAGCGGTCAGTTCGGTAGAGCGAGGAGCACCATTCCACAGGACGGCCTTCAGAAAAGGACTGCCGAACGATGCGCAGGAGCGGTGCACCAGTCGGGACGTCGAGAAGCACGGATGTTTCCTCGTCGGCGCATATGGCGGTGGCGGTTTGGTCGGCATCGGTGACAGGCACTTTGTAATGCTTGTCAAGGATGGAATACACCGAGTTGTATACGTCGTTTTCCAGCAGGTCAGGCGCGTAGCTGCCGTTGTACCAGCCGTCGTCGATAGCGTAGGGGCGGTTATCACCCAGCCGCAGGCGGCGTAGATGCGTGTGCATCACACCCGGTTCAGCGTTAAAGAATGCCGAAATTTCCTCCGGGGCCATAGCGCGGGCCGCCTGCAGAATCTTGCTGGATGCCTGCAGGTGTTGAGCTGACATTTCAGACGAAAATGAGGCCAAATGCAGACGGGACACCAGGGGGGTTGGGTGCCACGAATGTTCCCTTGCCACGGGCGCGCTTCAGCTTTCCTGACGCGACTAAATCTCCAATCGCACGGCGCACAGTGATGCGGCTAACGCCATAGGTTTCCTCTAATACGCGTTCACCTGGGAGCATGTCTCCAGGGGAAAGCTCTGTTGCGCAGATTTCTTCCAGGATTTCCCGAAGTTGAGCGTGTTTTGGTTTCGGTCCGTCTTTGAGCAGGCGAGACGTGAGCTGCGTTTCGGCCGCCGCAGTAGTGGACGCCACGGCGGTGGGCGTTGTGGTTGGGGTTATTGTCGGTACAGGGTCAGGCGCAGGGAAATTCGCTGAAGTGACCATGCTTATATCATAACGCTACTGGTCATAACCAGGCGAGGTTTAGTGTATGATATACCCCCTTATTGCTGCACCTATTGAGGTGCTTGTTGCGGCATCGGTTGTGTACTCAGCTACCGCATGTCACGACCAGGTAAACACGGCACGGCGACTCGGGTGCGCATTGTAGGCTAGTGGACATGATTGATCTGAAGTTTCTCCGCGAAAACCCGGACGTTGTACGCGCGTCTCAGACAACCCGCGGCGAAGATCCCGAGCTGGTAGACCAGCTGATTGCCGCCGACGAAGCCCGACGTGAGTCCATCGCTACCGCCGACGCGCTTCGGGCAGAGCAGAAAGCTTTTGGTAAGAAAATAGGCCAGGCCGCCCCCGAAGACCGGCCAGCGCTATTAGAAGGATCCAACCAGCTTAAAGCCAAGGTCAAAGAAGCCGACGCCGCGCAGAAAGCCGCCGAGGCGGAGGTTGGACGACTCCAACTACTGATCAGCAACGTTGTGGACGGCGCGCCCGCCGGCGGCGAAGATGACTTTATCGTGCTAGAACACGTGGGCGAGCCCACTATGTTTGACTTCGAGCCGAAAGACCACCTTGAGCTGGGTGAAAGCCTAGGGTTGATCGACATGGAACGAGGCACCAAGGTCAGCGGGTCGAGGTTTTACTTCCTCACCGGCCACGGTGCCATGCTGCAGCTTGCCATGTTGACGCTCGCGGCGCAGAAAGCCATGGCTGCCGGATTCCAGCTCACCACCACCCCGGTGCTGGTGCGCCCCGAGGTGATGCAGGGAACGGGCTTCCTGGGCGCCCATGCCGACGAAGTGTATTACCTGCCGGCTGACGATTTATACCTGGTAGGCACCTCCGAGGTCGCGCTCGCAGGCTACCACCAGGGGGAGATCATCGACCTGTCGGCAGGTCCGAAACGCTACGCCGGGTGGTCCTCCTGCTTCCGCAGGGAGGCCGGTTCCTACGGCAAAGACACTCGCGGCATCATCCGCGTCCACCAGTTTGACAAGGTAGAAATGTTCAGCTGGTGCAAACCCGAGGATGCCGCCGCCGAGCACCAGAAACTCCTGGACATGGAACACGATATGCTCGCGGCCATTGAGGTGCCCTACCGGGTTATCGACGTCGCGGGCGGCGACCTGGGTTCCTCTGCCGCACGCAAGTTTGACACTGAGGCGTGGATACCCACCCAAACACCTACCGCGAGCTCACTTCCACCTCTAATTGCACCACCTATCAGGCGCGCCGCTTGCAGGTGCGCTACCGCGATGAGAATGGTCGCCCGCAGGTGTGCGCCACCCTGAACGGCACCCTGGCTACCACTCGCTGGCTTGTGGCCATCCTGGAAAACCATCAACAGGCCGACGGCTCCGTGCGGGTGCCACAGGCACTGCAACCCTTTGTTGGCCGCGAGATTCTTGAACCGGTGAACAATGCCTGATCATCCCGACCAGCACTATCACCGCCAGGGGATTTTTCGGATTGACCCACGCGAAGCGCAGGCACTCAGCGCCCTACCGAAACACCCCACTGAGGGCACAGAGTTCTTCTACCGGAATGTGGTGCGTACCCTCAAAGGAGTCATGTGGGCGCAGGGCATGCGCATTGTGGTCGAAGGCGCGGAAAATTTTCCCCAGACAGGCGGCGCTCTGATCGCCTGCAACCACACCGGCTACTACGATTTCATTTTCGCCGGAATCGCCGCTGAGCTGCGCGGCCACCGCCTGGTGCGGTTCATGTCGAAGAAAGAGATTTTCGACGTCCCGGTGGTGGGCGCCATGATGCGCGCCATGAAGCACATTCCGGTGGATCGATCAGCCGGGCGTGGCGCATTCGATGAGGCTGTGCGGCGGTTGGACCAAGGCCAGCTTGTGGGTATTTTTCCAGAGGCCACCATTTCCCGCAGTTTTGAACTCAAGGAATTTAAAAACGGCGCGGTTCGTATTGCTGATAGCGCTGGCGTGCCGTTGATCCCCATGGCGATTTGGGGGTCTCAACGCGTCTGGACCAAAGACCACCCCCGCAATCTCGGGCGCTCCAACACGCCCATCGTCATTGTCGTGGGCACCCCGGTTGATCCTGCTGGCGAACCGGATGAGGCCACCGAGCGTCTGCGCGATGCCATGGCTGAGCTGCTGACACGCGCGCAAAGCATCTACGAACGCGACTTTGGACCTATCGAAAAAGGCCAGTATTGGATGCCTGCCCGCCTCGGTGGCACCGCCCCCACACTAGAACGCGCGCAAGAAATCGAGCAGGAAGAAAAAGCCCGTAGGCAGGCGAAAAAGAAATGACGTTGACGGGGCTGCGCACCGCACCACCACGGCTTGTGGCCACAGACCTGGATGGGACTTTTCTTGACGATGCCGAGCGCGTCCCCCTCCGCCTCCGGCGCGCCGTCACGCGTCTCGACGCCGCCGGGGTGCAGCTGGTGCTCGCAACCGGCCGCCCTGCTCGCTGGGTTCTGCCTGTCGTGGAACAACTCACTGTCCGCCCCCTGTGCCTCTGTGGAAACGGGGCGGTGCTGTTCGACTCGTCCACCAGCCGTATTGTGGATATCCGCACCATCGACTCCCAGACTCAGCACTTTGTGGTCATGGTTGCCCGGGCGGCGCTGGGCGAGGTGGGCACTGCGGTGGAGCGACCCGACAGTTTTGTGGTCTCTGATGAGTTCGTGCATGCGTGGTCGTCCATTGAGCACGCCGTGCAGGGGAGGACGTGGTGCTCAGCCAACCAGCCGTGAAACTGCTGCTACGCAATCACACATTGAGCAGCCGAGAGATGTACGACATTGTGCGGCCCCACATTCCAGAGGAACGCGCGCACATCACCTTCTCCATTGATGAAGGTCTCCTCGAAGTCGGCCCCCCAGGCGTAAATAAAGCCGAGGGAGTGGCTCGGGTGGCCGAACAACTGGAGGTTCAGCGCGAGGACGTCCTGTGTTTTGGCGACATGCCCAACGATAGCGAAATGCTCAGCTGGGCAGGCATTGGAGTGGCCATGGGAAACGCCAGGCCAGAGGTTAAAGCCGTGGCCGACTACGTCACCGCCACCAACAACGACTGTGGCGTGGCTGATGTGCTGGAGTACTGGTTTTAGACGCACAGAATGTGGGGCCTTTCCAGGGAGTGAAAGGCCCCACAGGTCTCTAAGTAAGACTGTTACTCTTCGGTGTGCACCACCGGAGCTGAGTTTTCTGCCTCGTTGGCGTGGATCTGAGTTTCCTGAGTTTCCGCATTGTGGGTGATGTAACCACCCTGGAAGTCCACGCGGGCGAGGCCGCCTTCTTGGTATTCCTCATTGAGGGGCAAACCAAGCGGGCCTGCGTCGAAGCCCTGTTCAGCCCAGGCATCGCCGATGGCGCCCCACAGTGCGTGAGTTCCGGCCTCGGGGGAGGAGACGATCACGCCGTTGTCGTAGGGGGCAACGGTCACGTCGCTGTTCTTTTCGCTGATGGGACGTACCTGCTGTGCGGGTCCTCGGGAGTTGCCCAGGATGGGGGCCAGCGTGGACGCGAGCTTCAGGATCTTGTCCAATGTTGCGTTGCCGCCGGTGAGCTTGGTCATGCCGTTCAGGATGCTGGGGATGTCACCTAGCTTGATTCCACCCAACACCTGGGAGTTTCCATTGCTGCTCAGCTGCGAGTTTCCGCCCTTAGCCAGGAACGCCGACACAGCGAATGCTGCCAAGCTGCCTAGATTTGCGGTTTGCCCACCCTGCGAGGAGGAGTTCACCAAGGACTGCAGGGCGTTGGACTGAGATTTTCCGGCACCGTCATTAGACTTGCCGTTGTTGTTGGAGGCGTTGTGGTTGCTGGGTTGCGAGCCGCCCGTGCTGTTGATCGAGTGGTACTTGTTGCTAGCGATGTTGCGAATCTCGTCCATACGGTCGTACACGTTCTGGCCGGGGCAGGCGGTGTCACCAACGTCGCGGTGAGCGAAAATGTTCGGCAGCGTGACTTCCTGACCGTAGGCGAAACGGGTGTAGGGGGTGCCCTCTGAGTAGTGGACATCCGAACCCTTCGGGTCGAAATCGCCAACCTTGGCGCGCCAACCAGCGAGGTTGCCAGCGGCATCGATCATGGCCTGCGTTGCCGGGGCTTCGTCGTAGTTGCCCAGGAAGGAAATGGCCCAGGTGTTGGAGTTGAAACCGCCCGCGTGGACGCCCTGAACTGGCTTGTTCAAGCCGCCAGAGTGGCCTTCATAGATGTTGCCGTATTTGTCCACCAGGGAGTGGTATCCCACGTCGCACCAACCCAGTGTTTGCGCATGGTACTGGTAGATGCCGCGAACGATGCCAGCAGCCTCGGCTTCCGTGTAGTTGTTGGAGCCTGCTGTGTGGTGAATGGTGATGGCATTGGTTTCGTCGTCGTAGTCCGGGTTCGGCGCAGCGGATCGATTCGTCAGCTCCCCATTCGCTGCGGGAAATCACGCGAGGCATCCCGGTTGCGTCGGTGGAGTCGGCGGCGAGGGCGATTTTGCCTTCGTCAGCTTTGCCGTCAATGAATACGGCCTTGATGCTGGCGGGATCGACTTCGGGAGCCGGGGCGTCGCCAAGCAAATCGACGCCCGAGGTGGAGACCTGAATTTTCTTGGTGGGTTCCACAAACACGAGTTCGGTGCCGCTGCGAGGCTGGTGATCGGTGGCGTCAATGGGTTCGGCGTCGTACCAATCGCTCCAGGAGCCGTCGTCTTTCTGGGCGCGGACGAAAGCGGCGACGTCCTTTTTGCCTTCCCAGGACAGGGCGAACATGGAGAATTCCTCGTCGCGGCTGAATTCCTTCACCGTGCGGGGGCCGCCGGCCTGGCCTTGGGTGGCGATGGCAGCATCGTCGACAACAACGTTGTTGCCTTCCTTGAGTGTTTCCGTATTCAGCGACGCAGTGATGGGGCCGGTGCCCTCTTCCTGGGTGTTGAGGATGTGGCCGCCTTGCACGCCAATGATGGCAGAGGCCAACAGCACAGCTGTGAACACAATGGCCATTGTTGGCCTACGAGACGCGGCGTTCAGCCTGCGACGTTGTAACACGATAGTTCTCCCCCTGAAACGTGAATCTTAAGAAACTGAAGTAAACAGATGTTTACCATAGTTCATTTCTGAGACAGATGATAGCAGTGTGACAAATGTGAATAGCGATGGCGCGCCACATCGGGGGTGGGGCTGCGGGGCAATGTTGGCGGTTGCGCAGGGAAGGTATGAGCATCGGTACTGGCTGCGGCTTTGGTATGACGAGTCTCAGAAATGTAATTTTCAGCCCCTGAAAGAGACGCAAATCACTGCATCGTTTATGTAGTTAATTTTTTAACAGCAGCCACGCGCCACCCGCGCGACCCAAGGCACCCCGCCACGCTTGGTAGTGTCAACTACATGGAACAAAAGGACGCGAAGACAGGCACCTACGACCTCATTGTTGTGGGTTCTGGGCTGTTCGGGCTAACAGTGGCAGAACGCGCGGCAAGCCAGTTGGGAAAGAACGTGCTCATTGTGGAGCGACGCCCCCACCTCGGCGGCAACGCATATTCCGAGGCCGAGCCGGAGACGGGCATTGAGGTGCACAAATATGGCGCGCATCTTTTCCACACATCCAACAAACGCGTGTGGGATTACGTCAATCAGTTCACGGATTTCACGGGCTACCAGCATCGCGTGTTTGCCATGCACAACGGCACCGCCTACCAATTCCCCATGGGGCTGGGCCTGATTAACCAGTTCTTTGGCAAGTACTATTCCCCGGAGGATGCGAAGAAACTGATCCAGGAACAGGCGGCGGAAATTAATTCCGAGGATGCGACAAACCTGGAAGAGAAGGCGATTTCGCTGATCGGCAGGCCCCTCTACGAGGCGTTTATCAGGGATTACACCGCAAAGCAGTGGCAAACCGATCCGAAGGAACTGCCTGCAGGAAACATCACCCGCCTGCCGGTGCGCTACACCTTTGATAACCGCTACTTCAACGACACCTATGAGGGGCTGCCGGTTGATGGGTACGCAGCCTGGCTGAACAACATGGCGGATCACGAACTCATTGAGGTTCGCCTGAATACCGACTGGTTTGAGGTGCGCGACCAAATTCGCGCGGACAATCCAGATGCGCCTGTGGTGTACACCGGGCCGCTGGACCGCTACTTCAACTATGAGGAAGGTACGCTCGGTTGGCGCACCCTTGATTTTGAGACTGAGGTGCTGGATATTCCCGATTTCCAGGGCACCTCGGTGATGAACTACAACGATGCGGAATTCCCCTACACCCGCATTCATGAGTTCCGGCATTTTTCATCCCGAGCGCGCGGACGTGTACCCGAAAGACAAGACGGTGATCATGAAGGAATACAGCCGTTTCGCCGAGGGGGATGACGAGCCGTACTACCCGATCAACACTCCCGATGACCGCGAGATGCTGCTGAAATACCGCGAGCGTGCCGATAAGGAAACCGCAGATCATAAGGTATTTTTCGGTGGCCGTTTGGGGACGTACCAGTATTTGGATATGCATATGGCTATTGCGTCGGCCCTGAATATGTTCGACAACAAGTTAGTGGACATTCTGTAGTAGGTCGATTGTGATGCTGCTCAAATCGCTGGGGTTTATCTGAGGATGATCTGAGGAAAACCACTGAATAGCCGTATTCTTATCCTGAACGCCAGTCGCTCGCCCCTTGTGCCACGGTCCGGTTACGGTCCGGGAGGGAGGGGCGTCGAAAAGCACAGATACAGGATCGCTAACATTGAGTTTCATGACGCAACCATCGCCAAAAACCCGAGTGACGCTGAGCACTGCCGTGCTGTCCGCAGTCATTGTTGCCGTGCTCGGGGCTTTGGGGTGCCTGGCAGCGGCGGTGGATGAGCGACGATGGCCTCATTGTCCTCCGCACCGTGCGCAACCTTCTTGCAGGTAACGGCCCTGTTTTCAACGCCGGTGAGCGGGTGGAGGCCAACACTTCGGTGCTGTGGCAGTACCTCATTTACCTGGGGGCGCTGCTCACTCCCGCGCGCCTGGAAACCATCGCCCTGTGGCTTGCTCTCAGCTTTACGACGGCCGCGCTTGCCATAGCCGCGTTCGCGACCTCGCGGTTGTACCGCACCCCAGGACTGCTATTCCTGCCAGTCGGCGGGCTTATCTACATTTCCCTGCCCCCTGCCAGGGATTTTGCCACCTCCGGGCTGGAATGGGGACTGTGCCTGCTGTGGATCGCGGTGCTGTGGGCGCTGCTGATCCGCTGGGTTGGCATGAGGGGCACGGCCAAAGCAGGTCGATCCACCTATTGGTTGGCCTTCTGGGCTGGCTTATCGTGGCTGGTGCGCCCCGAACTTGCTCTCTACGGCGGGCTTGTGGGCCTGGTTGTGTTGATCGCGGCCGATAACTGGAAAAAACGCGGCTGGGTTTTTGCCGCCGCAGTGCCCCTGCCGCTGGCCTACCAGATTTTCCGCATGGGCTACTACGGGCTGCTTGTGCCGCAGACCGCAGTGGCGAAGTCCGCATCCGATGCCGCTTGGGGTTCCGGCTGGGACTACGTTACCGATTTGTTTGGCCCCTACACTCTCTGGGTTGGTTTGCTGCTTGCTGCAGTGTCGGCGGGGTTGGCGCTGCGTGTGCTGCTGACTGGTCGCGTGACTGTTCGCACGGAAGAAGCTGAGACGGAGGCGACTGAAAAGGGGGAATCTGAAGCGGTGGAGGCGTCCGCGCCGTCGCGACGCATGAGGTTGCGGACACCGCTGGCGATCTGCATTCTCATGTGGGTGTGTGGGCTGCTGCACAGCGTGTACGTGGTGCGCGTTGGCGGGGACTTCATGCACGGCCGCATGCTGCTCCTGCCGCTATTTACGCTGCTCCTGCCGATTTCCGTGGTGCCGCTGTGGGAATGGGGCACTAAACCCAACTGGCACACACTCGCCACCGGCGCGACAGCCTGCGGACTCCTGTGGTGGGGCATCACCACCGTGCTTGGTGGGCACAACTGGAGCATGCCCGACCAGGATTCCGCTATCAAAGACATTGGCATTGTCGACGAGCGAGAATTCTGGATCTCCTTCAGCCGCACCAGCTACCAAGACCCGCCGCTGTACGCCGAAGACTTCCTCAGCATCAACCGCATGAACGGCTACCAGGACGTGATGGTGGACCTGAAGAAGGTGCCCACCGGTGCAGTGCTGCCGATTCTCGCCTCGAAAAACCCCGAAACATTCGACTGGATCCTCGTGCCGCGCGTGCCCCGTGAGATCGGCCAATTCCCGCCGGAAGTACAACGCGAATACGCCGAACTCAACTACATTCCACCCACCGTCACCTTCCTGAACCTTGGTATGACCGCCATGAACGCGCCCTTGGAGGTGCGGGTCCTCGACTCCATTGGCTTAGCGACGCCGCTCGCCGCCCGCCAACCCCGTATCGAAACGGTCGCATCGGGCACGACAAATACCTCTCCCTCGAATGGCAGCTCGCCGAATCGCCCTCCGACCTGCACATCCTCCCCGCATATGTGGACGCGGAGGAAACCTGGGAAGCCCGCCAGGCACTCCACCACGAGGACTTTCTCAAGCTCTTCCTCACCTACCGCGAACCCATGAGCCTCAAGCGCTTCCTGGGCAACATCAAGTTTGCGCTGACCGACGGCCGCACCCTTGAGTTCTCCGACGACCCCTCCGACTACCTCAAAGAGCCCGAGAAGATACACAACGACATTCCCATTGCCTGGAGCATCGACATCAAACGGGATGACCTGCCCGACCTCACCGGCGTGACCGGCGACCTGGTGAACCTTCCCGGTGTCGGCGATGTTCAAGGCAACAGTGAAGTCCCCGGTGAAGTCGCCGACGAGGTCACCGGTGCCGGGGAAAGCGGGGATAGGCAGCAGTAGTAGGAGAGTGGTTGAGGTCGGTGAAAATGACGCTTTGAACTGGGGTTGTGTGGCAGCTTGATAGGCCATGCCTTCCCGGTGCAAAGTATGCTTATGCTCAAGCACGAAAATGGGGTGTTTTTCGGCTTGGAGATAAGCACACTTTGCGTGCTTGTCATATAGGTCTACCGCCAGGTACAAAAACAGGGTGTTTCCGTACCTGGCGGTAGACCTTTTTCTATGAAAAAATGTCCCCCAAACGAGGTAGCCCGGTCACCAGCCGCTGGAGCCACCCGCGCCAGAGAAGCTGGTGCTGCTGTAGCTTGTGTTGACGCTGCTAGAAGACGAGCTTTGAGCTGCGGCGACATCGTTACTGTGCCAGCTGCTGAGAATGAGGTACGGCACGAAATCGTTGCGCCCTAGGCCCACGTTCCAATCGCGGGAATCAATGCGCGGGGCCACGCGGTCGTCTTTATCTAGAACCTCAGGCATGGTGTTTTCCTGCATGTTCTTAGTGACGATCTGGTAGTCGCCCAGAATAGTGGTGAACTCATCCATGAAGGTGGGGGAGGCGGCGTTGTGCGCCAGGGCGTCGATACGCGTCATGATGCTGTCGTATTCCGCAGCGTAACGATCATCGGGTGCGTCGAGTTTGGCCTTTAATGCGTCCTCGCGTAGGCGCTGCAGCTGGTTACGGCGAGCCTCCTCATTGCCATTTTCAAGGTCATGCAGCAAGTTGATGTTCTCCTCCGCCTGGCTCATTTTGGTTGTTTCTTCGACCGCTGTGGCAAGGGCCTGCGTGGTGGCGGCGGAATTCCTTATTGGGCGAATCAACAGTGAGATGGTCAATGGAGTTCATGGTGGTGTGCAGCTGCAGGAATCGTTGCTTCACATCCTCCCACTGCCTGCGAAGCTCATCGTTGGCAAAACTAGAGGTCAGAGAATGCGCGCGAACATCAATGGCCTCAAGATCGGCGGCCACGCGGCCGTATTCCCGGGAGACGGTGTCAAAGTTGGCGCGCGCCTGATTGGTACGGCGGCTTGTCACACTGGCAGCAATGACCGCGCCAATACCTGCAACAGTGACAGCTCCACCAGCAGCAAGGCCCGCTGCGAGGCCAGGGCTGATGGTGTTGCCGGATGCCTTATAGTTCGGGTCAGCGGCCGCAACAACCGACTCCACCATGCCGTCTGCGTAATGGCCCTTGCGTAAGCCAGGCTTCGCGGCATCAACTATGGTCTCTAGCCGCTCCTGTTTACGCAGGTCGATAGCCTTGACGACATCTTCACCACCGAATACACCATTTTGGCGGGGGTCAAAACCCACAGCAACAATGAGGTGCCCATCGGCGTACTTCGTCTGGTCCGGTGACAGCAAGTCGGGCCGATACTGCTTCAGGTGATTGAGCACTGTGTCATTTAGGTTCTCATCGTTGGTGGCAAACGTGAGGTAGTCAACGGATGTCACAACAGAAGGAACGGCAACCTTGAGAGTGTTCTGGTGTAACGATTTCCTTATCCGATGTCGCTGAGCTTGCCGGCACCGTCCCATACCGTCACCGTTGGACCTTGTGCCCCTGGCCAGGTGCTTAACGACGCCCCGTCAATATCGGTTGTTGACATTGTTTCCTGTGCTGCCAGCACAGTGGGGGACCCGGTTGATGCGGATTCTGCTTGTGCAGCTGGGGTATCAATCGGCGTGATGTGAGTCATGGCACCAAGGCTGCCGATAAGAAGCGTCAACGCTGCTGCACATAGTGGCGCAGCGAGTCGACTCGTAGCAGCTCTGCGCAGGAAAGGACTTAGATATAGGTGACACGTTAGCTATCTTACGGAAGATGCCTGAATCGTGTCGGTGCTCACCTTTACCAGTCGCTTGAGCCGCCTGCGCCGGAGAAACTGGAATCGCTGTAGCTGGTGTCAACACTGTAGCTTTCCAGAACTGTCACCACTACTATCGCTTGATATAGAGGCAGTATCGCTACTATTCCAAGAGCTCAAAGTTCCGTAAGGGATGAAGTCTGTGTGTCCAAGGCCCACATTCCAATCGTAGGAGTCGAGGCGCGGTACTGCTCGGTTGTCTTTGTCCAAAACCTTCGGCATGGCATGTTCGCGTATTGCTTTGCTGGCCACCTGATAGTCGCTGAGGACTTGTGTGAAGTCATCCATAAAGCTTGGGTGAGTGACGTTTTCAAGAAGCGCATCCAGCCTGTTCACCAGTGCATCACATTCCTGCCGAAGAGGTAGTGTTGGTGCATCTAATTTTGCTTTGTACACGTCGGATCGGACGCGGCGGAGCTGCTTTCTGCGGGCATCATGGTCGCCGTGTTCCAGGTTGTACAGCAGTTCGATATTTTCTTCGGCTTGTGCAATTTTGGTTGCTTCTTCACGTGCCGCAGCTATTGTTGCGCGGTTTTTGTAGAACTGTTTGTTCGTTCCAGAGTCTGCCAAGTGGCTGATGGAATCCATAGTGGCGTGGAGCTGCAGGAATCGTTGCTTTACGTCCTCCCACTGGGCGCGAAGCTCGTCATTGGCAAAGCTAGAAGTGAGGGAGTTGGCGCGAATATCAATGGCATCGAGGCTGCTCGCGATGCGTCCATATTCTGCGGCCGCGTGATTATAAGATTCACGTGCCTGGCGGGTTCGGTTTTTTCGTGTGTGTATGAATACGCCAATGATGGATAGCAGCCCGCCACCAAAGACCGCAACGGATGCCACCGTAGCAACTATATTCGTGACCTTTTTGCCTGTATCTACAGGTAGTTGGTAGTCCGGGTTTGCCGCTGCGGTGACAGATTCGATCATGGCATCGACATAACGTCCCGCGCGCAAATCCTCTTTCGGGGCAGCAGTGAGGGTTTCTAGGCGTTGTTGATCACGTAAGCCCACAGCTTGTGCAACATCCTCACCGCCATATATGGCATTTTTGTGTGGGCTAAAACCAACAACAACGATCAGATGCCCGTCAGCGTATTTTTCCCGATCTGGTGTGAGCAGATCTGGGGCGATACAGCTTGAGGTGAGCCTGAAGGGTGTCATTGAGGCTGTCAGAATTGTTGCCAAACGTGAAGTAATCAACGGACTTTACGTCACTGGGCAGGGCAATATTCAGCGTGTTCTGGTGTAGAGACTCCATATCCGTGTTGCTGAGTTTGCTGGCGCCATCCCACACGGTCACAGCAACATGATTAGGATCGCTCCACTGTTTGAGTGGAGCGCCAGCGACAGTCGTGTTGTTGTTGGCTTTTTCTTGTTCCTGCAGAGCGGCTTCGCCAATGCGTGGGTCAGCGATAGCACGAATCGCCTGCGCCATGCCTTCTGCCCGATGCTGCGCGTTCATGCCGGGTTTCATGGCCGCAAGCACGCCTTGCGTTCGTGCTTGATCAGTAAGCTGCGCGCTTTGTTTCACATCGTCGCCGGAGAAGAAGCCGAATGAGCCTTTACCGCTGCCTCCATCGAAGTTAACAGCAACAATGAGGTGCCCATCGGCGTACCGCGTGCGCTCGGGTGAAAGCAGATCGGGGCGAAACTTCTGGACATTGTCCCACAGCGCTGCTTCGATGTTGATAGGTTCGGGGAAGCTCAACGTAATGAAGTCAACATGCGTGACCACTGGTGGTAGCGCTGCCTGGGCGGTCACGTCGCGGAGCATATTTTCGTCGTTTGGGGGTAGCAGTTGCGGCCCATCAGCAATGGTGATTGTTTTTCCGTTGATGGGCGGGAAAGTGGTGATGTAAGGATTGGCTGGTGCGATCACTGCCGCATTCGCTGCGGCAGGTAAAAGTACTGCACTAACCACAGCCACCATCGCCGCAACTACATGCACCACAGCATGAAACCTGTGCAACCGGGACGTCGATAAGCGACTAATGGTGGTACCTGCGACATAGTTCACTCGTTAAACGTTAACGAATGCGAACCCGCTACACGAGTCAGCGCATGGGTAATGGGGTAGTTGAGCGGATAAAACCGTGGTCCGCGAGCGTGCCAAACAGCGGTAAGGCAGTGAAACCTACTACTGTTTATATGAATGAGTGTTTCGCACCTTTTCCGCACCCGGCGTACAGCCCCAGCAGATAGCTTCGGCGGGACAGTGGGTGTGCGACTCATGATCATGACGGTGCGGGCACAAGAAATAATCACAGCAGATAACCACAGGAAAGGCTTAGCTCTATGACGAAGGCACAGGAATCGTCAGGATCCTCAACAAAAGGGGCTTCTGGCGGGAGTTCCCCGCACACCAAGGCTGTGGAGCAGTTGCAGCGTGTGCTGCTGCCACGACGCGGGGAACCTCACGATGTGCGTTCCCTGTATCTGCTGGAAGTGGAAACGAATAAGACCCGTGCCACGTGGGACGACCGGACATCGGTAACCATTCCCGCTGGCAGCGAGGTGAGCTTCCAGACCTACTTCAACGCCTTCCCCGCGAGTTACTGGCGCCGCTGGTCCCAGCTGGACACAGTGGTGCTGCAGGTGGAGGCCCTGGGGGAGGCCCGGGTCGAGGTGTATCGTTCCAAGATTGACGGTGCCCGCATCAGTGTTGACGGCGGCATGGTCAGCGACGGTGTGATTGAGTTTGAGCTGTCGCTTGCCCCGTTTGAGGACGGCGGCTGGCTGTGGTTTGACATCACCGCCGAAACAGATGTGACCATCGCCAGCGCGGGCTGGTTCGCGCCCCAGGCCCCCGCACCGCAAATCATGCCGGACGGCAGCGAGGTTGGCCCGTTCGAGCCGCGCGTCACCGTGGGCATCCCAACGTTCAACCGGCCGACCGATGCAGTGGCGGCACTGGACGCACTGCGCAGTGACCCGCTTGTCGACGCCGTGATCGACACCATCATCATGCCCGACCAGGGCACCAAACACCCCGCCGACGAACCAGGCTTCGCCGATGCTGCGGAGCATTTCAAAGGTCGGCTGTTCGTGTACCAGCAGGGTAACCTCGGCGGTTCCGGCGGATACTCCCGCATCATGTATGAGGCCATGGGTGGCCCCGACGGCACCAGAGAGGCAGCCGCAAAGCAATCCCCCTACATCCTGTACATGGACGATGACATCGCCATCGAACCCGATGCCGTGCTCCGTGCCCTCCAGGCAGCCCGCTACGCGCGCACCCCAATCCTGGTGGGTGGGCAGATGCTGAACCTGCAGGAACGCAGCCACCTGCACTCCATGGGCGAAGTGATTGACCGCAGCATTTTCATGTGGACCTCCGCCCCCCATGTGCACTACGACCACGATTTTTCCAAGCACCCCCTCAGTGACCGCGGCAAGTTCGGCGACAAGCCAGGCACCCCGAACTCCGTGGACCTGCACCGCCGCATTGATGTGGACTACAACGGCTGGTGGATGTGCATGATCCCCCCGTGTGGTGGCAGAACGTATTGGGCAGCCCCTGCCGCTGTTCATCAAGTGGGACGACGCGGAATACGGCCTGCGTGCAGGCAAAGCCGGGTTTCCCACCGCCACCTGGCCGGGCATTGCCATTTGGCACATGGCCTGGTCCGACAAAGACGATGCCATCGACTGGCAGGCATACTTCCACCTTCGCAACCGCCTGATCGTGGCCGCCTTGAATCATGAAGGCGGGGCAGAGGGCATTGTGCGGTCCATGCAGAAGGCCACCCTCAAACACCTCATGTGCCTGGAATACTCCACGGTGGCCATCCAAAATCGAGGCCATGAAGGACTTCCTCGCAGGCCCCAGCCAGCTTTTCGACATCCTGGAAACCTCCCTCCCGCGCATCGCCGCCATTCGCGCAACCTACCCGGACGCGGTGGTTCTGCCCACGGCGGCCGATCTGCCGAAACCCTCCGGCGCGCCGGGAGTGCCCACGAAGGACATTGGTGGACGATTGGCCCCCTTGAAGAAGTCCATCTGGTTGGCCAAAGGTGTGCTGCATTCCCTCCGCCCCGCAGACACCTCGCATCACGATGTCCCCCAGGCGAACTGGGCACCCATTGAGGCGCGCTGGTTCTCACTGTCTCGCGTGGACGGCGCCACCGTTACCACCGCTGATGGGCGTGGGGTGGTGTACCGTAAGCGTGACCGTGACAAGGCAAAGGCACTGCTGGACGAGTCTCGCGCACTGCAGAAGGAAGTTGCCGCGCGGTTCGACGACCTCCGCGCGCAGTACCGTGCAGCCCACAGTAGGCTCACCAGCCTTGAGGCTTGGAAGAAGGTATTCGATTAATGGTTAAAGGCGACCCATTCAACGAAACTGAGATGCTGGTACGCATCCAGGATTCGCTTTTCGACGCCCCGGGGGTCCAAGCCACTGCCCGCTTTGCTCAGCCACTTCGGCGAACACTCCCTGGGCTGGATCAGTGTGGGTGCGGTAGGCGCGCTCGTCGATAAGCGGCGGCGCGGCAAGTGGGTAAAGCTGATTGCCGCGTCACTGCTGAGCCACGCGGCATCCGTGGTGATCAAGCGCGTGGTGCGCAGGCCCCGCCCGCATGACGACCGGATTGCGGTGGGGGTGGGTACGCCGTCAAGGCTGAGCTTCCCCCTCCTCCCATGCCACCTCTACCACGGCGGCGCTGGTAAGTTTGGCGAAGTTAACTCGGTCACCACTTCCGCTACTTGGCGTGCCGATCATGATGCTGTCGCGTATGGTGCTGGGAGTCCATTACCCCACCGATGTTGCCGCTGGTGCGCTGGTCGGGGCAGTGACCGCTGAGACTATTTCGAGGATAAGAAGGGAAACGTAAATGACCAAGGAGCAGGCGGGCATCCTCGGCTCCGAACCGCACACAGGCGGACTTGCTATACCCTCCACTAAACACAAGCCGCCGAAAAACCTGGCAGACGGCATGATCAAAGCGTTGCGCCCACGCCAATGGGTGAAAAACGTGCTGGTGCTGGCCGCCCCCATGGCGGCGGGGTCGGATGTGCTGCTGAACCGCAGAACAATCATCGACGTAGCGATTGCCTTCGCGGTGTTCTGTATGGCGGCCTCGGCAATTTACCTGGTCAACGACGCGAAAGACGTGGAAGCGGACCGCGCGCACCCAACGAAACAGTTCCGGCCCATCGCCGCAGGCGTGCTTCCTGTGGGGTTGGCCTACGGCATGGCGGTGCTGCTCATTGCGGGATCGGTGGGGGTATCGCTGCTGGCATCCAGCGGCCGCAACCTGGCCATTGTGATGGCAATCTACATTGTGTTGCAGCTGGGCTACTGCTTCGGGTGGAAGCATCTGCCAGTGATTGACATTGCGCTGGTGTCCTCGGGGTTCATGCTGCGCGCTATGGCTGGCGGTGTCGCCGCAGGCATCACGCTGTCCCAGTGGTTCCTCTTGGTCGCGGCGTTCGGCTCCCTGTTTATGGCATCGGGTAAGCGCTACGCTGAGATTTTGCTTGCTGAGAAATCCGGTGCAAAGATTCGTAAAGCCTTAGAAGGGTACACACCAACATACTTGCGTTTCGTATGGACACTTTCAGCTACTGCCGTGGTTATGTCTTACGCACTCTGGGGCTTCGAAATGGCCAACATGGTGCAGCATCATGGCGCCGTTTGGTACCAAGTTTCAATGGTGCCATTTACCGTCGCTATCTTGCGTTATGCGGCTGATGTTGACCGTGGTGACGGTGGTGCTCCAGACGAGTTGGCACTCAGTGATCGCACCCTTCAAATACTTGCGATCGCATGGGTCGGATGCATCGCCGCAGCGGTCTATATAGCCCCTGTTGTGTCCTAACTCATATTTTTGTGAAAATGCTGGCCAGGGTATGTTTTAGTATAAGAAAATAATTAAAGGTCTCTCATTCTGCTTTATAACGTTTGAATAAAGTAGAAAGATACTAAGATAGTCAAGAAGCATGAGGCCATACAGGCTGGCGCCCAACATCCAAGACGCCAGCTTGGGCAGCATTTAAGAACGCTAAGAAGAACAAGGTATCGAGGAGAAAAATGACGATCGCCTCTCGACTTCGCACCGTAGGAGCCAAAGCGACGACCATAGCTGTTGCACTTGCAGCTGCTTTTGGCTTGAGTGTCGTCGCAGCTTCCCCCGCGCACGCAGCCAACCGCGACGTTCTGCGCGCAGATAACACCGGCGCCTGTGAATGGGACGCTGTGGGGTTCTGGGTCCAGCGCTGTGACGTTTGGTCCCCGTCCATGAACCGCAACATCCCGGTGCTGGTGCAGCCCGCCGCCCGTGGAGGTAACGCAGGTCTGTACCTCCTCGACGGCATGCGCGCCGGTGAAACCTTCACTGGTTGGACTGCATCCACCAACGCTCCGCAGGTCTATGCGGACAGCAACATCAACCTTGTCATGCCCATTGGCGGCGCAGGTTCCTTCTATGCCGACTGGGACTACCCGGCACACTTCCTGTCCACCGGCAGTGGCAACGACGTGGTGTACAAGTGGGAAACCTTCCTCACCTCTGAACTTCCCGGCTACCTGCAGCAGAACTTCGGTATCGCACCGAACAACAACTCCATCGGTGGCCTCTCCATGGGTGGCACCGCTGCTTTGAGCCTTGCTGCACAGCACCCGGACCAGTTCCGCCAGGCAATGTCCTACTCCGGTTACCTGCACACCACTGCTTTCGGTATGCAGACCATGCTGCGTCTCGCTCTGCTTGATGTTGGTGGCTTCAACCTGAACAACATGTACACCTCTATCCTGAACCCCCGCCGTTACCAGGACGATCCGTACTTGAACATGGGCGGCCTGAAGAATGCTGACGTTTATGTCTCCGCAGCTAGTGGCGTGTGGGCACCGAGCGATCTGCGTTACCCGCTGGATCAGCGTATCTACGGCTCCGGTCTGGAAGGTCTGTCCAGGATGTCCACCGTCAGCTGGGAAGCTAAAGCTCGCGCCACCGGTCTGAACGTGACTGCAGACTACCCGCCGCTGGGCGTTCACAACTGGGATCAGTGGACTTACCAGCTGAACCGCACTAAGGACCGCGTCCTTGATCACATGAACGCTCGCTAAAAACACATTTTCTTAGCGACGTCGCCCAACCTGGCGTCACAACCCTCCCATCCGCGCAACATGGGTAGGGGAGTGGTGTTCAGGTTGGGCGTTTATGTTTATTTTTCGTGTTGCTTTGGGCGTGTTGCGCTAGAAAAAGTCTCAAGTTGAACTTAAACTTGAAACCAACCTGCAGGGTCGGACGGTGCATCGGTGTATGCGCGTTAGCGATGTAACGCTGACGTAACACTGGTGTAACGAAACGGCCCCTTCTTGGCGATATATAATCTGATAACTGAATCCATCGTTGACCAAGCACTGGGATGTTCTGGAGGAGGGGAACCTCCAGAACATCAATGGCCAGGGCTTGGAACCATCGTATGCCTCTTTCCTGTCGTACCTGCACGCTAGTTTCACCTGCAATGTGCTGGCTCGATAGGGCGGAGCACACAGACACAAAGGACTAAACCACATGCGTGATACCGCAGTCTCCAGTACTCCACGGCGCCGACGTTCCCTTCGGCGGGCATTCACGGCATTCGCTGCCGTGCCCACCGCCCTTGCTCTTGGGTCCGGGCTGTTCGCTGCCGCTCCGGCTACTGCAGTTGACGTGACTAACCAGGCACAGAATTCCCTGTTTGGTAGTTCCGACGTGACCGACTACCTCGAAACCGATGGTGTGCCGCAGCGCACCCCCATCCGCACCGACGAGCACCCCTCTATCCAAGGGCTGCCATCCGGTGTGAGCGTCGAGCGCGTTGAGTGGATCACTGAGCGCCGTATTGCCCTGTTCATTCGTTCCGCCGCCATGCCGAAGGAACTCATTCAGGTACAGGTCTTGCTGGCCCGTGACTGGCACTCCAACCCCAGCGCAAAATACCCGGAAGTGTGGGCCCTGGACGGCCTGCGCGCGCTGGATACGGAAAGCGGCTGGACCATCAACACCAACATTGAGCAGTTCTACGCTGACAAGAACGTCAACGTGATCCTGCCGGTGGGTGGCGAATCCTCCTTCTACTCGGACTGGCAGAAGCCAGACAATGGCAAGCACTACAAGTGGGAAACCTTCATGACCAAGGAACTTCCTGCGGTTCTGCAAAACGGTTACCGCTCCAACGGCGAGCGCGCCGTCTTCGGTTTGTCCATGGGCGGCACCGCCGCCATCAACCTCGCGGAGCGCAACCCCGACATGTTCAAGTTCGTGGGTTCGTTCTCCGGGTACCTGGACACCACCTCTATGGGTATGGCCCAGGCGATCAGCGCCGCTCAGAGCGATGCCGGCGGCTACAACTCGGAAGCCATGTGGGGTCAACCCGGCTCCCAGGACTGGATTGACCACGACCCGAAGCTGGGTATCGACGCCCTGAAGGGCAAGGCCGTATACGTATCCTCCGGCTCCGGTGCCGACGATTTCGGTCAGCCTGGCTCCGTAGCCAACGGCCCCGCAAACCCGGCGGGCGTCGGCCTGAAATCCTTTCCCGCATGACCACGCAGACCTTTGTGGATCGCGCGAAGAAGTCCAACGTTGATGTGACGGCCGTATTCCGTCCGTCTGGCGTGCACAACTGGCCGTACTGGCAGTTCGAGATGACTCAGGCATGGCCCTACATTGCAGACTCCCTCAAGCTTGCTCAGGCGGACCGTGGTGCCGACTGCGCCACCCAGGGCGCTATCGCCGAGGTAACCAAGTCCAACGCCTTCGGTGCCTGTGTGAACAACGAATACGACGTCAAGGGCGGCAAGGCCCAGGACTTCCGTGGCGGTCGCGCCTACTGGTCCCCTGAGACCGGTGCGCACGTGCTCTTTGGGCGGATCGGTGCCCGCTACTCCGAGTTTGGTGGCCCGGACTCCTGGCTTGGCCACCCGACGTCCGGTGAGAAGGCCACCCCGGATGGCAAGGGACGTTACGTTCACTTCCAGAACGGCTCCATTTACTGGACCGCGGAGACCGGTGCCCGTGCTCTGCCGAAGGACATTTTCGACGCATGGGGCTCCCAGGGCTGGGAAGGCGGTAGCTTGGGCTACCCGACGGAAGACACGGTTGAGCACAACGGAAACTACATTCAGAAGTTCCAGGGCGGCTACGTCATCCGGACCAAGGACAAAGGTGCCTACGCTGTTCATGGCGAAATTGCCAAGAAGTACGCCTCGATCAATGGTGTGGAATCCAGCCTCGGTGCGCCCGTTAGCGGTGAGCAGGCCATTTCTGGTGGCGCTCTCCAAACCTTCCAGCATGGTGCCATCTACTGGAGTCCAAGCACCGGCGCACACTTCATCATGAACGGCAACATTCGCGACGCGTGGGGCAAGCAGGGTTGGGAAAACGGTGCCTTCGGCTGGCCGACCACAGACCAGGAGAAAATCCAATCCGGTGGCGAGAAGATGACCTTCCAGCATGGAACCATCTCTGAAGTCAACGGCCGCATTGTTGAGGAGAAGAAGTAACAATGTTTGCTCGCGCTAAACTCGGCGCCGTCGTCGGCCTGTGTACCGTCTCTACTGTCCTGCTGGCAGCCTGCGGTGGGGCAACCTCGGATGGTGGCAGTTCCGAATCCTCCGCTGTGGCACCGCTGAGTAAGTCGGCGCGTGCCACGGAGAGTTCCACCTCGTCCAGTGGAGACTCCAGCAGCACAAAGTCGAGCGGTGAGTCGAAGACCCAGACACCCCAGGATCGGGAGGCCCGAGAAGTCTCCGAGGTGCCCTCAAGCGGGCAGCAACTGTCCGAACGTGACCAGAATTACCTTAAGGAGTTGAAAGATAACTCCATCAATGTTGATGGTGCCGAAGGCTCGCTTATCGGAACTGCATCCGGCGTTTGCCAAAGTCAGGACACCAAAAATATTGACGTCATGACGCTGGCCGTTGCAGGGCAACTTGTGGAACAAGGCCGCACCCAACAAAAACCTGAAGAAGTCGCGGCTGTACTTGCGCGCGCTGCGAAATCCGCATACTGCTAGAACCTATGAGAAAAGGCTTGACAGTTCTTGCGGTCGTTGTTGTCCTGGGCATCATCGTTGGCGGGATACTCCAATGGATTGGCTCCCAGGACAACCCACCCACGCCTCCACCGACTGACGGGCCGACAACCCAGGCTCAGCAGCCGGACTGGTGTCCAAACGTGGAGGTTGTTGCTGCGCCGGGTACGTGGGAATCCGCCTCAACAGATGACCCGTACAACCCCACCTTCAACCCGATGTCTACATGCTGAGCGTGACTCGTCCGCTCCAGGAAGCGCATCCAGCCGATGACGTTCGGGTGTGGACTTTGCCGTACGTGGCGCAGTTCAAGAACATTAACTCCCAGCAAGAGATAACCTATGACGAATCTCGCACGGAGGGCACCACTCGCGCGCAGGAGGAGATGACAAAGACCCACAACGAATGTCCGCTCACAGACTTCATTCTCGTCGGCTTCTCCCAGGGGGCCGTGATTATGGGCGACATTGCTAACGCTATCGGCCAAGGCACTGGACCCATCCCTGCCGACCGTGTGCGCGGCGTGGCGCTGGTTGCGGACGGGCGTCGAGAACCGGGCGTGGGCCAGCAGGCAGGTAATCCGGTCGCTGGTGTGGGCGCGGAAGTGTCCCTGGCAGCGGTGAATGCTCTGGTCCAACCGATCGTGCCGGGTGCGACGATGCGCGGACCCCGGCCAGGCGGCTTCGGTTCGCTGAATGATCGCACCTTTGAGATTTGTGCGGCGGATGATCACATTTGCGACGCACCGCTGGGTGTCGGTGCCGCGTTCGAGCGTGCGCAGGCTCTGGTGGCTGCAACGGGGGTGCACTCGCAGTACGCAACGAACCCGAATGTCTTCCCGGGAAGCACGACTACTGAGTGGCTGATCAACTGGGCAAATGGTCTGATTAACCAGCAATAACACGGGGCGCGGGTGTGGTGGGGCACCCGCGCGTCAGTGTTGTGTGGGGAAAGTAATGAAACGGGTCTTACTTACGATGTCGTAACCGTAGCTCATAATACCGCTAGGATGTCTTTTAACTTTCTTTAAGAGATCTAGCTACCGACTAAGGAGAACCATGGATCTGCAAGCGGCCATCGGCCAGTTTTTTGATGACAAAGGACAGATCAACCTTGACCCCCGGCTGACACTGGCCGGCCTCTGCGAGACCCTGTACCAAGCGGAAGCGGCGGCGGGGACCGTCAACCGCCCGTGCCTGCGCTTCTGGGACTTCTCCGAGTCGCGTGAGGGAACCCCCATCGACTTCACTCGTGCTGAGATCAACACCCGCATTAAGTCTGTAGCGGCGCGCTTGCAGCAAGTTGGCACCATCGGTGACCGCGTGGCCATTCTGGCAGGCAACAGCCCTGAGTACATCTTCAGCTTCATCGGTGCACTGTATGCCGGCCTGATTCCTGTGCCGCTATACGACCCCACCGAGCCGGGGCATGCCGATCACCTGACCGCTGTGCTGGCGGACTGCAAACCGTCCATCGTCCTCACCAACTCCACCTCCGCAGCTGCGGTCCGACGCCAGTTTGCCGACGTCCCCGCAGCGGAGCGCCCTCGCATCCTGTCTGTTGACTCCCTGCCGGACAGCCTTGCCGAAAGCTACGTCAACCCCCTCATGACCGAGGCTGGTCAGGCGCTTCTGGCGCAGTCCCAGACTGCCCCTCTGGACATGATGGCGTTCCTGCAGTACACCTCCGGTTCCACCCGCACCCCTGCTGGTGTGGTGCTGAGTAACCGCAGCATCATGACGAATGTGCTGCAGATCTTCACGGCCGCCAAGCTGAAGACCCCATTGCGCCTGGTTACCTGGCTGCCGCTGCACCACGACATGGGTATCATCCTGGCCGCGTTTGTGACCATCCTTGGCCTTGAGATGGAAATGATGACGCCCCGCGATTTCATTCAGCAGCCGGTGCGGTGGGTTCGCCAGCTGAGCAAGCGTGATGAGCACAACAACGTTTATGCTGTGGTCCCGAACTTTGCCCTGGAACTGGCCGTCCGTTACGGACTGCCTAGCGAGGAAGATCAGGTGGACCTGTCCGCACTTGACGGCGTGATTGTTGGATCGGAGCCGGTCACGGCTCGGGCTATCAAGCAGTTCCACGATGCTTTCGCACCCTTTGGCCTGCCCGGTAATGTGATTCGTCCTTCGTATGGCCTGGCCGAGGCCACCCTGCTGGTGGCTACTCCTCAGGGCGAGAAAAACGCTCGCATTGTCATGGTGGATCGTGAGGAACTGAGCAACGGTCGAGCCGTGATTGTCGACGAGTCCCATGAGAAGGCCGTGCCTCTCATGTCCAATGGTTCGGTTGTGCGCCCGCAGCAGATGGTGATCGTGGATCCTGAGACGCGTGCCGAACTGCCCGATGGAACCATCGGCGAGATTTGGACGCATGGTGATAACACGGCCGCCGGCTACCTGAACCGCCCTGAAGAAACTCAGGAGACGTTCCGCAATACCTTGGCTTCGCGCCTGCCGGAAAACTCTCGCGCAGAGGGCGCGCCTGACGATGACCGGTGGATGGCCACCGGCGACCTCGGGGTTATCATCGACGATGAGATTTATATCACAGGCCGGTTGAAAGACTTGATTGTGATCGCCGGACGTAACCACTATCCGCAGGACATCGAGTACACCGTCAACCATGCCTCCGAGCACATTCGACCTGCTGCGATCGCCGCGTTTGCGATTGAGGGCGACGATGTTGAGAAACTGGTTATTCTGGCCGAGCGTGATCTGGGCCGCGACCCCAGCGGCGATGCTGAAGCTATCGAAGCCATTCGTGCGGCTGTTACATCTGCTCACGGCGTTGTTCCCTCGGACATCAAGATCGTTGACGTTGATGCGATTGCGCGCAGCTCAAGCGGTAAGATTGCTCGCAGGGTTGCCCGTCGTCACTACCTTGGCGAGGCCGAGTAAAGTCCCATAGATGACAACCCTCCGCTGGTGCGCATATGTTCTTCGGATGCGGGTGGCGGAGGGTTCGCCATGTAGATAAATAGTTAGTTTAATAAGCCTTAATCACACGAAAGAGTTGAATTCCCCACATGGATCAGAGCCGGAAGTCACCCCAGACATCGTCCATGACAACTGATGAACTGCGCGCGTGGCTGCGCGCGTGGGTTGTTTCCACCACTGGTCTTCCCGAAGAAGACATCACGGACGATAAGCCCATGGAGACCTTTGGCCTATCCTCCCGTGATGTTGTGGTCCTGTCCGGGGAATTGGAAAACCTTCTGCATGTGCAGCTGGACGCCACGATCGCCTATGAATACCCAACGATCGGCGCTCTAGCGAAAAGGCTTATCGACGGCCCCGCAACCTCCGCCCGAGCCACGGCACAGGCCCGCACCTCCCGGGTAGGCAGCGACGTCGATACCCCGGATGTGCACGACATTGCCATTGTTGGCATGGCGGGGCGTTACCCCGGCGCGAACAATATCAGTGAGATGTGGGACCAGCTGGTTGCGGGTAGGGATGGTTTGTCCGACCTGCCGATTGGCCGTTGGTCGGAATATTCCGGTGACGAGGTGATGCGCACACGCATCGCTAACACGAACACCGTGGGTGGTTACCTGGATGACATTGCGAGCTTTGATCCCGAGTTCTTCGGACTTTCTCCGGTGGAGGCCGCCAACATGGATCCCCAGCAGCGCATTGTGCTGGAGCTGACCTGGGAGGCTTTGGAACACGCGCACCTTGCCCCGAATAAGCTGCGTGGACAGTCGGTGGGTGTGTATGTGGGGTCCACCAACAATGACTACGGCATGATCATCACCGCTGACCCTGCGGAAGCTCACCCTTATGCACTGACTGGAACCTCAAGTGCGGTGATTCCCAACAGGATTTCCTACGCGTTTGATTTCCGTGGACCATCCGTGAGTGTGGATACCGCGTGTTCTTCATCGTTGGTGGCTTTGCATCAGGCGGTGCGTGATTTGCGTGCGGGAGATGCGGATGTTGCTGTTGCTGGCGGCGTGAACATTCTGGCTTCGCCGTTTGTGACCACCGCGTTTGGCGAGCTGGGGGTGCTGAGTCCCACCGGGAAGATTCACGCGTTTTCTGAGGATGCGGATGGTTTTGTGCGTTCCGACGGCGCGGGCATTGTGGTGCTTAAGCGCGTTAAGGAAGCCATTGCTGATAGCGATACCATTCTTGCGGTGATCAAGGGAAGCGCCGTGAATTCGGATGGCCGCTCAAACGGTCTGACCGCCCCGAACCCGGATGCCCAGGTTGATGTGCTGGACCGCGCCTACTCCGACGCGGGTGTGGATCCCAGCACGGTGGACTATGTGGAGGCTCACGGTACGGGCACGATCCTGGGCGATCCCATTGAGGCATCTGCTTTGGGCTCGGTGTTGGGCGCTGGGCGCGATACTGCGGAGCCGCTGCTTTTGGGCTCAGCGAAGACGAACTATGGGCACACGGAAGCCGCTGCCGGTGCTGCCGGGGTGATCAAGGTGGTTCTAGCCATGAATGCTGGCGTGATTCCGCCGTCGCTGCACTACAGTGGCCCGAAACCCCTACATTAATTTTGATCGTGAGCACCTGGAAGTGGTGGAGGATCCCCGCGAGTGGCCATGCTACTCGGGGCGCGCCACGGCTGGTGTGTCCGGTTTCGGCTTTGGTGGGACGAACGCCCATGCTGTGCTTGCCCAGTTCGATCCTGCAGACTACGACACGAACCCCCAGCCCGTGGAGCCGCAACTGGCGGATGGGACGCATGTGCTGTTGCCGGTGAGTGGGTTGCTGCCGTCGCGGCGTCGTCAAGCGGCTGCGGACATGGCGGACTTCCTGGAGGGGCGCAGCGACGATGACTTGATCACCGTGGCTCGCTCCCTTGCCCGCCGTAACCACGGGCGTTCCAGCGCGGTTGTGGATGCCGGGACCGTTGCAGAAGCAGTGAAGCGGCTCCGCTTGGTGGCGGACGGTAAGAAGGGGCCTGGCATTGCCGTGGCTGACAGCCCTGCCACCACGGGTCCGGTGTTTGTGTACTCGGGTTTCGGGTCGCAGCACCGCAAGATGGCTAAGGAACTAGTGGCCATGTCGCCGCTGTTTAAGGCCCGGCTTGAGGAACTGGACGAGTTCATTAAGTTCGAGTCCGGGTGGTCGTTGATGGAGCTCATCGCGGACGATTCCCAAACCTACGACACGGAAACCGCGCAGGCGGGCATTACCGCGATCCAGATTGCCCTGACGGACCTGCTGGCGGCGTTTGGGGCGACACCCGGTGCCGTGATGGGCATGTCCATGGGCGAGATTGCCGCAGCCTACGCGGCCGGTGGTTTGAGTGCTCAGGACGCGATGCGGGTGGCCTGCCATCGTTCCCGACTGATGGGGGAGGGCGAGAAGTCGCTGCCCGAAGATCAGCTGGGTGCCATGGCCGTGGTGGAGTTTTCCGTGGATGAACTGGACACCTTCATCGAGGAACACCCCGAATACGCAGGCATCGAACCGGCCGTGTACGCGGGTCCCGGCATGACCACCGTAGGAGGCCCCCGCGAGGCCGTGGTGAAACTGGTGGAGATGCTGGAAGCGGAAACAAGTTTGCTCGACTGCTCAACGTCAAAGGTGCTGGTCACACCAGCGCTGTTGAGCCAATCCTTGGCGAACTTGCCGCTGAAACCGCAGACATTACCCCCATGCCGTTGCGCATCCCGCTGTTCAGCTCTGTAGACCGTGGGGTGACATACCAGCCCGGTGCTGTGGTGCACGAACCTGACTATTGGGTGCGCTGTACCCGCCAGCGCGTGTGGTTCCTGGACGCCACCCAGCAGGCGTTTGCCGCAGGTCACACCATGCTGGTTGAGGTATCCCCCAACCCAGTGGCGCTGATGGGCATGATGAATACCGCTTTCAGCGTCGGCGCGGGTAACTCTCAGCTGCTGTACGTGCTCAAGCGCAAGGTCGGCTCGGCGGAGTCCATTCGCGACCTGCTGGCCAAACTCTACGTTGCTGGCCAGCCCATCAACCTGGAACTGATCACCGGCTCCGGTCCGCGTATCGACGCCCCGCACATCACCTGGAAGCACCAGCGTTACTGGACTGCCGCCCGCCCCTCCAGCGGCGGCAACGCCACCCTGCCTGGCACGAAAGTGACTCTGCCGGACGGGTCCGTTGCGTTCTCCACCCTCGCGGAAAACGCGCCCTCTGCGGTGGCGCTGCTGGAGTCCGCTGCGGAACGCCTCGACCCTGGTGCGCAGCTCGTGGCCGTGGAGGAACACACCACGTTGCCGCCGTCCGGCGAGGTCACGACGGTGGCCAGGAAGCACCTTGGTGGGGTGAACGTGGCCGTGCACCGCGTTATGGGCGATGCTACGGTGCTGGTGGCGGAAGGTTTCGCATCCTCCGTCGCTGGTGGCATGGACGCGGGCTTTGGCAAGGACGGCCTCGGGGATGAGGTCGAGCCGGAAGCCTTTGACTCCACGGCGACCTCACGCTTTGATGATGTCACCGTTGACGCCGTTCACTGGGATCCCGAGTCTGGGGAAACCGTGGAGCAGCGCATGCGGTCCATCGTGTCTGAGGCGATGGGCTACGACGTTGAAGACCTCCCCGGTGAGCTTCCACTGATTGACCTCGGGCTGGATTCCCTCATGGGTATGCGCATTAAAAACCGCATCGAATATGACTTCCAAATCCCCGAACTGCAGGTTCAGGCGCTTCGCGACGCCTCCGTGGCCGATGTGGTCACGCTGGTGGAAAACCTGGTGGCGGAGAAAGCTGGTGGGGACGAGGCACCTGCGGCAGGCGCGGGCGTCGATAAGAGCCCTGCCGATGAGGCCGCTGCTGGCACTCGTGCCTCCAAACAAGGTGTGGGTGTTGCGCCTCGTGACGCATCCGAGCGCATGGTTTTTGCCACCTGGGCCAGCATTACCGGGACGGCAGCGGCGGGCATTAGCAGCGAATTGCCGTCCATTAGCGAGGACACCGCGCGTGCCATCGCGGAACGGCTCAGCGACCGCAGCGGTGTTGAGGTGACAACCCAGCAGGTGCTGGACGCGGATACCCTGGAACCGCTGGCGAACATCGTGCGCGAAGGGCTGGAAACAGAGGTGGAAGGCACGATCCGCGTGCTGCGAGCCCGCCCAGAAGGGATCCACCAAGCCGTCGGTATTCATGTTCCCATCCTGCCGGAGGATCATCGGTGGTGTACCAGCCGCTGGTGCGGCGACTCCCTGCGGACGTACCCGTCTACGGTGTGGAACGCCTGGAAGGGTCCCTGGAGGAACGCGCCGCAGCCTATCTCGACGATATTCGTGAATACTCGGACGGGCGACCGGTGATCCTCGGCGGGATGGAGCCTCGGCGGTGCGCTCGCCTACGAGGTGGCTCACCAGCTGGTACATAGCGACATAGACGTGGCGTTGATTGCGCTGCTGGACACGGTACAGCCCTCCGAACCCATCCCCAACACCCCCGAGGAAACCCGGGCGCGGTGGGAACGCTATTCGGCCTTTGCCAAGAAGACGTACGGCCTAGACTTTGAGGTGCCCTACGATCTGCTGGAGACCGCAGGTGAAGAAGCCCTTCTGCAGATGATGACCGACTTCCTCGCCAATACCGATGCCTCCGAACATGGCCTGGCCGCCGGGGTGCTGGAGCACCAGCGCGCCTCCTTTGTGGATAACCGCATCCTCAACCACCTGGACCTGCACCGCTGGGACGACGTGACAGTTCCCGTCATGTTGTTCCGAGCCGAGCGCATGCACGATGGGGCGATTGAGCTGGAACCCAACTACGCTAAGATTGACGCGGACGGTGGCTGGTCCGCTATCGTTGACAAGTTAGACATTATTCAGCTACACGGCGATCATCTTGCCGTTGTAGATGAACCCGAAATAGGCACCGTGGGTGCGCACCTGAGCAGGCGCATCGCGGAGCTCGCCGGAGAAGAAGACGGAAACGAGTAGCTCGACAGTGACTGGTACCACCACGGCGGAAAAACTCGCTGACCTCCACGCCAGGCTTGAAAGGCACAAGATCCGGGCAGCGAACGTGCCCGAGCAAAGCGAGATGCGGCTGGTTTGACCAGCCCCCGGCAACGCATTGACCGACTGCTCGACAAAGGTTCGTTCGTGGAAATCGGTGCGCTGGGTCGCACCCCCGACGACCCGGAAGCTCCCTACGGCGACGGCGTGGTCACCGGGTATGGGCGTATCAATGGCCGCCCCGTCGCCGTGTACGCGCACGACAAGACCGTTTACGGCGGTTCTGTGGGGGAGACGTTTGGCCGCAAAGTCTGCGAAGTCATGGACATGGCCATCAAGATCGGGTGCCCGGTGATCGGCATCCAAGACTCCGGTGGTGCCCGCATCCAAGACGCCGTGACCTCGCTGGCCATGTACTCGGAAATTGCGCGGCGCCAGCTGCCCCTGTCGGGCCGAAGCCCGCAGATTTCCATCATGCTTGGCAAATGCGCTGGTGGTGCGGTGTACGCCCCGGTGACCACGGACTTTGTTATTGCCGTGGAAGGCCGAGCCGAAATGTACGTTACCGGCCCCGACGTCATCCGTGAGGTCACCGGCGAGGACATCACCTCTGCCGAACTCGGTGGCGCGCACCAGCAGGCGCTCAACGGCAACATTTCCTATGTGGCACCTACAGAGGATGAAGCCTTTAATTACGTCCATGACCTGCTCGAATACCTGCCGAGCTCCTGCGACGAACCCGCGCCCGAGTACTGGGCACCAGCCGACGAGGCTGTTGTGGGAGACAGCGTGTTGGACACATTCATTCCCAACGATCCCAATGCCGGATACGACATGCTGGACCTGCTGGGTAAGATTTTCGACTCCGACGACGTGTTGGAAATCCAGCCCGACTACGCCCCCAACATCATCACCGCCTTCTCGCGTATCGACGGCCGCCCGGTCGGCATCGTTGCCAACCAACCTCTGCACCTTGCGGGCTGCATCGATGCTGATGCCGCTGACAAAGCCGCACGCTTCATCCGCATCTGCGATGCCTACAACGTTCCCATCATCTTTGTGGTGGACACCCCCGGCTACCTACCGGGCGTCCAGCAGGAAAAAGTGGGACTGATCCACCGTGGCGCCAAACTCGGCTTCGCCGTGGTAGAAGCCACCGTGCCGAAAATCTCCCTGATCGTGCGCAAAGCCTTCGGTGGCGCCTACGCCGTCATGGGGTCCAAAAACCTGACTGGTGACATCAACCTTGCCTGGCCCACCGCCCAGGTCGCCGTGATGGGTGCCGCGGCCGCTGTGGTGATGATCCAAGGTCGCCAGCTCGCAGCTGCCCCGCCCGAGCAGCGGGAATACATGAAGAAGCTGTTCATGGACTTTTACAACGAGAACATGACCAGCCCCTACGTCGCCGCAGAACGCGGATACATTGACGCCATGATCGAGCCAAACCAAACCCGGCTGATGCTGCGCCAAGCCCTGCGCCAACTAGCCACCAAGGAAGAGCCCGAGATGCGCAAGAAGCACACCATCATGCCCATGTAGCCAGTTCACCTTAGCTCAGTGCACAAACCGCACGACCAGCCGCCACCCAAAGAGCAGCAGGGCGCTGGTCACGCTGGCCACGATGATAAAGGACCAATGCGGCACGGTGGCGTGCCGCGCCCACCAAATACCCAGGCCCGTGACCACGGCCAACACCCATACCACCCCGCCAAAGCCCATCCCCTGAGCGGAACCCTGAAACACGCGCCGGGCTGCCAGCCATGCTATGGCGACGCCGACTAAGAACGGCCAGGCTGTATCCAGCCACGTCCACACTGTGAGGCCACGGTCGCCGCGGTGTGCAACTCGGGCGAGCAGAGCAAACAGCAGGATGGCCGCGGCATCGAAAAGCGGAAAGAAACGGGTAAGGCGATCAGACATAGCCGTTAGTTTACGTGGTCGTTTAGGTGGCGTCCCGCGCAGAGAGTCCTTTGCGTGTGTAGGTGAAAAAGTACACCACCCATCCGAGCAGGGTGATCATCACGAACGACACCATGCGGTAGACAAACACCGAGCCGAATGCCTCCACCACCGTCATACCCACGGCGACGAGCGTGCCGGTCAGCGCCGCCTCCACGGGCCCCAATCCGCCTGGGGTGGCCTGGATAGTACCGACGATCTTGGAGGTGACAAACGCCAACGCCACGCCCGCAACGGTGGTGTTATTCGGGTCCGAGTGGAAGGTTGGGGTGATACCTGTGACAGCCCAGACGCACGCCCACAGGGTGAGGATGTCAAGTATCCAGTTCATCAGCGACCACACTGCGGCCAGAAGAAACTGGCCAGTGGTCATGTTGACGGCCTGCAGCTGATTCACCTGCTCTACGGCCTCGTCCACCTGGTACTGCGGCGGCTTGCGGCGCAATCGATTCAGCTTCGGCAGGACCGTGCGGATCAGTTCAGCCAGCTTGTGGGGGTTATGCGCCGCCCAATACACCAGCCACGATAGCAACAGCATCACCGCGACCGTGCCCACAAGCGACCACAAGGAAAACGACGCCCCCAAAAACAGGATGGCAATCACACCCAGCGCTGCCAACCACACCGTAGCCAACGCCCCGGACAGGACGATGTGCCAGGAACACAAAATGGGGCTGGCGCCCCACCGTCGCATGGTCTGAAATTGCAGGACAGTCGCCAACGCTTGCCCGCCGGGAAACGAGGTGGACCAGGCGTTTGCGCTGAGCACCAGGGCGTTAACATCTCGACGCCGCGTGCGCACCTTCCCCGCACGTAGCAAAATCCGCATGACCTCGGCCATCGCCGCTAGTGATGCCAACGACGCACATAGGGCAAAGGTGACACCCCAACCATCGGCCTTACGCACCTCAGCGATGCCTTCTGACAGAAAACTCAGGCGCCCACGCAGGAAAAACACCACCATGGCTAGTATGGTCAGCATAAAGCCACCTCAGCCATGGGGTGCTGGCAAGTGCGCGAAGCGTTTTCACTGTTGAGGCCGCCCCTGGGGGTCGTTGGTGTTCAGCCGCTCCATCAACTCGGTGAAAGGGATTAGTTTGGTGTCTTCGCTGGCACGCCGACCACCTCGCGCCGCATCATCGGCGGCGAGGATATGCAGGTCCTGCAAGGGAATATCGTCGAGGGACAACTCATCGACGGGGTTTGGGCGTTGCTGGGTGCCGGAAGGCCACTGCTGTTGTTGTTGCGGTTTCTGCTGTGTCATTGGCGGTTGGGGGGCCTGTTGGTGCGGCACCGCTGCCGGTGTTGGGGCTGGCCGTGTGGTCGGCATCTGGCGGCGCGGTGCCGACTGCCGACGTGGTTGACTTTGCATCCCAGGAACGGGCGGGCCAGGGATTCTTGATGCCGACTGCCCGACAGGAACCTGTACTTCATCCTGAACAACAGCAGCGCTCTGGGCTTCTTGCAGTTGCTGCTTCTCTTGAGCTTCCTTGCGGGCCTGTTGTTTCTTGGCCGCTTCCTCTCGGGTTTCCTGAACCTTCTTCATGCCTTGACGCACAAGCAGCACGGCCTTGTCCAAGCCTTTGCCCACTGCTTCCTCGACTTTTTGCACCGCAACGGGCGTTGCCTTGGCATCGTGAGCGGGGCCTTGCCCTGGCTTGGGTACTTGCGGCAACAACGCGGTGTGCGATGTCGCAGGAACGTCTGGCTGCGACTCGGGTACTTGCCCATGCACTGAGGGGTTTGATGGGGCGCTTGCACTCTTCTGACGTGGTTCCTCCACTGGCTCCTGTTGGTGCTGAGGCGTGGGCGGGGCGCTTGCCACCGGCCGCACGTTCACCACTGTTTCAGCGGCTGCTGCTTGCGCGACGGAACTGGAATGGTCTCAACTCCAGGGATCGATCCGGCGCTGGGGATCACCCTGTTTTCAGGGATCGAGTCCACCACCTGCGGGGTATTGACTCCGCCAATGGTCACGGGTCTCGGTAGCGACGTCTCGGTGGCACCTACACCACCCGTAGTGGCTGCTCCCACTTCGGCAAACGTGGGCTGCGCCCCCGCTGGCTCTGAGGTGTGTCCCAAATAGGTGGAGGCTTTCTTCACAAATGGTGGTGCCCACCAGTTGTCTTCCCGCAGGATGTGCATCACAGCGGGAACGAGCAACATGCGGATCACCGTGGCGTCGAGAAGCAACGCAGCGATCATGCCGAACGCGATGTACTTCATCATCACGATCTCGGAGAACCCGAACGCGCCGCACACGACGATCATGATGACGGCGGCGGCGGTGATAATGGACCCCGTATGTGCTGTGCCGTACCGGATGGCCTGGTCGGTGGTGGCACCTTTCTGCTTCGCCTCCACCATGCGGGAGACCAGGAACACCTCATAGTCGGTGGACAGGCCGTAGACAATGGACATGATGAGCACCAGGACTGGGCTCATGAGGGGGCCTGCGGTGAAGTTGAACATGCTGGACCCCACGCCGTCGACAAACATGGCTGTGAGAACACCCAGGGTTGCCCCCAAACCGAGGATGGTCATGATGATTGCCTTTGCAGGCAGGATCATGGATCCAAACACCAACGCCATGAGAATGAACGTGGCGGCAATGATGTAGAGGAACATCCACGGGAGCTTGCTCAGCAGCGCCTCAATGGACTCCACCTCCAGCGCGGGCGTGCCGCCAATGTGGACTTCCGCGCCTTCGGGGGCTTCGATCTCGCGGAGTTGCTTGATCACCTTTGCGTTATCGTCGCGGTCGGTGATGCCCGCAGAGAGAACGGTAGTGCCGTCCGTGGTGGCCCCCTGAGCGGTGAAGCGCCCGGTCAGGCCCTCCACGGAGTTGGCCTGGGTGAACACTTGCACGAGTTGATCGTTGCCGGTGGTGCCTGTTACCACGAGTTTCACCGGGTCGGTGCGGAAGTTGGGGAACTTTTCGTCGAATTCCGCTTGGGCCTGGCGGACTTTGTTGTCCGGCGGCAGGTAGGTTTCGTTGATACCGCCAAACTTCACGCCCATCAGCGGGATCGTCAAGGCAACGAGCACGGCGACAATCCCAGCGGTAACCAGTCCGGAGTGCCGCATCGCCCAGGCGGGTATACGCGACCAGAAGCTGGCGTCAAGATTGCTCTCAGAGCGGGCCGTGCGCCGCACTGTCCACTTGTCAATGTTCTTGCCCAGCAGGCCAAACATTGAGGGCAACACGGTCACAGACAATAAGGCTGCAAGGCTCACGGCGCTGATGGCACCGTAGGCGACTGATTTGAGGAAGGCTTGCGGGAAAATAAACAACCCGGACAGCGCCACGGCGACCATGCCCGCAGAGAAAACCACGGTTTGTCCGGCGGTGGCGGTGGTGTTGGCAACGGCGTCGGGTATGGGCACATCTTTGCTGAGTTCTTCGCGGAACCGAGATACCATGAACAACCCATAGTCGATGGCAAGGCCCAGCCCCAGCAGCGTGACCACGGACTGCGCAAATACGTTGACCTGCGTTTGTGTCGCAAGGATCGACAGCACACCCAGCGACCCCAGGATGGACAGGATGCCCACGACCAGGGGCATGCCTGCGGCAACTACGGAGCCAAAGACAAACAGCAGGAGGATCGCTACGGCGGGGAGTGCGTAGACTTCAGCGCGCCGAATGTCGCCGGCCATGCCTTCATCCAGGGCGTCGGCAACGGCGGTGGATCCAGCGATGCTGACGGTAATGCCGTCGGGCAGTGTCCCGTCACCGGGGGTCAGTGAGCTTTCAAGAGCTCGGTAGTTTTTCAGCACGTCCTCGCCGTCGCCTTTGAGGCCGATTGCGGCGAAGGCGGTGCGCTGGTCTGGGGACAACAGTTGGGCGTTGCGGTTGTCAAAGTAGCTATCAATATGGTCGACCTGCTCGGGGTGTTCCGTCTTGATCTTGTCCAGAAAATCTTTGGCTTTCTGAGCAGTGCCGGGGTCGTTCAGGGCGACGCTCGGCGCGGCGTCGAAAAGCATAATGATGTCGCCGGAGTTGTCGCGGCCGAAGACCTCTTGTTCGATCTGTGCGGCACGGGTGGAGGACGAATGTGGATCGTCCCACCCTTCTTGGCTCATGCGTTCATCAAGCTTGGTGCCAAAAATGAGAAAGCATAGCAGTACCACCGACACGATGACAGCGGGAACAACTTTTCTATGTTGGTACGCAAAATGTCCCCAAGCAGTAAACATAATTTAGCCTCCCAGCACTAAGGCCGCCCTGACAGTAGCGAAGATAGCGGACGGAATGGCTGCAACCAGGCACCTTCCTCGGGCAGATTGTCCAGGCTGATGCGAGGTAGCGGTTCGCGGAACACACCGGGAATTTCTTCCAAGTCCACAAACTCTAACGTTTCCGATGCTACAGCCCATGAGGCGTGTTCGTGGAAACCAAGAACGGTTGTGGGGATGCCCGTGGTGGCGAGCTGTTCCAGTTCGTCGCGGAAATTTGGCCATCCGCGCTGGCCACGATGATGCCTTTGAGTACTCCTTCGCTGTGCCTGCGGCGGATGTGGGCGAGCATATCGGGGTCCACGTCGGTATCGTCGTCGAGTTTGGGTTTGGCGAAGACGGCGAAACCGACGTTGCGGAGGGCTTCCACCCAGGGGCGCACGACGTCGGCACCGCCGGGAGCGACGTTGGTGAACACCGTTGCTTCCGGTTCGATACGAGTTTCCAACTGTTCGGACAGCTGCTGTGATCGATCTAATAGCCAGCGGCCGATGGCATCGAAGCGGGGGCGGTAGGCGGCGGTGGGGCGCCCGCCGAGGATGGCTCCGAGGCCCATGTCAAGGTTGGGGGCATCCCAGATGAGGAGGAGCCCCTGTGGCTTGGCGTGATGGCTCGTGGCGTCGTTGTCCGTGGGGTGGGGGACAAAGACGGGTGTGCTGCAGGGAAAAGAGCCGCTGGAGTGCTCATGAATCGTGTCGATCATGCTGGTCATATCGTTGCGGTAGCCTCCAGAATTACGTCACTGTGGTAGCGCTAGGGCTGCCATCACCTACGCTATCCGGCGTGTCCTCAGCTACATTATCGGCGGTACGCTGCCAAAGGAATTCGGCAATGGTGTGGTCTTTCTGGAGTCCTTTGCCCTCAAATTTCGTGATGACCTGGCGGTCTGTGAGCTGCGGGCACTCCGCCCACGGCCAGCCTTTGTAGTCGAGCAGGGGTTCGACTGTGGCCAGCTCGGTGATCCAGTCTGCGTAGTCGGCGTGGTCGGTGGCCACGTGCAGGACGCCGCCGGGTTTCAGGCGGGTGGCAATGAGGTGCAGGGTTCCCGACTGGATGATGCGCCGCTTGTGGTGCCGGGCTTTCGGCCAAGGATCGGGGAAAAAGATGCGCACCCCGTCCAGCGATGCTTCGGGGAACATGCGGTTCAGCACTTCCACACCGTCGCCTTTAATCATGCGGATATTATCGACGCCCCCGCGTACCGATGCCCCGAGCAGTTTAGCCAGGCCCGGTCGGTACAGCTCCACGGCAATGATGTTGGTGTCGGGTTCCAGGGGTGCCATGGCGACGGTGGAGGTGCCGGTGCCACTACCTATTTCCAGGATGGTGGGGTGACCCTCCCGGCCGAACCAGTCTGCAATATCAATGGTCTGGTCTGCGGGGTTGTTGGTGAGTTCACGACCTCGCTGCGGCCAGTGCTCCTCCCAGGTTTTTTCCTGATTCTCGGTGAGGGTGCCGCGTCGGAAACTGACGCTCCCGAGACGCGGGTAATCACGGCCGTCGTTAAACTCCGACTGTAGTGGGCGGCGGCCGTGCGGTTGTGTTTTTTCGGGGATAGACATCGTTTCATATTTTGCCCCTTTTCGTGGGCGAACTTCAATGTCGCGACTGTGATGCATACCCTGATATGAGGGCATGCGCTGCACCAACCGCGGTGCCTGTGGTATCACGGTTGGGTAATCGCTGATGGCGCTTGTACGTGGCGGCAGCCTGGCGGGGTACATAATCGGGGTGAGGAATGTGGGGGATTCATGAACAGCATGATGAATGCCGTGGCGGGTCGATCAGTGCCGTCTGTAGAGCCGTCCGCTGTGTCTTCCTCCGTTCCTTTTGTGTCACCCCACCAGTGGGAACAATGGCTGAACGCGATGCCGCTGCGCGCCTGGTTGCGGTCCCGTCCCGCTGATTGCGTGGCCGCGCAGTGCGTGGATGCCGTACTGGAGGCTGCGCTGGGTCCTCTGCGCGTGGTGGTGTGCACAGAATCGGCATCTGTTCCACTCCTTAGTATTAAGGACACAAATAGTGGGTTTAGCCGCGGAATTCACATCGTTGACGCAGCCTGGCCGGTCACTCAAGGGGGTGTCGACCTCGCCGTGCTGGTGCATAGCAGCGAGGTGGGTGCACGCGCCAAGGCCCGCATGGCGGCAGGTCCGATGTTGTTTACGCATTGCGAGAGCGCAGCTGAAGTGCCACTACTGGTGGCGGATCTGCTGCGATCCTGCCCTGATGGGGACTTGGTGGGGGCGCGGCAACGCGTGCTGCATGGTGAGGTGAGGGCTATTGCGTATCGTTTCCCCGAGGTTGCTGATGACCTAGAGAAAGCACTCGCCGTATGCGGTCCGCCACCTCTGGTGACTGCACCGTACGAACAGGAGCCGGTGCTGGCTGTGATCGGCCCAGATTCCACTACGACCACGACGGTGGCGCTGCAACTCCGGCAACGCTGGCAGGTGGCGGACAAACCCCATGCGGGTGTCGACGTCGTGATAGCCGCTGCCCCGCCGCAGGGGTGGGGCCCGCACGATACACCTACCCTTGCGGACGCGATGGCGAAAGTTGGCAGGGTCGTGAGCACGGCCGCACTTCCGCCCGAGGCAGTGCCGGGTATCGCCGTCGCTCAGGGCAGTGTGGAGAAGAAATTGGCGGATGTGGTGGCTCGACCGCCGATGGGGGTCATGCCCATGCCGGAGGCTGCGCGATGGATGCATGCCGCAGAGCGTGCGGATCAGCGGGCGCAGGAGCGGCTGCGTGCTGAGCTGTCCAGTATCGAGAGATTGGCGGGGCGTCGATACGCGTCGGCGCGGGACCGCCTCGTCAACTTGTGTGAGCAACGTAACGTCGAGGTGCCACCCCCCGTTGCGGCTGGGATGGCGCGTGCTTGTCGACGCCCCGGTGGTCACTGTTGTAAGCGGGGGCGCGCTGTTTCGGTTGGTGCACAGCGTTGTCGACAGCGCTATTCCGGGGCTGTGGCTCGGTGGGATTGTTGCGTTCGGCCTTGTGTGCGGTGCTTTTCGGCTATGGCGGCAATGGGTGGCCCGGAGGCAGCGATGGTGCTCATTGGTTATCTCAATCCTTGCTACTACGAAGGAACTGGATAGTACCAGTTATCAACAACGTGGAGTTTCTGCGGGTGGGCAATGGATCCGTTTAAAGCTCTCCGGTATAGAAAAACAACACAAAACCTAAGGATGGTGTGGGATGAGTGATTGGGTGTCAATGCTGTGTGGGTTGGGTGAGATGACTCCGCTGGAGGAGGTGCTTCCCAACGGCTCATCATCGGGTTTGCTGCTGCATATGGATGGCAAGTCCTTTGCTTTTGAGGGCGAACCTGGTGGCACGGTGGAGCTGAATGATGACCGTGGTGTCAGCGTGTTTACCGACTATAACGGGGATGGTCTGATTGATTCGGTGGCCACGGTCCTGTTTAGCGGGGATTGTTACACGGTGGAATGCGCGCCTGGTGACGCATCTACAGAACAGTGGGGTTTGAACCCGATGGGAGCCTTGGGGGTGGGTGAGCGGGGGATCCATCCTGGGGGCTTGTCGAGCAGATTACCCCCGAGGGGGTGGCAAACCATTGGTGGGGATTGTAGAGATATGTGCAGGAAAAGCGAAGAGATTGGGGGTAATCCAACCGGTAATGACCCCTAAACGGAAAATTGTGGCCAGTTTCTCACCCGAGACCCTGTGTAGGACCTTTGTCTATGACTACGCTGATGAAAGAGAAAGCCCTCAAGTGACACCCAATGTCAGGAGAATTAATGTCTGCAGTTGAAATCCCGGGTCTCGTCGGTCCGGCTCCAACAAACAATGAAGAACTGCTAGCCTGGATCGCCGACGCTGCCGAGCTGTTCCAGCCTGAGTCCGTGGTGTTTGCTGATGGCTCCCAAGAAGAATGGGATCGCTTAGCCTCTGAGCTCGTGGAAGCCGGCACACTTATCCGCCTCAATGAGGAAAAACGCCCCAATAGTTTCTTGGCGCGCTCCAACCCCTCCGACGTGGCACGTGTGGAATCCCGCACGTTCATCTGCTCCGAAACTGAAGAAGGCGCAGGCCCCACCAATAACTGGGCCGACCCGGTGGCCATGAAGGCCGAGATGACTGAGCATTACCGTGGTGCCATGAAGGGCCGCACCATGTATGTGGTGCCGTTCAGCATGAGTCCTGATAACGCCCCTGACCCGAAGTTGGGTGTTCAGCTGACGGATTCCGCCTATGTGGTGATGTCTATGCGCATCATGACCCGCATGGGCCAGAAAGCCCTGGATGCGATTGGTGAGAAGGGCGAGTTCGTGCGTTGCCTGCACTCGGTGGGTGCGCCGCTTGAACCAGGTGAAAAAGACGTTACGTGGCCCTGCAACGACACCAAGTACATTACGCAGTTCCCCGAAACCCGCGAGATTTGGTCTTACGGTTCCGGCTACGGCGGCAACGCTATCCTGGCAAAGAAGTGCTATGCCCTGCGTATCGCCTCGGTAATGGCCCACGATGAAGGCTGGCTGGCGGAGCACATGCTCATCCTGAAGCTCACCTCCCCCGAAGGCAAGTCCTACTACATGGCCGCCGCGTTCCCCTCTGCCTGCGGCAAGACCAACCTCGCCATGCTGCAGCCCACCATTGATGGCTGGAAAGCCGAGGTCGTGGGCGACGACATCGCCTGGCTGCGCTTCGGCGAGGACGGCCGCCTCTATGCCACCAACCCCGAGTTCGGTTTCTTCGGCGTGGCACCCGGCACCAACTACAGCTCCAACCCAAACGCCATGAAGACCATGGAACCGGGCAATACCCTGTTCACCAACGTGGCCCTCACCGACGATGGGGATGTCTGGTGGGAGGGCCTGGAAGGCGACCCGCAGCACCTGATCGACTGGCTAGGCAACGACTGGACCCCCGCTTCCGGCGAGCTGTCCAGCCACCCGAACTCCCGCTACTGCGTGCCCATTGAGCAGTGCCCGGTGGTGGCCCCCGAATTCAACGACGGCGAAGGTGTACCGATCTCTGCCATTCTCTTTGGTGGACGACGCCCCGATACTGTCCCGCTGGTCTCCCAAGCACATGACTGGAACCATGCCACCCTTATTGGTGCCCTCTTGGCATCCGGCCAAACCGCTGCCGCCGAGGGCGAAGTGGGTGCCCTGCGACACGACCCGATGGCCATGTTGCCGTTCATTGGCTATAACGCTGGCGACTACCTGCAGCACTGGATCAACATGGGCAAGAAGGGCGGCGACAAGATGCCCGCCGTCTTCCTGGTCAACTGGTTCCGCCGCGGCGAAGACGGCCGCTTCCTCTGGCCTGGTTTCGGCGACAACAGCCGCGTGCTGAAGTGGATTGTGGACCGCATTGAGGCCGCGTTAGCGCTGATGAGACCATCGCTGGCCTCACCGCCCGGGTGGAAGACCTGGACCTCACCGGCCTGGACACCCCGCTTGATGATGTCCGCGAAGCCCTCTCTGCACCCGCTGACCAGTGGGCCGGTGACGTGGCTGATAACGAAGCATGGTTGGAAAAGCTCGGCCCGAAGGTTCCCGCTGAGGTGCATGAGCAGTTCGAAGCCCTCAAGGAACGGGTGGCTAAGGCTCAGCAGTAAGACTTCTCAAAAAGAAGATCCTCACCCCTGGCATCCCCTTCCCCGCAGGCAGTCCGCGAGGAAGGGGATGCTTATGCGTTCACTTTTCTGCGTTCGCTTCGTTTTTGCGCAGCACAATGGCCAGGTTACTCACCAGAAACTCGCGGACACCTGGAACATGAACCAGCCACCACGCCCAGCGGGGATGGTAGCGGGGGATCAGGCCCACCAGCGATGCAGTGCCGGATTCCTGGACGCGGGAGGCCCAGTTGATGCCGTCGGCGCAGGAGACGTCGAAAAGCGATTCCCCAAACACGTTCTTCGGGGGGTGGCCGTGGGTGCGTGTGTACAGGTTGCGGGCGAAATTGCCGCCGATGTAGTGCTGCCACAGTCCGGTTTCGTGCCCTCCGAAGGGCCCCAGCCAGATGGTGTAGCTGAGCACCACCAGGCCGCCGGGGCGGGTGACGCGCAGCATTTCATCCCCCATATCCCAGGGATTGGGCATGTGCTCGGCGACGTTGGAGGAATACACAATGTCGAAGGAGGCGTCGGCAAACGGCAGTGCGTCGCCGGAGCCGCGGACGCTTCCGGGAACCTCAATGTTCGCGGCGGCCATTTCGCCGACATCGGGTTCGACGGTGATGTAGGTGCTACCGCGCGCGGTGAATGCTTCAGAGAAAAAGCCGGGGCCTCCGCCAACGTCGAGAATCCGCGCGTTGTGCAGGGCGGCGGCGGGTGCTCCGCCGACCACGCGGTCAGAGTAGAGGGAGGCGATGAACTGAGCGGTGTCTTCGGCGAGGTTGCCGTAGAAGTACGCGGGGTCGCTTTGCTCGTAGCCGAAGCTGCGCAGCAAAAACAGTGAGCGACTGAGGGTGGCCATTGTGCGGGTGCGCCGCAGGGAAAAATGGCTGAACGTCATGGTTCCATGTTAAACAATCGCTAACCGTGTCTCCCGCACCGGGAGTGATGGGTTGATGCTGTTAGTCTGGATGAGTCATGAAAATTCTGTTGCTGTGTTGGCGTGATACGCACCACCCCCAGGGCGGCGGCAGCGAGCGCTATCTAGAGCGTGTGGGGGATTTTCTGGTTTCCCAAGGTCATGAGGTGTTGTTTCACACCGCCATGTATCCAGGCGCGCCTCGGCGCAGCGTACAGCGCGGGGTCGCCTACACCCGTGCCGGTGGCAAGATGACGGTGTATCCCCCTGGCGTGGCTGCGGCTGGTGGCCGCCAGGCTGGGGTTCGGTAGGTTTCGGGATGTGGATGTGGTGGTGGACACTCAAAACGGCATTCCGTTTTTTGCGGGGCCGTTGAGTGGTAAACCCACGGTGCTGCTCACGCATCATTGCCACCGCGAGCAGTGGCCAGTGGCGGGGCCGATATTGTCCCGCGTGGGCTGGTTTGTGGAACGGTGGGTCGCCCCATGGCTGTATCGGCGCACCCCTTATGTGACGGTGTCACTGCCCAGCGCGACCGAGTTGATGCAGCTGGGTGTGGACGCGAATCGCATTGAGATTATCCGCAACGGAGTGGACCCGCTGCCCGATGCCACCTCGGAGAACTCGCTGTTCAGGCACGACGATGGGCGAGTCCACCTGGTCACGCTGTCCCGCTTGGTTCCGCACAAGCAGATCGAACATGCGATGGACGTGCTGGCGGCGGTGTCGGCCACGTATGACGTGGTGCTGGATGTGATTGGCAGCGGCTGGTGGGATGCGCAGCTGCGGGACTATGCGGCCGAGCTTGGGGTGAGCGACCGTGTGGGAGTTTCACGGCCAAGTGTCGGAGGGCATGAAGCACGCCTTGCTCGCCCGCGCGACGCTGCACGTGATGCCCTCCCGCAAGGAAGGCTGGGGTTTGGCGGTGATTGAGGCCGCTCAGCACGCCGTGCCGACGGTGGGGTACCGCAGTTCCGCCGGCCTGCAGGATTCGATTATCGACGACCACACCGGCATCCTCGTGTCTGATAAAGCCGAGCTGATCCGCGCCACAACGCTGCTTCTCGACGACCCCGCCTACCGCACCCGCCTCGGCACCGCCGCCCAGGAACGCGCGCGGGAATTCTCCTGGCACACCACGGGAATGCAGTTTGAACAGCTACTTGCCTCGCTGTCGGAATCTCCACGGGAGACACACCAGCGGCACGGCGAGCCACAACACCGTGAGGAACACGCCTAGGGCGAAGCGCGCCCCCCGGCGCGGCGGCGCGGCGGTTTCGGTGATGATGCTGTTGTGATTGTCCACGACGATACCGATGCCCAGACGCTCAAGCTGGGCGCGGTCCCCGGTGGCCCAGGCTTGTTGGGCATCACGGTAGCGTTGTGATGAGTGATCCACTACACGGCCACCCACACGTAATTCCCCATTCTCCACGGTAGAGAGCGCTTTGGTGCGGGGGTCAATGGATAGCCGAGAACCGTCTTGAACCATGGTGGTGGAATCGGGGATGAACACGTCCCGGCCTGCGGCGCGCTCAGCCAAGGCCGACCACGCAGGATCAGCTGTGACGGGAGTGATCTGGGTGACCACCCGCGTGGCATCAGGCACCTGGAGAAATGCCAAAGCAATCGCCACGGCGGCGACGGTACGCCGTTGAATACTCGCCGCCAGCGCCGCGTAGGCGGGGATGGCGAACATGACGAGTTTCTGGGAATCCCGCCACAGCGCCGCGCCGGGAATGTGGGTGACTATCCAGGAGGTAAACGGCAAGGCGATGTAGCTGATCAAAAGGCATCCCAAGGCCGCCGCAGCCAGCACAATCAGTGGGCGCAGTGCGCGTCGGGCGGCCTGCCGCCACGCCCCGACCAGCAGTACACAGAACAGCGCGATACCTGCCATGGCGAAGCCCGCTTCCCGGGATGGGGGTACGGCCTGACTGTTCCAGATTCCGCCAAGTCCCGCCACTGAGCCCACTACCCCAACGTGGGTTTCCGCGCGTGGGGCAAACGCCCACGCCCCATCGGGGCTGCTGGTTGCCGGGTGGAGTAGCGCAGGAATGAGCCACGGCAGGCAGGTGAGCAGGCCCACGCAGAGGAGAAACCACCGACGCGTGGCGGTGCACATTCCGACGATGAGGGCGGTGATCGCGCCAGTGGGGGTGAGCGATGCCAACCACAGCGCCACCACCTGCAACCGCCATTGTCCAGTGAACCCCCAGGCGGCAATGCCGGGAAGGAGCCAGGCAGCCATGACGAGCGACCAGTGGCCTTGGAGTAGTCGCTCCACCACAAACGGGTTGTAGATGGTGATCGTCATGGCGGCGGCCGTGCCCACCGTTCCGGCCTGTACATATCGCGCCACAGCAACCGCGCCGTAGGCCCCGAGAAGTGCGGCGGTGAGCAGCAGCAGGCGGGCGAGGAACGAGGCGTCGATAAGCTGCCCAGCAAGCGCCAACACGCCATCCTGCGGGGCGTTGCGTGCTGGGAGGTCACCACACCCAAACGCGCTGAGGCTCAAGCTTGGGTGCGGGACCACCACCATGTCGCGGTGAATCAGCGCCCCGGGGGAGGCGAGGGGCCACAACAGCAGCCCAACCAGGAACACCGCGTAGGCGGGGAGGAACACGTGGCGGGCGGACATGGCTGCGGGGCCTAGGAGTGATGCTGGCGGTGCAGTGATCGGCGGACAAACACCATGGACACGGCGATTACGAGGACACCCAGAGTGCCCACGACGTAGATGGCAAACTCCAGGTTCTTCAAGGCGGTGAAGCCAGTGAGGGCTGAATGCCAGGCCAGGTCTTGGGTGTCCTGGTCCCACGCGGCATCGACAAACAGGGCGGTGCGCTGCGGGCTGGGGGTGAATGCATCGCCGTGGTCGACGGAACGGAAGAACGCGTCCGCCACCTGCTGCGCCTCCTCATCCGAGCGGGCGAAAAAGTAGTTCAGGCGGTCCGCGCCGTAGACGATGATGCCGGTTTTCGGCTCCACACGAACGGTGCGGGCCACCGAGTAGTAGCGTGTCATGGACACCTGCTCATCGGGACTGATGCCCTGTGCGGCCAGCTCGTCAGCCGAATACCATCGCCGCGCCGGGGCGGTAACCTGCAGGTCGGTGAGGGCAGCGCGATCGTTGTCGGATAGATCCCCATCGCGTCTCAACGCGTCTGTGACCGCATTCAGCATGTTCACCGCGCCCACGTTCTGCTCGAACTGCAGGGATTTTGTGCCGTGCTCCTTCACCGCATCCGAAAAATCCATGAGGTTATCGGTCTGTGCGGTGGTGTCAAAAAACTGGTAGGAACGCCGCTCTGTGTCAAAAGGGAAGCGGTACTGTAGGCCCACGCGTGCAAACTTGCCCGTATCCTCATTCAAGCCCAGGTCAGGGGCCTGAATCTGGAAGGATGACTGCAGGTCCGCATCCGGTTCAGCCGAAAAACGATTCAGCGTCACCGTATCGACGGCCGTGGACACCACGTTATCCGGTGCCTCACGGTCCCCACGGGACAAGGTGGTGGTGGCCTGCAGAGTGACAAACTTCTTCGTCGCAGGGTCTTTGGACTCCATCGTACGGTTCAACCGCAGCGGAGTGGAGCTGCTAATAAAGCAGCTCATGGGTAATTCCCCCTCCGAGGGCGCGCACTCCGGCGCGTCCCGATGCTCCTCCACCGGCTGGTTTGCGGCGAAAGCCTGCGCATCAAGCAGCATTCCTGGGGCCTCCTGCGTGGTCTGCGGTCCGCCCGCATCCAGGGGAATCACCTTCAGTGTTGGGATCAGCAGAAAGGCGATAGTACTGCGATGATCAGTAACGCAATACCTAGGCCCAGTGCACAATAACTGATAACACGGGAAGCCAAAAGAGTGATCCTTTCCGCTGGAGACTCAAAAACACATAGAATCAGACTCAATGCAATCTTACGCAAAGCACGTCTCATTCTTGAACAACCTGGAGGGGTTACGGGCCGTTGCCTCCATAGGAATCGTGCTCACCCATGTGGGTTTTCAAACAGGTGTTGATCCGGCGACATTTGTTGGTGGCATACTCACACGCTTCGACTTTTTTGTTGCTGTTTTTTTCGCATTATCAGCGTTTCTCCTGTGGCGGCACTGGGGTGGCGGTGTTGCACACAGTCGAGAGTGGCGCGCATATTACCGCAGTCGCGTCAGCAGAATTATGCCTGCTTATGTGGTCTTTGTTGTATTTGTGTTGTTGGTTTTTCCTGAAGCGTACGCATCCCCGCCGCTGGCCATAGTGGCGAATATGACGCTCACGCAGATTTACTTTCCCAATGGATTACTGCCCGGGCTTACACATCTGTGGTCACTCTGCATTGAGGCTGCGTTTTATCTCGTGTTGCCGTTGGCTGCCTGGGCGGTATCAACGCTTCCGCAGCGTCTTCGCGTCCCCGCGATTCTTGCCGTTGCTGTACTGAGTCTTGGATGGGCATTCCTGCCGTTTGTTGATGCCAGCCCCGCCCCGGGGGTGCCCAATATGCAGATTTTCCCTCCCGCGTTTACGTGCTGGTTTGTGGTGGGTATTCTTGCGGCCGAAGTGGAAGGGCGTGTGGGGCCGTGTGTGCGTCGTTGGTTGCGTCGCCGCTGGTTGTGGCTATGTATCGCTGTTGTTGTCATGGTTCTTGCTGCTCAACCATTTTTCGGACCCGCGGGCCTGGTTCATCCCACCGCCCCGGAATTTGTGCGCAGAATCCTCGCCGGTACCGTGTTTGCCGCTGCGGTGCTGGTTCCCCAAGCGCTGGACCCTGACGATAGTGGGCGCATCCTCCAAAGCCGGGCCGTGCGGATGCTTGGCAGGTGGGCCTACGGGATTTTCCTTTGGCATCTACCCATGCTGGGTTTTACGTTCCCCATCCTGGGGATCAGGCCGTTTAGCGGATACTTCTTTCCTGTTCTTGTAGTGACGCTGGCGCTGACCATCCCAGTGGCGGCAGCGTCGTACATTTTTGTTGAACAATCCGCCAGAAAGTTCTTTTCCAAAAGCAAAAAGAAACCCACGGAGAATAAAATACCTACTTAGCTTCCTGCATGGTGACCGCCACTTGTGCCCACCCATTCTTGGCGTGTTTTAATGGGGTTGTGCGGCGCATTTGAGAATTTTGTTAGGACAAGTACTATGTTTTGGAGATGGCGCGCGGTTTAGCGCGTTATAGGCTGCCAGACTAAAGGAAAATAATATGCATTACCTGTTTACAGTGACATTTATTTGCCCCAAGGGGTTGGCACAGTCTGGTTACCGCGCATTTACTACGGGGGTGGCATCACTTCGCAGCCTCCGTGGTGTTCGGGTGATGTTCAGCTCCCTGCGTCCCCAACGCACGGACGATCCACCAGAGATGGATGACCTGCTGGAGCGCGTGAAATATTCCATCGGAAGCGGCCTGTGGAACCAGGAGCCCCTGCTCTACAATGCATTCGCCGTCACGGAAGTCGACGCCGTGGAGGGCAGCCTCAGCGAGATCAGCGAGGCCCTGTCCGCCCACATGTCCGACGTGGCCATCGGCGAGATCCCACACAACGTCACCTGGGTGCCGCTGGAAGACTACGGCAATCACGACCCCGGGGTCTGTTTACCTGCTGCCCGAAACCCCATCGCCGAGTAGAATGTGCTGAGCAGGAAACCCAGCGCGAGGAAGCACGCCCCAGAGACAAAGGGCTGGTCACCCGCGTAGTGCGCGTTCGGCCACGGGGCATGCGCCAACCACAACGCAGCAATGCCCATGCTGCCACCTGTGAACGCTGTAACACTCCGACCATCAGCCTGCCCCGTTACTCTGCCCAGCCCTATTCCCAGGGCTAGTCCCAGTGCCCCGGCCGCGAGGCCGCTCCACGACCCGGCAATCCACATGCTAAGTAGCCCACCGGCCACAGCTCCCACCAGTGCACACCGCCCCATCCCAGTGAACATTCCGCTACCTCAGCCGTTGCTAATCGACGCCCCCCTGCGCGCGTCCGCGCAACAACAATCAGGCACCCCAGGCACGTTATTGCCCAGAGTATGCACCCGACCAGCAAGCTTATCCGGTAGGGGGTATCGCCACTGAACCGCAGGTGAACATCACCGGACACTCCGGCTGGGAGGGTGAATGCCTGCATGCCCGCGCCCAGCACAGTTCCCTCCAGACGGGTTTCGCCTGCATAGCCTTCCAGGCCAGGGTTGTGGGCGCGCATGGTGTTGACCAGGCGGTTCTGATCGGCGGCCGCGCTCGCGTTACCCAGAGCGGTGGAGGTGACGCCAGTAAAACCAGGTTCTGTGAGGAGCAACCACTGCGCGTGGGTGCGGATCGTGTGCTCGCCCTCGTCCAGGTGCACAGTCTCCCCGCACTCCACGGCATCCCCGTCAAGGATGATGCGCATGGGGGTTGCTGGGGAGGTGCGGCAGGTCGGGGCGTCGATACGCACGTCCATGGGGCGCGGGGCGGTGAAGGTGCGGGCCAGCAGGTCGGTGCGGCTGGTGAGCTGCTGGAAGAAAAATTGCCGCGCGTTGGGGGAGGTGTTCGGCACGGTGATCTCGCGGGTGACGGGTGCGCCGACCAGCCGAAATTCGGTGATGCCGACGGGGTGCCTGCTTTCGCCAAGAGTGAGTCTAACCTGCGTGGCGGGGCCATCGGGGATGGTGAAGCGCATGGTGCGCTGCGGCTGCAGCCACTCCGACCAGGACTTTCCGTTGGCTGTGAAGGTGGCGGCGACGGAACCACCGGTGGTTCGGACTTCAATCTCCTTCGCTCCGTCTGCCTCCAGCCGAGTCCGCATCAATGTCTATCCACTGTCCCTCCTGCGTTCCGGGCGTCGGGTACCAGGACGTGGTGAGGTCCCCGTCAACCGCAGCGGACGCGGACCTTCTGGACTGCACCCCGCCAAAACTCGTGGCATCGGCGGCGGAGGAGGACACCGTCACCCGGCCCCCGATGCTGCGCCACCGAGGTGAGCGGCCCCACGGAAGGGTAGTCTTTGACGGGATTATGCACGTCAGAACCCTCGTCCAGGTCAGCCAATGCCGCGCTGGCTGCGGCGGAGACGGCACCATAGTTGCGCGCCGTCAATTGTGGAGTGTCGGTGACTACCTCGGCGTCGGCATTAGTCAGCTGGTAGGTGGCTTCTGCGGGATGCTGCTGCGTGAGCGCCGCCAGCATCGCCACCGACTCGCCCCCGCCAGCCACCCGCGTCGGACGGTCCGGGGACACGCGCATCCCCGCGTGCCTATCGACCTCCACAATGTCCACCTCGCCGAACGTGTGGATGGGAAATCCCGCCTCCCGCGCGCGACTACTCAGCCTTTTGGCATCGCCGCTGGTCAGATCATGACGAATCGCGACCACACCCACACCGAACTGCGCTGCCGACTCAAACGCGGCCTTCGGATCCACCGCATCAGAGGCGAGCGTGGCCATCAAACCATCAAGCCCGCGGATCGCCTCGGGCTCCACAAGCGGAATAGCATCGCGCACCACCCACGGCACCGACAACAGCGGCTGCAACGGCTCATCGCGCGTCCAACCCCCAGGACTGCCGCGCAAACTGCGCACCCGGAACGATCAGCGTGCGCGTGTCGGCGGCGTTGCCGTTTAACCAATCTGCCGCCTCCTGCCAATACCCCGGCACCTGCCCGTACGCCCCCTTGGGGGCGAGACGGCCCGACCAGGCAGGCGCGACGGAACACACCAGCACCAACACCACCAACACCCCCGCTGCTTGTCGACGCCCCGAACGCGCTGTTTCGGCCCATGTTTGGGGCAGGCGCACCACACTGCCCCAGGTCGCCAGCCCCACGAGCAGTGGGATACGCACCACCGGGTCGAACTTGTGAACGTTGCGCAACGCCGCGCCGGGGCCATCCAGAAACGCGCGAACGTCGTCGCCCAATGGCCCGTGCGCAGCGCCAAGGATAAGAACACCAGTGCACAGCATGATCACCCACACGCCGCGTTGCGGTGTGCGCCGCAGCGCCAACCCAGCAACCCCCAAGGGCAGCCACGGCACCGGTGATCAGGATGAACGTCGGTTCGGTCGCCAGCTGGAAACCCGCCGTGCGTTCCGTATCAACAAATGGGGTCCAGCTTGTTGTTCCCCGCAGAATCTCCGTGGGGTTGAGCCAGCGTGTGGTGACCCACGCGTTTTCAATGAAATCCGTGAACGGTGGCGCGTACCGACCCAACACCAGCAGCGGCCCCACCCACCATGCCGATACCAGCGCACACCCAGTCACCCAAGCGGGAAGCGTGTACCAGGGACGTTGCCGCAGTGTGCTCAGTAGGTACAACCCAGCGGGCACACACGCTGCAAGGGTGGCCGTGGCATTGACCGCGCCCATCGCGGCGACCGCCAACACGGATGCCGCAACAGCCCGAAAAGCTGGGCCGACCCTGGTGATGGGTTGCACAAACGGCACTATTACCCAGGGAGCCAGCATGACTGTCCAGGTTTCCGAAGAAATTGCCCCTAGAGTGCTGATTGTTCGCGGTGAGAATGCATACAGCATCGCAGCCAGCACCATGAACGCTGTCGAACTCCACTCGTTACCCTGCTTACTCCGCCCTAAGCGGTTCAGCAGCGTGAAGAACCCGGAAAACCCCACCCCAACAACAATCAGCCACCACAGGCGCTGCGCAATCCAATCAGGGAGCGGATCTGTAAGCAGGAAAAACAATCCCTGGGGAAAGAGGTAGCCGTAGGCTTGGTTTTGCAGTTGCCCCAGAGGGAACGTGTCTGTCCAGGCGTGTAATGCGCCGCCCAAAAACCGCGCGGGGTTGGCCACCAGGTCGTGTTTTGTGTCGGCAACGGTTTTGCCTGGGGACTGCAGAAAAACAATAAAGGCGCAGCACAGCCACCCGATGAGGTGGACGCGTCGCGCTGTGGTCTGGCTACTCAAGCGAGGGCGGCGGCCTAGTTTCTGGAGCCGTATTCAGTCCCGCCGAGCAGAGAATCTTGGCTGCTGACTTTCTGCGTGGGGGGCAGGGCGTCCTGGGATGCCAATGCTGCCACACCAATAACAGCAACAATGCCCAGCACGACTCCGACGACGGTGCTGGCGAGTGCCGGGCCGATGGTGCGGCGGGTGACAGAATCAGATTCGTAAGCCATGGTTTTCCCTTACAGTTCTTAGCGCGGCGCGTAACTCGGGGCTACCGAGCATTCCCTGCCCAGAGTACTACGATGGGGCGACATAGAGGGTTTTCCCTTCTATGAAATGACCATTGTGGTAGGGCTATGCTGCCTTGCCGAGCACAAGAACGTGCGTAGTTTAAGGACGGCAGATCACACCATGAAACGCACTACACCAACGGTGACGACCACAGCATTGTCAGTGGTCGCGGCCGCTACGATGGCGTGGGGCTTAACTGCCTGCGGCAATGACGCTGCAGAGCCGACCAACACCGCCGTGACGTCGGCAAGCACGACCAGCGCCAGCGCAACCATGACCGCAAACACGACAACCACACCACCCGAGCGTGCGCCGGAGGAGCTGACACAACGGGAGAAAGCTGCGCGGCTGATGATGGTCGGGGTGAAAAACTACGACGATGCTCGCACTGCCCTAAAGAACGGCGCGGGTGGCATTTTCATCGGATCGTGGACGGACCCGGCGCTGCTTACCTCCCAGGACCGTAATATCGCGGCGCTGCGGGCGGAGATTGGGCGCCCGTTTGCGGTATCCATCGATGCGGAAGGCGGCCGAGTGCAGCGCCAGCCCGCCCTGTTCGGGTCGGTGCCCTCCCCACGTGAGATGGCCGCCACTATGAAACCGGAACAGGTGACAGGTGTGGCGCGTGACCTGGGTACAAAGCTGCGGGAACGTGGCATCACCATGGATTTCGCTCCTGTGTTGGACGTTGACGGCGGCAGCGCCAACGGTGCTATTGGTGATCGTTCCTTCTCCGGTGACCCGGCGGTTGCCGCCACCTACGCCACGGCCTTTGCTCAGGGGCTGCGGGAAGCGGGTATTGAACCTGTGTACAAACATTTCCCCGGTCACGGCCGCGCCTCAGGTGATACTCACAAGCAGACCTCCCGCACTCCGGCGCTGGCGAGCCTGAAAGAGGTGGACCTTCCCCCCTTTGGCAAGGCTCTATCCCAGGTCCCCGCCCCGGTCATGCTGGGGCACTTGGTGGTGCCGGAATGGGGAGACCTGCCCGCGACCCTGAATCCGGCGGCCTACAATCTGCTACGAAGCGGAGATTATCCTGAGGGTAGCCCTTATGATGGTGTCATTGTGACGGACGATCTTTCAGGAATGAAGGCCATCAGCGACCGCTTTTCGACGCCCACTGCGGCACTGACGGCACTCACCGCCGGGGCGGACATCGCCCTCTGGATTACCACCGATGACCTGCCGAAAGCCATTGATGAGGTGGATGCTGCCGTGACGGATGGTCGCTACCCACGGGAGAAATTCGAGGCGTCCTTCGCGCGTGCAACTTCCTTGCAACCCGATAAGTAACTACTCTGATTCATGTGAATATCCCCGAACTGACGCAGGGTCGCACCCGTCGCATCGTTATTGGTGTGATCCTTGGTGTGCTGGGTCTGTGCGTCCTTGCCTATGGCGCAGATTACCTTTTGACGAAAGGAAAAGTCCCGCGAGGCACCACCGTCGCGGGCGTGTCCATTGGGGGAATGTCTAATGCGGATGCGCGCGCCTTGCTGGAAAAGGAACTGGGCACGCGCCTCACCGATCCCGTGAAAGTCGCGGCGGGGGACATGAACACTACCGTGAACCCCACCGAGGCAGGTTTGCAGGTTGACTGGGTGTCCACGATCCGCGCTGCCGGGTCGCCGCCGCTCAACCCTATTGTGAAGATCACCAGCTTTTTCACAGAGCATGAGGTGGGCATTGTGAGCACCACCGGCCCCACCTTCACTGCATCCATGGATGCCGCCCAGGCGGCACTGACCAGGCAACCGACCGATGGTGGCGTGGTTTGGAACATGGGAAGGCGACACCCGTGCCGCCTACTAATGGCCAGGGGATTGACCGCGACACGCTCAATAAAGCGGTGACCACTGGCTGGCTGAGCCCCAACGGGGTGAATATTGACGCGGACGTCGTGAAGCCTGCGGTGCAGCAGGACGCCGTGGATAAAGTGCTGGACGGTGATGCGAAGAAGGCCCTGAGCGGTGCTGTTGTGGCGCGTGGGCGCGACAACACGCGTGGCGTGATTCCGCCCGAGCGTATGGGTGAGGTGGTGACCTTCGTGCCGGACGGAAGCTCCCTGAAAACCGAGGTGAACGTGGAGGCCGCGCGGGCGATTCTCACCGAGGGGCTTGGGCCTACGGAAAAGGCAGCGTCGCAACGCGGACATCAAGTTCAGCGGTGCCAGCCGTTCCGTGACCCCCTCAGTGGATGGCGTGCGTATTGACTGGGACCCGCTGCTGAAAGACCTCCCGGGGCGTATCACCGGCGATCAGCCGCGCGAATTTGACGTCGCCTACATTGACGAACCCGCGACCTTCACCACCGAGCAAGCCGAAAAAGGCGACGTTCGACCAGGTGGTGGGCGAGTTCACCACCGGAGGCTTTGCGGAGGCCTCCGGCGTGAATATCCGCAAGACCGCCGAGATTGTCAACGGCGCAATGGTCGCACCCGGCGATACCTTCTCCCTCAACGGCTACACCGGTCCGCGCGGAGCCGCGCAGGGCTTCGTGGAATCGGGCATTATTTTGAACGGACGCGCCGATAAAGCTGTCGGCGGCGGTATTAGCCAGTTCGCCACGACCTTGTACAACGCCGCCTACTTTGCCGGCATGGAGGATGTGGCCCACACCCCGCACAGCTACTACATTTCCCGTTACCCGGCGGGCCGTGAGGCAACCGTGTATGAAGGTGCCATTGACCTGAAATTCAAAAACACCTCGCAGTACCCGGTGCTGATCAGCACCTCCGCCGACGATAAAAACGTCACCGTCAAACTCATGGGTGTAAAAACCGTCAACGTTGAATCCGTCTCCGGCGGGCGGTGGGCTCAAACGCAACCCAACACCATCAATCTGAGCGGCAACGACTGCACCCCCCTCCAGCGGCGCCCCAGGGTTCACCACCTCCGACACCCGCATCGTGAAGGGTCTCGACGGCCGCGAAATCTCCCGCGACACCACAACCACCGTTTACGATCCCTCGCCGATTGTGAAGTGCAATAAGTAGGGCTTGGAGGCTGGGGTGTGAGCCGGGCTAAGTGTTAGTCCGGCGGTGGCAGGTGCCTGGGGGTTGCTTGGACTGGTGCCTGAGCCGGGGGTGTGGGACGGCTAGGCGTTGAGCCACGGGCCGGGGCCAAAAACCGGAACGATTGTGCCGTTTTCTTGCTTTTCTGGTCCAAAACGGCAAAATCGGAACGAACGTGCCGGAAAAGGAGCTCAGTGGGATCAGTGAAGGAGGGCGGGCGTGACTCCCGGGGAGATTGGCGCAGCGCTGAAAGCCAAGCGCAAAGAGTATCAACTGCGGCAGGAAGAAGTGGCCGAGTTCGCCCAGGTTTCCGAGCGGTTTGTTCGCGAAGTGGAAAAAGGAAAGGCAACCGTGAGGCTGGACAAACTCATGGATGTCCTGGCGGTTGTAGGGTCGAACTGGTAGCCAACCCAGCGTGCCTGAGCAGCTGAAACCGCATAGGTGAGCGCTGTGGGATGCTGATGCGTTCGCCGACGGCGCTCATGCGCGCAACGCCGACGGCGGCGATGGTGGTGTTACTTTCGCGGCGATAGCTTCCCGGCTTCCGCAAAGTTTCCATTGCCACGACCTCCATGACGCATACCCGCCAGTAATCGCGTGGTGGGCTGTTCATTGCTTCGCTGGCTTGCTACTGGAAGGGCGGCGACCATCGGCGCTGAAAAGTCAGTGAAAACCCCAGCGTGATGACGAACTCGCTTTTGCTGGCGGTGGAGAGAGGACACCGTGAAATGAGTGTTGTACCTGTGGGTGAAAGTTGCGGCAACGCTGCGCGATTTTGTTGGGCAATACACGTGGACGCCCGCGTTTTCGCGGATGTGGGACGCTGGATGCCGTTGACAGTTGAGTGCAGGAAAGGCATCGGCGCTGAACAACAATCGCGGTACCAGCCACGATGTCGGCAGACAATTTTAAATTATCTCCTGAATACCCACAGCTGGTGGATAATGAAAACTTATGTTTGAGTATTGCTCGCGAGTCGGCAGGCAGGTTGGCTCATGTCGTGGATGCGCAGATTGTTCGGGACGTCAATGATATTCCCGGATTGCTGGTTCACCGTTTTGATCGGTCGCCCGATGGCACCCGATATGCAGGGAAGACGTGACCCAGCTGGGTCTCGGTCTGCGCAGAAATACAACGTCAGCTATGAGGAATTATCCCGTGCTGTTAGTGGATGAGTGGCTCCCCGATGGTTGCGCTGCGCAACGTTGCCTATCAGTTGGCCTTAGCGTGGTTGATGGGCACTGGTGATCTGCACGCCAAGAACGTCTCGGTTGTTCGCAAGAATGGTCATTTTGACGTTGCCCCGATATACGACATTCCTTCGACCCTCCCGTACGGTGATACAACGCTGGCGCTCACTATTCAGGGCGGCGCGAGGCTCGGAGCCTGAAAAAATACTTTGAGCACACTGACGAGGTTGACTTCACGGAGCATCGCTGAACGCACTGCCGCCGCAGCGCGAAGGCAACAAAGACGCGATGAGCGCCTTATCAATGCCACGGTTTTTTCGGACGCCCGCCGTGCTCGCGATATCCGACGAGTGCTGAGCACGGCGAAAATGGGGGAATGAGACCTGGTTTCTACAGCTTGCTGCTCAAACGTAGCCGGATCGACTGGCGCTCTGGCGAGGCAGGAGAGCTCACCAGGAGACAAGAACCGTCACGAGTTCCTGTACGAGGGCTTCGGTGGCGTCGGTACCGGGCTGGATGCTGATCCAGTGCTTCTTGTTCATGTGATAGCCAGGCGTGATGCACGCGTATTCTTGGCGCAGTGCCAGAACATCAAGTGGTTCTGCCTTGACATTGACAATGCGGCGTTCACGCACGGTGGTGTTGAGAAACCATTTTCCCTTTACACGCACTGCCTCAAATCCTCTGGCAAAGGTGTAGAGTTCCGCTGCTGGCAGCGCGAGTGCCGCGTCGAGGGCGGCCGTGAGGAGGGCGTCGTCAGTGAGTAGTGCCGTGGGTTCTTCGTTGGGTGGGGTGTTGGTAGCCATCGCGTATTCAATCCTCGCACAAATGGCACCAACAATTTTCGTCGTTGTGGATCTCAGTGTGGGGCCGGAGTGTGGGGTTAGTCGACGGGGCTGACTCGGATGAGGTTGCCGTCAGGGTCGGCGACCATGAAGGTGCGGCCGAACACTTCGTCGTGTGGTTCCTCGACCACGCGCACGCCCTTCGTGACCCATGTCTGGTAGACGGCGTCGACGGCGGAAGCTGACCCTGGAACCATGAGTCCGATTTCGCTCGTGCGGGGTGTGTCGGGGCTGATGTTCTCCTCGTGGCCGTTCCAGATGGCGAACAGCACCCCGGGTGCCACCTCGAAGGCGACGTAGCGCGGGCTGGTGAAGTTGGGATCAATGTCGAACAGGTCGCTGTAGAAGGTGGTGGACCGTTCGATATCGGTGACGTAGATCAGGAAAAGGTTGGGTGCCGGCATGGATATCTCCTCTCGGGTACGTGGATCGGTTGGCACCATGTTGTCAGTCAACGGTGACATCTACTGTCATGTTTTCTGAAAGAATCACAGCCATGAAGTCCCCCTAAAACCGCCCCGGAACAGCAAAATCGCCACCCTAGACACTTCCCGGCGGGGCCGAGATTCTGTATCCAGCGTGACGTTCACGTGGAGCCGATGACGGGAATCGAACCCGCGCCGCCTGCTTGGGAAGCAGGAGTTCTACCATTGAACTACATCGGCAAGCGTGGTGGGTGCTTTGCTGCACCCGCACAGCCTTGTCTAGTGTAGCACGCCCCGAACGATCCACAACCTGGCAGCTACAACCTGATAGCCGGGTGCAGCCGCTTCATGGTCCAGGTTCTATCGCGGCGCGCGCACAGTGCGGTGAGCCCCACCGTGCAGGCTGTGATCAGCACCACGGCGACAATGGCTTGGGGGAGCCGGTGGTCAAGGGTGCCGTAGATGAGCTGTCTAAAGCCATCGACGGAGTAGGTCATGGGCATGATGGGATGCAGGATCTGGAAGAATCTGGGTTCGGTTTCCACGGGGTAGAGGCCGCCGCAGGATAGTAGCTGCAGCATCAAGAACGCCATGCCCGCTACACGTCCTGGCCCTGGGCCGAGCGCCACGTTGAGGAGCTGGTTGATGGCGGCGAACATGATGGCCACGAGTATGGCGAAGCCGACGAGTCCCAGCGGGTAGGCGGGGGAAAGGCCCACGAGGAGCATCGTGGCCACGCACACAACCAGCGCTTGTAATACGGCGATGAACAGCGCGGGTGCTAGGCCGTCCAGTGCCGCGCGTAGGGGAGCGATGCCGGAGGCGACGGCGCGGTTCTGCATGGGTCGCAGCAGCATGAACGTGGCGATCCCGCCGATGAACAGGGAGAGTGAGAGGAAGAAGGGACTGAGCCCGCCGCCGAAGGTATTGCTGCCTGCGTCATTGCTGCTGGTCAGTGACACGGGTCCGCCGAGGACGCTGGCTGTGCCTTCGCGCTGCTTGTCGGTCCAGGTGGGCACGGCTTTCGCGCCGTCGTTAAGCTTGGTTGCCAGCTCGCCGCTGCCTGTCGCGAGTTGCGACGACCCGTCGCGCAGCTGCCCCATGCCGCCGTTCAGTCTGGCTGCGCCGCTGGCCAGGGGCGTTGTGCCTTCGTCATGCAACTGATGCGCCCCGGACGCCAACGTGTGCGTTCCTGTGTTGAGTTCCCTTACACCGGACTGCATTTCCCCGAGCTTGCCGGGAAGCTGCCCGGTCCCCGCATGCAGCTGGTCAAAACCGGATCGAAACGGCGCGTTCGGGTCGGAAAGCTGGTAGGCAAGCTGCCCCGTTCCGTTGGCGAGCTGTTGGAGCTGGGCGGTGGCGGGAGCGTTCTGCCCGAGCCCCTGGGCGTCGATACGCGCGGCAAGGTCATTGAGCTGTGCCGCAACACCGGGGTCGGGAATAGAGTTCGCGATGTTACGGATCTCGCCCGAGGTGGCGGTTTGCGCCTGCGTCACCTGCCCCAGTTGCCCGGTGAGCTGCTGCACCCCGTCGTTGATGCGGGTCGCGCCGCCCGCCAGCTCGTCCACGCCACCATGCAGCTTATCGACGCCCTGCGTCAACTGCTCCAGCGATTCCGTTGCTGTGGTCACTCCGTCGTTGAGTTGCTGCGTCCCTGCGGCAAGCCTGTCTGCCCCAGCAGCTAGTTCGCCCATCTTTTCGTCAACCTTTGCCGAGCCGCTGGCCAGTGTGTCCACGCCTTGCGACGCAGTTCCTAGCCCGTCGTTCAGCTTCGTCGCGCCGTCGTGAAGCCTCCCGGCGCCATTGGCTGCCTGTTCAATGCCCCCGCCGGCAGTTTGCATGCCAATGAGCACCCGGTCAATCGCCTGGGTGCCAATTTGATCGGAAATGACCGGCAGCATTGTGCTCATGACATTCTCACCGATCTTCGTGGACAAATATCCGTTTGAATCGTTGTAGGTGGTCTGGATGACCGCGCGGCGGGCGTCGCCATTCGCTGGGGACGCCACGGCTTGCGAAAAATCAGGGGTGAGTTCCACGGCGAAGTAATAGCGGCCGTCGCGAACCCCCTGAACGGCATCATCATGCTCGGTGAAGTGGAAGCTCACGCGATCGTTGTTTTTGAGGTTGTCCACGATTTTGTCGCCAGCATTCAGCGGGGTGCCGTTCACCACTGCGCCCCTATCCGCATTCACAAACGCAATGGGGAGCTGGTTAACCTTGTCAAAAGGATTCCAAAACGCCCACAAATACAGCGTTGAATACAGCAGCGGGATCAACACAATCGCGGCGATGGCGATGCGGCTTAGCTTCGAGCGCTTAAACCGGCGTAATTCCGTTCCAGGCGTCAATGCTGAGATCATTGTTGCTGCTCCTTTGCTGGTGTAGTGGTGTGTAACTCGATGAGGTGATACTCAACGCCGGGTGATGGCGGTAAAGGATTCACCGCCATCACAATCACGGGTATAACCTGCGATAATTCCATGAGAATCTGGACGAGCTGCAGGCGATCATCCAGCTCACGAACCTGCTCCAGATCGTCCATGACAAGCATGCGAATTGGCTGGTGGCTCGCAGGGTGCAGTGCCAGTGCGATACGAATAAGAATCCGATCCAGCGCCGAAATCTGTGACACATAACTGGTGAGCGGCGGCAGATCGCGCTGCCCAAACACACGGCCACATAGCTGCTCGTAGTACTCCTGGGATGCGCGCCGAGGAACCGTCCACCACCAGCGTGACCAGTTAAGATGCTCGGACAGTGCCGTCTTGATGGTTACGTCCCGATCCAGGGCGTCAATCTGCTCCACGCCAGCGACGGCCACCATCTGGCGGATTTTTGATCGCTTCGTCTCTCCCAGAATGGTGACCTCGCCCGTTGTGCTTGCCATTCGGCCCGCCAACGTGAGAGCCAAGGCGGTGCGGCCCGAGCCGCCGCGCCCCGATAGCACGGTCAGTCCCGATGCCGGAGCTGTGAATGTGAGCGGGCCATATACAGGACCTTCAGTGCCGCGTAACGCCAGGTTGACGGCGGTGACGGCGTTCATTGTTTCTGGGAGTTGTTCCTCAGGCATGACGCATGTGCTCCAGGGAGTTGAGGTGACGTGTGGGGCCAGTCTACTGTAACCGGAGGATGAACTTCCACTTAGGGGATGTGCTGGGAGTTGACCGTGAGTAGAGTTTGCTGCCTGGCTTGTGGTTTGTTCCCGCCTCATCCCAGATGGGAAGAACTCATAGTGTTTGCTCACCAAAATGGTGTTTTGAGGGGGTGAAAACGGCATTTTGGCGAGCAAACACTATGGCGAGACTGCCAGCCAAGCCAACTACCAACGTTCCAACGGGCATTCTGCCTAAACCTAAGCGTTAGCCCCGCCCGTGTGCCTTGACCTACACTGCTGACCTACACTGGCAGGGTGCTTCTTTCAGACCGTGATATTCGAGCTGCTGTTGATAAAGGCGACCTGATCATTGAGCCGTATGACCCGGCTTTGGTCCAGCCGTCGAGCGTTGACGTACGCATGGACCGCTTTTTTCGGGTGTTCAACAACTCGAAGTACACGCACATTGACCCGAAGCAGCAGCAGGATGATTTGACCAGTCTTGTGGAGGTCCCGGAGAATGAGCCGTTTGTGCTGCACCCGGGCGAGTTTGTGCTGGGTGCAACGCTGGAGAAGTTCACACTTCCCGCGCATTTGGCTGGTCGTTTGGAGGGCAAGTCCTCGTTGGGCCGCTTGGGCTTGTTGACGCATTCCACTGCGGGCTTTCATTGACCCGGGTTTTTCTGGGCACATCACCCTGGAACTGTCGAATGTGGCCAATCTGCCAATTACCCTATGGCCAGGGCATGAAGGTGGGGCAGTTGGCGCTGTTTTGTATGTCGTCACCTGCGGAGACGCCCTACGGTTCGGGCACGATCGGCTCGAAGTATCAGGGTCAGCGCGGGCCAACCCCGTCGAAGGCGTATCTGAATTTCCGTTCCTGAGCTGCTGCTTGTCGACGCCCCGACGCTCACCATCCCCAGGTGGCGTTACGCGTCAGCCTCACTACGTTGCCGTCGCCCGGTGACGGTGAAGGCGGCAATGACAGTGGTGATGGGCACTGCGAGGGAAAGCGCCAGCGCGCCAATGCCAGATCGCAGTAGCTCTGTGGCCATGACATCGCTGAACATGATTTGCGTGAGCGGTCGGTTGGCCACGCTGAGCAGCAGAAGCGTGGGCAGAGACGCACCGGTGTAGGACAACACCAGTGTGTACACCATGGAGGCGATGTGGTCGCGGCCCACTTTCATGGCACCCGCGAACAGCCGCCAGGGGGAGGCGTCGGGTTCTATTTCGGAGAGTTCGTTGACGGTGGATGCTTGAGCAATCGTGACGTCGTTAAGCACACCGAGCGCGCCGATAATAAAGCCACAGAGCATCAGCCCGGGCACGGTGACATCGGGCAGATAGAGCTGGATAAGGATGTTGTCTTCACTGCCAAGCCCGCGCAGGTGGTTGGAGTCAATGGCGATGTGCGCGAGCCAGGCAGATAGCCCGAGGGAGAGGAGCGTGCCGCCCAGTGCGGAGGAGCTTTTCCAGTTGAAGCCGTGGACCAGGTACAACACGGCGAAGAGGATGGCGGAGCCGCAGACAACGGCAAGCCCGAGGGGGGAGCCGCCGCGCAGGAGCGCGGGGATCAGGAAGAATGCGATGGCGGCGAGGGTGATCAGCAGGCCGAGGATGGACCGTGCGCCGCGCAGGGCACCGATAGCGATAATCGCGAGGACGATGATGGCGCCCCAGAGCAGCAGCACTTTGGTGCGCTGGAAGTCGCTAAAGGTGTAGGCGTGTGTGCCGTCGGCGGCGGTGGTTTCGCTCATGCGGATTTTGTCGCCAACGTGCAGTTCCGGTTCGCCGGGCTTGTCACTCATTACTAGAAGAGTCCGTTTGCCCGCGTTATCGCCAGCGTCAATGGAGACGATGGCGCGTTCGCATTTGTTGGGCTGTTCCTCCAGTGGAGAGATCGGGGCGACATCAAACGCCCTGCCGATCGAGGGGGAATTACAGGCACCTGTGTCGCGAATCGCCACTGTGCCGTTGACTTGGTTTGCGGGCAGTGCGTTGGTGTTGGCCAGCTCCGGCGACACGTTGGGGTCCGAGCTGCTTGGCCACAGCATTACCACACCCACCGCAGTCGCGATGCCCGCGATCACGAGCAGCACGGCGAGAACCCACTGCCACATGGTGAAGGGGGTTTTCTCCTTGCTGTCTGTATCAACCGGGCTGACCGGCGCGTCATGTGATTGTGAGCCGTCTGGTCGAATTTCCTTCGGTGTGCGGCGTCGTTGCCGTTCCTGTTTAATCCGTGTGCTGCTTGTCGACGACTCTTCTCCCGCACCATTCCTGCGACGCGTGCTGGTGGTGCGTGGGTTGCTGGAACGGGGGGCGTCGTCACGTGTGTGCGGCGGTGTCACGCGCGTCTGTGAGGTGCGTGGATGCGCTGTGCGGCTTTTGGCTGGCTTGTGTTCTGTCTGCTCTGTGTGGTCAGCGATAGGCCGGGGGGTGGGACGCTGGGTTACGCGCTGAGTGGCGTTACGTTTGGGAGTGTTGTGGGCGCTGCTGCGGTTGCGCTGCGGGTGGTTGCGCTGTGGGCGCGCAGTAGCGGAACGCGCGGTGTGAGGCGCCTCTGAGGGGCCTGAGCGTGTAGGCTTGGGGGCCTTTTCAGGTCCGGAAGTGTGACGGCCCATGGATGCAACCTCATAACAAAGCAGGGAAAACAGCGGATAACAGGCATAGAGCCGCCCATAAACGGGAGGCTCTTTATGCAATACAGTTATTTTACCGTCAACAATGTAAGCTGCCTATATTTAGCAGATGTGCAAATGCTGGGCGCTTGTTAAGTTTCACTGTTTGTAGCTGGATAGGAACCTTCCCAAGCGGTCGATAGCGCGTGCTAAATCCTCAGTTCGGGGCAGTGTTACCACGCGGAAATGGTCGGGGGCGTGCCAGTTGAAGCCAGTGCCGTGGACGAGAAGGATTTTTTCTTCCCGCAGGAGGTCGAGCATCAGCTGGGCGTCGTCCTGAATGTCGTACATCTCCAGATCAATCTTGGGGAAGGCGTACAACGCGCCCATAGGTTTCACGCAACTAACCCCAGGAATTTCATTGAGCTTTTCCCACGTGATGTTGCGCTGCCGCAGCAGACGGCCACCTTCACCGGTGAGGTCGAAAATGGACTGCCTACCGCCCAAGGCCACCTGAATAGCGTGTTGAGCAGGCACATTGGGGCACAGGCGCGTGGCAGCCAGCAGTTCAAGCCCCTCAATAAAGCCCTGTGCATGATGCTTCGGGCCGGTGAGCACCATCCATCCGGCGCGGTAGCCCGCCACACGGTAGGTTTTGGACAGCCCGTTGAAGGTGATGCACAGCAGATCAGGTGCCAGGGTGGCGATGGAAATGTGCTGCGCATCATCATAAAGAATGCGGTCGTAGATTTCGTCGGCAAGAATCAGCAACTGGTGCTCGCGAGCAATATCCACAATCTGCTTCAGGATTTCCCGGGAATACACCGCACCGGTGGGATTATTGGGGTTGATCACCACAATGGCTTTGGTTTTGTCGGTGACTTTCGCCTTGATGTCCTCAATCGAGGGGTTCCAGTCGTCCTCCTCGTCGCACAGGTAGTGCACGGGTTTACCACCGGCAAGGGAGGTAGCGGCGGTCCATAGTGGGTAATCCGGGGTGGGAATCAGCACCTCGTCGCCGTCGTTGAGCAGGGCCTGGGTGACCATGGAAATAAGCTCGGACACGCCATTGCCCAGGAACACATCGTCCACATCAAATTCGGGGAAATTCGGGATGACCTCGTAGCGGGTGACAATGGCGCGGCGCGCCGGGATGATGCCTTTCGAGGTGGAATAGCCCTGCGAGGTGGACAGGGCAGCGATCATATCCCGCATGATCACATCGGGTGCCTCGAAACCGAACACGGCGGGGTTGCCGGTGTTGAGTTTGAGCACGCGGTGCCCGTCCATTTCCAAACGTTCCGCTTCCGCAGCCACCGGCCCCCGGATCTCGTACAGGACGTTCTTCATCTTCTCCGATTGGTCGAAGATGCGGGGGCGCCTGCGTTTCTGGGGTTTCGAGGCTGGTTGTGGGGCTGGCTGCGAATTGTCTGGATTTTGTGGGTTTTCGGAATGCTTGCTCACCCCAACTATGTTGCCACTTTTAGGGCGAGTCGGAAAGGTGATGGTGGGGTGTTGGGGGAGGTTTCCCGTGCTTATTGACGCCCTGCCTGCCGCAGGCTCACAGTTCAGGTGCGGGAGGCAGTTGAGAAAAGATGAAAACTATTTAACGTAACCCGTTTTGGTTTTGTTGCACATATCGGGCATGCTGTACAGCGGTTTATTTTGTCGATGTAGAAAAGGTAGTGCAATGAGCGTTCCTCGGATTGTCCAAATTGTTTTTGTCGTATTTTTGATACTCACCATTCTGCTCAAGTGGGGTTTCATTCTTAATCTCATCGCGGCTGTCGGCGCGATTGGCGCGACGATCTGGGAGCGTCAGTCCAGCAAGTAGCAGCCGGTGGGGGTGGTTGCGGCATCACGGTTTGGTAAAAGTTGTTGCAGCGTACACGCGGTGATGTTTTACTGTAGGAAATTTCTTTTCCTACCGCTTATATTCCATGGGAAATGTAGGTGAACATTGTGACTGCTAACCGTCGGATAGTTGCTACTATCTTTGCCGCAGGTATTCTTCTCGGCGCGTTTCTCGATTGGTCAGCCTGGACGCAGGTTGCCTGCGGGTTAGCTGCTTTGGTGGTGGTGCTTTGCCAAGATCAGAGCGACTGACACGCCCCTAATTGCTACGGGCAACCAGCGAGCCGCGTAGATTCAGGCGTATGCATGATAGTCGGGGCGTCGCTAAGCCGCGTGACCTGCTTTCGGGTGCGCTGGTGCTAGGGCTTGGCCTGTGCTTGATTTTCCTTGCGGCCACTGGCCTGGTGTTTCGATATGTGCAGCCGGGTTTCCGTCCGTGGGTGGGGGCGGCGGGTGCGCTACTGACGGCGCTGGGGGTGTGGACGTTCAGTTCCATCGCGGAGGACCGTACCGCCGGGCCTTTTCCGCGCGTCGGCACAGCATTGCTGCTGCCCATCCTGCTGGTTGCGCTGGTACTGCCGGGGAGCGTTGCAGTTTGCGTCAACTGGGCCATCGAAACCTAGTGCCTGACCAGCCACATGCACCCCTGACAAGCAGCGTCAACGAGATGACGCTGCTTGAGCTGTACGAACGCTACTTTTTCGACGACCCCGCCCTTCTTGACGGCCACACCATTCGCACCGCTGGCATGCTCCACCGTGGCGACAACGGGTGGGAAGTGCGACGTTTCCGCATCATCTGCTGCGCCGCCGACGCCTCCGAATACGCCGTGCCCATCGCAGGAACCGTGCCGCACGCGCAGGAAGGCAAATGGGTTGAGGTCATCGGCACCGCATCAACTCAGCCGGAACTCACGCTGACGATACGCAGCATCACCAGCATCCGCGAACCCGCGAGGCCGTACCTATGAGCAAGCTAGACGAACGTATCGACGTTCACGCAGGCAGCTGGGTCATTCCAACCCTTGTGTTCATCACCCTCGGTGGTGCGTTCTGTATCTCGCTTATCGACGCCCCGCTTATCACCCTGCACGCACGCATTGAGGCGTGGGCAACCATCGTGATTGCGCTGATCGTGCAGGCCATTCCCTTTCTTGTACTGGGAATACTGGTGTCCAGCGTGCTGTCTGCGTTTGTACCGGCATCCGTGTATCAACGCTTTCCACGTGGGGTGTTCGGTGTGCCGGTGGCGGCGCTCGCAGGCATGGCCATTCCCGCCTGCGAATGCGCATCGGTGCCGGTAGGGCAGTCTTTGATGCGCAGGGGAGTAGCACCCAGCCATGCGTTGGTGTTCCTCCTGGCATCGCCCGCGATCAACCCCGTGGTTTTGGTTGCCACGGCCGTTGCGTTTAACGGCAACCCCATGATGGTGTGGGCGCGGTTCGCGGCCAGTCTCGCCGCTGCCTGCGTGGTGGGGTGGATCTGGATGCGAGTCCGATTCACCATTGATGGAGTTGCCGATGATGCATGTGGACACCACCATCACCGCAGCTGGGAGGCATTCCGCGTCACTGCTGTGCAGGATTTCCTGCAGGCATGTGGCTTCCTGGTGATCGGTGCGGCGATTGCGGCGCTGATCAAAGTCGCCGTGCCGGAATCAGCCTTGAGTGTGGTGACCGGCAACGTGTGGTTGGGTGTGGCGATGATGGTGCTGCTCGCCGTGGTGATGAGCCTTTGCTCCGAGGCGGACGCCTTTGTTGCGGCCTCCTTCGTGGGTGTGTCCCCGATTGCTCAACTGGCGTTCATGGTGGTGGGGCCGATGGTGGATATCAAACTCGTCTTCATGCAGGCAGGGGCATTCGGGTGGCGATTTGTCCTCCGCTTCGTGCCCCTCGTGCTGGCTGCGGCTGTGCTCAGCGCCGTTGGGGTGGGGATAGTGTTGTTGTAGTGGTCTGTCGTGGGTCAGAATAACCGTGATTTCCCGTGAAGGGATAGCTCTCGACTATGAACTACGTGTCTGTTTTCTCCTCGCCATCCTCAGCAGGCTTTGGCGGTGCTGGCGGCTGGGGTGGTTTGGGTGGTTGGGGAACCCCAGGGGCAGGGGGAGTCGGCACGCCAGAACCAGATGGTGGTTGAGGAATCATTGGGGCGCTCGGTGGCTTCGGTGGTGCTGATGGAGGCTTTTGCTGCAGGTGAAGCTGGTGCTCCGGGTGGCTTCGGCACAGCCGCGGTGGGAGCTCCTGGTGCTTTCGGCACGTTCGGTGTTCCAGGCGCACCAGGTGCAGCGGGAGCACTAGGCGCAGCGGGAATACCCGCAGTTGGTGTGGGCGGCTTAGGGGCTGCAGGCGGAGCTGGCGGTGGTTTGAGTATTCGACACGCCTGGAGCACTAGGTGCTTGAGGAATGTTTGCCGAATTAGGCGCACTTGGTACTCCGGGCGCTCCGGGAATCCCTGGCTTCGGAGGAACCCCACCAGCTTTCGGCACGCCAGCGGAAGGAACTCCCGGCGCGGAAACCACCGTTGAGCTTGGAGTCTCTGCCTTCTTGGGCTCAGCTTTCTTCTCCTCACCAGGCTTTTTGGCAACCGCGTTTCGTTTTGGCGGTTCGAGGAACTGGGGTTCACGCGGGCTGGGGAGTTCCCCGTCGACCATCACGGAGTCGCGCAGCATTTGTGCGACGTCGCGGACGATGGGTTGTTCGGAAGCCGGGGCGTCGGAAAGCGCTTTCACCCCGGAGGTGAGCATGGTGTTGCAGAAGGGGCAGCCCACGGCGATTTCTTCGGCACCAGTGGAAAGTGCTTCGGCGGTGCGGTTTTCGTTGATACGGGTGCCGAGTTTTTCTTCCATGAACATACGTGCGCCGCCCGCGCCGCAGCAGAAGCCTTCGTTGCGGTTGCGGTCCATTTCGCGCAGCTCCATGCCGGTGGCGCCGAGGAGTTCGCGCGGCGGGTCGAAAATTTTGTTGTGTCGCCCGAGGAAGCAGGGATCATGGTATGTGATGGGTTTGCGTGCCGACGCCGGGCGGGGCACGGGTTTCAGCAGACCGTCACGCACCAGCCGGTTGAGGAGCTGGGTGTGGTGGAAAACGTCGAAATGTCCGTCGAAGTCGGGGTATTCGTTGCGCAGGGTGTTGAAGCAGTGTGCGCAGGAGGTGATGATTTTGCGCTGGCCTGCGGGAACGCCGTCAAAAACCCCGTTGAGGGTGGTGACGTTTTCTTCGGCGAGCATCTGGAAAAGGAATTCGTTTCCGGCGCGGCGTGCGGGGTCGCCGGTGCATGTTTCGCCTTTGGAGAGCACGCAGTATTTCACGCCTGCGGTTTCCAGCAGTTCGACGATGGCGCGGGTGGTTTTCTTGCCCTCGTCGTCGAAAGTTCCGGCGCAGCCGACCCAGAACAGGTATTCGGTGTCAGCGAAGCTGGTGATGTCCTCACCAAAGACAGGGTACGGTGAGGCCGTCGCGGCGGGCTTCATCAATCCAGGTGACGCGTTCCGAGTCATTGCGGCCCCACGGGTTGCCTTTCGCCTCCAGGTTTTTGAACATGCCCAGTGAGCTCGGAGGGGAAGTCGGATTCGGCGAGAACCTGGAATCGTCGCAGGTTGGCCACGTGGTCGATGTGTTCAATGTCTACGGGGCATTGTTCGACGCAGGCCCCGCAGTTGGTGCAGCTCCAGAGCTCATCGCCGGTGACGGCGGTGCCGACCAGTTTCAGCACGTCCACGCCGTCGTACATGGTGCTGGCATTATCAAGTGCGGCGTCGCGGACATCAGTAATGAACTTTTTGGGGCTGAGCGGCTTGTTGGTGTTCCAGGCGGGGCATTGTTCCTGGCAGCGGCCGCATTCGGTGCAGGTCGCGGCGTCGAGAAGCATGGTCCACGGCACATCCTGGGCGGTGCCAACCCCGACTGTCTCATCTAGATCGATGGTGGGAAGCTTGCCCAACGCTGGTGCGCCGTCGGGGTTGCGCTGCAGGAAGATTTTGAAGAACGCCAGGAAGCGGTGCCACGCCACGCCCCAATGCAGTTGGTTACCCACCACCAGCAGCCACACCATGCCGGTGAGCAGCTTAACCAGGGCAAAAATGCTCACTAATACGGGGTTTGCGGGCAGGATCTTGGCCAACTGCATGGTCAGAAAATCTGTCCACACATGAGGGTGTACATCAAAGGTGGCTATTTTTCCCGCCTTGACCAGCATCATTCCGATGCCTTCGAGCAGCACCACGCCTTCCACGAAATGCGCGGCGCGGGCGTTCGAGCCGTAGAAACGGTCGATGCGGTTGTTGTTGCCGGTTACCAGGCGAATAAAAATCAGCACCAGTATGCCCAGCACCGTGACCAGCGCAAGAACCTCATCTGCGAGGTGGTACAGGGGCCAATCGCTAATAATTGGCCAGCCGCCCGCCGGGTTGAAGGTCTGGATATATGCCTCGAACCACACCGACGAGCCGATGAGGAAGCCCACCATCACGCACCAGTGTGCCACCGCCACCACTGGTTTACGCATCAGTTCCGTGTGGAACACTGTCTCTTTAATCAGCGTGATCAGGCGCCTGACCGGGCGGTTGATGCGCGGAATGTGCCCTGGATCGGGCTTGCCTGACGCGATGAGACGGTACAGCCGGACCGCGCCGCGCAGGAAATAGAACCAGGCGGGCAGCGACAGCACGATACCCGCAATGCCGAGCACCGTTGTGGCGGCAAGAGGCATAAGCAGATCACGGTCCTTCTTTATAGGGCGGCCGGGCCGACAGGGCTTAAGGAATGAGTCGCCTTACAGCTTAAACCCTCCCAGGCCGCCTGGCCTCTTAAGTAAGGTTTTCCTCATCGGTCGCTCGGGGCTTGTGTGGGCGCTTATCGACGCCGCGACTCTTGCTCACTATGGTCACAGTTGTTGTAGCACATTTCATTTTGCAATAAGTACAATTAGGTAATGGATAATGTTGACATATGGACAATATTGTGCATTTATCAACAATTGAAATTACGACCATGTCACTCTTATTAAAAGGGTGAATGTTTGTCGCATTTTTAATGATGTAATTACGTCACTGTGGGGTGGTAGCGAAATTGAAATAAAGCACATTTCATAATGGTTTTAATTGTGGTTTTTCTGGTCCGGTTTTGGCAGGGCGTCACTTCGTGTGACTCAGATCATTGTACAACTGTATAGTTTATTATACGCTTGTATCATGACTGACGATCTGACGGCACGGGCGCGACTTCGCGATGCCACCATTGCGCTCATCGCCGACGGCGACAAACCCACAGCGCGGTCCGTGGCGAGCAAAGCAGGCGTGTCCATCGGGCTAATCCGGCATCACTTTGGAACCATGGACGGATTGCTCCTGGCCTGCGACGAACACATCGCCACACTGATCCGCGACGCCAAAAACGATGCTATCCGCGGACCGCTACCCAATGTGCTGGAGACTCTGCGGGAGGCCGGGCAGGATAACATTCTTAGCTACCTCGCGCATCGGCTCACCGAATCCACCCCGGGTATCGACGCCCTCGTTGACCAACTCGCCGCCGATGCCGCCAGCTACATCCAGCGCGCCATTGATGCGGACCTGATGAACCCCGTCCCTAACGTGCCCGTCGCGGCGCGAATGCTCACCATCTATTCACTGGGGTCGCTGGTGCTTGCGCCTCATCTCAAGCGACTTCTGAACATCGACATCACCGCCGATAATCTCATCGCCGAACCGGGCGTCACGGACTATGTGCAGGTTCAACTTTCGCTGTTCTCAAGCCTGTTCACCCCGACCTTGCTGGAACAAATGAGTGTTCAACTGGAGGGGAAGGAAGAATGACTGCTATTCAAGCCATTGAGATTCAAGGACTGCGCAAAAAGTACGGCTCCTTTGAAGCACTCAAGGGAATTGACCTTGAGGTTCACACCGGGGAGATCTTCGGTTTCCTCGGCCCCAACGGCGCCGGAAAATCCACAACAATCCGCATTCTTCTCGACGAGATCCGCGCCACCGCTGGCACCGCCCGCCTGCTCGGGCTTGACTCCCGCCGCGACGCTGTGGCGATCCATCGTCGACTTGGCTATCTGCCCAGTGACTTGGCACTGTACCCCACGATGACCGGGGCGCAGACGCTGCGATTTTTCGCTCGCTTGCGAGGGGGGGCATCGACTGGAGTTACGTCGAAGTGCTCCGGCAGCGATTTGACGCCAACCTGGATAAGCGCGTCGGGGAGTTATCGTCAGGTAATCGGCAGAAGGTGGGGTTGATTGCCGCCTTGATGCATAAACCTGAGTTGATCATCATGGACGAACCCAATGCGGGTCTTGATCCTCTTGTCCAGCACGAGTTCCACCAGGTTCTGCGGGAAGTAACTGCCGAAGGTCGAACGGTCTTCCTGTCCTCCCACACACTTTCCGAGGTGCAAAGAAGTGGCGGACCGCGTTGCCATCATTCGTGCAGGTAGTTTGGTGGCGGTAGAGAGCGTTGCGGATCTGCGCGCAGTGCGTCGCGTTGACCTGGTTCTAGACCGTCATGCCGATCCGCGTGACTTTGACGACGTTCCTGGTGCCCATGACGTGGCAGTGACTGGGGCGCGAGTGAGCTTGGCTTTCGATGGTGAACTCGGCACACTGCTCGATTCGCTCGCTGACTATCGCATTGTTGACATGACGGCCCACGATGCCGACTTGGAAGAGGTCTTCCTTGCGTACTACCGGGAGCAGTCATGAGCGGTGTTGTTGTAATGGAACGCAGTCTTGCGCCGCAGTGGAAAGCGATAGCTGTCATTGTCGTGAGCATGTTTGCGTGCTTGCTGATGGGTATTGCGGTGGTGCAGTCCATGGACACCGCCGTCTATGATTCGCTACCACCCGCAATGCTGGCACTCGCCGGGATTCCCGCTGGGGCGTCCATCTCCGCCATGGTGTACGCGCAGATGCTTGGCTTCTTGGGAGCTATCACCGTTGCGGGATTCGCCGTCGCTGTGGGGGCTCGGATGATTGCAGGTGAGGAGAAGGACGGCACACTGTCGTTGCTGCTGAGCTATCCGGTCTCTCGTCGTGGGGTTGGCATGGCCAAAGTGGTGGCGTTGGTGCTGGCGGTCGCTGCGATATCGCTGGGATTATGGGGTGCGGGACTGCTCGCCGGAGCGCTCTTCGACATCGCACTAGGTGACGCTCACCTGGGAGAACTGTGTCTGGCACTGGGAGCCAACGCCGTGGTGTGTGGTGCCGGTGCTTTTGCAGTTGGGGGAGTGACGGGGCGTCGTCAAGCGGCTACGGGAATTGGTGCCATGCTGGTGGGGCTGGGGTGGTTGTTTGCCGGGCTACTGCCCCAATGGTCGCAGACGAAGGATGTGGCGCGTTTCATTCCTTGGTACTGGTACAGCGAACCGTCGGTGCTGTTGAACGGCCTTAATGCTGGCTACATGGCCCTAATGATCGCCGTTGCTGTGGTGCTGTTTGTGGTGGGGATTGTGGGGTTGAATGTTCGTGACTTGCGTGGGAACCTGCGCGGAACGTTTCTTGCTCAGAGGATTCAGCACGTGGGTTGGGTGTGGCAGGCGGTGAAAGGAACTAGTGCAACCGGACGCGACCTTTATTCCCTCCTAGTGCTTCGCCACACTGGGCTGCTTGTGGTGTTGGGTGTGGTGATGTTTGCGGTGATGGGACTGCTGATGGGGCCGATATACCAGCAGATGTCCCCGCAGTTGGAGACTGCGTCGCAGTCGATGCCGCCCGCACTTTTGCAGGCGTGGGGAGCCACCGATATGGCCAGCCCTGCAGGGTTCTACTGGGGTGAAACGATGAGTCTCATGGCGCCCACTGCGGTGATTGTGGCAGGTGCTGCCGTGGCATCACGGTTGGGTGCAGATGAACGGTCGGGTCAGCTTGGCCTGGTGTTATCCACCCCCATGAGGCGAATCCGTGTGCTCGGCTTGGCAGCAGCAGCCCAGGCGACACTGATAACCATCGTGGCGGTGCTCACTGGGCTTGGAGTTTGGGGTGGCGCACTGCTGGGTGGCATGAATCTGACCGCGGAGCATATCACGGGTGCCACTGTGCATCTGTTGGCGCTGGGCCTGTGCATGGGCGCGGTGTCCATGCTGGGTGTGGCGGCTTTCGGTACCCCGTCCGCTGGTACGTGGGCTGCGGCCGGAGTGGGAGTGGTGGGCTATGCGCTGAATATCACTTTGCCTATGAGTTCGGACTATGCCACCTGGGGACGCATTTCTCCCTTTTATTGGTATGGGGCCGTACAACCCCTGGAGAATGGGGTTGATTGGGGGCACGTTGCGATCCTGATAGCGGGAACGCTGGTGCTGCTTGCAGTGTCTTTCTTCCTGTTTGCTAGACGTGATCTGCGTTCATGATTTCGTTTCATTAACATATGTATAATATATAAATTGCCTTATCTTAAGATAAGATTCACGTAAAGAATATGACGGATTTCTTTATGTGAAGAGGTTTTATATGCGTATGAAACGTACTCCCCTTTTTCTGTGGCGTTCTGCAACTGCCGCGATGGTGGTCATGCTCGGTGTTGCGACCATGACGCTTACGGCACCACCGGCGGTGGCTCAAAGTAGTTTCAGTTCGGATGGTGGACAAACCTACAAAAAATCTCCCGAAGGACCTACCGAAAAACCGCTCCCACAACCGCAGCCCAGCAAAACTCCTGCCCCGAGTGAAGCTCCTGATGAACAGGCCGACGACACGATGTTTCACCTCAGCGATGGCTTCCACTGGTTAGAAAAACCTGGGATGGTCATCCCAGGTGCTGCGTTTGTGAATATGCGGACAGGCGGGGCCTGCTCCAGTGCGTACATTGTGGGAAATGCTGAGGGAAACTTCATGCTTACGGCCGGTCACTGCGGAGCTGTGGGGGATCGTATTGGGGTGCGAAATAATAGCGGACACATTGATCAGGTAGGCACTGTGACCTTGTCCGAGTTTGAGTGGGCCGGTAAACGCGACATTGCTTTGGTGAAAATTGATGACATGTCAAAGGTGCACACCGAAATTGCCAAATAGTCGGCACACCGATTATCCGGGCGCAACCCAGAAGATTATCGGCTGGGCTGGCGCGGAATGGTTGCAAAAACATAAGCCATATATCTGCAGGATGGGGCATCGAACTGGCATAACCTGCGGCAAGTTTGATCGGCTGGAAAGTGACGGCCTATTTTCGTTTGTGTCCTTTGTGGATCGTGGTGACTCTGGCGGTCCGGTGTATGCGGTAACTGATCAGGGATTAGTGGCTGTAGGGGTGACCTCATATAAGTTTCTGTATGATGCGGGTAAAACGCGGGCCATGCTCATTGAGGATGTGATGAATTCCCGAGCATTGAAGCTAGTGAACTAAACCCTGCTTACAACCACACGGGAATACCGTGTGCGGAGGATATGAGATCCTGCCAATCAATGCTGGGTTGGGAGGCGTCACTCCGGTGATGCCACCCTTCCCAGCTGGTGTAAGCGATGTTGCGCTGTTCAAGGAGCGGCCGAATGTCGCGGCGGGAGGGGCGGGCGTCGTCAAGCAGGGAGTGGATATCGGGGTTGATGCGTGCGCCGGGAGTGGAGATGACGGCGTCGTAATGCTCGCCAAGTTCGGCGGCGGTAATGTCCGTGCCGACGGTTATGTTGCCAAAAAGTCGCAGTTGAGGGGCGGTTCCGGTGTTGTCCTGAAGCTTTCCGTAGCGGATGAGGCCGAAGGGGGGCGGGTGTGCGTTCGAAAAGGTCGATGTGGATGTCGGGGCTGCTGCTAATGAGCTTTTCCGCCAGGGTGATGCCGATGTGACCCGCGCCGATGATTGCGATCTGCATGATGATTCCTCAGTAACTAGACTATGTTGTCTATAAATATAGCACTATAGGTGCGGTATGTATAGACAATTCTGTCTGTACTATAATTGAGACGGTGAACACACCTTTGTATATCGTCGCCGACCCCGCAGAAATCTCCGGCATCGAGCGTGACTCGCTGCTGGTCACCAGAGTTGGCACCCTCAACTGCGCCTTCGCGCTTATCGACGCCCTGACTACCGCCCGCATCCACGGAAACCTCCCGTCCCAGCTGGTCAATGTGGGTACAGCAGGTGCCTTGGTGGATGGGCTGAGTGGTGTTTTTGAAATCTCGCACGTGCTGAAACATGACTTCTCCAACGACACCATCGCGGCCATTACTGGCCACCCCTACCCCAACGGCATTGACCTTGACGTCAGCGGATTGCTGCCCACCGCGCGGCTAGCCACCGGTGACAGTTTCATTGGCGATTCCGTCAGTCGGGAGCGCATCAGTAGACAAGCCAGTCTAGTGGATATGGAAGGTTACGTCGTGGCGCTGGCCGGGCAACGCTTTGGTATCCCCGTCACCCTGCTCAAAGACGTCAGCGACAATGCAGACGATAAAGCGGCGGGAACCTGGACAGACGCGCTGCCCGCAAGTTCCCGCCGCTTAATGGAGGCTCTAGAAGTTTTAGCTCTCTGACTTTTCTGCTTTTCCTGGTGCTTTCCCCGGCTTGTCCGACGCGCGATGCATCATCCTCTGCAACAGCAATGTGAGCTTGGCAGGGTTCGGTTTGTTCCGTGGCCAAGTCCAGATCCTGCACCGTTGTTTCGCCAGCACGCAGCGCTACCGTCTCGGAGTGATACCTCAGGCAGGTGGCAATCGTGGCGGCCACCGGCACAGCCAGGAACGCGCCCACCACGTTGAACAACGCACCACCCACCGTGACGGCGAGCAGCACAATCACCGGGTGCAGATCCATCGCCTTGGACTGCAGCATGGGGGAGAGGATATTGCCCTCAAGCTGCTGTACCACAAGGATCAGGACCAGCACCATCAACGCGGTGGTGGGGCCATTGGACACCAGTGCAATCAGCACCGAAATCGCGCCGGCGGACACCGCGCCCACGATGGGAACAAAGCCCGCGAAGAAGGTTATTGTGGCCAAGACCAACGCCAGTGGAACCCCCATCAGGACGAGTCCAATCCCGATGAACAGGGCGTCGATAAACGAGACGATCGCCTGGGCGCGGATAAAGCCCGCCAACGTATTCCAAATACGGGTGAACAGCTCCGACAGATGCAAACCAACCGTCGGTCCCGTGTTGCGGCGCACCCACGGCAAGAAACGATCCCCGTCTTTCAGGAAGAAGAACGTGAGCACCAGCATGATACCCAAGGTCACAGCCACCGAACTTGCTGACGACAACCCCGCAAACACACCCGATGCGATATTGCCCGCCTGCTCCTGAACCTTGCCTAAGGCACCGTTTTCCTGAATCTTCGCAACAAACTCATTGAAGATGGTGTTGAATTGGTCTGCGTCGATGTTCAGTGGCGGCCCCTGCACCCAGTCAATGAGCGTGTTGACGCCCTGAATAGCCTGATCGACCAGCCCCTTGGACTGATGTGCCACCGTCGGGGCCATGGCAGCAAACAAACCACCAAAGGCCGAGACGCAGCCCAGCAGGGTTATAGTCACAGCCAGCGATGGCGGAATCTTATGGTTGCGCAGCCAGCGCACCGGTGGCCACAACACGGTACACAGCATGATCGCCAGCAAAATAGGTAGCAGGCCAGTCCAAATTTGGCCCAATATGAGTGACAAAAAGTAGGCGGCAACGGTCAGCACGATAAACCGCAGCGCCCAACCGGACAGCCATCGGCCGTCCTTGCCTAGAATGGCGACGCGATCCACAGGGGGGTCGGTGTCGTCTATGGTGTCGGTTGTAAGGGTGTCCGACTCTTGTACTGGAGCTGGAGAGCCATCGGAATCGACCGCGTCAAAGATCGTGTCGATGGGGTCGCGTGGCTGGTCACCTGCTGACTCTTCCGCAGGTTGTTGCTGTGATTCGGGTTTGTTACTCATCAAGACTTAACTATGCCAGAATATTTTGTTCTTGCTTAATGATGGGACTCTCGTGTTGGGGTGCAGGCTCGAAGGCTGGTAGCTATTCTGGTAAGCCACAGGTCAGGCCATGTTTCATGTTTGCTTTAGTAGAAGATCCTTTGAGCAGTGGATTAGTCGGAAGGTGACGGCGACGTATAGGAAGAAGAGCCACGCATTTTTCTCGCAAAAGTTCTCTCACCTGCGCAGAAAATAGTGATCAGCGTATCCTGAGATGCTGTGGTTATTTTCCCTTTTGTGTAGAGGAGCATCGTAACCTTGGCGTACGTGTTCTTGGTGTTTTCTCTTTTCTGGCTAGGGCTTGCGCTGATTTGTCAGTCCACACTGTGGAAGCAGGAGGCATCACAACCTGTAGATGTCTGTGAGATTAACGCTGGCAAACCGCGTGAAATGCCCTCTTGCCGAGCAGCGGCTCGGTTATTCCTGCAGGCTGGAGGGAGTTATGGCGTTTCTTGCTGCTCTGTTCATGTTCTGGTCGGGACGCATTGCGGAACCTTTGGTTCTCGTATGGGGAATCTACATTGTTCTTGAAGTGGTTGTGCTGTGCTACATGGTTATGTCAGGTACCGGCTATAAAAATGCTCCAGCCACGCCACATCCTCTTATGGTCTGCGGTGTGATTGCTGTGTGGTTAGCGCTGCTTCTCTTCGTTCTTGGTTTGGAGTTTCAGGACTTCCTCAATCCAGATAAGCCACCTGTTATGGAACCCTTTATCGCGCTGCTCACATGGCTGGTTGCCATATGGATGATTCCACGTGGTGTCATTCGCATCGGTGCTGGAGTGACAAGAAATGGGAAGCTTCAGCGGGTGTCACTTATTTCAGGGGCGCTCCTTGTTTGTGTGGGCGTCCTTGTTCGTATTTTTCCCGTAATCCCCAAAGGGGTCCCCAGAGAAGATGCGCTGGTCGTGGGGGTGTTGATTGCCGTTTGGGGGTTGACTGTAGCATCATTGGGCCTGCAACTCGGCGAGAGGGGAGCCATAAATAAGCGGGGTTTTCTCACGGGGATCTCTAGCAGACGCATCACATGACTGATTCGCAATTATTCAGGTGCAGAGGGCATAGGAGGAAAAGTCCTAAGCCCCATCAAAACCTGCCCTCTAGTGGCTCCGCCCTTTGATGTAACCAAAACGGTGGTTGGTTGTGGATACTGCCTGTTCGAGAAGGAAGGGCAGGAGTTCACGGCGGCCGTCGGCAAGCACGTCTTGGTCCAGGATCACGGAGGATGATTCCACGGCGGCTTCGTAGAGTGCTAGGTCGACCTCACCGAGGGTGCGCACGCGGCAGCTGGGTTTGTGGGCGATTTCGTTGGCGAATGCCTTGTCGGACACCTGCCGGATGCGTGCACCCAGGGCGCCGAGTTCGGTGAGCTGCGCATCGAGTTCGTTGGCGCTGATCACAATCTTGGTGCCGGTGAGCCGGGAGGCGAGGACGAGTCGCAGGAGATCGCGGAGTGCGTAGTTGTCGCCAACGCGAACGTTCAGCGGCTCGATGAGTGGGCGGTAGCGGAACACGTTGGATTCGGCAATGAGTGCGGTGCGGTCGTGTTCCACGCCGAATTCGTCACGCCATGCCACGGCGTCAAGTTCGGCGGCGCGCCACAGCCAGGTGCGGTCGTCGTCAGTGAGCGCAGCACCGAAGCGGCTTTCCAGGTCCCGGAGGAGGCGTGCAACGGTGGGGTTGACGCTGATGTTGGGGCGGACGGACAGGTCGCCGTCGGTCCAGGTGCCTTGTTGTCCCACGTAGTTGGGTCCGCCAGCTTTGGCACCGGAGCCAATGGAAGAGTTTTTCCATCCGCCGAAGGATTGACGTTCCACAATCGCACCGGTGATACCACGGTTGATGTAGGCGTTGCCGACTTCAACGCGGTTGCGCCAGTAGGCGATTTCTTTTTCGTCGAGGGAGTGTAGGCCACCGGTGAGTCCGTATCCAGTGGAATTTTGCAGGCGGATGGCATCATCGAGGGTGTCGGCACGCATGATGCCCAGGACTGGGCCGAAGCATTCGTGGGTGTGGTACCAGGATCCAGGGCGCACACCGTCCCGGAGGCCGGGGGACCAGAGGGTGCCTTCGTCGTTGAGCTTGCGCGGCTTGACCAGCCAGGTTTCACCGGGGTCGAGTTGGGTGAGGCCGCGCAGGAGTTTGTCACTGGGGGCTTCGATCACGCCGTTCATGGTGGTGGAGATGTCCACACCGGGGCCGACATGCAGGGATTCCACGGCATCGGTGAGCTGCGTGAGGAATCGTTTGGAGCTGCCCACGGACCCCACCAGGATGACCAGCGATGCTGCGGAGCATTTCTGGCCTGCGTGCCCGAAGGCGGAGCGGTAAACATCGGCGACGGCGAGGTCAGGATCGGCGGAGGGGGTCACGATGATGGCGTTTTTGCCGGAGGTTTCGGCGTTGAGCGTCAACTGGGGCTTCCAGCTGCGGAACAGCCGCGCGGTGTCGGAGGCCCCGGTGAGGATCACGGAGTCCACATCAGGGTGGGAGATGAGGCGTTTGCCCGCTGCGGCTTCGTCGGCGTTGACCAGCTGCACCATGTCTTCGGTGATGCCTGCTTCGCGCAGAATTTCAATGGCTACCTCCGTGCAGCGCACCACCTGAGGTGCGGGTTTGATGATGACGGACGCGCCTGCCGCAAGTGCTGCGAACACGCCGCCCATGGGGATGGCGAGGGGGAAGTTCCACGGCGGGGTAACCACCACGACTTTGTAGGGGGTGAAGACGGTGGTGTTGAGTCCGTCGAGTGCGCGTGCTGATTCGGCATAGTAGTGGGCAAAGTCGATGGCTTCGGAGATTTCCGGGTCAGCCTCGCCCACGGTTTTGCCGGATTCGTGGGTCATCACGGAGAGCAGTCGGCTGCGGTTGTTGGCCAGTGCGTCGGCCGCGTGGTAGAGGTATTCAGCACGTTCCGCGCCTGTTTGCGCTGCCCAATCGTCGGCGTTGGCGAGGGCGCGTTGCACCGCGGCGTCGATAATCGCAGGGTCGGTGACCACGTCGGATTCGACGGGTCCAGGATCGGTGGCGAGGGCCGCCAGTGCCCAGGCGCGGTTGGCGGGCAGTGCCGGGTCGGTGTCGGGTTCGCCGCGGAAGTGCCCTGGGGCGGAACCAGAGCGACTGCCCAGCTTGGCGGCTTCCTCCTTGGTACGGTCCTGGGTGCGGCGCGGTCCAGCAAACGCGTTCCAGCGGTGACGCACGGATTCCCGGAAACGCTGCTCTTGGTTCTGCAACGGCGTGGCCCCCCTCGGTCCCCACTACGTCGGGCGCGAACAGCGCGTACAGGAAGTTTTGCTTCGCCCCGTTTTCTTCAAGGCGACGCACCAGGTAGGACACGGCAACGTCGAAATCTTCGGCGTGCACCACCGGTGTGTACAAGATCAGACCGCCCACAACATCCCGCACCGCGCGGGCCTGAGACGGTGCCATGCCCTGCAGCATTTCCACATCCAGCTGCTTTTCGACGCCCCGGGCTACCGCAAGCTCATGCGCCAACGCCACGGTGTACAGGTTGTGGCTGGCCACACCGATGCGCACGTTATCGGCGTGCTCTGGTTGCAGGATGTAGTCGAGCAGTCGAATGTAGTTGGCATCTACCTCTTCTTTAGTGAGGTAGGGGGCCTGCTCCCAGTCGTGGATCTCCGCCTCCACACGTTCCATGGACAGGTTTGCGCCTTTGACCAGGCGAATTTTGATCTGTGCGCCGCCTTTCTCGCGGCGTTCCTTGGCAAACGTGGCAAGGGTACGGAGTGCTTCGAAAGTGTCCGGCAGATACGCCTGGAGCACAATCCCCGCCTCAAGGTTGAGGAATTCTTCCTCGCTGAGCAGTTCAGTGAAGAGTTTGATGGTCAGGTGGAGGTCCTTGTATTCCTCCATGTCCATGTTGATAAAGGGGTGGGGGCTGCGCTGTAGTGCCTGCCGGTAAAGGGGACGGAGGCGTTCTTTGAGGCGTTCGGTGTTGCCCTCAATATCCCACGGGTTGAGCTGTGCGCACACGCTGGAAGCTTTGATGGACACGTAGGTGACGCGCGGGTTTTTCAGCAGCTCAATGGTGCGTTGCAGACGGTTCTTTGCTTCGGTTTCACCCAGAACTGCCTCGCCCAGGAGGTTGAGGTTGAGTTGGAAGCCTTCTTCCTTAGACTTATCCAGCAGGTTGTTCAATGCTTTGCCTTCTGCGTCAAGCACCAGGTGTCCCACCATCTGCCTGAGTCGTTTGCGGGCCAGCGGCATTACCACGTTGGGGAGCTTCCGCGCCATGAGTGCACCTGCGGAAACCAGGCCGCGGTCGACTAGTCCGACAAAAGTCGGGAATGCTGTTAGCGCCAAAAGGGTTGGCCAGGCTACGTAATTCGCGCGCGGCTACTTCGTTGTCCTCGGGGCGGGCGACACGGTCCACGAACCCCATGGTGAATTCCACGCCCTGCGGTTCCCGCACGAGTGCGGCGAGTTGTTCCGTGGACTTTGCTTCGGAACGGGATTGTCCGCTGGTTGTGGCGGCAAGCCATTGTTGTGCGCGCTGGACTGCGGCGTCGACAATGTTATCAACATCCGAGCTGTTGGGTAGTGGAGTGCGTGCGTCAGACACGGGGGTGCTCACTTTCATAGTGCTGTGGCGGGGTGGTGTGGTGGGATAGCTGTGGTGGAATAGCGCGGCAACGCCCCCATTAACGCGAATGCTTCACCGTAAGGTTGGTGCTTGGTTGAAGAAAGTGGGGGTGGTGTAGGGGTAGTGAGGGGAGGCTTAATCCCGAATGGAGACGGGTGGGCGATCTCCGCTTGGGCGACGGCGGCCGCCATATGCTTGGGTGCGATTGGCGTGTGTATGAACCATCTCTGCCTGCGTAAACATGGGGCGCGCTGTCTCCTTTCTTCAATATTTGTGGTGTTCGGCATGAACCGATACCAGTAAGCGGGATTGTATGCGGTGGATTACCCCCTTGCCTACCTTTTTTGTGTGTGCTGTGGATCACTGGTAAAAAGTTGAGTCGAGTGGGAACAACTTTGGAAACGCGTGCGTTGGAGAAGATGTAAAGGTTGAGTGAGGCTCACTCAATGAAGATTCAAAGCAGAGTGAAAGACTCTAGATCCTTAGGAGGAAAACATTATGGGACGTGCAGTAGGCATCGACCTTGGAACCACAAACTCTGTGGTGTCTGTATTGGAGGGTGGCGAGCCTGTCGTTATCGCCAACTCTGAAGGCTCCCGCACCACACCGTCTGTTGTTGCTTTTGCCAAGAACGGTGAAGTGCTTGTTGGTCAGTCCGCCAAGAACCAGGCTGTGACCAACGTTGACCGCACCATTCGCTCCGTGAAGCGTCACATTGGCGAAGACTGGAGCGTGGATATTGACGGCAAGAAATACACCCCGCAGGAAATCTCCGCTCGTATCTTGATGAAGCTCAAGCGCGACGCCGAGGCATACCTGGGTGAAGACGTTACCGATGCTGTTATTACCGTCCCCGCATACTTTGAGGATGCTCAGCGTCAGGCCACCAAGGAAGCCGGTCAGATCGCCGGTTTGAACGTGCTGCGCATTGTTAACGAGCCCACCGCAGCCGCATTGGCTTACGGCCTAGAAAAGGGTGACAAGGAGCAGACCATCCTGGTCTTCGACCTTGGTGGCGGTACCTTTGACGTCTCCTTGCTGGAAATCGGCGACGGTGTGGTGGAAGTCCGTGCCACCGCCGGTGACAACAAGCTCGGTGGTGACGACTGGGATCAGCGCATCGTCGAATGGCTGGTAGACAAGTTTAAGTCGGCCAACGGCATTGACCTGACCAAGGACAAGATGGCCATGCAGCGTCTGCGCGAGGCCGCTGAGAAGGCAAAGATTGAGCTGTCCTCCTCGCAGTCCGCCAACATCAACCTCCCGTACATCACGGTTGATGCAGACAAGAACCCGCTGTTCCTGGATGAAACCCTCTCCCGCGCAGAATTCCAGCGCATCACTCAGGACCTGCTGGATCGCACCAAGGCCCCCTTCAACCAGGTGATCAAGGACGCCGGTGTGTCCGTCAACGACATCGACCACGTGGTCCTCGTCGGTGGCTCCACCCGTATGCCTGCTGTTACCGAGATGGTGAAGGAACTCACCGGTGGTCGCGAGCCCAACAAGGGCGTTAACCCGGATGAGGTTGTTGCCATCGGTGCAGCTCTCCAGGCTGGCGTTATGCGCGGTGAGGTCAAGGACGTGCTGCTTCTCGACGTCACGCCACTCTCCCTCGGCATCGAAACCAAGGGCGGTGTGATGACCAAGCTCATCGAGCGCAACACCACCATCCCGACCAAGCGCTCAGAGACCTTCACCACCGCTGAGGACAACCAGCCCAGCGTGCAGATCCAGGTCTTCCAGGGCGAGCGCGAGATGGCATCCGCCAACAAGCTGCTCGGCTCCTTCGAACTCGGTGGCATTGCACCGGCACCGCGTGGCGTTCCACAGATCGAAGTCACCTTCGACATCGACGCCAACGGCATCGTCCACGTCACCGCCAAGGACAAGGGCACCGGCAAGGAAAACACCATCAAGATCCAGGAAGGCTCCGGCCTGTCCCAGGAAGAAATTGATCGCATGATCAAGGACGCTGAGGTCCACGCCGAAGAGGACAAGAAGCGCCGCGAAGAGCAGGAAGTCCGTAACCAGGCTGAATCCTTGGTCTACCAGACACGTAAGTCCGTGGAAGACTACTCCGACAAGATCCCGGAGAACGTCAAGACCAACATTGAGGACGCTGCCAACGGTGTGGAAGAAGCCCTGAAGAGCGACGACCTTGACCAGCTGAAGACCGCCATGGAGAAGCTGACCACCGAGGCTCAGGAGATGGGCAAAGCCATCTACGAGGCCGAATCGGCAGGTGCTGCAGGCGACACCAGCACCGGTGCAACCACTGAGGACTCCGACCCTAACGTTGTTGACGCCGAAGTTGTCGACGAGGAAGAAGACAAGAAGTGAGTGACAACCCAGAGGTTTCGGACAACCTAGAGGACCGCGACGTCGATACGCAGGATATTGACCTCGAACTCGACGCGGATGCCCCCGACGTTGATGCCGACGGTGACGGCGAGATCACCAGCCTTGAGGCTGAACTCGCCGAACGCACCGAGGACCTCCAGCGCGTCACCGCTGAATACGCCAACTATCGGCGCAGGACAGAGCGTGATCGTGCCGGGATCGTAGAGACGGCCAAAGCCAGTGTGATCACTGAGCTGCTGCCCATTCTCGACGACCTTGACCTCGCCGCCCAACACGGCGACTTGGAGTCCGGGCCGCTCAAGTCCGTATCGGACAAGTTCCATGCAGTGCTGAATAAGTTCTCGGTGACCGTTGTCGGTGAAGAAGGCGATGCCTTCGATCACGAGAAACACGAAGCGGTGCAGGACCTGTCCAGCGGAGAGGAGAAAGTACTGGGCACTGTGCTGCGGCGCGGCTACCAGATGGGCGACCGTCTGATCCGCACCGCCATGGTGATCATTGCTGATCCGAGTTAAGCATGTCCATGAGGTAATCAGTTGGGCGAATGCCCATGATGACCTTGCCTTCCTCGTCGGTGGCGAACTCAGAAATCGCCGTCAACTCACCCGCATACATCAGGTGCAGCGACGGCGAAATCGGGCCAGCTTGGGACTCCCACTGTTGGTAGGCGATCTTTGACATGAAGTTCACGCCCTCGAAAAGGTTTGTACCCTGTGTCACCTCCCGCGCGAGCAGGAGGTGACGGTGCGGGACAGCGAACAACACGCCAGCACGTTGGTCCAAATTGGGAATCCACCGCTGCAGGATCTTTTCCAAAAACAGTGGGGCGCTTCCGGTGAAACGAGTTTGACTCGACAGCCCACATGGAGGCACCAGGTGAATCGTGGTCAGGGGCAAAATGCTCCACATCCACATCCGCGTCCACCAGCTCCTGCCAGGTGTTGCGTTCCCCAATCCTGATCAAGTCCGCTGGGTCGCCGTGAGACAGCGCAACATCAGAGTTGAGGGAGGCGATGGTGTATTCACCGTCCTGCACCAGCTGGACCACAATATCTTTACTAAAAGGCCACTCCATCCAGTCGTCCTGCTTGGGCAGCGGCTGCGCGGGTGGGGCCATTAAACGAATTTTAAGAACTGAATAAAACTCTGCATCAGTCAGAGACTCTGTCTCTGGGAACGACAGCACATGAGGAACAAAGTCAGCGACCAGCTCCTCCATGCGCTCGGGATCCTGCGACAGGGTGCGGTACAGGTTTTCTAAGTCAATCGTGCCGCGGGTGCCAGACGGAAACTCAAGACTGACGATCCGCTGCATCAGCTCTATCTCAATGCCGCGTTGCCGAAACTCCTTATGGAGCAACGCCCGGAAGCGATCCGCCTGTTGGCGGGTAAGCTCTGGAAAAACGTGGTCTTTGAACTGGTCAGGGTCCATGCCAAAGAACTTTTTTATACCTTTAATTAGCGACATAATAATTCTCACTGTACAGAAAGGAGGAGATGCCCAGTGACTCAACGAGAATGGGCAGACAAGAACTATTACGCGGATCTGGGGGTCTCCTCGTCCGCCACCGCAGACGAAATCAAACGAGCCTACCGCAAGCTTGCCCGCGATAACCACCCCGATAAACACCCAGGTGACAAGGTTGCTGAGGAACGCTTCAAAAAAGTAGCTGAGGCGTATGACGTTCTCGGCGACGACAAGAAGCGTAAAGAATACGACGAACTCAAAGACCTCATCGCCTCTGGTGGCATTCCAGGGTTCGGTAGCGGCGGCTTCGGCGGCAACAGCACCGGTTTCGGTGGTGGATTCCGACAAGCTGCGGACTTTGATGTCAGTGACCTCTTTGGTGGTGGCCGCGGTGGATTCTCATCCGATGGTAGTAGCTTTAGCGATATTTTCGGTGGACTCTTCAACCGCGGCGGCAGTGGCGGGGGTACCCCACGCAACACGGCCCGACCCACGAGGGGGGAGCGGACGTGGAAGCGGATATTACTCTGGACTTCCGGGAAGCAACTCAGGGTACAACACTGCCCATACAGCTCACCGGCGAGGCACCTTGTACCACCTGCCACGGCTCTGGATCCAAAACCGGAAATCCGACGGCCTGCCGATACTGCAACGGCACCGGGTTTACCTCTGAAAACCAAGGGGCATTCGGGTTTTCCGCACCCTGCGTGCACTGCAGCGGCACGGGGCAGGTGATTACCGATCCCTGCTCCGACTGTACTGGTACCGGTACAGTGCACCGCACCCGCACCATCACCGTGCGTATCCCCCCAGGGCTGGATAACGGGCAGAAAGTGCGGCTCGCAGGTAAAGGAGAAGCAGGCCCCAACGGCAAGCCGGCGGGTGATCTGTTTGTCACTGTCCACGTCCGGCCCGACCCAGTGTTTAAGCGCAGTGGCGACGACCTAAAAATCACCGTCCCCGTGTCCTTTACGGACCTGGCGCTCGGTGGAGCCATTTCGGTCCCTACCTTGACCACCCCAGTCCGGGTGAAGGTACCAGCGGGAACGCCTAACGGCCGTACACTGCGGGTACGTGGACGCGGTGTGCCAAAGCGCAATGGACAAAGCGGAGATCTGCTGGTCACCGTTGATGTGAAGGTGCCCAAGAACCTCAGTGATGGGGCACGTGCGGCGCTGGAGGAATACGCCAGGTTGGAGCAAGAAAGCGGGTTTGACCCACGTGCTGGTTGGGTCGGGAACACCGTTGGAAGTGCGACATAGAAGATATACTACTAGGGAAAGAAGGTGACGGTGTCACAATGCCAACGCACAATACGCGCAACAACAGCGACGGTGGTGAAGTGTTTGTGATTTCCGTTGCAGCTGAGTTGGCGGGAATGCACGCCCAAACCCTGCGGACATATGACCGCATGGGGCTTGTTATCCCGCAGCGCACCCGCGGTGGGGGTCGCCGCTACTCCCGCCGGGATGTTGATGTGCTGCGCGAAATCCAGCGACTAAGCCAAGAAGAGGGAGTGAACCTGGCAGGAATTAAGGCCATCATCTCCCTCAACCAAGAAAAATGAAAACCTACAACAAGAACTCGACGAAGCCCGTGCCGAAATCAACCGCCTGAAAGCGGAGGTTGCTCATCTTGAGCATGAGTCTCTGCGATCCCGTGGTGAGATCGTGCATGTTCCACGTTCCACGGCGGTGGTCATGTGGGACCCTAACCGTAAGCGCCGGGGGCGGAAGGATACGGGGGCGTAAAACGTCATCGGCATGGCGATCCAACTTGCTCGCCATGCCGAGGCGGAGGTGTGCGCCACAGCATCGGCCATGAAGCACGATTGTGTGCATGGGTTGAGTGCGGTACTGATCTGATTGCATGGCGGTGGATTTGTGTCGTGGACGCTATCGGCGGGGATGTATTTACGCGTTCGTTTGCCGTACTGGCTTCTGGTTTTTGAACAAATCATTTCAGCGCCGTATCCCACACAGTTGGGGGAGGCGTGTGCACAAGACATTTGTGCCGATCAGATATTTTTTGTACTCCGATAGATACCAGTTGAGGGCAGGTATCAGTGTTGATTGATCATGGGGTAATAAAACCACATATTGATCGTTGCTTTTCGTTGGAAAAAATGCCGACAAGCATTCTTATAGTGAACGGGGGCATGGTCGGGGGAAACTTATTGTGAATCCTTCCGTGAATTAATGGCGTTTTACGCTCTGCCTGGGGGTCACCCCTACGGGGGTAGTGGAGGTGTCTGCTTAGTCACAGAACGGGAGGTGGTATGTGGTGCCAGTAGGTGGGGTGGGGGACGTAAAATGGCGGCCGTGTTCGCGGTTGTGGGCTGAATCCATCCGGCCTTCCGGGTAATGGGGCACCCCTGGTATAGGGTGATTATCTCATGTTATCTCGTTTCTAAAATTGATATAACCAGGGGGAACCGGGGGAGCAAGTGTTGCTATTGACAATAGTTTTCTATTGTGGTCAAAACGTGATTCAGAATGTGGCGAATTTTGGTTAGCATGGACCGCAACCCCACTAACTCATGTGAGGCCCCATCGTAAGGAGTGTGAAATTTTCATGACTGTATATGCGAACCCGGGGACCGACGGGTCGATTGTCACTTTCAAGCCACGGTACGAAAATTACATAGGTGGAGAGTGGGTGCCTCCCGTTGAGGGTCAGTACATGGACAATATCACTCCTGTGACTGGGGAAGTGTTTTGCCAGGTAGCGCGGTCAAGCGCCGCCGATGTTGATAAAGCACTGGACGCCGCACATGCTGCACGAGAATCATGGGCAACTAGTTCACCAGCTGAGCGTGCTCGTGTTCTCAATAATATTGCCGACCGAATGGAACAGCATTTAGAACAAATTGCTGTTGCTGAAACATGGGAAAATGGTAAGCCGGTTCGTGAAACTCTTGCGACAGATATTCCGCTTGCAATTGATCACTATCGGTACTTTGCGGGTGCGATTCGCGCTCAAGAAGGCCATATTTCACAAATTGATAACGACACCGTTGCCTACCATTTCCATGAACCGATTGGGGTAGTCGGGCAAATCATCCCGTGGAATTTTCCGCTTTTGATGGCAGCGTGGAAAATTGCTCCGGCACTGGCATCAGGATGTCCTACCGTGGTGAAACCAGCTGAGCAGACGCCCGCATCCATCCTGTACTGGCTGGACCTCGTTGGTGACCTCATCCCACCCGGAGTGTTGAACGTGGTCAACGGTACGGGCGAGGAAACAGGTTCCGCGCTTGTTGGCTCGGGTCGCGTCAACAAGATCGCCTTCACAGGGTCCACTCCAGTGGGCAAGCTCATCAACAAGATGGCCGCAGACAAAGTCATCCCCGTCACTCTCGAACTCGGTGGAAAATCGCCCAATATCTTCTTCCCCGATGTGATGGACAAGGACGACGATTACCTGGCCAAAGCTGTTGAAGGTTTCACCATGTTCGCTCTCAACCAGGGCGAAGTGTGTACCTGCCCGTCCCGCGCCCTGGTACACGAGGATATTGCCGATGAGTTCCTCAAGCTGGCAGTGGAACGCGTGAAGAAGCTCCGCGTGGGCAACCCGCTCGACACGGACGTGCAGATGGGTGCTCAAACCTCCCAAGAGCAGATGGATAAGATTTCCAGTTACCTGGAGTCCGGACCTGCTGAAGGTGCGCAAGTGCTGGCAGGTGGGCACGTCGCAAAGCTCGAGGGGCTTGAAGGTGGATACTACATCGAGCCAACGGTGTTCCGTGGGGATAACACCATGAGCTGCTTCCGGGATGAAATTTTCGGCCCCGTACTGTCCGTGGCTACCTTCAAGGATTTTGATGAGGCCATCGCCATTGCCAACGACACGCTCTTTGGCCTCGGTGCTGGTGTGTGGAGCCGAAATCAGAACATTGCCTATCGGGCAGGGCGTGCCATCCAGGCGGGCCGCGTGTGGGTGAACAATTACCACAATTACCCAGCTCACGCAGCATTCGGTGGGTACAAAGAATCCGGCATTGGTCGCGAAAACCACCTCATGATGCTGCGTCAGTACCAGGAAGTTAAGTGCATGCTGGTGTCCTACGACGAGAAACCCGTCGGCCTGTTCTAACGCACCTGTTCTGGCATCCTCAGCCATCCCCCCCTGACCTCTGACTTGGCGCACCATGCACCACCGCAGGGTGCGCCGCATATTTCAAGACTTTCATTCCTACTACTTTTCAAGGAGAAAAGCAGATGACTTCCACTTTAGACCACCCAGACCAGTTCCACGCTGCCGTGGTTGAAGAGTTCAACAAGGATCTCAACCTCAAAGACATTGATCTGCCGGAGCCGGGACAAAACCAGGCGCTGGTGAAGGTCTTCACCTCAGGTGTGTGCCACACCGACCTGCACGCAGCTCAGGGCGACTGGCCGATCAAGCCAGGTCTGCCCTTCGTCCCCGGCCACGAGGGCGTGGGTGAAGTGGTCAAGCTCGGCCCCGGTGAGCACACCGTCAAGGTCGGTGACCTCGTTGGTAACGTCTGGCTGTGGTCCGCCTGTGGTGTCTGTGAGCACTGCCGCACCGGTTGGGAAACACTGTGCAACAACGCCGAGTACGGCGGCTACACGGTTGATGGTTCCTTCGGTCAGTACATGCTGGTAGACACCCGTTACTGTGCACACATTCCAGAAGGCGCTAACCTGCTTGAGGTTGCCCCTATCCTCTGTGCAGGCGTGACCGTGTACAAGGGACTGAAGGTGACGGAGACCCGCCCTGGCCAGTGGGTGGTCATCTCCGGCGTCGGCGGCCTCGGCCACATCGCTGTGCAGTACGCCGTGGCCATGGGCATGCGCGTCATTGCCGTGGACATTGCCGATGAGAAGCTGGAACTTGCCCGCAAGCATGGTGCAGAATTCACCGTGAATGCTCGCGAGGTTGATCCCGGCGAAGCCGTGGCTGAATACACCGGCGGCGGCGCACATGGTGTGCTGGTGACAGCTGTGCACGAGCAGGCATTCGGGCAGGCCATCAAGATGGCCCGCAAGAACGGCACCATCGTGTTCAACGGTCTGCCTCCAGGGGAATTCCCCAGCACCGATCTTCGAGATCGTGTTCAAGGGCCTGACCATCCGTGGCTCCCTGGTGGGTACCCGCCAGGACCTGGAAGAAGCCCTGGATTTCTACGCCCGCGGCCTGATCAAGCCCACCGTCACCGAGTGCAAGCTCGACGACATCAACACTGTGTTTGACGATATGCGCCACGGCCGTATTGACGGACGCATGACCATCCGCTACTAAAAGAGACACACGTCGGCCCGCCTCCCGCCGCTTTCCCTGTGCGGTGTGGGGTGGGCCGACGTGCATTTACCGCGCGTTGGCGGCCTCGCCCACACGCTTTAAAAAAGACTCATCCTTCCAATAATCATGGTCTGACTCTGAGGGCCACCGTTCCGCCCCGAACAATGCATCCGAAGGATCGGCACCATGATAGCCGCCAAATGCCGAACCCAACATACTGATCCAATCGCGCGAGCCGGTGACCGCGTACACCTCAGGATCACCATCAGTTGCATGCAAATTCAACTGGCTTTTGTGTAGTACCGCAGCTCCGGGGCTTCCCATCGCCAACAACCCATCGGCCTCCAAGCCGCCTGGTGACGCTGCTGCCGTAAAGGCCAACAACGAGCCGAAACTATGCGCAGCCACGAGAAGCCGCTGCCTATGCCCGCTTTTCGACGTCCCGTTGCGCACTTCATCCCGTCTGCGCAGCGTGCTCTGTATCTCCTGTAAGGAAGGCGCCCCCTCACGGGCAGCGCGTGGGCTGACGGCGGCGGGTACGGAAGGTGGGGCGTCGTAACCCAACCACATGATCGCGGCGCCGTGCGTGTGCTGCTGAATCAGGTCGGTTCTGTGCAGGTACGTCGCCCAGCCCGCAGGATTGCTGGACCCCACCCCGGCGACCAGGGTGGTGATGGAATCGGCGGTATCAATGTCTCCAACCGCCACCACCATCTTTCCCGGTTCCACCTCCAACACGTGCACCGGTGGGTCGCCCGGTTTGCGATCCTTGGTGAACTCCTCCAGCGCGCGGCGGCGGCCTCGGGGGTGAGGCGATGAGAATTGATCTCGTTGATCTCGGCGGCTGACATATCCCCAAAATCGGCGAGTGTGAGTCCGCGAACCTTGGTATCGTCACCGCCGATCATTGAAGCGGCGAATGCAGTGGCCAGGTCCAAGGCCCGCGCGAGTGTGCCTAGCTGCGTCATGAAAATAGAAACAGGAATATTGATTTCCCCCTCGGCCTCCAGAAATGGAAGCGCATACTGTGCCAGTCCATCCAGCACTTTCTGCTTCGCTGCGGCCTTATCCATGGTCCTCGCCAGCTCCGCCAACTGTGCTGCCGTCTGCCTGCTTGCTCTATGTGCCATGTCTTCCTGTTCGTAGGCAGCATTGAAGGACTCGCCTGCGAGCCCCAGACCATAAATGTATTGCCAGCGTTCAGCGGCCTCGGTGGCATTGTGAACGAGGTGTGCGGCCGAACTTTTCAGCGCGGCAGACAGGTTGCTCAGCTGTTCACTATTCAGGGGAAACAACGAAGGAGGCATCAACGCAACCTCGACGCGAGGTCGGCATCAATGTCCTGGAGAGTGGAACAGAAATCGGCGATGTTGTCGCACAAAGCTGCGTGCCGTTCGCACAGCGAACGATTCTTGGCCATCCAGCCATCCACCAACGACGACACCACGGAACTCGTGTGGCTCGGCTGCAATCCAGGGTTGACCTGAAACGATGCCATCTTAAAGTCGCTTAAAATAGCAACAGCTTCTGGAGGAAGAGTAAAAGATCCCATACCTTCCATACTGGTTAGCACCGTGCGCCGTGCGTCCCGCACACCCATCAGCCTGTGTACAACTAGGACTTATCCACATAATCTGGGAGATATGCGAATCGGGATTGTACAAATGCAGTCAGGTGTGGACACAATGGAGAATTTGTCGCACGTCATCTCCGGCATGGATACCGCTGTTGCTCAAGGCGCCGAGCTTGTTGTTTTTCCCGAGGCCACTATGCGTTCCTTCGGTGGTGGGCGGCTGGACACCATCGCCGAACCCCTCGACGGCCCCTTTGCCACCCTCATCCGCGACCACGCGACTGAACTTGGGGTCATCGCGGTCGTCGGCATGTTCAGCCCCGCCGACAGCGTGGACAAAGACGGTACAACCCGGAACCGCGTGGCCAACATGGCGCTGGTTACCGGCCCTGACGTACACGAAAGCTACCAAAAAATACACACGTACGACGCCTTCGGTTACCGCGAATCTGACACCGTTGCTCCCGGCACCGATCTGATGCTTTTCGACGCCCCGAGCGCCCGTGTCGGCGTGGCTATTTGCTACGACATCCGCTTCCCCGAACAATTTATCAACCTTGCCAAGTTGGGTGCTGAGGTTATTGTTGTTCCAGCGTCCTGGCAAGACGGCCCCGGAAAACTTGACCAGTGGCGAACCCTGGTCACTGCCCGCGCCCTCGACTCCACCAGCTTCATTATTGCCGCAGACCAGGCCCGGCCTGGTGGAGAGACTGCAGCCGGGCATGACGACGGCCCCACCGGCATTGGACATTCCGCCGTGGTCTCCCCGTTTGGGCGGCGAATCATTGAAGCAGGCTACGACGAGCAGGTGCTTGTCTGCGACATCGATCTCACCGACGTTCGGCGGGCACGCAAAGCCATTCCGGTGCTGGACTGGCCTGCTAGAACTCCTCACTCGCCCAATCCTGAAATTAATTGACGATTCTCCAGTGGCGGCAGTGCTAACGATGTTATGCTGTGGGAGGCTTTCTTCATTGTTCCTTTCCTTTCTTTTTTTATAATGAAGTAAGCCCCTTCTTAACATGTGCCGGGTTTGCAACAAGAATTGCGGCTGTGTAAACAATAATTTCATCACATTATTCGTGGTCGCGATACCGCCAAGGTTACTTCTACAATAGTAATACTATGGCGATAATTGAACTACGTGATGTAAACGTAATCCTGGGCGGAAATAGCATTCTTAATGATATGTCCATGAGTGTGGAACCCGGGCGGGTCCACGCGCTTCTGGGGCGTAACGGTGCAGGTAAATCCACAGCTTTTAAAACAATTCTGGGTCTTGTGCCAGTCACTTCTGGCACCGTGAATATTCTTGGGGAACCATTGAACGCCGGGCATCGGCGGGATATCGGGGCATCGATTAACGGTCCCGCATTGTATGGTCATTTGACAGCACGGGAGAATCTGAAGGTCCATACGTTACTGCTGGGGCTACCTGACGCGGAAATTGATCGGGTGCTTGAACTGGTGGGATTGTCTGAAACAGGCAGGAAGAAGGCAAAGTCTTTTTCCACGGGCATGAAGGCGCGTTTGGCGTTGGCTATTGCGATGCTGGGGTCGCCGAAGATTCTGTTGTTGGATGAGCCGCAAAATGGCCTCGATCCACAAGGTATTGCTGACCTGCGTGTTTTTCTTAAGGAATGGGCGCAGCGCGGCGGTACTGTAGTGGTGAGTTCTCATCAATTGGGGGAGATTGCGCGGCTGGCCGACGATATTACGGTCATTGAGTCGGGAAAGACTGTGTTTAGCGGCACCGCTGATCATTTGACGCAGGGTGGCGATCTGGAATCTCGCTTCTTCCATCTGACTCATCAGCTGCCTGACGCTGCGGAAGGGGAGTAGCCACCATGATTCCCTATCTGCATGCTGAAGTGATTCGCGTCCGGCGTACGTCAGTTGCGTATTTCCCATGGGTGGGCGTCCTACTCGCTCTTATGACAATTGTGCTGTCGGCCGGGGTGCAGTCCGCCGGCTACATTTCGGTGCCGTTTTCCTGGCAGGTGATGTACTTCACCGGCATGGCTGCCCCGCTCATGATGCTGATGGCAGCGTTGTCGGAGCAACGCGAGCGGCGGGCGCGCCATGGCGGCTTGTGGTGGCGGGGCGTCGACAAGCGGAAGGATCGTGCGGCCCGGCTGTTGGTGCTGGTGGGTATATCGGCGCTGCTCCAGGTGCTGAACTTTGGGATTGTTATTCTTTTCGGCGCGCCTCTGGATCGTGGGATGGTAGCGGCGCTGTATTGCTGGATCGGTTCGCTGGGACTCATCGGTCTGGGTGCACTGGTGGCGCGTCGTTTCGGCATGATCGCGGCCCTCGCGGTCGGTGTGGTGTGGCAACTGATTGGGGTGGTGTTTGCGGAAAGTAGCTGGTGGCTTTTGTGTCCGCCGACGTGGCCGATTCGGATTCTCCTGGTTCCGGTCGGTGTGGAGGTCAGTGGTCTTCCCATTCCTGCCGATAATCCGGCGCTTCAAGATCCGCCGCTCGTGGGGACTGGCTTATGCGTGCTGCTTGGTGTGGTCACGTGTGCTGCGGCAGCGCTCATGAATGAAACTGGTGAAGCGCGACCCGTTCGACGTCGGCCCGCGCCCCAGGTTTCCGTACCCCACAGTGCGCCCTTATCGACGCCCGCGTTTACCACCGCGTCCGCATCCCGCCAGCTGCCTGCATTCCCGATCCTGGCGGTAGTGTCCATTCTGCGCCGAAGCGGGGTGCTCACCTGCGTTGTTCTGTCGGCGCTTGTTGTCGTGGCTCTCGCGTCGTGGTACCCGGCTGATACTGCATCGGGGCTGTTCAGCTATATGATTGTGCCTCTCGGCGTAGGTATTCTGCCGGTGCTTACCTGGGCGGCGGTGGGGCCGAACCTCGCGCACACTACTGCCGAAAATCCGAGGTTCTTTCCCGCCTATGTTGCCACGCACATCATCGTTCTCGCGGTGCTTGCCGGGGTGACGTCAGCGTCGCTGGTAGCGGTGGGACAGCCCGCTGGCGAGGTGCTGCGGCAACTCATTTTGTGGCTGCTGGTGGGGTCCGTGTTCGTGTTACTCGCGCTGGCACTGGTGATCCGCTTTGGCATGGGGGCGGCGCTGGTGGCCATGATCGTGTGGACCATCGTGACCGTCCTTATCGGTGGCGATGTACTGGCCGAAAGTTTTCTGTGGGTGATCGCGCCACTGGCGTGGCCGGAAACCGCCATACCTGTGCAGCGCTTCATCATTGCGATGCCTCTGGCCGCGCTGGGGTGCGTGGTGAGCTGGTATGTGGTTCGCGCGGCGGGGCGTCGACACGTGGAAAACGCCTAAGCATACGGCAGCATACGGCCTAGAACGGGTCGTGCTGGATGTGGCTGGCGGGGGTGCCGGAGGCGAGGAGTGTGTTCACGACATCCCGTACCACTTCATTAGGGCCGGCGATAAGTACATCGCGGTCCTCCCAGGAACCGTAGGAACTGACTATTGAGGAGAGTGACCCGTACTGCGGCAAATGCAAGCCGCGTGGTGCTACGGAGTGCTCGGTGGCACCGACCCACCATTCGTTTTCTGTGTAGGTGGTCACTGGCGTGACGGACAGCCAGGGGGCGCTGGCTGCGAAATTCCATAGGCCGAGGAGTTCGTACAGCTCGCCGGGGTAGTCTGCGCCGAAGAACAGGTGGGTGCGGGGAGGGTCGGAGAGTGTCGCGGCGTCGAGAAGCAATGAGCGGATCGAGGCAAGCCCCAGTGGTGTGGGCGATGGCTAGAACGTCGCGTGTGCCGCTGATGTGCATTTTTCCGAGCGGGGCGCCGAAGGTCCAGATGTCACCGGGGCGGGAGTTGGCCAGAATGCGTGAGTTGCTGTCTGTGTCCGTGGTTTTGATGTGGAACTCCAGGTGACCTTCCTTGTTGGGCGGCAGCGCAGGGGAAAGGTAACGCCATTGGCGGGACATGAGGGAGCAGGTAACGGGCAAGTACTGACCGGGGGCAAACGGGGGTGGAGTTTCGCTTACCAGGCGCACCACAGAGATGTATCGGCTGCGTCGCTGCGTCTCTATCACCTCGCCTGTCCAGGTCGCTGGAAGGCCCGTATCGTCCTCCTCTTTGGCGGCCCGACGCATGGTCTCAAGGGTGGCTGTGATGGCCTTCTCGGCGGCAGTGATGGCGTAGGTGGGGGCATGTGCTCCAACGATTTTCAGGGCACGATTCAGGGCGTTACCAAAGCGTTCGTAATGGTTATCTGCTACCTGGAATTTACGATGGTCACGGCCTAATTGTTCGAGTATAGAAACTAGTTTGGGGGTGAGACTACCGTCAGCATTGCTGTGATTAAAAACGAAGATGAGGGCGGCCGCGAGGTCGGCGTGCGCGGTGCTGTCGTCGGTGGGGAAAAGGAAGCGTGCCTCGGGGCAATCGTCGAGGAAATAGCGCTGCGCGAGGGTGCGAAAAAGGTCCGGGTGTCGTTCAAGACACTCGGCGACGACGCTGAGGGTTTCCATTGTCACTCTTCTATTGTGCACCAACTCACCTGTTGTGTTCATCCTTATTTCCAATTTGGGGTACATGTCAAGTATCTGCCATTAAGAAAGGTATCAGATTCCCTTTTCTCATTCTTCGGTACAGTCGGGAAGTGGCGGCCTGGACTGGTAATTTTGTTGCCCGTACATGGTGTGATGAATTGACGTGCTGATAAACGGAGCGTCGGTAAATGTAGGGGGTGGGTGGTGTTTCTGCTGGCGGGCTGGTTGTTGGTCAGGGTGTCGCTAGGTGGGGTGGCCTGAATGTCAGTTTGATGCCCCAATCGCCTCGATCGCCAAAGTTGAGTGTGATGCACTCAACTAAAAAATTTTGAGACTTGAGTGGAACAGACTCAACCTGAGCGACGTTGTACATAACGACATCAAAGAAAAAAACCGCGCGTGACGGTACTGAACTACCAGCTGAGTGGGCTGATTGGGGTCAGGCTAGAGCGCGCAGCTAAGGCCAAACGATAAGACGTAGATAGAAACGAAAGGGAATAATCATGAGTTCTTTTAACCCTCACGACCAAAACCCAAGAGGCTCTGCAAACAGCAGTGCAACTTGCCTCCGCTAAGGGCAACCCTGATGTTCGCCCTGCTCACCTGCTGGTGGGCGTGCTGGACCAGCCGGACGGCATTGCGGCACCCGTGCTGCAGGCCGCAGGTGCGGATCCGAAAGCCGTTCTCGACGCCGCCCGTAAGTTAGTGGATTCCTTCCCCAGTGCGCAGGGTTCCAACATGGCCAACCCGAACCTGAATCGCGACGCCCTCAACGCGTTGACCGCCGCTCAGGAACTGGCCGGTGAACTCGGCGACGAGTATGTGTCCACTGAGGTGCTGCTCGCAGGTCATTGCACGCGGCGATTCCGACGCGGCACAACTGCTGAAAGAGCACGGTGCCACCTACGATGCGATTAAGGCAGCGTTCCCGGCTGTGCGTGGCTCCTCCAAGGTGACCACCCAAGACCCGGAAGGGCAGTTCCAGGCCCTGGAGAAGTACTCCACCGACCTGACCAAGCTCGCCCGCGAAGGAAAAATCGATCCGGTGATCGGGCGTGATCAGGAAATTCGCCGCGTGGTGCAGGTGCTCTCTCGCCGTACCAAGAACAACCCGGTGCTGATCGGCGAACCCGGTGTGGGTAAAACCGCCATCGTGGAGGGGCTTGCCCGCCGCATCGTGGCTGGTGACGTGCCGGAATCCCTGAAGGACAAGACCCTGATCAGCCTGGATCTTGGGTCGATGGTCGCTGGCGCCAAATACCGTGGTGAATTTGAGGAACGCCTCAAGGCTGTTCTTGATGAAATCAAGGCGTCCGACGGGCAGATCATCACCTTCATTGACGAGCTGCACACCATCGTGGGTGCCGGTGCCACCGGCGAATCCGCCATGGACGTGGGCAACATGATCAAGCCCATGCTTGCACGCGGTGAGCTACGCCTTGTTGGTGCCACCACCCTGGAGGAATACCGCAAATACATTGAGAAAGACGCCGCCCTGGAGCGCCGCTTCCAGCAGGTATTTGTGGGCGAGCCGTCCGTAGAGGATGCCATCGGTATTCTGCGTGGGTTGAAGGAACGCTATGAAGTGCACCACGGCGTGCGGATTCAGGATTCCGCTCTGGTTGCTGCCGCCGCACTCTCGGACCGCTACATCACTTCCCGCTTCCTGCCGGATAAGGCCATTGACCTTGTGGACGAGGCCGCCTCGCGCCTACGTATGGAAATCGACTCCTCACCGCAGGAAATCGACGCCCTGGAGCGCGTGGTACGCCGCCTGGAAATCGAGGAAATGGCTTTGGCAAAGGAAACCGACGCCGCCTCGAAAGACCGTTTGGAGAAGCTGCGCCAAGAACTCGCCGACGAGCGCGAAAAACTAGGAGAACTCAAGGCACGCTGGGCCAACGAGAAATCCGCGATCGACAAGGTGCGTGGCGCGAAGGAGGAACTGGAGCGGCTGCGCCAGGAATCCGAAATTGCTGAGCGCGACGGTGACTACGGCAAGGTGGCTGAGCTGCGCTATGGCCGCATTCCCGAACTGGAAAAGGAAGTAGCCGACGCTGAAGCCAACGTTGCAGACAGCACCGACAACACGATGATCACGGAGGAAGTCACCCCCGACACCATCGCCGAGGTCGTGTCCGCGTGGACGGGCATTCCTGCTGGCAAGATGATGCAGGGCGAGACCGAGAAACTGCTGGCCATGGAGCAGGAACTGGCCACCCAGGTGGTCGGCCAGAAAGTGGCTGTGCAGGCGGTGTCTGATGCTGTGCGTCGTTCCCGCGCGGGCGTTGCCGACCCTGACCGTCCGTTGGGTTCGTTCCTGTTCCTCGGCCCGACGGGTGTGGGTAAGACGGAGCTGGCCAAGGCACTGGCCGGATTCCTCTTCGATGACGAACGCGCCATGGTGCGTATCGACATGTCGGAGTATGGCGAGAAGCACTCGGTCGCGCGCCTCGTCGGTGCCCCTCCCGGATACGTTGGCTACGATCAGGGCGGTCAGCTGACGGAGGCCGTGCGCCGTCGTCCCTACACCGTGGTCCTGTTCGATGAGGTGGAGAAGGCGAACCCCGAGGTGTTCGACGTGCTGCTGCAGGTGCTCGACGAAGGTCGGCTCACCGACGGCCAGGGGCGGACTGTGGACTTCCGCAACACCATCATTATCCTGACCTCCAACTTGGGGGCAGGTGGCACCCCAGAGCAGATGATGGAGGCTGTGAAGCGTCACTTCAAGCCGGAGTTCATCAACCGCCTCGACGACGTGGTGATCTTCGAGCCGCTCTCGGCAGAGCAGCTGACCAGCATTGTTGATATCCAAATCAATGAACTGGCCCGTCGCCTTGCCGCTCGACGCCTCACCCTGCACGTTTCCGACGCCGCTCGCCTGTGGCTCGCCGAACGTGGGTACGATCCCGCCTACGGTGCCCGCCCGTTGCGCCGCCTGATTCAGCAGGCCGTGGGCGATGCTCTGGCCAAGAAACTGCTGGCAGGCGACATCCACGACGGCGACGAGGTCAACGTTGACGTTGCTGATGGTGGCGAGAAGCTGGACATTTACTCCAGCTAAAGGTGCTTAGGCGCGCTTATCGACGCCGCGACGCCCGCACCCCCGCAGGAATGCTTGCGGGGGTGCGGTGGTTTTTATAGCGGTTTTTAGGTACGGAACGTGCCTTCGTACTGTGCAACCTTGTCACGACTCACGGTGTATGTGTATAAGGTATCCTCGTCGGCAAACTTGGGATGATCTTCGCACTTCCACCCAGTGTTGGGTTGGACCAAGAACCCAACTGCTGAGCTTGCCGTCGCTCCCTTGGGGATCTCGGGAACCAAACTGACGTTAAAACCTCCCGCGTTGGGTTTATTGGAATCAACTCTCATGCAAAACAGACCAGAGGCATCCGTGTACTTGATGCGCACTATTTCGCCGGTGCTGGGTTGGAAGGTACCTTCAAGGTCGTCGGCAGAGGCTAAGGGTGAAAGACCCAGTGCCGTGAGTGCTACCGTTGCGCCGACGATGGCAGTGCGGACAAGTGGCCGAGACAAAGACATGAGTGACTCCTTTGGAATGAACTGAAAAGATGTTTATAAAGCTCATAATATATTGGGGTGGAAATAATGAAAGATGCGGGGGTGATGAATAAAATTAACCCTCGCGGGGAGCGCTCTTTGTTCTGTTAGTTATTGTGCTAAAAAATATTGAATAATATTGTATGCGCTGGGGTGTGTAAGCCTTTATCTACATGTGATAATTGGATAGAATATTAGTTACTGACAATGTGATTGCGACGCGGGATGGGGGTAGCGGATTGTCATGATGAGACGAGTAGCACAGATGCGGGCTGAAAAATGATAGGTATGCTCTTTGGTATGCGGAAGATGATAAGCAGTGTGGTAGCTGGATTGCTGTGTTTCGGGGCGTCGATAAGCGTGCCCGCATCTGCCCAAGCGGATGACCTGAAGGCAATGCTGAACAAGGCAGGCCAGGAGAAGACCGGGGTGGATCTGACGGCGGGGCGTACCTATGTGGTGCCAGAGACGCTGAATGTGCCGGAAGGGGTGCGCTACATCCGCGGACACGGTGCGCACCTGGATGTGCGGACGCAGGGAACAAGCAGCAAGCTTGCCAGCGCGTTTGAGCTTCAGAGCAAAAATTCTGGGATCGAGCTGAGTGATTTCACTCTCAATATGAAAGCTTCCAGCTTCAGTAGCGGAATTTCTGGGGATCATATTTCAAACGTCACTGTTCGCAACGTCACCATGAACGACGTAAATTACCGGGGAGTAAGCATTCTTGCTGATCATGGCGATGTGAGCAATGTGACAGTGGATCGCAGTACCATCACGATGGCCAACGAAAACGACGGCGTTGTGCCGATCTTTGTGTCTACGAATCGTGTAAAAGACGACTATACGGGCAAAGGTGCGGAAGTGTGGGAGCGTTATGTCGCGACTGGGAAAAACGGCGGATCCGATGTTCAAGAACACTGATATTAAGATCACTGACAATACTATTGACGGGGGGTACTACGGTATTGAATTTTCCGGCGTGACGAATAGTCGCATCACGGGCAACACCATCCGAAACAACACCCGCAACATCTCCATGCAGGACCGCAGTAGCAACAATACCGTGGAGAACAACCAGCTGCGGGACAGCAAATCTTCCAGCGTTCATATTTCCTATGGCTCGGAGCATAACGATGTGAAAGGTAATAATATTGTGACTCGCCGGGCATATGGGCAGGGGATATTGCAGGCGTACCAGGGCAGTAAAAACAACACGTTCAGCGGAAACAGTGTGACAACCCGAGACAAACATCCTAGCTGGCTGCTGTACGTGGGACCCGACTCTGGCAGGGACAGCATTTTACAGGGCAATACCGTTGATGGGAACGGCAAAACAGAGCATTTCGTTGGCGTGGAATCCGTGTGGGATGGGACCTTCAAGTCTGTCGCATCTGAATGGGATGAGCGAGAATCCCGCATTCTTACATGGTTCAGGGGAGATGCTGAGCAGCCGTCGGGCCGATGGAGCACTGAAACTGTCGAAATACGGTGGCGGAAACTGAGTCCTCTAGAGAAACATCACCATCACTGGCAAATACTTTCACGCCACGTAACAAAAACCCTGCCTGTTGTGTATGTGGGTGCGGAAGTGTCGGTGCCGGAAAATGGAGCAAGGCAAGCGATTCGCGGTGACATAAAGGGGGTCAACATATCCGGCAACACTGTCAAGGGCGTCAAGGGTAATGACTACTCGGAACTCTTAGTCACCCATGAGGGAAGTCTCAACGGGGTTGGTGCTGCCACGATTACGTTTACGGATAAAAGCGTGGTAGCACAGTGATGGTTCTGGTCATAAGTGCTTTGGATCCGTGGTCTTAGTGATGGGTTGTTGTGATGTTTCCGCAGTTCATGAGATGTTAGAAATTTTTCATCTGTTGTGTATGAAAAATTGAAGGTTGGTACGGTAGGCTAAGTAATTACTTTAATAGACCTACTCTTGGAGACGCCATGCCGAAGATGATGATCCCACCGTTTGAAGCTTTTGAAAAGCCAGAGTTTCATATCGGTGGCGATCCGGATTTGGTGTGGGAAACCAGTGCAACGTGGACGTCTTTCAATGACACCGCTGAAGAAATTATTGCAGAACTACATGGGTTACCGATTGATGAGTTCCGGGGGACGGAGGGGGAGTATTACAGTGCCCAGGTCAAAGAAATTAGGCCAAAGCTTCTGTCTGACATCAGTGAAGTTCACGGCGCAGTCGGGGCACTCCTAGACTCCTACGGGCAGACTTTAGGCGAGCATCTTTTTGAGATGTGGGGTACTGCCAAGGATGGGCGGATAAAACATCAAGCTGTTGTTGATGCCATTAACGCGTATAACATTGCGGAGCAGAATGCAATCAAGGCTAAAGCATATGCAGCTAGCGCAGTTCGGACCGCAATTATCGTAACGTGACTGTGCAAGATTTGAATCAGAGAATTATCAGATATATCGCTGAACAAGAATAATACATGTAAGATGTTTCTGTTTCTGGTGAAATGCCGTGGGTGTGATGGTCCAAATAATTCTGGTTTGGTGGGATCTAACTACGCGAAGTCTGGGTTTTATGGAAAGTCAAGATAGTTGATTATGTAAAGTAATCTTCATCAATACACTATACTGGAGTGCTTAAATGAATTTAGACGATTATATGACGGAAATTTTCGACAGAAACGCAGAGGTGAAACAAAAATATAATGTTATTTATGGCGCGATGATATCTAACATGCAAATCGATCGTAGAGAAATAGACTGTGAAAATTATTTTCACCGATGTGAATTTTCCAATATGGTATTCGAAGATATTGTTATTAAGACTCCTTTATTTTTGCAGGATGGCTGCTGGATCGCAGACTCATTTTTCAAAAATATTAAGGTGCTGAGTGCTAGATTTAAAAATCTAATTATATCGGATTCAACTATTGAAGATTCAATATATGTAAGCCGCCCTTTTAATCTCGGATTTGATAGCATTGAGCGATGTAAGCTAGTTAATGTAGATTTTGATGGTGCTGAACATCCCTTTATTGATAATATTGTAGACTCAGAGATTTCCGGGGTGTTCCGGAATATGGTGTTAAACGAAAATGTTCAACGTACTCAATGTATGGGCGTTGATTTTTCGAAACTTGAGTTAATTGATTCTGCTTTCTTTGGTGTTGATATGGAACGAGTCAATCCCAATCCAGAAATGGGCGCATCTCATAGTTCCAGATTGGTTTCAATACGTGGATCGTTTAATAGATGCCTCTGAAAAGCTTAGATTGTCATCGGATAAAGCCGATAGAAAGGCGTCGTCGGCCATACAAGGAGATTTAACTTTTGAAAAATTTGGCTATAGGGGGCCTCTGGACTCAAGACGAGGATCGAAGTACGTTGACCTCGTCACAGCTTCAAGAATTCCTAAAAAATCACGCGAGAGAATCGTAGAGGTCTATGCTGATCTTGGTGTAGATCTTCGCCCAACATTAAACTCGTAGAAACGTGTGAGGATAGTTTTATGATTAGACTAACTGGCTGGGAAGAACTCCAAAACTATGGAGAGGAACTTCGTAGCACGATGGAGTTTATTACTACGATGGGACCAGCCATTATACGCGATGCCCATGTCACTGGACTCAGACTTCAGAATGAGAAATTATTATGTGGAACAAATTTCGATAATGTGGAATTTGTTGAGATTGAAATTAATGACGTTGAATTTTATTCAGTAGAGCTAATGGTCAATTGCATGGTTTCACGCATTGTGGCAAAAGATTTTAGTTTTGAACGGTTGGGTGCTGCGTATCTTACTCTACGTGATTGCTCCATTGAGAATTTTAGTAATACATTTAGGTTCTCAAATAATGCATTTACCAGCATCGAAAACACTCAATTGTTGCACGTAGACCTTAATGGCTATGGTGATAGCTTCATCAACAACATAACTAACTCAACAATCTCTGGTTTTCTTAATCATGTGGTCTTCAGGGAAAATGCCCAGCACACTCAGTGTCAGGGGGTTGATCTTTCGGAGGCGAGGTTGCGTGGTTGCGAGTTCTACGGGATAGATATGGGGCGCGTTAAACCCAATCCTGCATGGCAGAATCTTATTGTGTCTGATTGGTTTCAGTATGTTGCAGACCTTCGGGAAGCGGCGAAAGCATATGCGTTTTTCTGATTCTGAGCTTGATCGAGATGCGGCCAAATATATCACTAAAGATCTCGTTGACGATGAGGCCGCATATGCTAAGCCACTGGATGCACAACGCGGCGCAAAGTATCTTGGGGTCATTGTAGCGCCGCGTGTTAAAGAAGATACGCGTAAGCGTATTGCCCAGATTTACTCTGATGTCGGTGTAAACCTAAACGCTTAGCTGCGCAGGTTGTGCTGTAAGTTTTTGAACCGTGAAGTGTGTCTCGTGCGGTAAGCAACGCGCCGTGTCACGCACGTCATCAACATCTTAACCTCACCTTTCACCCCACCACCGGCACCGAGTTTGACGCATTCACCATTTCGTCCCACTCGACGATCTTTTTGCGTTCGCGTCCTTCGAGTTCACCTTGGCGGCGTTCTTCGGCGTCGAGGCGGTACCACCCGTCCCAGGTTGTGTAGGTGATGTTGCGTTCTTCGAGTAGTTCAACGATGTCACCTTTACCGGGCGTGGGGAGCTGGTCGTTCGCGGCGTCGTGAAGCAGCATGTCGATGGTTTCTTTTGCGTCTGATTTGGTGTTGCCAATGAGTCCGACGGGCCCGCGCTTGATCCACCCGGTCACATACACCCCAGAAACCGCGTTGCCATCAACATCAACTACATGCCCGCCGTCATTGGGGATAACAGCGGCGTCCTCATCAAAGGGCAGTCCGGTGATGGCATCGGAGCGGTATCCAACGGCTCGATAGACGGCTTGAACAGGCCAGTCAGTGAATTTTCCTGTTCCTCGTACGCCGCCTTTGCCGTCGAGTTCGGTGCGTTCGGTTCGTATACCCACCACATGCCCATCGCGGCCGAGAATTTCCACGGGGTTTTCAAAGAGGTGAATGTGGATGGTGTGGGGTGCGTCTTTGGGGTCGCGAATGGCGTAGTTTTCGAGGATGCTGCACACCAAGTCCTGTGATTTTGAGCTGCGACGTGCTTCTTCGGAGGCTGCGTCGTAGTCAATGTCGTTGGGGTCGACCACAACATTGATGGTGGGGGAGTGGTCGAGTTCTTTGAGTTCTTGCGGGGTGAATTTCACGTGCGCAGGCCCGCGGCGCCCAAACACATGCACGTCAGTGGCCTTGTTGTTTTTTAGGCTCTGATACACGTTATCGGGAATCTCGGTGACTAGGAGTTCATCGCCGGTTTTGGCAAGAATGCGCGCAACGTCAAGACCCACATTCCCAACACCCACCACGGCCACGGACTGCGCGGACAAATCCCAGGACCGTGCGAAGCGGGGGTTGCCGTCGTAGAATCCCACGAATTCGCCTGCACCGAAGGAGCCTTCAAAATCAGCCCCGGGAATACCGAGGTCGCGGTCGCCGACGGCGCCGGTGGAGAACACCACGGCGTCGTAGTGGGAGCGGAGTTCGTCGACGGTGATGTCGCGTCCGACGGTGATGTTGGCCAGCAGCCGCACCTCCGGCTTGTCCAGTACGTTGTGCAGGGATTTCACGATGCCTTTGATGCGCGGATGATCGGGAGCTACACCGTACCTGATCAGCCCAAATGGTGCTGGCATTTGTTCAAACAGGTCAATGCTCACGTCAGCTGCGGATTTGATCAGGAGGTCCGCAGCGTAAATACCTGCGGGACCCGCGCCAACGATGGCGACGCGAAGGGGCTGTGTCATGGTTGTTCTGCCTTTCGGGTAGGTGAAATAGTGCTGTGCAGTGTTGTTCGTGCTTTACGACGCCTCGGTGGTTCCGGTGGCTCAGTACGCATCGCCGTTGCTGCGATGCCAGGCGTCAGAGATATGTGGCTAGTCACGTATGGCCAAAACGTAGCGTAGCAATCACAGACTAAGTTGTCTGTAGTGAGGCGAGGATAGTCTAAGGGCAAGATTATTCGCAATAAAACCCATATGAACAGCATATATGTCGGTAGCTGGTCTGTTGTTGTTCCGGCGTCCTGTTGGAAATTTTGTGAATTTAATGCTCACATCTCGATCATTTTTGTAGATTCCGGAGCAGATCTGTCTCTTGTATATAGACTAAGCTGTATGCAAAATTTGAGATAGATCACTCAATATGGGCAAAACTGGCCGGATAGTGGACCATTTGATGCTACAACCTGGATGGCTCGTTGCTGATGAATAAAAACAAAATACCAGTTAAAAGGCTATATTTTTGCGCCGAACCGCTCTGTTTTCACTTCAATCTTTGCCGTATCGTTGATATAGACAAAGCGGTATGTTTTACTTGTGTCCACGAACCGAGCGGCACCGAAACCCCACGTGCCCCACACAAACATCTCCGACTGAAGGACTCCCTATGACCCCTCCTACCGTCACTGCGACCCGAACCGCCCGGAATCGCCCCGCCCGCACGAAGAAACCTGATGGACAGTGGGCATTAGACGGCACGGACCCGTTGAACGATGATGAGCGCATTAAGCAGGAAGACCCGGGTTTGTCCTGCAAGCAGCGCATTATCGAGCTGTATTCACAGCAGGGTTTGATTCGATTTCCGTAGAAGATCTTGCACCCCGGTTTAAGTGGGTGGGTTTGTATTCGCAGCGGAAGCAGAACCTGGGCGGCGAGTTCACCAGCACTATGACCAACACCGAGCTGCAAGATAAGTACTTTATGCTGCGTGTTCGTTTCGATGGTGGCGTGGTGTCCACGGAACAGCTGCGCACGGTCGGTGAGATTTCCCAGCAGTATGCGCGGGGCACTGCAGACTTCACGGATCGCCAAAACGTGCAGCTGCATTGGATTCAGGTCGAGGATATGCCTGCGATTTGGCAGAAGCTGGATTCCGTTGGCTTGTCTACTCTCTTGGGCTGCGGCGATGTTCCGCGCGTGATTCTTGGTTCCCCTGTCGCAGGCGTGGCGGCGGATGAGATTATTGACGCCACCCCGGCGATTGAAGAACTCACGCAAAAGTGGCTGCACCGGGAGGAGTTTCATAATCTTCCGCGCAAGTTTAAGTCGGCTATTTCGGGGTCGCCGCGCCAGGACGTGACGCACGAGATTCAGGATTTGGCGTTCATTGGCGTTATTCACCCAGAATTTGGCCCAGGATTCGACGTGTATGTGGGTGGCGGTTTGTCCACGAATCCGATGCTTGCGCAGCGTCTTGGGGTCTGGGTTTCTTTGGAGCAGGTGCCGGAGGTGTGGGTGGCAACAGTGCGGTTGTTCCGTGAGTATGGTTATCGACGCCTCCGTAACCGCGCCCGCATGAAGTTCCTGGTTGGCGCGTGGGGTGTGGAGAAGTTCCGGGAAATTCTGGAAACTGATTTCCTGGGCTACCGCCTTGCCGACGGCCCCGCAGCCCCCATCAATCCAGGTAATCGCGACCATATTGGCGTGCACAAGCAGAAAGACGGCAGTTTTATGTCGGCGTTAAACCGACGGTCGGTCACGCCACCGGTGAGCAGCTGATCGCCATTGCCGACGTCGCGGACAAGCACGCTGTGACCCGCCTGCGTACCACGGTGGATAAGGAACTGTTGTTCCTGGACGTGGAAGAAGACCAGGTGGAGGCATTATCCAAGGATCTTGACGCGATTGGCCTGTACACCAAACCCAGTGAGTTCCGTCGTGGCGTGATCTCCTGCACTGGCTTGGAGTTTTGCAAGCTTGCACTGGTCACCACCAAGGCCCGCGCCATCGAGCTAGTGGATGAACTGGAACAACGCCTCGGTGATCTGGATGTTCCCCTGCGGATCAGCCTGAATGGCTGCCCGAATTCGTGCGCCCGCACGCAGGTTTCCGATATTGGGTTGAAGGGCCAGTTGGTCACCGATGAACAGGGCAACAAGGTTGAGGGCTTCCAAGTGCACTTGGGTGGTTCCCTCGGCTTTGACCCCGACTTTGGCAAAAAGCTCCGTGGACATAAGGTGACCTCCGCGCAGCTGGGCGACTACGTTGTTCGCCTTGTCACTAAGTACAAGGAGCAGCGCCGAGAGGGCGAGCAGTTCCGCGAGTGGGTGCTGCGCGCCGCCGAGGAGGATCTGCAATGAGCCTGCGCAGACAACCGAACGCCAATCGTAATTTTCCAGAGTATTGCCCCTATTGCGCGGGAACTCAGTTGTTTCCCGACGTAGAGAATGATTTCGCCTGGAGCTGCGGAGAATGCCGTCGCGTTTTTTCCGTCATGTTCCACGGCCAAGACGACCCCGACCAAACGCCCGCCCCAGCAGCATCAACGGCGCAGGCGCTACGCACCAGCCTACGAACCCACGGACACGAACATGTTGCCTCATAATACAACTCAGATACCTACGACCCTTGCACTATTCCGCGATCCCAGTATCAGCCCCGAGGGGCCCCGAACCACGGAACCTTTGCCGGATGAGCTGCGGAAACGGAACGAGGAGCTCGTCGCTAAGCATGCGGATGAGCTGTACCACGCTGATGCGGCGACGATCATGCAGTGGGCGCAGGAGTTCGCGCCAGGCAGAGTGGTGGTGACGCTGTCGATGGAGAATACGGTGCTGGCGGAGCTGGCGGCCCGTCACGCACCTGACATGGATTTCCTGTTCCTGGATACCGGTTTCCATTTTCCCGAAACCCTGGACGTGGCGGCGCAGGTGGAGCGCAGGTACCCGCAGCGCCTGGTCACGGCGAAACCGGTGCTCAGTGCCGATGAGCAAGCTCAGGAATATGGTCCGAATCTGTATCAGAGCAACCCGGCGGCGTGTTGCCGAATGCGCAAGGTGGAACCGCTCGCGGTGAGCCTCAGCCCCTATGTGGGTTGGGTGACGGGCCTGCGGCGCGCCGACGGTCCGACCCGCACGACCACCCCAGCGCTGGCGTTGGATAGCACCGGCCGGTTGAAGATTTCCCCGCTGGTCACGTGGTCGCTGGAGGATACGGAGCGGTTTATCACTGACAACAACCTCATCGAACACCCCCCTTACACACCAGGGCTATCCCTCGATTGGGTGCGCCACCTGCACCCTCCCCGTCGCCGCTGGTGAAGACCCCCGTGCTGGCCGTTGGGCCGGGCACGCCAAAACAGAATGCGGACTACACACATGACAACAACAATGACTTCTACAGCAACTACGCCGTTGTCCCCTCACCTGAAAGACCTGGAGAACGAGTCCATTCATATCCTTCGCGAGGTTGCCGGCCAATGTGACCGGGTTGCCTTGCTGTTTTCCGGCGGCAAGGATTCGGTGGTGGTGTTTGAGCTGGCGCGCCGCGCGTTTGCCCCCGCCGCCGTTCCGTTTGAACTGCTGCATGTGGATACGGGCCATAATTTTCCGGAAGTGATTGAGTTTCGTGATCGCCTGATGGAACAGACGGGTGCCCGCCTGAGGGTGGCTGCAGTGCAGGACTGGATTGATCGCGGTGATGTAGTGGAGCGCCCGGACGGAACACGTAACCCACTGCAAACAATCCCGCTGGTAGACACCATCAACGAGGTTGGTTATGGGGCAGTTCTGGGCGGTGCCCGCCGCGACGAGGAACGCGCCCGCGCGAAGGAGCGCGTCTTTTCCGTGCGCGATTCTTTCGGTGGCTGGGATCCCCGCCGCCAGCGCCCGGAATTGTGGAATCTGTACAACGGCGAGCACCTGCCTGGTGAGAACATTCGCGTGTTTCCCATCTCCAATTGGACGGAAGCGGACGTGTGGAATACATCGGTGCCCGTGATATTCAGCTACCACCGATCTATTTTGCGCACGAGCGCGAAGTCTTCCAACGCGACGGCATGTGGCTGACAGCAGGGGAGTGGGGTGGCCCCCGTGACGGCGAAACGGTGCAGGTCAAACGGGTGCGCTACCGCACGGTGGGGGATATGTCCTGCACCGGGGCTGTGCTGTCCAACGCCGCGACCGTGGATGAAGTGATCGCGGAGATTGCCGCCTCACGGTTGACGGAACGGGGTGCAACCCGCGCCGATGACCGGCTTAGCGAATCCGCCATGGAGGACCGCAAAAAGGAAGGGTACTTCTGATGACTACTTATGTGCAGGATCATCTGCAGGACCGTGAAACCCTTCGGCTATGCACGGCGGGTTCCGTGGATGACGGGAAATCCACCTTTGTCGGCAGGTTGCTGCATGACACCAAGAGTGTGTTGGCGGATCAGCTTTCCGCTGTGGAGCGCACCTCCCGGGAAAAGGGCCTGGACCAGCTGGATTTGTCGCTGCTGGTGGACGGGCTGCGTGCGGAGCGCGAGCAGGGCATCACTATTGATGTGGCGTATCGTTATTTTTCCACGCTAAACGCACGTTCATTCTTGCGGATACACCGGGGCACGTGCAGTACACACGCAACACGGTGACAGGGGTGTCTACCTCCCAGGTCGTGGTGTTGTTGGTGGACGCGCGCACCGGCATTGTGGAGCAGACGCGTCGCCACCTGCGGGCTGCCGAACTGCTGGGGGTGCGCACGGTGGTGTTGGCGGTGAACAAGATCGACCTTGTTGACTTTGACAGCAACACGTTCGACGCAATCGCCCAAGATTTCCGCCTTCTCGCCGCCGCGTTTGACCAGGTGCACGTGGTGCCTATTTCCGCATTGTATGGCGACAACGTTGTGGAACCCAGTGCTCACATGCCGTGGTACACCGGGCCGACTGTGCTGGAGCTGCTGGAGAACATTTCTGTGACCGCAGATCGCGCTCACGACCTGGGGTTCAGGTTTCCTATCCAGTATGTGATCCGCGAGCATTCCTCCGATTATCGCGGCTATGCGGGCAGTATTGCCGCAGGTCACGTCGCTGTTGGGGATACGGTGACGGTGGGTCAGGGTCGGACAACCCAGGTGCTTGACATTGATACGTCGGATGGTCCAGTGGACCACGCCCAGGCGGGCGATGCGGTGGTGTTGCTGCTAGCGGATGACATTGATCTTTCCCGCGGCGACCTCATCGCAGGCCCCGACCGCCCCGACGCTGTACGCAGTATCACCGCTACGGTAGTGGGGCTCGCGGATAAACATGTCCGGCCAGGTCAGAACGTGCGAGTCCGGTACGGAACGTCGCTGGTCCGCGCCCGCATCGCTGACGGTGAGTGGGGCCTCAACGACGTCACCCAGGTGCGTATCGACCTCGCCTCCGAACTTCCCGTGGAACCCTATGCAGCGCGCGGGGCAGTCGGTGCCTTTCTGGTGATCGACCAGGCCAGCGGCGACACGCTTGGTGCCGGGTTGGTGACGTCATGGTAGCCCTCATCACGCTGGGGCACGGGTCGCGGCACGGCGATGCGCCACGGGGCGTCGATACGCTCGCCGCCGCAGCTGGCGATCTGCTGGGGGTGCCCGCCCACGCCGCCTACCTTGATCTCAACGAACCGCTACTTATCGACGCCGCCCGCGCCCTCGCCGCCACCCACCACCATGCGGTGGTCGTCCCCCTGCTGTTCACACGCGCTTACCACAGTCGGGTGGATGTGCCCAGCGCAGTGGCGGAGGCCCACGCGGCCAGTGGCCTGAACCTTACGCTTGCGCACGGGTTGGGCGTAGGGCAGGACATGGCGCAGCTCCTTGCGTGGCGCGTGCGTCGCGACGCCCTCACCGATGCCGATATTGCCCTCTACTCGGTGGGTACCAGCTGCGACGATGCCAACCGCAGCGTGGCGAACCTCGCCGATGACGTTGCTGAACTGACCGGGCGTCGGGTGTGGGCTGTCGCCGCGACGCGCGGCATCACCATTGGCGACGTTGCTGCGCAGAGCAACAAACTGCACATTCTTCCGCTGTTTGTGACTTCCGGATTGCTTCTAGACAAAGTGGATATACGCGCGCCGCACGTGACTGTGAGTCCGCCGCTCAGCAGGGATCTTGCCGGAATAGTCGCAGCGCGCTACCGCGACTGCGTCCCCGTACCAGCCTAGGAAAAGCCCATGAGAAAACTACTCCTCATTGCGGTGGCGGGTGCTGCGGCCGAACTTATCGACGGAACCCTCGGCATGGGTTTCGGCGTGACCGCCAGTACCGTCCTCATTGTTCTCGCTGGACTCGGACCGGCGCAGGCGAGCGCGATAGTCCACACTGCTGAACTGGGTACCACCCTCGCCTCGGGAGTGTCCCACTGGAAATTTGGCAACGTTGATTGGGGCGTGGTGCTTCGCCTTGGTGTACCCGGCGCGATCGGTGCGTTTCTTGGTGCCACCCTGCTCAGCCACATGTCCACGGCTGTAGCAGCGCCAGTCACCGCCGGTATCCTCTGTGTGCTGGGTGTGGTGCTTGTAGCGAAGTTTGCCCGGGGTGCGTCGGCGCCCCCGCCAATGAAACAGCCTTACAACCCGGTGTTTCTGGCCGTGCTGGGGGTATGTGGTGGTTTTATTGATGCCTCCGGCGGGGGTGGCTGGGGTCCTGTGACATCCTCCACGTTAATGAGTTTGGGACGCACGGAGCCGCGCCGCGTTATCGGAGCGGTCAATACCGCCGAGTTCCTTGTTACTCTTGCCGCCACCCTCGGGTTTGCGCTGGGGATGTGGCATGACCTGGTGGCTAATGCAGTGGCGGTTGCTGGGCTGCTGCTCGGCGGGGTTATTGCTGCCCCGCTGGCCGCATGGCTGGTTAGCAGGGTGAACCCGTTCCTGCTCGGTGGTGTTGTGGGGACAAGCTTGGTGTTTCTGAACTCCCCGAAGGTGTTGGCGCTTATGGAGTTCAGCGATCGGGCCGTGTTGGGGATACGTCTTCTGATTCTCCTTGTTGGGCTTTCCCTCAGTGTTGTGGGGGTGTGGCGATCCACACGGCGGGGCGTGGTTGGAGGACCGGCTGCGGGTGAGCGTGAGCCAGCGATGGCGACGGCGTGATAGGGGGTTTGTGTAGAAGTGTGCCGTGCTCTATCACACTGCACAAAACCTGCTCAAAACGTGAGTGTGATAGAGCGTGGCGCACCCACAGCTACTGAACGGCGTTAGTGCAAACGCTTGCATGAAAGTATGCCTATCTCCAAGCTCAAAAACGTCCCATTTTCGTGCTTGAGCATAAGCACACTATGCACATGCACGATAAGTCCATCGCTGAGCTCGGAAAACACTGATTTCCGTACCTGCCGGTGGACCTATCGTGCATTCGGCGATCGTGGACCCCCGCCCTCCCGATCAATCACACCATAAATTGCGAACTTGTGTCACATTAATTTACAATATTCACACTAGTTACAATTTTAGAGTGTGTGCTACGGACGGGGCTGGTCACGTACCCCAACCGCAACCCCAATCACGCCCGCAAAGCACACCCCAGCATCACACCCGGTGCGCCCCCAGGTAGAAAGGCAATACAATCGCAGACATGAGCATCCTCATCTCTCCACAAGATCTCAATGAACGCATCAACCACGGTGCCAAAACAACCATTTTGGCGTCGTTGTGGATGCCCCATGAGGGGGGCGGTTTCCAGCTTTTCCAGTCTGAACACATCCCCACCGCCTTGTTCTGCGATACTGCCGCCGCGCTGGCCAGCACTCCTAGCAGCTCCGTTGGTCGTAACCCGCTGCCGGACCCCGATAAGCTGCAGCGTTGGTTCAACCACTGGGGGCTTCACGACGACCGCGAGATCATCGTCTACGACCAAGGCAAGGGGCTGTTCTCCGCCCGCGCCTGGTGGATTCTCACCTGGGCTGGGTGTAAAAGGCGTACGCATTCTTGATGGTGGTCTCGCCGCCTGGGAGCGCGCCGGGTACCAGATTGTCGGCGGCCCGGGGAACCTGGGGCGCGGTCAGGCCCAGGAGGTTGTTGCTGGTCAGCTCCCTGTGGCGACTATTGATGAAGTGAAAAACTTCGATGGGGTGCTCATTGATACTCGTGAGGCGAACCGTTACGCCGGCCGCAAGGAACGCCTTGATTTGAAGGCCGGCCATATTCCTGGCGCGGTGAGTGTGCCTACCCGCGAAATCCTCAACCCGGACAACACCTTCCGTCCCGCCGAGGAGATCCGCGCCACGTTTGAGAAGGTTGGGGTGACTGATCCCAACAACGTCATTGTCTATTCTGGTTCTGGGGTACATTCCGCCCAGGCCATTGCCGCCATGCATCATGCGGGCCTTCCGGGTGCCGCTTTGTATTTGGGTGGGTGGTCGCAGTGGTGTGCCGACCGAAATAACCCGGTTGAACGTAGCGATTAGACATCAGTGAATTCTTCTGAGAGGGCATCGTGTGGTTTATATTGGCTGCGTTAGCAGCAGCAGCCGCTGTTGGCTTGTGGTTTCTTGATTCGCGTCGGAACCCCCAGTTGCAGCAGGCCAAGGACAGCAATGGCACCGTCGAGCAGGCAGTCGCCCCGGCTGGCGGGCTTCGCTCTGACGATACTCGGCAGATCGTCTTGCCGAATAAGGCAAAGCCGTCGAAAGGCAAGCACGCGAAGCCTGAGCCTGTGGTGACCACCAAGGCCACCATCGCGGATCGCGCTAACTCAGAAGAAGAACATGCAGAACAGTCAGAGTCTGAGGCACCCGGTCGGCGTGATAAGTGGCCGGGGTCGTCGCGCCGGGAGCGTCGTCAGTGGGCAATGTCTCGTGGTTTTGGCTACACCAAGCGTGATGATTTTCTGCACGATGAGTGGGCTCGCGGCACCGCAGCCTCGGGCGCGCCTGTGCGGGAAGTGGTGAGTGGAACCGTCGGCGATTATGAGATGTATTTGGCCGATATTGGCGGCACGACGGTAATGGCTGTTCGCCGTGGTTCCTCGTCGGACATTGTGGTGGAGGCGCATCGTGGCGTGCCGCAGGGCGCGGAGGATTTGGTTCCCGTGCGTTCCACCGCTGGTTTCCGCATTTTGAGTAATGATGTCGGTGCCACGGAGCGCCTGATCGATGCGCGTGTGGAGGCCGCCCTGACCGCCATGCCCGCTGAGGTCTCGCAGGTGTGGATGGAATCGGACTGGATTCTTGCGCAGTTTGTTCCCCGCACAACCCCGGTGGTGTGGGAGGCTGCCTCGGAACCGTTGGCGTTGCTTGCCGACGCCGCGCGCATGCTACCCCCACGCACCTCGGCGTTGCAGGTGGATGCATTTGACAGCTTGGGATCGAGTCGCCCGATGCCCGCAGCCTCAGAGAGCACCCCAGAGCCGACACCAGCCCCCACCCCAGAGCCGGAGCCAGCACCGTTTTTGCGGGTGCAGCGTCCCGATACACCGGTGGAAATGCCCAGTCGGATGCATTCTGAGGTGCGCGGCGTGGTGGAGCCCCGCATGGTGGGCGTGGATGAGGTCGACGCCATCGCCGATGGGGAGAAGAAGCCGGAAGACAAGCCGACCCAGACGCCCCGTATTGTACGGGAGCAGCGCCGTCCTTCCAGTATCTTTGAGGATTTGGCGGAGGAGTTTGGGACGAATCCACTGCGTGATGGTCCCACCCTGTAGTTTGAGGAGTTGTTGATGGTAAATAATGCACAGTTGGCCGAATTGGCGGAGCTGGTGAAGGAACTGGCCGTGGTACATGGCCGTGTGACGTTGTCGTCTGGCAAGGAAGCCGACTATTACGTGGATTTGCGGCGTGCAACACTGCATCATCGCGCGTCGCGGTTGATTGGCCAGCTGCTGCGAGAGCTGACAGCCGACTGGGATTACGTTGCTGTGGGTGGCTTGACGTTGGGGGCGGACCCGGTGGCCACGGCGATTATGCACGCCGATGGTCGCGACATTAACGCCTTTGTGGTCCGCAAGGAGGCGAAGAAGCACGGAATGCAGCGCCGTATTGAAGGCCCAGACATTGTGGGCAAGAAGGTGCTGGTGGTGGAGGATACGACGACCACAGGTAATTCCCCGCTGACCGCTGTTGCTGCGCTGCGCGAGGCTGGTGCGGAGGTCGTGGGGGTGGCCACGGTGGTGGACCGCGCCACGGGTGCGGATAAGGTCATTGCGGATGAGGGGCTGGAATACCGTTTCCTCCTGGGCCTGGAGGATCTTGGTCTTGCCTGATCAGCACCCCGGCCCCACCGAGTGGGGAGAATCCCGTGTTGGTGTCGGGCCGTGGGAGGTAGAACATCCTGGTCAACCGCTGCCCACCGATCCGCGTTTCGACGCCGCGTTGCTCGCCGAAGGCGATAGGCGCAACGTTGTGGATGCCTACCGGTACTGGACGCGGGATGCCATCGTCGCCGATATTGATACCCGTCGGCATGATCTGCATGTGGCCATTGAGAATTTCGAGCACGATGCCAACATTGGCACGGTTGTGCGCACCGCCAACGCGTTCGCAGTGAATACGGTGCACATTGTAGGTAGACGTCGCTGGAACAGGCGGGGGGCGATGGTGACCGATAGGTACCAGCACCTCCTTCACCACCCGGACGTCGATACGCTTTTACAATGGGCAAAGGAGCAGGGGCTGACTGTTGTGGCCATCGACAACACCCCTGGGTCCGTGCCGCTGGAAACGGCGGAACTGCCGGAGCGCTGTCTGCTGCTGTTTGGGCAGGAGGGTCCGGGTGTGACGGAGGCGGCGCGCAGTGGGGCGTTGATGACGTGTTCGATTGCGCAGTTTGGTTCCACACGCTCTATTAATGCTGGTGTGGCAGCGGGTATTGCTATGCATGCGTGGATACGCCAGCACGCTGATATTTCACAAGCCTGGTAGGAGAGACACTGTGGAAGAAAAATGGGCGCACCGCGCCGACCTTGCTGAAGCCGCCATTAACGAGCGGCATGCCAGCCGCGTGTGGGGTATTCCACGGACCAACCTGGCTGTGGTGAGTTGGCCACCGGCCATCAAAGACAAACTGTTTGTGCAGTGGCATTACTGGTGGCAGGCGCACTACCTGGATTGTCTGGTCGACGCGGCGTCGAGACGCACCACCACCAAGCGCCTGCAACTGATCAGGGACACCATGCGGGGAATTCGGGTGCGCAATCTTCGCGGCTGGACCCACAACCGCTACTACGACGACAAGGCGTGGCTGGCGCTGGCGGCTGCCCGGGCTGGTGGAGTGCGCAAACTTCGTCCCCCAAAAGGTCTGCGTGCGCTGGAATCCAACATTTCTGCAGGAAGGGATAGCCTGACGGGCGTGCTGCCGTGGCGGCACAATGAGACGTTCTACAACGTGCCCACTAATGGTCCCGCTGCCATTATGCTGGCGCGCAACGGACGAATTACGGAGGCGCAGGAGCTGATCGATTGGGTCTACGACAACCTGATTAATGATCAGGGCCTGGTCATGGACGGTGTGCGCATGCGTATGCACGGTCCCGATGTGGTCAAAGATATTCACCCCTACTGCCAGGGCGTGATGATGGGTGCCTGCCTGGAACTTTCGGAACGCCTACTGGAATACGAAGGCATAGTGAATCAGCATGGATTTACCACCGTCAGCGAAGGCGAAAAGGCCGCAGTGGCCATGAAATACGTGTCCCGGCTGCGCGACCTCGTGCACGCCGTGGCCAAAGACATGGCAACCCCCAAGGGCGTGATCGATTGGAATACTGGCGGCGGCGACGGTGGTCTGTTCAAAGGCATTCTGGCTCGTTATTTGGCGGATGTGGCGGTGCGGTTGCCTGACGATTCCCCACTGAACCATTCCACACGGGACATTGCCGCGCGCCTCGTCTTGGCCTCTGCGGAAAGCGTGTGGAACCACCGCCTGGAGGTGGATGGACTGCCGGTGTTCGCTTCCGATTGGACGGAGGATGCCCGGCTGCCGCAGAACTCGGGGGTGGCGGCGCAATCCATCGCGGGCGCAGTGATGAGCTCCCACATTCCCGAGCGAGATTTGTCTGTTCAATTATCCGGCTGGATGCTCTTGGAAGCCGCCGTGAAGGTGGATGCCATGCGGGAGTCAGCTCAGGGTGGCGCGAAGAGTACAGGGCAACGGGGGTGATTGAGTGGTCGTCTGTGTGATGTGGTGATGCCCGAGTGCAACGGTGTTGCATTTCACTTTTTGGGTTTTCTTGAGCGTTTCGCCACGTCAACGCCCTGCTCGTAATGTGGGAATGTATTTGTTTTGTTTGATCGGGCATTGAGGTGCTAAAAATTCCCCCTTTAGACGGGCACAAAGTGCAGAACAGGGGCATAATCGACCTCAGGACTTTAAAACCTAGAATGCCCAACTTGTGTCACCTAATGGAGGAAACACACTATGCCAATTGCAACCCCAGAGGTCTATGCCGAGATGCTGGACAAGGCCAAGAAGGGCGGCTTCGCCTACCCGGCCATCAACTGCACCTCCTCAGAAACCATTAACGCCGCACTGCGTGGCTTTGCGGAAGCAGAGTCAGACGGCATCATCCAGTTCTCCACTGGTGGTGCCGAATTTGGTTCCGGCCTGTCCGTTAAGAACAAGGTGGCTGGCGCCTGCGCCCTCGCTGCTTTCGCTCATGAGGCTGCAAAGCACTACAACATCAACGTTGCACTGCACACCGACCACTGCCAGAAGGAAGTCCTTGACGAGTACGTCCGCCCCCTGATCGCTATCTCCCAGGAGCGCGTGGATCGTGGCGAGCTTCCGCTCTTCCAGTCCCACATGTGGGACGGTTCCGCAGTGCCGATCGACGAGAAACCTGGAAATCGCCCAGGAACTGCTGGCCAAGGCACACGCTGCCAACATCATCCTTGAGGTAGAGATCGGCGTCGTCGGCGGCGAGGAAGATGGCGTAGAGGCCAAGGCTGGTGCCAACCTGTACACCTCCCCGGAGGACTTCGCCAAGACTATCGACGCCCTGGGCACCGGCGAGAACGGCCGCTACCTGCTGGCTGCAACGTTTGGCAACGTGCACGGCGTGTACAAGCCCGGCAACGTGAAGCTGCGTCCCGAGGTTTTGCTGGACGGTCAGAAGGTTGCCCGCCAGAAGCTGGGCCTGGGTGACGACGCCCTGCCTTTCGACTTCGTGTTCCACGGTGGTTCCGGCTCCGAGAAGGAAAAGATCGAAGAGGCCCTGCGCTACGGCGTGATCAAGATGAACGTGGACACCGATACGCAGTACGCGTTCACCCGCCCGATCGTGGGCCACATGTTCACCAACTACGACGGTGTGCTGAAGGTCGACGGCGAGGTTGGCAACAAGAAGGCATACGACCCGCGTTCTTACATGAAGCTAGCCGAGCAGGGCATGGCTGACCGCATCGTGGAAGCCTGCCAGGATCTGCACTCGGTGGGAAGCTCCCTGTCGAAGTAATCGATCTACCTAAAAACACGCTTCGCCCCAGCGCCGCCAGCGGCAGCCGGGGCGTTGGTGTGCCTGCTGAACATCAAGGAGTTCACGCGTTGAGTCGGGCCAAGAGCGCCATGTTGAAAAACCCTGTAAACAGCCTTTACGCTGGTCTACTTCGGGTTCGTCGATCCTGGCTAGGGATCGTCCAGGTCAGCGTTGCTGCTGGTGCAGCTTTCTGGGTGGCGCAAAACCTGTTCGGTCACCCTCTCCCGTTTTTCGCTCCCATGGCCGCCATCATTGTGTTGGGCCTGACTGGCGGCGATCGCATTCGTCGTGCCATCGAACTTGTAGTGGGTGTGAGTCTAGGGGTGGGGCTGGGAGATTTTATTATCTCGTGGGTGGGATCCGGGACGTGGCAAATCATGGTGGCGGTGACGTTGTCGCTGGTCCTGGCCACGCTAGTGGATAAAGGCCCGCTGGTGGCCAACCAGGCTGCATTCGGTTCGATCCTCATCGCCACGATTCTTCCGCCCGGCACGTCCGGTGGGACGGACCGCATGTCAGACGCATTCATCGGCGGAATGGTGGGACTGATCATCATGAGCCTCATCCCGATTTCGCCGCTGTCTGCGGGGCGCAAAGAAATCGCCATTATCTTGGAAATCATCTCGGACGTGCTCACTGACGTTGCCCACGCTCTGCGCATCAATAACGCCGATGTTGTTCGCCATGCCCTGGCTGCTGCGCGCGGTACTCAGGGCAACATCAACAACATGATTGCCGCCGCTAAAGGCGGCAAAGAATCCATGAGAATGTCACCGCTATTGTGGCCGGAACGCCGTAGAGTGAAATCGCTTATCCGCATCCTGAACCCGGTGGATAACGCCATTCGCAACACACGCGTGCTGGCCCGACGTGCCCTGGTGCTTTTGGAGGATCACGACACGGTAAGTGAGAAACAAATCCAGATCATTGAAGAACTAGCCGATGTGGCGTCCCAGTTAAGCGTGCTGTACATGGGGAAAACCAAGGTGAGCGAGTCCGCCGAAATTCCGATGCTGGTCAAACGCTTACGTAAACTCGGCTCGGCCGCAGGTTTGGACGTCGCTGAAGGGCGTGTGCTGTCCGCCCAGGTTATTCTGGCGCAGACCCGGTCCATCATCGTGGACCTTTTACAGGTATGCGGCCTGTCCAAGAAATCCGCAGTGGCGGTTCTAAAACCCACGTCTGAGCATCCGGCGATGCCGCCGGAGTTGTGGGATTAAGAGGGGTTTTCCATCAGGTTTTGGTATCTCGCACAATCTCTGGGTATCTGACTTAATTAAGAAAAAGCCCGCAATAAACACGCTCAACAAGACGGGTATATGGTGAGGTGATCCGTTGCACATGTGAAACGTTGGCGGATGTCAAATCCATTCCTAGGTTGTTTCTGCAGTGCACTCGACGGTGATTAATGTGTTTGTGGAAATACTTTTTCCTGAATCACGCTCAATGTTTCGCGCAGAAAGTTGCGGCATAGTATCCCCAAATAGCCCTATCCCCCGTACAACCTGCAAATCTCGTAAATGCCGGTAGAAGGTCACC
>BNJS01003761.1_pt1 | contig 159543 bp, 229 predicted proteins | sample 8540461 | NCBI WGS metagenome assembly BNJS01 (sample SAMD00202454, study PRJDB9452) | human saliva metagenome | isolation source: human saliva | place: Japan | reverse complement strand
AAATGAAGAAAAATTTTTTTGATGATATTTATGTTGGGTTCAAATATAATTTCAAAGTTAAATGATTATACAAAAAGATTTTGATAAGGTTTTAGTTTTTCAAATGAAACAATAGCTGACTTATATTTTGAAAAGTTTAAGTCAACTTTAATAGAAAAAGATAAAAATCTTTTTATTTTCACAATTAAAGATGGAGAAGAATATAAAAATATTGAAAGTATACTATCAGTTTATGATTTTATGCTTGAGAATAATTTTTTTCAAGAAAATCTTTAGTTATTAGTCTTGGTGGTGGAGTTATTTGTGATATGGGGGCTATATCTCTGCTACTTACATGAGAGGAATAGAGTTCATACAAGTGCCTACTTCACTTTTGGCACAAGTAGATGCAAGTGTTGGAGGAAAGGTTGCTATAAATCATCCCTAAGTGTAAAAAAATATGATAGGAAGCTTTAAAAAGTCCATATAGAGTACTAATAGATGTAGAATTTTTAAAGACTTTAGCAGAAAGAGAATTTAAGTCTGGAATGGGAGAGCTTTTTAAAAACATTCTTTTTCTAACAAAAAGATAAGAAATATTTAGAGTATATAGAAAATAATGTTGAAAAAATAAAAAGCTTTGGATAATGAAGTCTTAGAAAAATATTGTAGAGCAATCTATAAGAATAAAAAAACATTATGTGGATATAGATCCTTTTGAAAAAGGAGAAAGAGCCTTTTTAAACTTAGGTCATACTTATGCTCATGCTTTAGAAAGTTTCTTTGCATACAAGGCATATACTCATGGTGAAGCTGTTGCTAAGGGAATAATTTTTGATTTAGAGCTTTCGCTTTTAAGGGGACAAATTGATGAAGCCTACTTAGAAAGAGCTAGAAACATTTTTTTAATCTATTTAATATAGATACTGATTTAATCTACTTAGATAGTGATAAATTTATTCCTTTAATGAGAAAGGATAAAAAAAGAACTCTTTTAATAAAATCATAACAATTATATTAGATAGCTGAAGGAAATTTATCTAAAAACAGAAGTTAAAGAAGATGAAATTATAAAGATTATAGATAAGTACAAAAAAATAATTTTTTTAAGAGCAAGTATTGACATAGGTACAAATTCTTGTAGATTATTTATAGCTGAAGTTAAAAGAAAATTGATAATGAGATTATTTTTAAAAAAAGGAGATTTATAAAGATTTAGAAATAGTTAAACTTGGAGAGGATGTAAATAAAAATAAATTCTTAAAGGAAGAAGCTATTGAAAGAACTTTAAAAATGTCTAAAAAAATATAGAGAACTGATAGATGAAATATTCTATAGAAGAAAAAAAGACATTATTTGTTTTGCAACTTCTGCAACTAGAGATTCATCTAACAGAGACTATTTCATTAAAAAAAGTTTATGATGAAGCTGAAAATAAAAAAATCAATTGTATCAGTGGAGATGAAGAAGCCTATATAAATTTTTAAAGGGGTTATAAGCTCTTTTGATAAAGAAATTTTTAAAGAAAAATATTTTAGTTTTTTTGATATAGGTGGAGGTTCAACTGAATTTACACTTGGGAAATATGAATGGTATAGAAAAAGAAAAATTAGTTTAAATATAGGTTCTGTTAGAATAACAGAAAAGTTTTTTTCTTAGAAAGATGGAATATATAATTATTCAGAAGAAAAATAGGAATAAAGCAAAAGAATGGATAAAAGAAAATTTAGAAAAAAACTTGAAGAATTCAAAAATGAAAGCTTTTATTTTAGTTGGAGTAGCAGGAACAACTACAACACAGGTGAGTGTTAGAGAAAAATGGAAAGTATATGATAGTGAAAAAAATACATCTTTCTGACTTGACAACTAAAGAAATTAGTGATAATTTAGATTTATTTATAAAAAAATATAAAGAATGATAAAAAAATGTTAAAGGTTTAGATACTAAAAGAAGAGATGTTATAATAGGAGGAACTATTATATTAAAAAGAAATTCTAGAAATATTTTCAAAAAAAGATTCTTTTGGTAGTTTCTGAAAAATGATAATCTTATGGGAGCAATATTAGAAGGAGTAAATGAAAATGATAGATGTAGTAAATAATATATCAGGATATTTTTGATGAAGATTTTGAAAATATAATTTATAAAGATTTGAGAACAAATGGACTTTCAGATGAAGAAGTAGAAAAAAATATTAAGTGATAAATATAGAGATTTACCTATGATGGAAGAAAAATATCTTTAAGTTAAATAACTATAAATTAGGAAGTATAGGTTTTACTTCAAGAGAACTAGAAAAATTTAAAGATAGATTTCTGTGAAGAAAAACTACTATCTAATGATTATAATGGAGAAAATCCAACAAATCAAATAGTGTATTTAAAAAGTTCTATTTGACAAAGAAAGTAAGAAAAATTTTAGGTTGTCAAATTGCAAAATGAAAGAAATATAGAAGCTAGACTTAAAGCAATTAAGACTATAATGGAAAAAGGTGGAGATTTAAAGGAATTAGTAAAAATATAAAGGTAAATCCTACTGATAATGAATGGAATCCAGATATTTTAAATCTTTCTAGCACTTACAGCTTTAGGAAAAAGATAAAGAAGTTTCAACAGATGTTGAAGCAAAAGATATTGAAACTTTATCAAAAAAATAAAGAATTTTTATTAGATGTTAGAGAAGAATATGAATATGAAGAAGGTCATGTAAAAAGGTGCAGTTAATCTACCACTTAGAGAAATTTTTATCTCAAAAAGGATAGTTTACCAAAAAGATAGAGATATCTATGTATACTGTAGAAGTGCACATAGAAGTGCAGATGCAGTTAATTTCCTAAAAAGTTTAGGCTTTGATAAGGTACATAATGTTGAAGGTGGTTTTATAGATATTTCATTTTAATGAATATCATAAAGATAAGGGAAATTTAGAGAATAGTATAGTTACAAATTATAATTTTGATTAGGAGTAAAGAATGAAAGTTAGTAGTTTCAGATTTAGATGGAACTCTTTTAAATGATGATAGTGAAGTAAGTTTAGAAACAATACAAGCAATTAAACAATTAAAAAGAGAAGGGAATAGAGTTTGCTATTGCAACAGGTAGAAGTTTTAATTCTGCCAATAAAAATTAGAAAGAAAAATAGGTTTAGAAATCTATTTGATATGTAATAATGGAGCAAATATTTACAATAAAAAAATGGAGAACTTATAAAAAAATAATGTTATGCCAGCTGATTTAATCAGAAAAGGTTGTAAGATTTTTAACTGAAAATAAAATTGGATATTTTTGGTTTTTGATGGTAGTGGAGCAAATTTTTTTATGTTCCCTATGGTACAGAAATAGATGATGAGTTCTTGAAAAGAACATACACCACATTATATTAAAAAGTTCAGAGGATATAGATAAACTTCCTGCCTTAGAGAAAAAAATTTTAATAATTGAAGAAGATTCTGAAAAGAATATATGAAATTAAAGATTTAATACACGATAACTTTGATGATGAACTAGAAATAGTTATCTCAGCTGATGATTGTTTAGATTTAAATATAAAAAGGTTGTAGTAAAAAGAGGTGGGAGTAGAATATATTTCACAAGAATTAGAAAAATAAATCCAAGAGAAATTATGGCTTTTTGGAGACAGTGGAAATGACTATAAAATGTTAAAATATGTAGGTCATCCTGTTGCTATGAAAGATAGTTTCATGAGTAAAAGAGACTTTGAAAAATAAAGACTGACTTTTACAAATGATGAAAGTGGAGTTGCAAAATATTTACAACAATACTTTTAACTTATAATCATAAAAAAATAGTTCGTTACTGAGTAGATTTTCTTAACGATAAAAAATCAAGAATTCGCTGTATTTTGCAAAAACTTGCTGATAAATCAGCTCAAAACACACCGACAATTACTGGCTCATTCTATTTGATTTTTATCTAAAATCTATTCGTAACTCACTTATTTTTTTATTACATTTTGAAATTTTTACCAAATTTTAATAAATATATAATAGAATATAAGAAAAGGAATAGAGAATGGAAAATATAATTACAAACGAACAAATAAACGAAGCAATTTTTTTAAATAAAAAAAGGAGAAGATAGAAGAAAGTTTAAGAACAACATATAGAAAAAAATATGGAAAAAAACTTTATCAAAAGCTATAAAAAGAATTTGATTTGATTAAAGATGGAGATAAAATAGCAGTTGGAGTTTCTGGAGGAAAAGATAGTTTACTACTTTGTAAAGTTATTCCAAGAATTGAAAAAAAGGATAGAAGTAAAAAAATTTTGAAGTGAAAATTTATTTCAATGAACCCAGGCTTTTGAAGCCTTAGATGTGGATAAATTTAAAGAAAATTTAATAGAAATGGGTATAGATTGTGAATTGTTTGATGCTAATGTTTGGCAGATAGCATTTGAAGAAGCACCTGATAGTCCTTGTTTTCTATGTGCTAAGATGAGAAGAGGAGTTCTGTATAAGAAAGTTGAAGAACTAGGTTTTAATAAATTAGCTTTTAGGTCATCATTTTGATGATATTGTTGAAACTACTATGATAAATATGTTCTTTGCAGGTACAGTAAAAAACTATGTTACCAAAAAGTTCCATCGACTTCTGTAAGATGGATATAATAAGACCTCTTGCTTATGTTAGAGAAAAAGATATAATAAATTTTATGAAATACAATGAAATTCAAGCTATGAGCTGTGGTTGTCCTATAGAAGCAGGAAAGGTAGATTCAAAAAGAAAAAGAAGTTAAATTTTTACTACAAGAACTTGAAGAAAAAAATCCTAATATAAAAACAAAGCATATTTAATGCTATGAAAAAAATATTAATTTAGATTATGTGTTAGGTTATACTAATGGAAATAAGTCAAAGAAAATAGGAGGTCTTATGAATTTCTATTTAAAAACTATTGATAAAAAAATTTTAGAAAGATCAATGACTGCTAAAGATAGTGAGATTTTAAAAAAATTAAAAATCAGGTTATGATTTATCAAGTGAAGAAAAAGAAAGAACTAGAAGAGCTTATAGATAACTTGATTTAAAGGGGGATAATATGTCAATAAAATTTTTTTATATGACAGACAAAAGACAGCTATTACATATGGAGAACAAAAAGATTTCTTATGCAGATGTGATTAAGTATGTGAATTTTTATTCTGATTTTTTTAGATATTGAAAAAGGTGATAGATCAGCTTTTATGATGGAAAAATAGACCAGAGTCTATTTTTTTCGTTTTTTCAATATGGGCTAAAAAAAGGAATAGCAATAAGTTTAGATGCAGGTTATACTGTGGACCAACTTGCTTATGTACTTGGAGATTCTGAACCAAAAATATCTTTTTGTATCAAATAAAACTAAAGAAGTTGTTGAAGCAGCAAATTCAAAAATTAAATAATGCTGTAAAAGATTATAAATGTTGATGAACTTCAATTACCAACTGACTATAAGATAAAAACAAGAAGAATTTTCAAATGATTCAAATGAAGATGTAGCAGTATTGGTTTATACTTCAGGAACAACAGGAAATCCAAAAGGTGTAATGATAACTTATGAAAATATTGAAACTAATATGGCAGGAGTAAGAGCAGTTGATTTAGTCAATGAAAATGATGTTATCTTAGCAATGTTACCATATCATCATATTATGCCACTATGTTTTTACATTAATATTACCAATGTATATGGGAGTTCCAATAGTATTGTTAACTGAAATCTCATCAGCTACTCTTTTTAAAAGACAATGCAAGAAAAATAGAGTAACTGTTATTCTTGGAGTTCCAAGAGTATGGGAAATGTTAGATAAAGCTATAATGACTAAGATTAATCAAAGTTCAGTAGCTAAGTTTATGTTTAAATTAGCTTCAAAAAAACTAACTCTATGTCTATAAGAAAAAAATGTTGTTCTCAAAAAGTTCATAAACAATTTGGTGGACATATTAGACTTATGGTTTCAGGTGGAGCAAAAGATAGATAAATCAATATTAGAAGATTTTCGTACTATGGGATTCAGAGCTATACAAGGTTATGGTATGACAGAAACAGCTCCTATAATCACTTTTCAATGTACCAGGTAGAGAAAGATCAGATTCAGCTGGAGAGGTTATTCCTAATGTGGAAGTTAAAATTGCTGATGATGGAGAAATTCTTGTTAAAGGTAAAAATGTAATGAAGGGTTACTACAAGAATGAAACTGCAACTAAAGAAGCTTTTTGATGCAGAAGGTTGGTTTCCATACTAGGTGATTTAGGGAAGAATGGAAGGAAAATACCTAATAATAATTGGTAGAAAAAAAGAAATGATAGTTCTTCCTAATGGAAAAAAATATAGATCCTAATGATATTGAAGCTGAAATCATGAAAAAATACAGATTTGATAAAGGAAATAGCTGTTACAGAATATAATGAACAATTAGTTGCTATAATTTATCCTGATTTTGAAAAAAACTTCAAGCTCAACAAATAGTTAATATTAAAGATGCTATAAAATGGGAAGTTATAGATAAATATAATGTAACTGCTCCTAACTATAAGAAAAATTCATGATATAAAGATAATTAAACAAGAATTACCTAAAAACAAGATTAGGAAAAATTAGAAGATTCATGCTTAAAGACTTATTGGAAGATAAAGTAGAAGCTCCTGAGAAAAAAGTAGAAAAAAGTTGTAGAAGTTCCAAGTGAAATTAAAGAAAAAAATATGATATAATAAATAAATATATAACTGAAAGATATAATAAAGACATTGATTTAGATTCTCATATAGAATTGGATTTAGGTTTTTGACTCTTTAGATATAGTGGAATTTATGAATTTCTTGAATTCAACTTTTGAAATTGAAATAGTTGAGCAGGATTTTTGTTGACCATAAAACAATTTCTGATATAATAAAGTTAGTAGAAGAAAAATCAGGAATAACAAGTGAAAAAGCAGTAGAAAAAAAGTTGATAAGAATGAAAAACCTGAAAAAAATTATTGATAGTGATTCAGATGTTAAGTTACCACCTAGTGCTAAAATATGCTAAGGTTTTAAAATTTCTTATTCAGTCCACTATTTAAATTCTACTTTTAGATATAAATATAGTGGAAAAGAAAAATCTAGGAGAAGGTGCAGGAATAATTGTAGGAAACCATCAAAGCTATTTAGATGCCTTTTATGTTAAAACAATGCCTTTTACTTATAAGGAATTGAGTAACAATTATTATATAGCAACAGCTTTACATTTTAAGAGTAAGACTATGAAATATCTAGCTGGAAATGGAAATATAATATTAGTTGATGCTAATAGAAACTTAAAAAAATACTCTACAAGCAGCAGCTAAAGGTTTCTAAAAAAAGTGGAAAGAAATTACTTATTTTCCCTGAAGGAGCAAGAACAAGAGATGGACAATTACAAGAGTTTAAAAAGACTTTTTGCTATACTAGCACAAAGAGTTAAATGTACCTATCTATCCTTTTTGTCTTTAAAAGGGAGCTTATGAAGCTTTTCCATATAATAAAAAAATTCCCAAAGAGACATGATATTTCAGTTCAATTCTTAGAAAAAAATTGATCCACAAAAATAAAACTGTTGAAGAATTAGTTGAAGAAACTAAAGGATAAAAATTGCTAAGAACTATTATTAAAAATATAAAAATGGAGGTAAGAATATGTATTATGATATGGACAATATGAATGATATTGATGTTAGAAGTTCGAATAACTTTTTAAGAAAAGTATTTTTCTATATGGTTTTAGGTGTTGCTATTTCTTTTTGGAACAGGGAATATACCTATATCTATATAATCAAGAATTATTATTTTCTTTAGCTAGATATTTTAATATTATGGGTATTGCTGGTTTAGGAATGGTTTTAATCTTAAATTTCTTTTTAGAAAAAAATGTCAGCAGGAATGGCAAGAATACTATTTATTCTATATTCACTTGTGATAGGAACAATTTTTTTAGTACAGTTGGATTTGCATATTCACCGTTAGCTATACTTTATGCTTTTTGCATCTGCTCTTACAATATTTGTTGTGATGTCAATTTATGGATTTTTTTACAAAAGAAGATTTAAGTTCATATAGAACATTTTTTTAATAGTAGGTTTAATCTCACTTATAGTGATGGGATTATTTAATATATACCTAGGAGTAGGAGTTCTATATTGGATTGAAACAATAGTAGGAATTGTTATTTTTACTGGATTTACAGCTTATGATGTAAATAGAATAAAAACACATATCTTATCAATTAGCAAAATGAAGAAGGTGAAAATGTAGAAAAAACTTTGGATATAGATGGGCTTTAGAACTTTATCTTGATTTTATCAATCTGTTCTTATATGCACTTAGAATTTTTTTGGAAGAAGAAAAATAATTATTTAGGAGTTATCAGATGAAAAAAATATTATTATTAATGTTTTCTGTTCTATGTGTAAATTCATTTTCATATGTAGAGAGAAATGAACAAAGTTGGAAATAGAGGACTTGAACTTATGAGAGAAAGTAACATAAATCAAAAATATGGGACTATCTAAAGAAAGTGGAAGTACTCAAATAATTGATGCTTATGCAGGAAATGGAAAATTTTCTAAAAACTAAAAGGTTTTATGATAGGGACAACAAGTAATCTTGTTGCTTATCCTAATATCACTGCTGGGAGTTACTGTAGCTTATGATAAGTATAAATATAAACCAGGAAAGCAATGATTACTGGGGAAGAGACTATGACTTAAATACTTATTTTTTTCATATAAGTTAGATAAAAAAATTTATTTACACTAGGTTTAGGATATTCTCAATCAAGACATGTTGAAAAGAGAGGATATATAGGAAACTTAGAATATGGTAGATTTTTTTAACTCCTAGCACTTATCTTTATGCAGGAATTGAAGGACAAAAATAGAAATTATAAAAAAACTCTGAAGATTTAAAATTTTGTTAACTATAAAGTAGGGAGTTTTAAGACAAGATACTTGGAAAAAAATGAAATTTGTAAATGGTGTTGAAGTTAATATGGATAATAAAAAAATATGATAGAGAAGAAAGAGGAAGAGGAAATGTAACTTTTCGTATCTAGAGCTTCATATTATATCTATGATGATTTATTATTTGATGTTCAATACAGAGGTACTAAAAAAATAGTAAATTTTATGACAATGTAGTTGGAGTTGGATTTACACACTATTTTTTTTAAGGAGTTATAGATATGGAAAAAAATCAGATGCTTTAAAAAAAGAAAATAAAAGAAATAAAAAGAAAAAAATTGCAAGGCCTTGTACAGAGTTTGAAACTAAGAATTTTGACTACGATGATGAAAAATAAAGTTAGTTGGATAGGTAGAGTATTTCTATGTAAAGAAAGATGAAAGTTGAAGAAAGACCTAAAGATGATAAGGGAGAAAACTATGTATCCTTTAGCACAATTTTATCTTTGCTAATCTTCCTTATCTACCAGAAGCTTTAAAGAAATTTGAATATATAACTGTATTTATGGGAGAAGATTTTCCTGAATATAATCATATAGATGGTCTTGTATCAAGAAATGGTAATGGTTGGATATTGAGAACTTATACTAAAGATGATGTTTTAGTTAAAAAAATGAATATCTAAGAGATGATAACTTTTGTCCCTAAAGGCTTACCCATTAGAAGCTAAATTTCATGCTGAAGACTATCCAATTTGGGATGGTGGAGGACTTGATGAAGATTTAGAAATTGAAATATGTGATTTAGAAGAAGAATTTGATGATGAAGTAAGTTACTATCAAGATATTGGAAATGATCATACATACTTACATAAATTTGGAGGTTATCCTTCATATTGTCAACCAGGTTTAGGTTTAGAAGTTGAAGAAGGTTATAACTTTGTTTTCCAAATTTCTAGTGATGATGTTGCACAATACAATGTAGTAGATTCAGGAAGTTTGATGTTTTTTTCTACAATGAAAAATGAAGACAAATGGATGATGTACTTTGATTTTTTTATTAAAAAGTAAAAATAAGAAAAAGATACTGATTTTTTTAAAAAAATAATTTCAGTATCTTTTTATTTTGAATCTTTTTCGAACTTTTTATAAAAAAAGTAAAAATTTTCATTGATTTTTATATGGTAAAAAGTAAAAAAATATGTTATTATAAATGAAAATACAAAATTTTTAAATTAGTTTAAGTTAGGTGGTGAAAAATGAAAAGAGAATGTGGAGTTTTATTAGCAATTAGTTCTCTTCCAAGTGCTTATGGAATTGGAGATTTTGGGAAAGAAGCATATCGTTTTGTTGATTTCTTAGAAGCTTCAGGGACAAAGCTTTGTGGCAAATATTACCACTATGTCCTGTTGAATATGGAAACTCTCCTTACCAATCACCTTCTACTTTTTGCAGGGAATTTTTTTATATTTAGATTTAGAAGATTTAGTTCACAATGAATATTTAACTCAAGAGGATATTGATGTTTTTGAAAAAAGTGAGGTATCCTCTGTTGATTATGAATATAAAAAAAGCCAGAAAGAGTCTTTATTGAAAAAAAGGCCTCTCAGGCTTTTTTTGCAAAAAAACGCTGAAGAAAGTGAATTTAAGAAATTTCAAAGTGAAAAATCAATTTTGGTTAGAAGACTACTCTTTTTCTATCTTTAAATAAAAAAATTTAAGGGTAAAAATGTGGAACACTTGGGAGAAAGGCTATAAGTTTAGAGAAAAGAAAAAATCTATAGAAGAAGCAAAAAAAGAATTTGAAGAAGACTATAAATATGAAAGTTTTATTCAATATTATTTCTATAAACAATGGAAAAAGTTAAAAAGATTATGCCAATAGTAAAGGAATAAAAAAATTATAGGAGATTTACCTATATATGTTGCAAGTAATAGTGCAGATACTTGGCAACATCCAAAAACTATTCTGTTTTTGATAAACACTTAAAAGATAAAAAGCAGTAGCAGGTTGTCCACCAGATTATTTTTTTCTAAAAAAAGGACAATTATGGGGAAATGTTCTCTATGATTGGGAAGCTATGAAAAAAAGATAACTATTCTTGGTGGGAACAAAGAATAAAACATAGTTTTTTTACTTTATGATGTTCTAAGATTAGATCATTTTAGAGGTTTTGCTTCTTATTGGGCTATTCGTTATGGAGAAAAAAACTGCTATCAATGGAAGATGGGAAAATAGGACCAAGAATACAATTTTTTTTAGAGATTTGGAAAGAAAAAGTTAAAAATATAGATATTATAGCAGAGGACTTAGGAACACTCACAGCAGATGTATTTAAACTTTTAAGACAAACAAACTATCCAAATATGAAAGTACTGCAATTTGGTTTAACAGAATGGGATAATATGTACAATCCTAAAAATTATACTGAAAAACTCAGTTGCTTATACAGGCACTCATGACAATATGTCTATGGTAGAGTGGTATTCTACTTTAAATAAAAAAATGAAAAAAATTTATCTGTGATGAAAAATTTAAAAAAATTTTTTTAAAAGACTATAACACAAATATATGGGAGCCTATTCAATGGAGAGCAATAGAAGCTCTATATGCTTCAAAAGTCAAATAGGGTTATAGTGCCTTTACAAGATATATTAGGTTTGGGAGCAGATTCAAGAATGAATACTCCATCAACAGTTGGAGATAACTGGGCATGGAGAGTCTATTGGGAATATAGACATGGTGATTTAGAAAATAAAGTTATATAATTTAGCAAAAAAAGGTATCAAAGGATTTAGAAAAAGGGGAAAAAAATGGAATTTAATAAGGAAAAAAATGGAAGGAAAAAAGTTGGAAGAAAAGTTATTAGAAAAAAATTTTCTGTGAGTTTAAAAGAGGCTAGTTCTTTTTGAAGTATACAGAGCTTTAGGAGAAACTGTTATAAGTTTTATAGCTAGAGATTGGTATGAAACAAAAGAGAAAATACTCTAAGACTAAAACAAGCATTTTATTTATCTTCTGAATTTTTTTAATGGGAAGAGCTTTTAGGAAACAACCTAATTAACTTAGGAATAGATAAAGAAGTAAGAGAATTTTTAGAAGAAATAGGAATTGACTACAATCAAGTTGAAGACGAAGAAGAAGATCCAGCATTAGGAAATGGTGGTCTAGGAAGACTAGCGGCTTGTTTTATGGACTCATTAGCAACTTTAAATTTACCTGGTCAAGGTTATAGTATAAGATATAGAAATGGTATTTTTAACCAATATTTAAGAGATGGTTATCAAGTTGAAAAGCCTGAAACTTGGTTAAAATATGGTGATGTTTGGTCAATCATGAGACCAGAAGATGAAGTAATAGTAAACTTTGGGTAATGGTTCAGTAAGAGCACTACCTTATGATATGCCAATAATAGGTTATGGAACTAAGAATGTAAATACACTTAGATTATGGGAAGCTCATTCGATAAATGACTTAGATTTAGGAGTATTCAATCAACAAGATTATCTACATGCTACACAAGATAAAACATTGGCTGAAGATATTTCTCGTGTGTTATATCCTAATGACTCAACTGATGAAGGAAAAAAATTAAGACTTCGTCAACAATATTTCTTTGTATCTGCTTCACTGCAAGATATAATAAAGAATTTTAAAAAGGTACATGGAAGAGAATTTACAAAAATTCCTGAATTTATAGCAATTCAATTGAATGATACTCACCCTGTTATAGCTATACCAGAACTTATGAGAATCTTAGTTGATATAGAAGGAGTTTTATGGGAAGATGCTTGGGAAATAGTAAAGAAAACTTTCTCATACACTAACCACACTATCTTAGCAGAAGCACTAGAAAAATGGTGGGTAGGATTGTATCAAGAAGTTGTCCCTAGAATATTCCAAATAACTGAAGGAATTCACAATCAATTTAAAAAAATGAGTTAGCTCAACTATATCCAAATGATCAAGATAAACAAAATAGAATGCAAATAATTCAAGGTAATATGATACATATGGCTTGGCTTGCAATCTATGGAAGCCATAAAGTAAATGGAGTTGCTGAACTACATACTGAAATCTTAAAAGAAAGAGAATTGAGAGATTGGTACGAACTATATCCAGAAAAATTCTTAAATAAAACTAATGGAATTACACAAAGAAGATGGTTGTTGAAATCTAATCCACAACTTGCTTCTTATATAACAGAACTTATAGGAGATGCTTGGATAAAAGATTTATCTGAACTTAAAAAGCTTGAACAATTCCTAGATGATAAAAAAATGTTTTAGATAGAATATGGGATATAAAAATTGAAAAAGAAAAAGAACTTGTTGAATATCTAAGAGAAACTCAAGGTATAGATATAAATCCAAACTCTATATTTGATGTACAAGTTAAAAGATTACATGAATATAAGAGACAATTATTAAATATTTTCCAAGTGTATAACTTGTATCAACAATTAAAAACAAAATCCTAGTATGGACTTTACTCCAACAACTTATATATTTGGAGCAAAGGCAGCACCAGGATATAAAGTTGCAAAAGGAATTATTCGTTTAATTAATGATGTTGCTCAAATAATTAATGGAGACAATGATGTTAAAGATAAACTAAAAAGTTGTTTTTGTTGAAAACTATAGAGTTACAGTTGCTGAAAAAGATATTCCCTGCTGCAGATATTTCAGAACAAATTTCAACAGCTGGAAAAAGAAGCTTCAGGTACTGGAAATATGAAATTTCATGCTAAATGGAGCATTAACTTTAGGTACATTTAGATGGAGCTAATGTGGAAATTGCAAAAAGAAGCTGGAGAAGAAAAATGAGTATATTTTTTTGGTATGAGAGTTGAAGACATTGATGCTCTTATTAAAAAAAGGATATGATCCCAAGATTCCCGTATAATAATGTAAACGGACTAAAAGCAAGTTGTAGATGCTTTTAATAGATGGAAGTCTTAGTGACTTAGGTAGTGGAATTTATAGAGAAATACACTCTTTACTAATGGAAAGAGGAGATCAATATTTTGTTTTAGAAGACTTTTGAAGATTATAGAAAAAACTCAAAGAACTATAAATAGAGAATACAAAGATAAATATTCTTGGGCAAAAAAATGCTGAAAAAAATATAGCTAATGCTGGAAAGTTCTCTTCAGATAGAACAATTTTTAGAATATGCTAATGAAATTTGGAATATAAAAAGAAAGCAAAAAAATTTAATTTCTACACTATAAAGAGGTGATGTTTATGTCTGGACAAATGGAACATTATTTATTTCATCGTGGAGAGTACAGACAAGCTTATGAATATTTTTGGAGCACATCCAAATAGAAGTTCAACGATATTTCGTATTTGGGCTCCAACAGCAAAAGTCAGTGGCTGTTGTTGGTGATTTTAATAATTGGAATGCTAGAGAAGAAGATTATTGTCAAAAAAATAACTAATGAAGGTATATGGGAAGTTGAAATAAAAAAAGTAAAAAAAGGTGCTATATATAAATTTCAAATAGAAACTTCTTGGGGACAAAAAAATATTGAAAAGCAGATCCTTATGCTTTTTTTATTCAGAACTCAGACCTCAAACAGCCTCTGTAGTTAATGGAATACCAAAATTTCGTTGGGGCGATAAAAAAATGGCTTAATAATAGAGAAATAGGTTATGCTAAAACCAATTAATATATATGAAGTTCACCTTGGTTCATGGAAGAAAAAAAGAAGATGGAACTTATTATAATTATAGAGAGATTGCAGAGTTATTGGTTGAATATATGTTGGAGATGAATTACACTCATATTGAAATAATGCCAATAACAGAATATCCTTTTGATGGTTCTTGGGGCTACCAAGCTACAGGATACTATTCAGTAACTAGCCGTTATGGGACTCCAGAAGACTTTTATGTATTTTGTAAATTATTTCCATAAGAATAATTTAGGAGTAATATTGGATTGGGTTCCTGGTCATTTTTGTAAAGATGCACATGGATTATATCGTTTTTGATGGTAGTGCTTGTTATGAATATGAAGATCAAAAATCTTGGTGAAAATGAATGGGGTACTGCAAACTTTAATGTGTCAAGAAATGAAGTCAGAAGTTTCTTAGTATCTAATCTATATTTTTGGATAAAAAGAATTCCATATAGATGGAGTAAGAATGGATGCAATATCTAATATGATTTATCATAAAGATGGAGTTAGTGAAAATAGAGCTTCCATTGAATTTTTTTACAATATTTAAATCAAAGTTTACATGAAAATCATCCAGATATTATGTTAGTGGCAGAAGATTCTTCAGCTTGGCCTCTAGTGACAAAAGTATCAAGCTGATGGTGGACTTGGATTTGATTTTAAAGTGGAATATGGGTTGGATGAATGATACTTTAAAAATATATAGAGCAAGATCCATTTTTTTAGAAAGATCACATCATGGAAAATTAACATTTTTCTTTTATGTATGCATTTTCAGAAAATTTTATATTACCACTGTCACATGATGAAATAGTTCATGGTAAAAAAATGCTATTTTAAATAAGATGCCAGGTTATTATGAAGATAAATTAGCTCATGTTAAAAATTTATACTCTTATCAAATGGCTCATCCTGGAAAAAAATTAAATTTTATGGGGAAATGAGTTTGTACAAGGTTTAGAGTGGAGATATTATGAGCAATTAGAATGGCAACTTTTAAAAAAGATAATAAAGGTTCTAAAGATATACAAAAATTATGTAAAAAGCTTTAAATACTCTATACTTAGAAGAAAAAAAGCTTTTATGGCATGATGGTCAAAAATGCTTTTTGAATGGATAGAACATGAGAACATAGATGAAAATATGTTAATCTTTTTAAGAAAAAATCCTGATACAGATGATTTTATAATAGCTGTATTTAATTTTTCAGGAAAAGATCATGATAAATACCCTGTAGGAGTTAATCTAGAAGGGGAATATGAATGTATTTTTAGATAGTAATGAAAAAGATTTGGAGGTTCTTATCAAGGAAGAAAAAGAAACTACAAAAACTATAAAAAGTGCTTGGCACAACAGAGAACAATATATAGAAGTAAAAATTGCTAAAAAATTCAACTATATTTTTTTAAAAACATAAGAAGGGAAATGAGGAGGATTAGCTATGAAAAGAAAAAAAGATGATTGCTATGATATTGGCTGGAGGACAAGGAAGTCGTCTAAAAACAATTAACTGAAGACCTTGCAAAACCTGCTGTAGCATTTGGTGGAAAATATCGTATAATAGATTTCACTTTAACAAACTGCTCTCATTCTGGGATAGATACTGTTGGTGTATTGACACAATATGAACCTCACATACTAAATAATCATATAGGAAGAGGGTTCACCTTGGGATTTGGACAGAATGGATGGTGGAGTTACTGTATTACAACCCTCATACTAGAAAAAAATGATGAAAAAAAGGTTGGTACAAAGGAACAGCTAATGCTATCTATCAAAAATATAAAATTTATTGAAGAATATAACCCTGAATATGTTTTAATTTTATCTGGAGATCATATATACAAAAATGAATTACGATAAGATGTTACAATATCATATTGAAAAAAAGGCAGATGTAACTATAGGAGTTTTTAGAGTTCCTCTAAAAGATGCTCCAAGTTTTGGTATCATGAATACAAGAGATGATATGACTATATATGAATTTGAGGAAAAACCAAAAGAACCAAAAGAGTGATTTAGCTTCAATGGGTATATATATCTTTAATTGGGAAGAATTGAAAAAAATACTTAGAAGAAGATGAACATAACCCAAATTCTGATAATGACTTTTGGTAAAAAAATATAATACCTAATATGTTGAAATGATGGTAAAAAAAGTTAGTAGCATATCCATTTGAAGGTTATTGGAGAGATGTTGGAACTATTCAAAGTTTCTGGGATGCACATATGGACTTATTATCAGAAAATAATGAACTTGATCTTTTTGATAAAAAAATTGGAGAATAAATACAAGACAGGGTATCTATACACCTTCATATTTTGAAACAGGTTCTAAAATAAAAAAATAGTCTAATAGATAAAGGGATGTCTTGTTGAAGGTGAAATTGATCACTCAGTTATATTTTCAGGAGTAAAGATAGGAAAAAAATTCAAAAAGTCATAGATTCCATTATAATGGCAGATACAGAAATAGGGTGATAATGTAACTATTCGTAAGGCTATTATTGCTAATGATGTAAAAGTAGCTGATAATGTAGTTATTGGTGATGGAAAAAGAGATAGCTGTTGTAGGGGAGAAAAAAGTTATAGATAAGTAAACATTAATTAGATAATGTAAACGGAGGCTTGATTACTATGATAAGAAATTATATGGCAATAATTTATTTAGGAGATAACAAACAAAAATATAAGTCCTTTAACAAAAGTTAGATCTTTAGCATCTATTCCCAGTTGGAGGTTCATATAGAATAATAGATTTTGCTTTATCAAATGTTGTAAATTCTGGGAATAAGAAATGTTGGTCTATTTTTGTGGAAATGAAGAATTAAATTCACTTACAGACCATATTGGTATGGGAGCAGAATGGGATTTAGCAAGAAAAAAAGATGGTATCTTTATTTTCAAAAAGAATGCTAGATGACGACCTTTCTTTAAATCAATCAAGAATTAGTAAAAAAATATGGAATACTTTTTAGAAGTACTCAAGATCATATAGTTGCTTTTAAATGGACATATGGTATGTAATTTAGATATTTCAGATTTAATTGAAAAGCATAAAGAATCTGGAAAAAGAAATAACTATGGTCTATAAAAAAAGTAAAAAAAGGCTAAATGAACATTTTAATAATTGTTCATCTGTAAAGATTGATGAAAATAATCGTGTTATAGGAATAGGTCAAAATTTATTTTTTTAGAGAAGAGGAAAAATATTTCTTTAGATGCCTTTTGTATTAAGCAAAGAACTTGATGTTAAAATTATTGATAGATAGTATACAAGAAGGAAAAATATAATGTTCTGTCAGAAATAATTGCTAGAAAAATTACCTTCTCTAAATGTTAAATGCTTATGAATTTAAAGGTTATTTACAATGTATAAATTCAACTAAAGAATACTTTAATTTCAATATGAATATATTGAAAAAGAAATAAGAGAAGATATTTTTGGTTTAAAGAGTGGAAGAAGGATTCTAACTAAGGTTAAGGACACACCTCCTACTATTTTTCAAAGAAACAGCTGAAGTAGAAAAATTCATTAATTTCAAAATGGATGTATTATAGAAGGTAAGGTAATAAATAGTGTACTATCAAGAGGTACTATTGTAGAAAAAGATGTTGTTTTAGAGGAATGTGTAATCTTACAAGATTGCCATATTAAGGCTGGTTCTCATTTAAAAAAATGTAATAGTTGATAAAAAAATAATATTATCCATGAAAATGAAAAAAACTATCAGCTTCAGAGGAATATCCATTGGTTATAGAAAAAAAGGTATGAAGTGGAATACAAAGGAATATCAAGATTTGATGGATTATATTAAGAATAAATAAAATGGAGGGAAAAAGAATGAAAATTCTTTTTTTGCAACAGGGGAAGCATTTCCCTTTATAAAAAAACAGGAGGCTTAGGAGATGTATCTTATTCTCTTCCAAAAAGCTTTTAGTACAAAAAGAAAAAAACTTGATGTGAGAGTAATCTTTACCTAAATATAGTAAGATTTCAAATGAACTTTTTAAAAAGATGCTAGACATTTAGGATCACAAAGAAATTTGGGTTGCTCATCACAATGAATATGTAGGAATAGAAGAAGTGGAATTAGAAGGGAGTAATTTACTATTTTGTAGATAATGAAAGATATTTTTAGAAGACTTAATGTTTATGGTGAATATGATGACTGTGAGAGATTTTTTATTCTTCTCTAAGGCAGTTGTTGAAACTATGGATATTACAGATTTTTAAGCCTGATATTATTCACTGTAATGACTGGCAAACAGCACTTATACCAATATATTTAAAAAGAAAGAGGAATATATGATGTAAAGACTGTTTTCAGTATACATAACTTTAAGATTCCAAGGGTTTTTCTATAATAATGTAATTGAAGATTTACTAGAAATAGATAGAGCTAAATATTTCCAAGATGATGGAATAAAAATACTATGATATGATTTCATTTCTTTAAAAAGCTGGAGTTGTATACTCTGACTATATCACAACAGTAAGTGATAGTTATGCAGAAGAGATAAAAACTCCTGAATTTGGAGAAGGAATACATGGTCTATTTCAAAAAGTATGACTATAAATTATCAGGTATAGTAAATGGAATAGATAAGGCTTCATATCCCATTTATCTAAGAAAGTCACATAAAACATTAAAAGCTAATTTACAAGCAAAATTAGGTTTAGAAATTGAAGAAGCAACTCCTTTGGTTGCTATAATAACTCGTTTAGATAGACAAAAAGGGATAGATTTTATCCTTGATAAAATTTGATGAAATGATGACTTTAGGAATACAATTTGTTCTTCTAGGGTACTAGGTGAAAAAAATCTTATGAAAATTTCTTTAGATATAAAGAAAGTCAATACAGAGGCTATGTATGTTCATATATAGGTTTTTAATCAAGAACTATCTACTGAGATTTATGCAGGAGCAGATATATTCTTAATGCCTTCAGTTTTTGAGCCTTGTGGACTTTCTCAAATGATAGCAATGAGATATGGTTGTATTCCTGTAGTAAGAGAAACAGGTGGTTTAAAAGATACAGTTAAACCATATAATGAATATACAGGAGAAGGTGATGGTTTTGGTTTTAAAACAAGCCAATGGAGACGATATGATAAAGGCATTAAGATATGCTGTTACTATGTATCGTAGACCAGAAGTATGGAAAGAAATTATTGCCAATGCAAAGAAAAGAGATAATTCTTGGAAAGAACCTGCTAAAGAGATATAAAGAAATATATCAAAAAAATTATTAGAAAATTAAAATGAATAGTTAAGGACTGTTACATATTAATAAAAAAATAAAAAAATAGTTCGTTACTGAGTAGATTTCTTAACGATAAAAAAATCAAGATTTCGCTGTAAATCAGGAAAACTCGACATGCTCAAACACTCCCGAATTTGCTCGGCTCATTCTATTTGATTTTTTTATCTAAAAATTTCCATTCGTAACTCACTTATTTTTTTAGCTTTTTTTAATTAAGACTATAATATGTAACAGCCCTTTTTGTTTTAATAAGTAAAAATTTTTGCTATTTTTATCATATTAGTGTAAAATATAGGTGTTAAAATAAATTTTTAAATGATGAGGGAAAGTGAAATTTACTATGACTAACAATGATTTTTTTAAGAAGACTTAGATATGCACTTAATTTAAAAGATAATGTTACAGTACAAATTTTTTTAAAAAAAGGTGGATTAACTGTTACAAAAGAAGATGTAGTTAACTATTTAAAAAAAGATATTGATGAAGGGTTTTAAAAAAATTATCTAATGCTGATTTAATGAGTTTTTTAGATGGATTAATTACTTTTATAAAAGAGGAGAAAAAAAGGAGGCAAAAGTCCAGCTCCTAAAATAAAAATTACAAAAAATAATTTAAATAATATTTTGCTTAGAAAATTAAGAATAGCCCTTGCTTTTTAAAAAGTTATGATATGATAGAAGTATTTAAACTAGGTGGTGTAGATATTTCTGAAGCAGAATTGAATGCACTTTTTAGAAGTGAAGATCATAGAAACTATAAAGAATGTGGAGATAAATATATTAGAGTATTCTTAAAAGGTTTAATAGAATACTGTAGAGACTAAAAAAATAGATTAAGGAATGGTTATGGATATAAAAGATAGATTTTTCAGAAGAGAGTTTGCAAACAATAGAAGAATATTTAATAGAAAAATGACAATAAATCAATTATTTTTTTAAAAGCAACTTTTGATGAAAATGAAGTTATTCAAGAGCCATTTTTATCACTATATAAAAAGAAAAACTTTTGAAGAAACTTTAACAAAAGTAAAAAGAGATGAAGTTGTAATAAGAATAACAAAGCCAAATCAATTGTATCCTAAATGATTTAGAATTAGAGCTTTCAGAAGAATTATTTAATAGAAGAAATATAGCTTACTGTTTACTTAGCTCAGACCTAGATGATTTTTTTATTTTATTCAAGATATAGATAGAACTAACTTTAGAAAAAAATAGATATAGAAGATTATTTTTTTCAGAAGATGGTATCTTAGTAAATGAAATAAAAAGGCTTTGAACATAGACATGAGCAAGAAGAAATGGCTAAAAAAATATTCAAAATGCTATAAATGATAATAGAAAAATAATAGTTGAAGCTGGAACAGGTACAGGAAAAAAACATTGGCTTATTTGATACCAGCTATTAAATGGGCTATTACTAACAAGAAAAAAGTTATTATAGCTACTAATACTATAAATTTACAGGAGCAATTACTATTAAAAAGATATTCCTTTAGCTAAAGTCAGTAATTAAAAGATGAATTTACTTATGCTTTAGTAAAGGGAGAAGTAATTATCTTTGTAAAAGACTTTTTACTGAATTATCTCTTGGAAAAAAAGTATAGATATAGAAACTTTTTCTATGGAAGCTAGAGAACAAATAGAATATATTTTTAAAATGGGGAAATAAAACTAAAACAGGTGACAAAGGCAGAACTACCTTTTGAAGTTTATCCTGATGTTTGGGAGTTAGTACAAAGTACAACTGAATTATGTTTAGGAAAAGAAATGTCCTTTTAGAAAAAGAATGTTTTTCATATGAAAACTAGAATGAAAGAAGATGGAAGCTGATATTTTAATATCAAATCATCATGTATTCTTTTCTGATTTAAATGTGAGAGCTGAAACTGATTTTTGATTCTGAGTATTTAATACTTCCAAGATATGATATGGTTATATTTGATGAAGCTCATAATATAGAGTCAGTTGCTAGAAGTTATTTTTTTCTGTAGAAGTATCTAAAAATTTCATTTACAAGACTTTCTACATAGAATATATCAAAAGAAAAGTAAAAAAGAAAAAAAGAAAAAAATCAGCTCTTACAAGAGTTGAAGAAACTATAGATGAAAAAGTACTTTAGAAAAAGTCAGGAGATTATTTAGAACTTTTTAAAGACTATGAAATCAGAAATTTATAGTTTACAAACTATAGGAGATGAGTATTTTGATGAAATCAGAAAAGATGTTTGAAACAAATACTGAAGCTCCTATAAGAAAAAAGTTTAAATAATTTTTGAAATGACTAAGTCTAATTTTTTTAGAAAATCTGAGGGATAAAAAAAGGAATTTTTTTCAAGCTAAACTTGCAGAATTTTTTTAAAACTTAATGATGGCTTTTAACAATGTTATTGATGAGGAGAAGGACAAGAATCCTGAAGTAATAAATTTTAATAATCATTTAAAAAAATATTTAAAAAAATATAGATAGTTTTAAATTTATAAATAATTTTTTTCAGATGCTGATTATGTTTTACTGGCTTGATATAAACTCTAAAAAGAACTAATGTAGTGCTTACAGCAACACCTTTTAAATATCGCTCAAAAGTTGAGCTCAGTTCTTTTTGAAAACTTAAATAGATTAGTGTTTGCTTCAGCCACTATAATGGCAAATGGAAATTTTTGAATATTTTAAAAAGTCTTTAGGTTTAGATGAAGAAGAATGTATAGAATGTTTTATAGAATCACCATTTGATTATGAACATCAGATGTCTGTATATATTCCAGCTGATATACAAGATTCAGAAAAATTTAAATGCCTTTTTGTTACAGATGCAAGTAAGTTTATCTTAGAGATCTTAAAGAAAACAAAGGGAAAAGCTTTTATATTATTCACATCTTATACTATGCTAAATCAAATTTATTATTCTGTTGTAAATAAATTAAAGAATAGTAATTTTTGAAATATTTTTTTACATGGAGAAAAAAACCAAGAAGTCAGTTGATAAAAAGAGTTTAAGGAAGCAAAAAAATCCAGTGTTATTTGGGAACAACTTCTTTTTTTGGGGAAGGGAGTTGATGTACAGGGAGAAAATTTAAGTAATGTTATTATAACTAAGTTACCTTTCCTTGTTCCAACAGATCCTATAGTATCTGCTATAAGTAAAAAAATTGAAGAAGATGGAGGAAATTCTTTTTCAGATTTTCCAATTACCAGAAGCAATAATTAAAATTTAAACAAGGGGTTGGAAGATTAATTAGAAAAAAACAGATAGAGGAAATATCTTTTATTTTTAGATAGTAGAATTATAAAGAAAAGATATGGTTCAGCCTTTTATAAAAAGCTCTACCTAGTCAAAAAAATATAAAAAAATATTAGAAAAAAAGATGATATAATAAAAAGAAATTGAATGAGAAAAAAAGGGGATTTTTATGAAAAAAATTTACTATATTTGGATTTAAGTTTCTTTTTTTGAAGTAAAGAAAAAAAGATAATTCAGATGAAGAGAAATACTCTGATACTTATTTCTTAAAAAGAAAAGGTATTTTATCTAATTTTAGCACTATTTTTTTAATAACAATTTCGGCTAAAAATTCCTATACTTTTTAGAAATAATAACTATATGATAGGTGATGTTGTAAAAATCTGATATTTATTCTCCAAAAAAACTATAGTTTTTTTAGAGATAAAATTGGAAAAAGATAAGATTATTCAAGATATGATTAATCAGTTGGATAAGGATTATATCTATTCAAGTGATGCTGCTGATATCTATACTAATGAATTTGATAACTTTCATAAAGAAATCATAGCTATAAAAAAAGGAAATTTACAAACTTTTGACTATAGTGGTTTTGAAAGAAAAATGGGTAAAGCTATGCCTGAAACCCTAGTTAAAAAAATATTAGAAGAAGATGAAGATAAAAATCAATAGTACCTTTTGAAAAAAATTATCAGAACATTTAAAAAAATGCTTATACTGCAGGTATATATAAAGAAAAAAATTCTATTCGGATAAATGAACCTGCTGAAGAGTGAAATAGAAAATTTAGATGCTTTTTGAAAGAGATTTAATAAATTATTTCTTAATTCCAAATTATATTTATGATGAAGCTAAAACTAAAAAAATACTATCAAATGAAAAAAAGTTTCTCAAATAAATGATCAATATATTGAAATTAAAAGCTGGAACTTTAATTGCAAAAGACAGGAGAAATTTTTAACTGAAAGAAAAAAATAGATATTTTAGATAAATTAGGTATCTATAATTACAAGATGAGTATTTTTATAATTACACTAAATATCATATTTCTTTATTAGTTATTTCAAGTATATTTAATGTAGTTACAACAAGATTTTTATAGTAAGGATGTCTTAGAAAAGAAAAAAAGTATAAAGCTGTTATGCTTTTTGATGATAGTCACTTTATTAGTATTTAGAATAGTTCCTGATTCTATGATATATCTAGTGCCAATAGATACAATGTTATTACTTTTTAATGTTTATAGTTCGTCCTAGATTTCAGTATTTTTCTTAACTATGATGCTTATTTCTTATCTATTACCTATAACTGATTATGATTTAAAAATACTTTTACTATTCAATCTATAGCTATTTCTAGCAACTGGATTTTTAAGTAAAAAAATATAGGAACTCGTTCTTCAGTTATAGCAATAGGAATACAATTAGCTATAATGAAAAATTTTTATTATATTTAATTTTAAGTTTCTTCTCAATGGAAGAAAGTTTTGGAGTAGCTTTAAATACTATTAAATTATTTGTTTCAGGTTTATTCTCAGGAATGTTTTGCTATAGCATTATTACCATATTTTTGAAAAGAACATTTAATATTTTAACAGTATTTAGACTTATTGAACTTGCAGACTTTATCTCAACCACTTTTTGAGAAAAGTTATCTATAGAAGCACCAGGAACTTTTCCAACACTCAATGATGGTAGCAACTTTATCAGAAAAACGCTGTTATTGAAATTGGTGGAGATCCAATATTTACTCGTGTTGCTTGTTACTATCATGATATAGGAAAAAAACAAAAAAAGACCACAGTACTATGTAGAAAACCAAACAGATGGTAAAAACTTACATAATAATATCTCACCTTTTATGAGTAAAATGATAATTTTAGCTCATACTAAAGAGGGAGCTGAAATGGGTAAAAAAATATAAAAATACCTAAAGAAATTAGAGATATTATGTTTGAACATCAAGGAACAACTTTATTGGCTTATTTCTATAATAAGGCTAAAGAGATAGATCCTAATGTACAGGAAGAAGAATTTAGATATTCAGGACCTAGACCTCAAACTAAAAGAATCAGCTGTTATTTTACTGGCAGATTCTATAGAAGCAGCTGTTAGATCTCTTGATGTAAAAAGACCCTATAAAAAGTTGAAGAAATGGTTAGAAAGATTGTAAATGCTAAGATAGCTGATAATCAATTATCAGATGCTAATATAACATTTAAAGAAATAGAAATTATTATTAACTCATTCTTAAAAAAACTTTTTGGTGCTATTTATCATGAAAGAATAAAAATATCCAGGTCAAAAAAATAAAAAAAGGAAGAGGATTATGGAATTAGTTTTTAGATTTTTAGTTGTGAACTAGACAATGAAAAAAATATAATGAGTTCATAGATAAGTTATATGAAGATTCTTATCTTGAAAAATTATATAAAAAAAGTTTTAGAAATAGAAGAAGTTGAAAGCTGAAAGACCTCTTTATCTTTCAGTTTTACTTACTGATAATAAAAAAATATACAAGTTATCAATCGTGAGTATAGAGATAAAGATGCTCCAACAGATGTAATATCTTTTTGCATATCATGAAACAGATGACTTTAATATAGGACCTTATGATACTCTTGGAGATATTATTATTTCTTTAGAAAGAGTTGAAGAACAATCAAGTGAATATAATCATTCATTTGAAAGAGAGTTCTATTATGTTTCTAACACATGGAATTTTTACATATTTTAGGATATGACCATATTGAAGAAGAAGATAAGAAAGTTATGAGAGAAAGAGAAGAAGCAATATTATCATCTTTTTGGTTATACTAGAGATAATTAAAAAAATTATAAGATAAAGAAAAAAATGCTACTACAAATTATCGTAGTAGCATTTTTTTAGTATGTAAATATTAGAGTTATTTAACTTCTCCACCTTCAACAACTATTGAATCAGGGATCAGCACTATCTCCATAGATAGGTTCAAGAGTAGCTTTATATGCTTCATGGAAGAAATTTTTCTTTTTCCTAATTCTTTAATTTCATTGTTTATCCAATTTAATAAATCAGTATTTCCTTTTTTTGAACTGCAACAGCTATAGTATCAACATCACCTAAAGACTCAATTCCAACTGTAAATCCAGGGTTTGATTTAGCCCAAGCTAAAACTTCAGTGTTATCAGTTGAGAAAGCATCTCCTCTACCATCAAGTAAAGCATTGTAAGCATCTGCATAAGAATCATATTTTTTTGAAGTTTTACTTCTGGATGATTCTTTGAGAAATAATATTCAGCAGTAGTTCCTTTACTTACAATTAAAGTCTTTATCTTTTAATTCTTCAACAGATTTAATAACAGCTCCATCTGGTGAAACAACTCCTAAAGAAACTTTCATATATGGTAAACTGAAATCAACTTTTTCTGCTCTTTCAGGTGTAACAGTGAAGTTAGCAGCAACTATATCTGCTTTTTCCAGTTTCTGCATATTCAACACGACTTGCAGGGTCAAGAGAAATATATTCAACTTTAACTCCTAAATCTTTTGCTAAACGATCTGTGAAATAAACATCATAACCTTGATTTTTACCATTTTCATCAATATAACCAAAAGGTGCTTTATCAGTGAATACTCCTATTCTAATAACACCACTATCCTTTGATTTCTTGTACTGTTCTTGCCTTTTGCAACAGCTTGCTTTCTTGTGCAGGTGCTTGTGCTTCTGTCTTTTTCTTCAGTTTTATTTCCACAAGCAGCTAAAGCAAATACTGCTACTCCTACTGTTGCTAATTTTAAAAATCTTTTTCCAAATTTTCATTTTATATCCTCCTAAAATTATTTATAAAAAAATTTATTTTTTTAAATGTAAATGTATTTAAAAACTTTTTGTGCTCTTTCTGTTTTTTTGGATTGAGAAAGAATTCTTCTGCCTCTCCTTGTTCTGCTATATTTCCATTATCCATAAATATAACTCTATCTGCAACAGCTCTTGCAAATTGCATTTCATGTGTTACTATTACCATAGTCATTCCATCTCTAGCAAGTTCAAGCATAACATCTAAAAACTTCTCTTACCATTTCAGGATCTAGTGCAGCAGTAACTTCGTCAAATAACATTATCTCAGGGTTCATACATAGAGCTCTAACTATTGCAACTCTTTGCTTTTTGACCACCTGATAATTGTCTTGGATAAGAATTTTGTTTATCCAATAAATTAACTCTTTCAAGTAATTTTCAATGCTTGTTCTTTTAACTTCTTCCTTATTTCTCTTTTTGTACTTTTTAATGGTGCTAACAAAATATTATCCAATATTGTTAAATGTGGAAATAGTTCATAACTTTGAAAAACCATTCCAATTTTTTTTGTCTAATTTTTGTCATATTATTTTTTTGTATCTGAAAATTTAATTTCATTATCTAAAAACTATATCTCCAGCTTGTATATCTTCCAGCCCATTTAAACATCTTAAAAATGTACTTTTTTTCCACAACCAGAAGATCCAATTATTACTACGACTTCTCCTTGATGGATATCTAAATTTATTCCTTTTAAAAACTTCCAGTTCTCCATAATTTTTTTACAACATCTTTTGCTGAGAGAACAACTTTATCTAATTGTTTCATATTCTACTCCATCTCTTTTCTAAAAAAATTTTTGCTAACATTGATAGTGGCCAACAAGATAAGAAATATAGTAAGAAGATTACTCCATATATCCATATTGCTCCATTTGGATATTGAAATCTGTTTGTGTCTATTATTTGTTGCCCAACTTTTAAAAACTTCAACTATTCCTATCAATACCACTAAACTTGTAGTTTTTATCATTCTTGTTATTAAGTTTACTGATAAAGGTATAAGTCTTCTTATAATTTGAGGAATAATTACATATAGATAAATTTGTTTTTTTATCTAAAAGCCAGTGCTGTTGCACTTTCTATTTGAATCTTTGGAATACTCTCAATAGCTCCTCTGACTAAGTCTCCCATTTCAGCTGTTCCCCATATAGTAAATACTATAATTGCACTTGCCTCAGGAGAGATATGAACACCATACATTCTTGTTACACCAAAATATGCTATGAAATAATAATACTAAGTGGAGGCATTATTCTAATTGTTTGGAGGTATATTTGAGAGATTATCCTTGTTATAGGATTTTTATAACCATAAAAAGCCCAAAAAAAGTATTCCAAAAGATTACTAGATAAAATTGCAGAAATTAAACTTAATTTTATTGTTATCCATAAACCATAAAGAAGTCTTTCAAAGTTTGTTCCTTTTGATAATAAATCAATTACTGTAGCCAACATATTTTCAACTTCCTTTTCTAGCCATACTCCCAAATAATGATAGAGGTAACAATATTATTAAATAACCTACTACAAGCATAAATAAAGATTCTTCTGTTTTTATAATAAAGTCCTATTAAATCTTTTGTAACAAACATCATATCCATTAAAGATATCGCACTGAAAAACTGATGTTTCTTTTTAACATAAATATTATGTTTGCAGTAAGACCTAGGTAAACTTATAACAAATGATTGAGGTAAAATAACATATCTCATTGTTTGCCACTTTGTCATTCCTAAACTTAAAGCAGATTCTTTTTGTATCTTATCTATTGTTTCTAAAGGCACTACGAAAAAGTTTCTATCATATAACTTCCACCTAGAAAATGTTAATCCAATTATTCCACAAAGCTCTGGACTAAATCTTTAGACCAACTTTTTGGTAGTCCATAATATAGAAAGAATAATTGAACTAAAAAGTGGAGTATTTCTACTTAGTTCTACATATCCAATTATAATTTGTTTAAAGAATTTAAAGTTTTCATATAAAACCCAACTTCCCTAAAAATTCCAACAATAATTGAAAGTATTATTCCTATACCCACCTATTTTTTTAATGTGAGTATTCCTGCATGTATAAATTCAGGTGTATATTTTGCTATAAATTCCCAATCCATTTTTCTATCTCCATTCTTTATTGAATTGATAAGGATTATACCATCTATGGAAAAAAATCATGCAATAAAAACTCTTTTATAGAATCAAAAGTTCAAATTTTTTTTTACTTTTTCTTGAAAAAAATAAAAAAAGATCTATTCAAATGAGGTTCTATTTTTTTCTAACTATGGAAAATTAAATTTTTAAAAATAAGTAATAGATTTTTACTGAAAAAAATGTTACTATTCAAATGTAATAATAATTTTAACAAGGAGGAAATGAAATGGAAAAATTTACATTTAAAAAGTTTTCTAGAGTACAAATTTTTTTATCCAACTTTAGATTTTTAATCCTGAAGGCAAAAAAATCTAGCTTTCAGTCTTAGTGAAAGTGATTATGAAAAAGAATTCATATAAGCACTATATCTATAGTTTAAATACAGAGACAAAAGAAAGTAAGAAAAACTTACTCATTTTGGAAAGGAAAAAAATTCTCTTTGGCTAAATAATGATATTATTTTTATTTTCAAGTGATAGAGATACTGATATAGAAGAAAAAGAAAAAAATTAGGGAGAAACTTGGACACTATTCTATGCACTTGATATAAAAAAATGGTGGTGAAGCTTATGAATATATGAGATTGCCACTTGATGTTTCAAATATAAAAAAATAGTTGATGAAAAACAATTTTATTTTACTTGCTGACTATGATAATAATTCATATAATCTAAATGATTTAAAAGGTGAAGAAAGAGAAAAAGCAATAAAAAGAAATTGAAGAAAATAAAGGACTATGAAGTTTCTAGATGAAATACCTTTCTGGAGTAATGGACATGGTTTCAGAAATAAAAAAAGAGATAGACTATATCACTATGATAAATTAAATAATAAAAGTAACTCCTATCTCTGATGAATATACAAATGTTGAACTTGTTAATGTCAAAGATAATAAGGTTATTTTTTTGCAGGTAGAACTTTTACTGATAAACAAGGATTGACATCTGGGCTTTATGTTTATGATGTGAAAATCTCAAAAATTTAGAAGTAATTGTAGATAAAGAGCTTTATGATATCAGCTATGCAAACTTTATAGAAGATAAAATTATCTGTGCCTTAAGTGATATGAAGGCATATGGGAGTAAATGAAAATCATAAACTATATTTAATAGATAGCAATAAAAATATTACACTTTTTAAATGATAATGATACTTGGCTTTCTTGTACTGTTGGAAGCGATTGTAGATTAGGTGGAGGAAAAATCATTTAAAGTTATAGGAAAATAAATTATATTTCCTAGCAACAATAGCTGAAAGAGTGTATCTAAAAATCTATAGATACAAATGGAAAAAGTAGAAATTTTATCAGATAAAAGATGGAACTATAGATTTCTTTGATATAGCTAATGGAGAAATATATTATGTTGGAATGAGAGACTATACTTTACAAGAAATTTATAAATTAGAAAAATAATGAGTCTACAAAAGTTAACTTCTTTCAATGAAGAAATAAATAAAAAAATATAAGATATCTAAAACCAGAAGTTTTTTTGATTTTACTACAAATGGAGCTACAACAAAAGGTTTTGTAATCTACCCTGTAGACTATGATAAAAATAAAACTTATCCTGCAATTTTGGATATACATGGTGGACCTAAAACAGTTTATGGAAATGTTTTCTATAATGAAATGCAAGTTTGGGCTAATATGGGATACTTCGTGTTCTTCACTAATCCGCATGGAAGTGATGGATATGGAAATGAATTTGCAGATATAAGAGGGAAATATGGAACTATTGACTATGAAGATTTAATGAACTTCACTGACTATGTTCTAGAAAAATATCCTATAGATAAATCAAGAGTTGGAGTAACAGGTGGTTCATATGGTGGATATATGACTAACTGGATAATTGGACATACAGATAGATTCCGTTGTGCAGTTTCTCAAAGAAGTATATCTAACTGGATTTCAAAATTTGGTACAACAGATATTGGTTATTATTTTAATGCTGATCAAAACCAAGCTACACCTTGGATAAATCACGATAAGTTATGGTGGCATTCTCCACTTAAATATGCAGATAAGGCTAAGACACCAACTCTATTTATACATTCTGAACAAGACTATAGATGTTGGTTAGCAGAAGGTATACAAATGTTTACAGCTTTAAAATACCATGGAGTAGAAGCTAGACTTTGTATGTTTAGAGGAGAAAAATCACGAATTATCAAGAAGTGGAAAAACCTAAACACAGATTAAGAAGATTAACAGAAATCACAAATTGGTTTTGAAAAATACTTAAAAGTAATCTGGGTACTAAATAGGTAAAAAATAAGTGAGTTATATTATAAGTTTATCTATTAAATTTTTCTTTGAGAAAAATAATTAACTTTTAATAAGATTACTGCGACGTCCTATAAAGGTGAGAGAGCCTTTGTGAGCTCTAGAACCTTTATAGGCTGGCAAGTAATCGCCATATATAACTAGGAATTATTAAGTTTTTCAAAGAAAATTTTTAAAACTTTTACTCAGTAACGAACTATTTTTACTATTATATAAAATGTAAGAAGGTGAGTTATGAAAAAAAGAATATATTAAGAATTTTTCTATTTTTTTCTTATCTCTATTGTGAGTTTTTGCAGCAAGTTTTAGAATTGAAAAAACTAGATATAGAAGCTAATTTACAAAAAGATGGTTCTATGGTAGTAAGTGAAGCTGTAACTTATGATATTGATGAAATAAATGGAGTGTATTTTGATATAGATGCCAAGGGCTTTGGTGAACTACAATATATACAGGTCTTTGAAGATGATTCTACAGGTGGTTTTTAAAGAAGTAGATAGTTCTAATTATGAAGTCTCAGTAAAGTGATGAGCTATATAGAATAAAACTATATTCTAAAAAAATCATAATAATAGAAGAACATTTCAAGTTTGTATATAAATTACCAGAAGCTATAACAGTCTATGATGATGTAGCTCAATTCAATAGAAAAATGGTTGGGACAAGAATGGCAACAAGGAATAAAACTACATCACAGCTAAAGTGATAATTCCAGTGTCAGCAAGCTATGATAATTCAAATATTTTTAGTATTTGGACATGGACCACTTACAGGTGAAGTGGATAAAGGAAGGAAATACAGTAGTCTATAGATTAAATAATTATTATCCAGGAGATTTTTTTAGAAGCACATATTTTAATGGAACCTGAAATATTTTCTGAATATAATAAATCAAAGATAGTTCATAAAGATATGAAACAAAAAGCTTTTTAGATATGGAAGCTAAATTTAGCTGATGAAGCTAATGCAGAAAGAGATAAAGCTATCAGACAACAAGAAATGATTAATAAAGTATTTCGAAAAAAACCAGGTTTAATATTTGGTGTATTAAGCTCAATATGGGGAGCATTGATGTACTATATTCATGTAATTTTCAAAAAGAAAGAATAAGGTAAAAAAATAGTGTTGGAAAATACTTAAGAGAATTACCTGATAATTCTTCACCAGCTCTTGTTGGAGGTTTCATGACAAATAGTATCAATGATAATGAGATACTTGCAACTATTGTAGATTTAGTTAGAAGAAAAATTTTTGACACTTGAAAATTCAGATAAAAACTCTATAATAATACTGACAGGAAGTACAGAAAATTTATCTGCTCAAGAAAAAAAGCTATAGTAGATATCTATATAAATGATTTTGGAGATGGAAAAATCATTAGATTTAAAGAGTTTTTGGATTCTTTCAAAAAGTACCTATGTCAGTTGCTAGAAAAATTTGAAAAAATGGAGAGCAATGGTACAGTCTGAAATGAACAGAAAAAAATCTAACTTATCAGGGCTTAGGATGCTTAGGAGTAATTTTCTTTGCTTTCTTTCCAATGATTTTTTTACTTTTGCAGGACTTGTTATAGGAATGATTACAGGAAATAAAAATGTTCTTATTAATAGTAGTTATGGGTATTATTTTATTTGTTTCTGGAGCTAAAGCAAAGATATCCCTAGAAAAAGAATTGGCTGAAGCCAAAGATAAATGGCAAGCATTTAAAAATTTTCTATCAGATTATTCACAATTAGAGGAAGCAAAAGATAACATCGGTTCATCTATGGGAACAATATTTTGTCTATGCTGTAGCTTTAGGTGTATCTGAAAAAGGTTGTAAAAAAGCATATAAGAAGGCATTAGATATGGGAGTTATAAATGATGTTCAAGGAGTGAATAGTCTTGCATATTCACCTATATTTAATCCTATGTTTAGTCGTTCATTTAGCAATTTAAATGGTATGGTTAGTAGAACAAATTCAGGAGCAAGTTCTGCTATTGCTTCAAGTAGAAGATCTAGTTCATCAGGTGGCGGTGGAGGATTTAGTTCTCGTTCATCAGGTGGAGGAGGTTCTCGTGGTGGTGGAGGAGGTTTCTAATAAGGAAACCCTTTCATATATAAATAAAAAAATAGGAGGAAAAATGATAGTATTAGGAATAGTATTGGGAATAGTTGTAGTTTTAGCTTTATTAGCTATAAGCTATAAAAAAATAAGTTTGTTGTTTTTGGATAATAGAGTGAAAAAAATGCTTGAGTCAAATTGATGTACAAATGCAAAATAGATTCAGTCTTGTTCCAAATTTAGTTGAAACAGTTAAAGGTTATGCTAAACATGAAAAGGAAACTTTTGAAGGAATAGCAAATGCAAAAGGCAAAAGTATATGTCTGCAAATACAGCAGCTGAAAAAATGGAAGCTAACAATCAATTAAGTGGATTTTTTTAGGAAGACTTTTTGCTATATCAGAAGCATATCCTGAATTAAAAAGCAAATACAGGTTTTGAAAAATTTACAAGGTCAACTTGTGGAAGTTGAAAAATAAAAATTAGATTTGCTAGACAATTTTATAATGATACAGTAACTGAGTATAACCAAGCTATACAAATGTTTCCTGGAAGTTTATTTTGCAGGATTCTTTAACTATCATAATGCAGAATTATTTAAAAGCAAATGACATGGCAAGAGAAGAAGTACAAGTTAAATTTTAGGAGGTTTTATGAAAAAAGTATATTTAGCGGCAGCAGTATTAGCATTAATTTTTGGTTTTTCTTATTGTTACAAAAAGGATAAAACAGAAAAAACTGCAACAGAAAAAGAAGCAGTAGTAAATGAAGTAAAAAATGAAGAAATGATAGTTCCAGGTTATGCTTTGGGTGAAATTCCAGCTATTTCAATTCCTGAAATACCAAATCTTTCTGTATCAGAAAAATCCTGATGCAAAGATTACTTTAGATATGGCTAAAAAGATATCATCTGTTCCTGGTATTACAATTAGTCCTGTAAAAGTTGAAGATAGCAACATAGTTGGTGGATCTTATTCTATGCAAATTGGTAAAAATGGAGATGGACAATATAGTGATAAAAAAATAAATCTGTTCAAACTGATGGGAATGGAGCAGGTCAATATGAAGATGACAAAGTAACTATTCAAAGAGATGAAGATGGAGCAGGACAATATATTAATAAAGTTACAGGAGTTACTCTTCAAGTCGATAAAGATGGAGCAGGTCAATATATAGATGAGAAAAAATGACCTTTCTATACAAGTTAATAAAAGATGGAACAGGTTTATATACAGATAAAAAAAGAATAATGTTACAATTTATGTAAATGAAAAATGATGTAAGATATGTTAGTACTGATATTGAAATGGTAAATAATGGTGATGGTAGTGGTACTTATACTGATAAGTCAAAAAAATCTTGTAATTGAAAAACGATGGAAAAAGGAAAAAGCTAAAAATAACATTTAATGGTCAAACTACTGAAGTGGATGCAAAACCTTTAGAAAAAAACCAGGTAAATTAGCAAAATTAGAAATGGTTCCACCAGTTCCTAGTATAGAAGCTAATAGTCTTTTTAATAACTTTAGACTCTGAAGTTCTTTTTGATGTAAATAAGTATGATGTACGTGTACATCCTGAAGCTGAAGAAGTTCTTAAGAATCTTGCTATAGTATTAAAAAGAAATGGATGTAAAGAATTTTTGAAATAGATGGTCATACAGATTCTGATGGTAGTGATGAGTACAATCAAGTTTTTATCAGAAAAAAACGTGCTAATTCTGTTAAAAAAATTTCTTAGTTTCACAAGGAGTTACTGCTGAAATTACAACAAAAGGTTATGGAGAAAGCAAACCAGTTGCATCAAATGATACAGCAGAAGGAAAAACAAAAAAATCGTCGTGTTGAAGTTATAATACCAACAATTTAATAAGAATAAAAAAATGGGATTGTTGCAAAAACAATAAAAAAAGTAAAAAAATAGTTTGTTACTGAGTAAATTTTTAACTTACTTATTTTTTTTACTTTAGAATTGAAATTTTAATTTTGCACCAGTCCTTTTTTTGTTAAATAGTACAAAAAAACATTTGTGACTCTAGCACTCGTAGGAGGTTAATACAAGAACAAGGTTAGAGGTAGTAAGAAAGATACCTGATAAACAGCAGAAAGCATGATAAAAAGAATTAAGCAAGATAATAACTAAGTATTCTAAAGTGATAAAAAAAGCATTACATAGAAAAATAAAAAAATAAAAATAAAGTTGACTACTTTTACTCTGTATTATATATAATGTTTTAAGAGGTGAAAAAAATGAAAAAAAGCTAATTTAATGATTGTAGGAACATCTTCAGGAGCAGGTAAGAGTTTATTTGTAACTGCACTATGTAGAATTTTTTTATAAAGATAAATATAAGGTTTCTCCTTTTTAAATCACAAAAATATGGCATTGAATTCATATATAACAAAAGATGGGAAGGAAATGGGAAGAGCTCAAGTTGTACAGGCTGAGGCAAGTGGATTAGAGCCTGAAGTTGAAATGAACCCAATACTATTAAAAACCTTCAAGTATGAATAAAAATACAAATAATAGTTTGTGGGAAATCTATAGGTAATATGTCAGGAGTTGAATACAATCAATATAAGAAGAATTTAATTCCTATATTGAAAGAAACTTATTCAAAGATAGAAGCTAAAAAAATGATATAGTTATAATTGAAGGAGCAGGAAGTCCAGCAGAAATAAATATAAAAAGAAGAGGACATCTCAAACTTTGCTATGGCTAGAATAGCAGATGCTCCTGTTATTTTAGTTGCAGATATAGATAGAGGAGGAGTTTTTGCATCTATCTATGGTACAATTATGCTTTTTAAAGGAAGAGGATAGAAAAAGAGTAAAAAGGTATCGTTATAAATAAATTCAGAGGTAATAAGGAAGTTTTAAAAGCCTGGATTTGAAATAATAGAGAATTTAACAGGTGTTAAAACTTTAGGTGTGATACCTTATGCAGATATAGATATTGAAGATGAAGATAGTTTAAGTGAAAAAAATATAAGAGCTTTAAGTTAAATAAAAAAATTCAAATAAAATAAAAAGTTTCTGTAATAAAAATTAAAACATATATCTAATGTTACAGATATAGATGCTTTATCAATTCATGATGATGTTGAGATACAATTTGTAAGTGAAAGAAGTCAAATTGGAGATGAAGATTTAATAATAATCCCAGGTTCTAAAAAAATACTATAGATGATTTAAAATGGCTTAAAGAAAGTGGGATAGCTGAGGAAATAATAAAGAGAGCTAGAACAAAAAAACTATAATTTTTTTGGTATATGTGGAGGTTTTCAAATATTAGGAAATAAAGTTAAAGATCCACATCATATTGAAGGTGATATTGAAGAGTTAAATGGCTTAGGGCTTTTAGATTTAGAAACTACTATGGAAAAATGAAAAAAACTCTTGTTCAATATAGAGGAAAAATTAATTGCTGAAGAAGGACTTTTAAAGAATTTACATAATTCTGAAATTAAAGGTTATGAAATTCATCAAGGGCTTACAGAAGGAAATGAGAAAAAAATTTAACAAGTGATAATAGAACTGTTTTTAGTAAATAAAAATAATATTATTGCAACTTATTTGCATGGAATTTTTTTGACAATAAAGATTTTACTAATAATCTTCTAAATGAAATTAGAAGAAGAAAGGGTCTGGAAGAAGTAAATAATAATATTTCCTATGAAGAATATAAAAATACAAGAGTTTGATAAGTTAGAAAAAAATTAGTCAGAGAGAATATTGATATAGAAGAAATATACAAAAATTATAGGGCTAAAGTAAAAACTCTCTGAGGAGGTAATATGAGTGTAAGTTTTTATGTAAAAAAATAAGAGAAAAAAATTATAAGCTATGAGCCAGTCTTAACTGTTAAGGAAGCTTTTAGCTTTATCTGACAAGGAACTTAATGTATTTGCCATTCCTGATATGAATATTAATGAGTTGTTATCATCTCCTCTTTCTAATTATGAATGTCTTTTAATAGGTGTTAAAAAAATGAAAGTGCAAGAGGTTTTTGAACTATCTTATGATAAAAAAAGAATAAGGACTATGTTGTAAGAATTTTTTTACTCCTTCATCAAGAGAAGATTGGCTTTTTAGCATTAGATTATATAAAAAACTTTAGCCAAGAAGTTTAATTCTGAAATTGAGAATAGTAGAGGAGAGATATATACCATCAAAGAGTTAGATAAATTTGACTATGAAAGTGATATACTTTTATGGGATATCTTCTATCTCAGCAAAAAAATAAATGATAGAGAAGGAGCACAGTATATAATTTTAGGACTAAATAGACTTGTAGTTTTTTTAATAAAAAAATGTTGGATAAAAATATATAGTTCAGGAAATACTATAGATGCTTTTTTTCGACTACAGTGAGAGAAATACAATATTTAGATGCTTCTTCAGCACCTCAGAATTTCTTTAAGAATAATGATGATGGTAAGATTATGGGGAATTATACACTTGTTGAAGGGATTAGAACAATACTCCATATATTCCCAATGTAGAATTTGAAAAATTCAAGTATAGTAAGGAATGAAGATATTTCTGTTTGGAACATTACTTTATTGATTATAGAGTTAAATAAAAATGATGGAAAAAAATTACTATTGTTTGGCTGGAAATTTAGAATATGATAAGTTTATAAAAAAATTATCTACAGATAAATATAAATTTATAGATGGGGCATATATTATGCTTGAGCCACTGACTAAGGAAGAAATTTTTAAAAATTATTAGATGGAGAATAAAAAAATGTTTAATTATTTTTTTTATAAAAATTTGGAATAGCCTATATTTTAGATTTAATATTAGCTGATCCAAGATGGTTGTATCATCCTGTTATAGTAATAGGAAAAATTAATAAGTTTTTTTAGAAAAAAATTTTATATAAGGCTAAAAAAATAAAAATATTTTCAGGGGCAATCTTAAATATCCTGACTTTAAGTTTTACTTTCATTGTATCCTTACTTTTAGCAAGAACAAATTATGTAGTGGAGATATTCTTTCTTTATACAACGCTTGCAACTAAAAAGTTTAGCAAATGAAGGAAATAAGGTTTATAAGATTTTAAAAATCTGGAGATATAGAGAAGGCTAAGAAAGAACTTTCATATCTTGTCAGTAGAGATACAAATACTCTATCACTTGATAAAATTATTATGAGTGTGGTTGAGACAATAGCTGAGAATACAGTTGATGGTTTTATATCACCAGCATTTTACGCTTTTTGTGGGAAGCTTTTTCCATATAGAACTATTTGGACAAGTGGTATCTCTTGCTTTACCTTTTGCTATAACATATAAGGCTATAAATACTTTAGATTCAATGGTAGGTTACAAAAAAATGAAAAAAATATAGATTTTGGAAAAGTTTCTGCAAGAGTTGATGATGTCGCTAACTTTATTCCTGCTAGATTAACAGGCTTAATATTTGTACCTTTTATCAACTTTGATTTTAGGTTATGATTTTAAAAAAATTCTTTAAGAATATTTTTTTAGAGATAGAAATAAACACTCAAGTCCAAACTCAGGACAGAGTGAATCAGCTTATGCTGGAGCTTTAGGTATACAATTTGGAGGAAAAAAATAAGCTATTTTGGTAAAGATTATGAAAAACCAACAATAGGAGATAAATTAAAAGCCTTTTGATTATGAAGATATTAAAAAAAGCAGTAAATATCTTATATCTTGTTTCATTTATAGCGACATTGGTAATAATAAGCTGTTCAATGATGTATAATATTCCTGATTTAAGAACTTTTTTTCACTTATAATTATATTAAAAAAATGGTATTGACAAAAATTCTATCAATACCATTTCTTTTTGCAACTAAAATGTATCTTTATATTTTAATTGTATTTTTACTTGTTTAATTTTTTTCTAAGAATGCTTTTTCCAGGTCTGAATTTAACAGATTTTCTTTCACCTATATTAACTTCTTCACCAGTTTTAGGGTTTCTTCCTAATCTTGGAGCTCTTTCAACTACTTCTAGTTTACCCCAGTTAATAATGCTGATGTTTTCACCATCTAAAAAGAGTTTTTTTCCATTGTTTCAAATATGATGTCAACTTTTTTTCAGCTTCAGTTCTTGTTGTAAAAACACCTTTTTCAAATAATAACTTTGCAAAATTCTTTCTTCGTCATTTTTTTCTCAATCCTTTTCCTTCCTAATAAAAATATACTCACACGAAAAATTTAAAAACATAGTTAATTTATATCATAAATTACAGACTATTTCAAGTAGTTTTAATTAAAAAAATAGAAGCCCCCATCTAAGAAATTGACATAATCCTTGAAAAAATAAAAATAAAAAAATAATATTTATATAAATAATAATTTTTTTAAAAATACATTAATTTGATAAAAAAATCTTTTTATTTTCTTGAATTTTTTTGACTATTCAAGTACAATTTAAGCTGAATAAATAACAACTAAAAAAAGAGGAAAAATGGAGATAATTAATAATTATTTTGTTGAGAATAGAAAAATTAATAAAAAAATATATTTCAAATAACATTGCCAGCGGTATTTGACTTACTAGCTCAAACTTTAATAATGGCATTAGACATGAAGATGGTATCAAGTTTAGTAATCTAGTGCAATAAGTTCTGTTGGAGTTGGAACAGCAGGAATGTATGCTTTAATACCTGCTTTAATAGCTGTAGCAACTGGAACAACAGCTCTTTTTAAGTCGTGCATATGGGGCAGATAACAAGCTTTGATGGAAAAAAAGGCTTTTTGCACAAAGTTTTTTTATAGCTGTTCCTTTTAGGAATAATTTTTAACTATAATATTTTTTTAATTTTTTTCAGAGCAAATAATTAACTTAGTAGGTAATGCTAAAGATATGAATCTAAGTGATGCTATTCTTTACCAAAAATATGACTGTTATAGGATTTCCTTTTTTTAGGTGTAAGTATAGCAACATTCTATGCTTTTTAGAGCTATGGGGGAGAATAAGATTCCTATGATAGGAAATACATTAGCATTAGTGTTAAAAAGTTATTTTAAATTTTCTTTTGATATATCTTTTTAAATGGGGAATCTTTGGAGCAGCATTGAGTACAACTTTAACTAGATTGTTCTCAGCCATATTTTCAATTTATCTAGTATTTTGGTCTAAAAAAATTGGATATCTCTTGAACTTAAAGATTTAAAATTTGATTACTTTACATCTAAAAAGAATTTTTAAAAAGTAGGTATTCCAGCAGCAGTAGAGCAATTAGGGCTAAGAATAGGTATGTTGATTTTTGAAATGATGGTTATATCTTTTAGGGAATTTAAGTTATGCAGCACATAAAATTGCATTGACAGCAGAAAGTATTTCATTTAATCTAGGTTTTGCATTTTCTTTTGCAGCATCAGCTTTAGTTGGTCAAGAATTAGGAAAAGGCTCAAGTCAAAAAAAGCTTTTAAAAAGATGGATATATCTGTACTATTATAGCTATGATAGTTATGTCTACTTTTGGTTTACTATTTTTTTATAATGCCTCAATTCTTAGTTTCTTTTATTTACCAATGATAAGGATGTTATAGAACTTTCTACAATGGCATTAAAAAAATAGTTTCTATATGTCAACCATTTTCAGGAGCTTCTATGGTCTTAGCAGGAGCACTAAGAGGAGCAGGAGATACAAAAATCAGTCTTACTGATAACTTATTTGGGAATATTTTTTTAGTGAGAATACCGATAACTTATCTTTTCTTAGATGTGCTTAATTTTGGCTTAGCAGGAGCTTGGATAGTAATGACTATAGATTTAGTTATAAGAAGTTCATTGGCATTTTATATATTTAGAAGAGGAAAGTGGAAATATTTACAAGTTTAGTTCAGAAATTATTCAAAAATAATTCTTGACTATTTTGGTATAAAAATACTAAAATAGTTATTGTAAGAATATTTAATTCAAAGGAGGATAAAAAAATGTATGATTTAATAGTTATTGGTTGGGGAAAAAGCAGGAAAAAAACTCTTGCAGCTAAGTTGGCGGCAAAAGGAAAGAAAAATAGCAGTAGTAGAAGAAAAATCCAAAAATGTATGGAGGAACTTGTATAAATGTAGGTTGCTTACCAACAAAAATCACTTGTACACAGTGCAAAAATTAATATCTCAAGTTAAAAAAATTATGGTATAGATGGAGATTATGAATTTAAAAAAATAATTTTTAAAGAAGCAATGAAGAAAAAAAGATGAAATGACAACTAAGTTAAGAAATAAAAACTTTTCAATCTTAGATACAAAACGAAAAATGTTGATATCTACAATGGAAAAAGGAAGTTTTATTTCAAATAACGAAGTTAAAGTAACAACAAAAAGATGGAGAGGTTGTTTTAAAAAGCAGATAAGATAGTTATAAATACTGGTTCTGTTTCAAGAAACCTTGATATTGAAGGTGCAAATAATAAAAAAATGTTCTAACAAGTGAAGGAATTTTAGAATTAAAAAGAATTACCTAAAAAAACTTTTTAATTATAGGAGCAGGATATATTGGACTTGAATTTGCTTCATATTTTAGAAATTTTTGGAAGTGAAGTTTCAGTTTTTTTCAATTTGATGATAGTTTCTTAGCAAGAGAAGATGAAGATGAAGCAAAGATAATAAAAAGAAATTTTAGAAAATAAAGGAGTTAAATTCTATTTTAATACTTCTGTTAAGAAATTTGAAGATTTAGGTGACAGTGTAAAGGCAACATATGTAAAAAGATAATGAAGAATTAGTTGAAGAGTTTGATAAAGTTCTTATTGCAGTTGGAAGAAAAAGCCAATACAGAAAAATTTAGGACTTGAAAAATACTTCAGTAGAATTAGGAAAAATTTGGAGAAGTTGTAGTAGATGACTATCTAAAAACAAATGCTCCAAAATATTTGGGCAGCAGGAGATGTTAAAGGTGGAGCACAATTTACTTATGTTTCATTGATGATTTCCGCATAATTTTTCTCTCAAATATTAGAAGGTACTAAGGGAAGAAAAATTATCTGATAGAGTATTGATTCCTACTTCTACTTTCATAGATCCACCTTATTCAAGAGTTGGAATAAAATGAAAAAAAGAAGCACAAAGATTGGGAATAGCATATACTAAAAAAATTTGCTTTAACTAATACTATTCCAAAAAGCTCATGTTATAAATGAAACAGATGGATTTACTAAAATTTTTAATAAATGAAAAATAATGAAATTATAGGAGCAAGTATTTGTCATTATGAATCACATGAAATGATAAATTTATTATCTCTTGCTATAAATCAAAAAAATAAAAAGCTAATGTTTTAAAAAGACTTTATTTATACACACCCAATTTTTTTACTGAAAGCTTAAATGACATTTTAGGATAGTATTTTTAGAAAAAAATATGATATAATTGATATATATATTTTTTTAAGGAGGGAAGAGACTAGAATGAAAAAAGATTTTTTTAAGCCTTTTCACTTTTTACTTTTTTTGTATCCTGTGTTAATCTCGATAAATTAAATGTCTTTGATAAAAAAAGATTCAAAGGTTGCAGAAAAAATACAGCAAACAGTAATAAAAAAATGTGGCAAGTTCTAAAAAGGACAAGCAAAAAGAAATTGCACCTATAGTTCCTACAAAGGGAACGAAGTCAAAAAAATTTATTGAGAGATGCTGAGGCAATGCCAGAGGATAACTATGCAAATAGAGTTAAAAAATATAAAGCATATAATTCTTTAGTAGCATTTTAACCCAAGTTATAAACCAAATGTTGAAGCTAAGATGGGAGATTTAAAAATCTAAGATTGAAAGTACTTATACAGTAAAGGTCTCTGTCACAGATTTAATATTACAAAATTTGACTAAAAAAGAAGAATTTAATAATGTTGGGAGTAGAGTTTTTAATTATACAAAGACTAATCCAGATTTAAATCTTTTTAGTAGATATAAGTTCTGTAAATTATAGTAAAGCCAACTATTAATGTAAAAAAACAGCTCCAAAGGAGTATTCAGAAGAGTATGTAAATAGTGAGGGGAACAAAGTACTCAATGTAGTAAAAATATTATGAAAATGAAACAACTAAAAACTACAGCTCTTAGCTTTGTAGTGACTTATAAATTAGTTTCAAACACAACTGGAGAAGTTTTTATTTCATTATAAGAAAACTATTGATAAAAGTTATAAAGAAAGTTGGAAAAAAATTATTATATGAGTTCATTTAGAATGAATAAAAGAAAAACAAATACCTAATGATGAACCAGAAAAAAATCTGTTCCAACTAAAGAACAACTTTATCAAATTGCTTATCAAGAAATGTATGATATGATTCAAAAAAAGAAATAAATAATTTACCTAGTATAAAATAAAAATTAAGCTGTTGCATATGCAACAGCTTTTTTTATGTTTTAGTATCTAAACTCTAATGTTTACAGGCATTACCAAATAAATATAATTTTCATTAGCTTCTTCTATAATTTTTAACATAGAGCTAGAATTTGTAGCTTCAATGATAATATTTTTATCAGTATTATCAATAAATTCTTTTATATATTTACAATTTATTCCAAGTTTTAAATCTTCTCCTGTTTTTATCATATTAACTTTTTGATTAATCTTAGCATTCGAAGACATTCCACTTATAAGAAGTTGATTTCCTTTAAAAATTGAAAGTTGCAACATTCTTAGAATCATTACTATTTTTTTAGTTACAGATATAACTTTTTTTAAGAGAAGAATTTAGCTCATCTCTATTAAATTCGAACTTCTTATCATGAGTTGAATTAGTAATAAGAGGTCTAAAAGTCTGGGAAAGAAAGAGATAATAGCTTACAGCTAAAATAAGCATCTTTCCAAGTTACTATTAATTTATCTTCAATTGTTGCAAGAGTTACATCTTCATTTAAATCTTTTAATATCTTATAGATAACAGACATACTATCAGCTGGAACTAAAATATCCTTATTAATCCCATATTTTCAAGAGACTTTTTTTAAAGGTATATAAGTCTATATGAATCTGTAGAAGCTAATTCTATAAAGTTATCTTGGAATATTAATTTTTATAGAATTAAATAAAGTATCTACATTTGAAGAAGAGTTAGTAAGAAATTTTACTTTTTCAAGCAACATTGCAAATTGAAGACTATTTTCCTTTGCAATAGTTGTAGAAGGAAGTTCTTTTATTTCAGGATAAGTAGTGTCATCTAATATAGAAAAATTCTGCATTATTAACAATTAAATATCCATCTTTTTTTCAAAAATTTATATCTTCACTTTCAACTAATTTAATATATTCTAAAAAGTAGTGAAGGTTTTATTAAAACTTGCCCTTCAACTTCAATATTACAATTAGCATATCTTATCAGTTCAACTTCAGTATTTGCACCTTTAAATACAACTTGATTATTTTTTTACTTCAATGAATAAACCAGCAAGACTAGGTTTAACTGGATTATCTTTCAAGATATTTGTGTATTCACTAATTATTCCTATTACATTTTCTTTTATTTATAGAAAAATTTCATTGAAAAACCCTCTCCTTAAATTAATTTGCTATTAAAAATTTCTTGCCAGTATTTATTTTGTATATTTAATTTATCCCCAATATCTATTAAAAAGTTGAGCATCTTTTTGTTTTACTAACATCATATAAAGGTTTTTTTAGTAACAAGTTTATCTGCTTCTAAATTTATGCTTGAATTTCTATAAAAATCAGAGATTTTTGCATAAACATCAGGTCTATGTATGTAGTTTATAAATTTCATAGCATTTTTCAATATTTTTAGAATCTTTTTAAAATTACAAATGAATCTATTGATGAATATCCTTGGTCACCAGGTGGAATAATAAAGTCAACATTCTTTCTATCTTCTCAGAAAGTTCTCTATAGATATTATCAGGATATCCTTGTACTACCCAGAAATCTCCATTAGCAAATCCTTTTTCCATAAGATTCAGCATCAAATTTTGTAATATTCTTTTTTTCCAAGCTAAAACTTTAGCTTTTTGCTTTTTCCATAGCTTCTTCAGAATCAGCATCTTGTTTATAACCATTTAAAGCTAAGGCAGGAACAAAAACTTCTCTCATATCATCTAATAATGTCATTCTTCCTGCTAAATCTTCTCTATCATAAATAGTGTAATCTCTTGGATAATCTTTTAACAAATTTTGTATTTACTGCTATGCAAGTAATACCTCTCATATAAGGAACTCCATAGTCATTTTCAGGATCAAACTCTCTTAATTTTTGCCATATAAGCATCATCAATATATTTAGTATTTTCAAGTTGTGATTTATCTAATTTTGCTAGCATATCTTCTTTCATCATTATTTCGTAATAATCACTAGATGGCATAATGATATCATATCCTTCTCCACCAGCTTTTATCTTTGTATACATTTCTTCATTTGATGAATAAATATCCTCAACAACTTTGATTCCAGTTTCTGCTTCAAAATCTTCATAAACAAATTGTGGAATATAATCAGCCCAACTATATACATATAAAGTATTCTCATCTTTACTATCCCCACATGAAACTAACATTATAGTTGCCAAAAACAATAAAAATAATTTTTCATTTATACCTCCTAGTTAATTATCATAATATTAAATTATACATTATTATAGAGACTGTTGCAAATTACTTTTTCATATATAAATCTAATTTATTATATGGAATTTCAATATTGTTTTTGGTCAAAAATACTTTCTTAACATTAGCATTACATGCAAACATAGCATCAAGATAGTCTTCTTTTTTACCCAAGCTCTAAAAATATAGTCAAGTGAGCTAGCATTATGTTTATTTAAACTTATAGAAATAGGCATATCAGGATTATCTTTAATAATTCTTTTTTCATCATTAGCAACTTCATGTAAAAACTGATATTACTTTATCAACAGGAACATCATAAGAAGATGAATAAACTAAATCAAGTCTTCTATATGGATTTCTAGAGTAGTTAATAATAGAAGCATTAGCTATTTGATTATTAGGAACAAAAATCAAAAGGTCCATTAGCTTGCTTTATAACTGTATATAAGATATGTATACTTTCTACAGTTCCTTCTATAGTTTTATCTAAACTTGAAACAAAAATCCCCTTTAGAAACTTGCTTTAAAAGAATAGAATTAAGATACCACTGGCAAGGTTAGCTAAACTACCTTGTAAAGCTAAAACCTACAGCAACTCCAGCACTACCTAAAAATTGTTACAAGAGATGTAGCCTTTTATTCCTATAATTCCTATTAATAGAAAAAGCTTCTATAACATACATAATTGCTTTTACTAAAGATTTTAAAAAATGACAAAAGTAAAGGGTCATTATTTTTTTAATGTTCTAGACTTATCTAAAAAGTTTCAGCAAAAAAATTTTGTTATTTTAGGCCATATAAAACATACAAGTAAGAAAAGCCACAAGCTTCCTCAGCCAATAAAGGTAGATAATTTTCTAAATCTACCAATAGTTTTTCTAACATTTTTTTCAAAAAGTTTTATTCATTTTTTTACCTCGCTTATTATTTTAGTTAACTTTATCAGTATAATATGTTTTTTACTAAAAATAACAAGAGGGATTATTTTAGATTTACTCTATAATTGTATTTTTGAAAATTAAAGTAACCTCTTTTATTAACTTCAATACCTTTTATACTTTTTCTTATATGCAAAATTTTGCATAGGATATAATATTGCATAATGTGGTAATTCTTCTTGAATAATATCTTGAGCCTTTTATATAGTTCTATTCTTTTTTTCTTTATCAGTAGTTTCTCTTGCTTTTGATATTAAGTTATCAAACTCTTCATTCTTATAGAAAAACAACATTAGTATGAGCATCTATTTGAGAGCTATGATAAAGTGGATATAGAAGTTCATCAGGATCATCATTAGCTATATTCCATGCCATTAAGAACATTCCTTTTTTCTTGAGCAGGGTTTTTCTACAAAGGCTACATATGAAGCCCATTGATATGTTTTTATTTCTACATTTATCCCAATAGCTTTTAAATTATCTTGGATTACTACTGCAGTATCAACTCTTTGGTTATCTTCATTCACATTTTAAAACTATATTAAAAGCCATCAGCATATCCAGCTTCTGCTAAAAAGTTGTTTAGCTTTTTTTCTATATTTTGTGTATAAGGATTAGAATTTTCATTATGCCCTGTTGTAATTTTAGGTATAGGAGATGTTGCAACAGTTGCACTTCCATTGTATATGCTATCAACTATATCTTGATTATTTATTGCATAGGCAATAGCTTGTCTTACTCTTTTATCAGCTAAATGTTTATCTCTTAAATCAAATCCTATAAACATATTGCTTGAAGATTGCATTTCAACAGATACAAACTTATCATCTTCTTTTGATATTTTTGAAAAATCTAATGGTAGTAAACTTTCAGCAATATCAACTTCACCTGTTTCTAGCATTATCATTCTGCTATTTGCTTCTGGAATAAACTTTATAACTATTTCTTTAATATTTGAGTTAGCATCTTTAAAAGTATGGATTTCTTTCTAGAACTAATCTATCTCCTGCTACCCATTCTTTTAATTTAAAACATTCCAGATCCAACTATATTTGTTTCATTTTCTTCTAAGGCTTTCTTACTCATAATTGAAGCTCCCATAGAAGCTAATTTATGAAGTAAATTTCTGCTTCATAAAAAGTTTTAACTTTTATTGTAGAGTCATCTACTTTTTCAAAAACTTTCTATCATATAGAAATCCTGAGTCATTCTTGGAGATTCTTTAGCTCTATTCAATGAGAATAATACATCATCCACTGTTACAGGTTCTCCATTACTAAAAATAAATCTTTTTATTTTTATAAGAGTAGTTTTTCATCAACTTTTTGTAGCTTCTTCTGCTATTTCTGGAATTATATTTCCATTGTTATCTATTTTAAATAATCTTTGATTAATCATTTGTATTACTGATAATGAAGCAGAATCAACTGTATTTTTGTGGATCCAATGTTTTTAATCTCAGCTTTTTTTCTGCTATTGTGATTACTTTTTTTCTTCGTTAGTTTTGACAACTTCTTCATTTTCTTTCTCTTTTCCAAAACATCCTAACAATACTATAGTTACAATTAAACATAAATAAATAAACTTCTTTTTCATTTTTCCTCCGAATTTAGTGTAGTTTTAAGAAATTTTGGTAACAAAAAGCAACCATGTTAGATTGCTTTTCATAAGATACCATAAAAATATTCTTAAAAGATTTTTCTAACAATACAAAATTAAGATATACAATTTTCATTTGTATATCCCCACCAGTATTGATTAGTTGTATTAATCTTATGTAAGTTTTTCATGGTATCCTCCTTCGTGTTTTATTTTTTTATAAGGATACAGTATATTTTTGTCAAGAGAAAAAAATAAATTTTTTTAAAATTTGAAATAAAAAGACCATAAATAGTATAATAAAATAATAATATTTTTAATTATATGGAGGAAAAATGTTTTACTTTTTATATGGAAATTCTCCAATGATAGAGTTTGAAACAGAGAAGAAAAACAGAAGAGATTTTAGAAAAATATCCTAATATTTCAGCTAAGTATTACGACTGTGCTTTGAAAGAAGAAGATGAATTTTTATCTGCTTTACAAGTAAATTCAATTTTCAAAACAGTTGATTTTTTTAGTGTTAAAAAGAGCAGAAACTTTAAAAAAAGTTCAGGTATTCAAAAAAACTTTTTAAAACTTTAAAAAAACTATGATTTAAATGAAAAACATTATAATTATTTATAATGTTCCTATACAATATGGGAAAAATTGTTACTGAATATGAAAATAACTAAGACAAGTATAAAAAGCCATTGAAGAGATTGCCACTTTTTTTAGATTGTACTCTTATAAAAAGAAAACAACATAATTTTAAACTATGTTAAAGATAACTTAAATATTACTGAAAAAAAGACGCTAAAGATTTAATTGAGCTTTTAGGAAGTGACTATTATCATATAAAAATGAGACAAATAAAATAGCTGCTTTTTTTAGATGGGCAGCCATATTCTTTTGAAAAATTAAAAACTTAATAAGTATTGACAAAGAATATAATATGAAAGACTTAGTTGAAAATTTTTAAGACTAAAAAAATTTTACAGATATTTTAAATTTCTTAGAAACAAATAAAGATTCTTATTTAGGAATCGTATATATGTTAGCTGATGAATTAATAGTCTTTTTGAAATTAACTTCCCTTATAAATAGTGGAAAAATTTCACAACATATGAATTACAATGTTTTTAAAGAGCTATACAATGATTTCTCAGATCTTTTTATAGGAAGAAATTTTAAAAGCACAACACCCTTATACAATTTTTCTTAAAATTAAATAGTTTAACTTACTTTTTCAGAAGAATTTTTAGAAAACAAATTAAAAGAATTATTATATATTGAATATGGGCTAAAAAACAGGAGAAAGAGAAATCAACATAGAACTGGATCTATTTTTAAAAAATTCTTCACAAATTAAAAAGTAAAAATAGCTCATTACTAGCTAAATTTCTTAACTGACTTTATAAATTTTGGAAAGATGTACCATGTTATTAAAAACATTATAAAAGCCTCCAACAAAAATCAATAAAATGATGTTGATATACAAAATGAACTGAAATTGCAATTAAAAAAAGCCCCATATAGAAATAAGATATTTTAATTTTTGTTTTCATTTCTTTTACAATAGATTGCAATAGAAAAGAAAAAGCAAAACTTACATGTAAGGAAGGACATTGATTAAAAACTGCTATCTAATTGACCTAAGACATAGAGTTAAAAATGGGATTAGCTATCTCAGGTTTGGGGAAAATAAAATTTCATAGGAACAATAAAAAATATTGCAATAGAAACCACAGTTAAAAAAATATTGCTTGTTTTATATAAAAGTTTAATTTTTTTCATCTTTTATAGTGAGAAAAGTTCCAAAGAAAAAAGGTGCTAGAAGTCATATAGGGTAACATAAAAAATTGTTAAAAAAAGGTATTTTTCTCCCAAGCCATAAAAATATGAGGGAACATAATCTAGGGTACGAGTATAGAATTCAGCTCCTTTTATATAAAAATTGTAAAAAAATATTGTAATAAAAATTATATATTTGATTTTTAATCTTTGTAAATTATCTTTCATCATTGCCTCCTAATTATCTTGCTTAATTTTTATCATATTATTCTTAAAAAAATGGTTAAAAATTTGTTATAATATTATTAAGGTGATGTTAATGGAATATACAATTACAAAAAGAAAATCAAAAAAATTTTTATTTTGAGGATATATCCTGACTTAACTATCGCAGTATCAGCTCCTTTTATCTGCAACTAGCAAGGATATTGAAAAATTTTGTTCTATCTAAAAAAAGAGTGGATAGAGAAAAACATTAGAAAAAAATTAGAAAAAGTTAAAAAGATGATAGTATAAAGATTTTAGGTAAGAAAGTAGAAAAAAAGTTATTCAGTCAGATTTAGAAAGAATAAGTTTAACTGACAGAAATATATTTATATATACAAAGAATACTGAAGAAATTGAAGTTGAAAAGAAATTTTTTTAGAATGGAAATATAATAAATTAAAAGAGATTATAGATGAAGCTATAGAAAAAAATATACAAAACTGCTGAAATACTGAAAGTAAAACTATTATAGAATAAAAAAACTTTCTTCTGCTTGGGGGTATTTATCATAGAAGGGAGAATTATATCAGTTTCAATATAGATTTAATTGAAAAAGAAATAGAAAGTATAGATTATGTAGTTCTTCATGAGATATGTCATATTTTCTATATGGATCATCAAAAAAATTTTTGGGCTCTAGTTGAGAAAATATATGCCTGACTATAAAATAAGAAGAAAAAATTAAAAATCATAAAATAAGACAATATTTTTACATATTGTCTATTTTTTTATAAAAAAATATTTTTTTAAATTTGACAGACAAAGTAAGGAGTGTTATAATTAAAAAGAATTAAATTTTTGCTAAACAAAAATAAATTGAGGAGGAAAAATATGTTATCAAAAATTAATTATTGGAGCTCTTGTAGCTACTATGTCTATGTCTGCTTTTTGCACACTTTTCAAATGGTTTACACTCCTGATTCTAATATTTCTGGGAAATCATCTGTTCCATTTGAATTGATATTTACTCACCCTGCTGATGGAGTAGAAGCACACAGTATGGATATGGGAAAAGATGAAAAAAAGGAACTATACAGCCTGTTGTAGAATTTTTTTCTCAGTACATAATGGAGAAAAAGAAAGACTTGAAAAGCTAATTTAAAAAGCTTCTAAATTTGGATCTGCTTCAAAAACAAGTTACTTCTTATAAATTTAATTTAGATAAAAAAACTCTGGATTAAAAAGGTGGAGGAGATTGGGGACTAGTTGTTGTTCCAGCACCATACTATGAATCTGCAGAAGATGTATATATTCAACAAATAACAAAAAGTATTAGTAAATAAAGATGAATTAGCTACTGATTGGAATAAAAGACTAGCTAATGGATATCCCTGAAATAATTCCATTATCAAATCCTATAACTTGGAAAGGAGAAATCTTTAGAGGACAAGTTGTAGATAAAGATGGAAAGGCTGTTGCTAATGCTGAAATAGAAATAGAATACTTAAATTCAAAATATTAAAAAAATTCAAAAATTTGTAGGAGAATTACAAAAAGATAAAACTGCAACTGTTATTTATGCAGATGAAAATGGATATTTCTCATTTGTTCCAATTCATAAAGGATATTGGGGATTTGCTGCTTTTAGGTGCAGGTGGAGAATTAAAACATAATGGAAAAAGAATTATCTCAAGACGCTGTTCTTTTGGATAGAAGCTAAATAAAAAAATAAGAGCTGTTGCAAAATAATACGCAACAGCTCTTTTTTATTACTAATAATTTAATATTCATTTGTCTGCAAATTTCATGAACTTCTTGAGACCAAATAGAAGCTTTGTACTTCTCCTATATGTAATTTATCTAAGAAAAAAACATACATATACGAGATTGACCAATTCCACCACCTATAGTATATGGTAAAAACTTTATTTAAAAATCATTTGATGATATGGCATTGTTCTTCTATCTTCACAATGAGATATTTTTTTAATTGTTCTTCTAAAAGAATTTTCATCAACTCTTATACCCATTGAAGATAATTCAAGACCTATACCTAAAAGAGGATAGTTAAATATGATATCTCCATTTAAATCCCAATCATCATAGTCAGGAGCTCTTCCATCATGTCTCTCACCAGAAGTAAGTTTTCCCCCTATTTTCATTAAGAAAATTGCTCCATACTCTTTAGCAGCAGCATGTTCTCTATTTTTAGGAGTAAGTGTTGGATATTTATCTTCAAGTTCTTGACTTGTGATAAAAGTTATTTCTTCAGGTAACTTTTTAGTAAGTTTAGGATATTCTTTAGTAATATAATCTTCAGTTGCTTTAAAAAAACAGAGTAAATTTTTTTCTTACAACTTCTTTTAAATATTCTTCATTTCTATCTTCTTTAGAAATAATTTTTTTCCCAATCCCATTGGTCAACATAATAAGAGTGAATAAAATCTGTATCTTCATCTCTTCTTATAGCATTCATATCTGTATATATACCTTTATGATTTTCAATATTATATCTGTATAAAGCCATTCTTTTTCCATTTAGCAAGAGAATGAACTATCTCAACTCTTTCACCATTTTTTTGTATCAAATGAAACAGGCCTTTCTGTACCATTCAAATTATCGTTAAGACCAGACTCTGGTATAACAAATAAAGGTGCTGAAACTCTTAGTAAATCTAATTCTTTTTGAGAGATGACTTTCAAAAAATCTTTAACTTTTTTTATAGCAATTTCTGTTTCTAGTATATCTAGACTAGATGTATAAGCCATAATTTTTACCTCCAATATTTAGAAATTATGGAAAAAAATTATAACACCATTCAGAGATTTTTATCAAATGTTAATTTTTAAAAAAAGCTCAGAAATTAATTTATATAAGTTATAATGATCCTCAACTCCACCCAATTCTCTGACAGAGTGCATAGAAAGTAATGGACTTCCTATATCTATACCTTGTATTCTTATTTGAGATTGTTGTATTGGTCCTATTGTTGAACCTCCACGAACATCTGAACGATTTACAAAAATTTGTAAAGGAATTTTTGCATCTTTAGCAATTTTTTCTATAACTGCTTTTGAGTACCCATCAGTTATATATGATTTATTAGCTGCCATTTTTATTACAGGTCCACAATTGATTTTAGGCTCATTAGTTGGATCAGCTTTTTCTAAATAGTTAGGGTGTATAGAGTGAGCAGCATCATTAGAAATAACAAAAGATTTAGCTAAAGCTTGTTCATGTTCTTCTAAAGTTAAGTCCATAGCATTAGAAATTCTTCCTAATATATTAGCTAAAGTTGGACTATCAGCTCCTTGTATAGTATGAGAACCTATTTCTTCATTGTCATAACCAACAACTATACAAGTGTTCTTTTTATCTTTATTATCTATTAAAGAATTAAGACTAGCATGGAAAGCAGCAAGGTTATCTAATCTTCCTACAGATACAAACTCATCATTAGCTCCTAATATACAACCTTTTTTTCTCTTGAGTGTAGACTTAAATCATAACTTAAAAATTTCATTTTCTTTTACCTTTTTAATTCTTTTTGCTAGTAATGCTGTTAAAGAGAATTTATTTTTTTGTCTTTAGAAATACTAACAAGTGGTAAAGTATCCTTTTTGAGCATTAATAGCTACACCATCATTAACTCCTCTATTTTGATGTATACAAAGAGAAGGAATGATAAATATATCTTTATCATAATTAATAAAATATTTCTTAGGTTTTGAAAGCAGAATCCCTTCAACAAAAAAACTCTTCCACTAAAAGATAAAGGTCTGTCAAACCATGTACTTAAAAATAGATCTGCCATAAACTTCTGTATTTAAAAATATCATAGTCTTTTTTTATTCATTTCAGGATTAGGTTTAATTAAAAAAACCAGGGCTATCTGTATGAGAAGCAGCTATTCTATATCCTGATTTATAAATTTTTATCTGTACCTATAGTAAAAGCAATAATTCCACTATCATTTATAGTAACATAGTATTTTTTTCACCTTTTTTTAATTTCCATTCTTCAGCTTCAGAAAGCTCAGTGAAACCATTTTTTTATTTAAAAATTTCTTTTTGCATTGATACAAGCAAAAATAATTAGATGGACTTTCATCTATAAATTTAATTAAATCTTTTGCTAATTTTTTTGTTTATTCATATATCCTCCTAAATTAAAAATATTATGTTTAAGTAACTATTTAAATAATACAGCATTTAACAATATTTATCAAATTAAAAAAATATCAAATTCTAAAAAAATTAGTTTTTATTTTATAATCTTTAAGTTCTTTAAAAGTCTTTTTTTAATACAGAAGCATAAGTTTTTAATTGATTCTCATTTTTTTCCACCTGTCTTATAGTCAACTATATAGATTTCTCCTGTACCATCATCATTATCTTTTTATCATGAGTCTATCTATTCTATATTCTTTTTTTATCTATAGCATCATAGAGAACATATTCATTGTAAATATGATTCCATTTCTTAGAAAAAAATTTCTTTATCTTTATTTAAAAAAACATTTCAATGTTTTCTTTTTGAGAATATTTCATCTAACTTTTTTTCTTTCCAAAAATATGATAGATATTTTTTTATAACATAAGTTTTTAGCAAAGGCTACTTCTTCTTCTTCTTCACTTCCATATTTTTAAATTTTCAAAAAAAGTAGTGAACTAAAATACCTATCATTCTTTTTTTCTTCTGTTTCAAGTAAAAAAATTTACTATTACTTTACTTCAAAATTATCAACTTCTTCATTTTCAATATTTGAATTTAAAAAAATAAGAAGATGAGTTATATGAAATTTCCTTAGGAGTTTCTACTTCAATAATTTCTATATTTTCTATGTATTTCTCCAATTTCACATGAGAAGAAATCTTTTAAGTTAGAATTTTCTAAAGGTTTTTTTCTTCAAAAAGTCTATCATTATATAAAATTACAAGATTATGTTTTAGGCCTTGTTAAAGCAACATAAAAAATTGTTAGTTTCTTCTTCTTGAATTTTTTTGATATATTCAAGAACCTTATCTTCAAAAACAACTTTTTCAAAAATATTTTTATAACCTTTTTTTAGCAAATAAAGAAAAAAAGTAGTTTTATCATATGTTTCATTCATTTCAAATAAAAAAAGTTGATATCAAATCCCTTTAGATTTTTTTATCATTTTTTTATCACAAAGGTTGTTTTAAACTCTAAACCTTTAGATTTATGTATAGTAACAAGCTCAATTCCTTTTTTTATTTGAGTTCAGATCTGCAAGAATAAGTTTATTATCATTATAGTCATTCAATAAATCTAAAACAGAAAGATAAGAATTAGTTAAAAGATAGAAGTCATAAATGTTTTTTTAACTTCGTTTTCTTTTAGAAAAAAATAATCTAAAAAAATTGGAATTTTTTTATAATTTCATAAATTAAATTCTGAACTTTAAAATTCTTAAAAATTCTTTTCTAATATCTATAATCTTATTTAAAAAAGCTTTATAATTTTTCTTATTTTCCAAAGAAAGTATAAAAATTATTATCTTGAGAGAAGTTTATATAAGAAAGTACTTCTTTTTTTATTTTTTTAGTAAAACTTCAATATCTTCTGTTCCTATGTTACTAAGTGGTGAAGAAATAAAGTTAAATAAAGCTAGTTCATTCTCATAGATCAAATATTTTAAAAAGCTCAAAACATTCAAAAAAATTCCAGGATATTCAGAAATATCCTTCTCATTATTTAAAAATATATGGTATTTTTTTTCATTTTCTAAAAAGTTGAGCTATTTCATTAAGTTCATTATTAGTTCTTGCTATTATAGCTACATTGTCATAAGGTTCAAAAAGCTTTTAATTCTTCTAAGAGAACTGAATAAATATTAGCTTCTTTATCAAGGTCACTCATACATATTGCTTTTTACATAGCCTTGATTTTTTTAGAATTAATTTCACTTGGTTTAAAAAGCCCAATTGTCTTTTTCTAGAAATGGCAGAGAAAAAAATTCATTACAATATGAAACTATATTAATGTCACTTCTATAAGATTTTTTTAATGTATCTGGATTTGCCTTTTAAAAATAGTTTCAAGGTTTTTCAAATAATCTTTTTTTCTCCATCTCTCCAACCATAGATACTTTGTTTATCATCTCCAACACAAACTACTATCTTAGCTTTTTTTAGTAAATTCATAAAGTATTTTCCATTGTAATATACTTGTGTCTTGAAACTCATCTATGAAAAATAGTTTCTATATTCATATCTAAGCTTTCAAAAAAAGACATCTGTAAGTCCATTTTCATTCATTAAACCATTTTCTTTATTGAAAAATAGCCATATAGGTATAGATAGCAATATCGTTAAAAGTAAAAATTTTTTTATCTCTTATTTTTAAACATATCGTAAAGTCTAAAAAAATTTCTAGGCTCAGTTCAAAAAATCTTTTTCCTCATAAGGTATTAAAAATTTCATTATATACTTCTCTTGCTAAATTTTTCTTTTTAAGATTTCTTGTCTTGAAATTAAATATTCTTTATATTCTTTATCTGTAGCTTTTTTTAATTTATTTCCATTGTATATTAAGCCTGCTGTACCATCTTGAAAAAAAGAAATTAGCATTTTTAACTAATAATTCTCTTTTGAGTTTCAGAAGTTTTTTTCCTATATAGATTTTACAGTCATTTTTTTAATACATCATTTAAATCTTTTTGCATCATTTTCTAGATATGAGAAAAGCTCTCTTAAAAATCTCTACAGGTTTTTTTCATCAATACTAAGCTTTTTCTTTCTTTATATATTCTTTATTATCATTCAATGATAAAAATATACTTCCATCTAGAAGAGATTAATTCATTAACCACTGAAATATAGTTATCTATATTTTTTTCAGAATTTTCAATAAAAAAATTCTTGAAGTCATTAAATAATTTTTTTATTAGTAAAGATACTTTCAAGAACTTTTTTTATAATAAGCAGAGTTCTCAGCTTCATCTATTAAAGAATATGATTTTTATCTTCATTAAATTTATAACTATATTTTTTTAAAGATTATATTCAAAAAAAGCATCTATAGTATAGATTTTCAATTTTTTTCTTTATTTCTGATAATATCCTTATATACATTAAATAAATTATCTAAAAAATTCTCTATCAACAATTAAACTTTTTTTCAATCTTTTTCTATACTCTCAATAAGATTGATGTAGTTAGCTTTTTCTTTTCATCTAAATTCTCATGATTTAAAAATAGTCTCTCTCACTGAAAGTTTAGAGTATTTAGAAATATCATAGATTTCAATAAATTCACTTAATTTTTTTTAATATTCCTTCTTTTTATTTCAGCAGTTGCCTTTCTTGTAAAAAGTCATGACCAAAAATATTTTTTTATAGTCAATAGCCTCTGCATTAGCTTTTTTTAGAAAGAGCAGCAATATATTCAAGAGAAAGTCTATAAGTTTTTTTCCAGTTCCAGCACTGGCACTTACAACTAAATTTTTTTAATTTTATTCATTAAAAATCACCCATTTTTTTCCAAGGCTATTATATTCTTATATCTATAATACTCATTAAAAATCAAAAGTTATTTTCCTTTAAACTACTTTTTATTAGGTAAAATATAATATTTTTGTTTCTAAGAATTCTTTAAGGAAAGTCTTAAAATTATTGTCTTTTTCATCTAATTGAATTATTAGGTGTTTACTGAAGTCAAAAATCTTTTTTTCTTCTTCCCAGAAATTATAAGCAGCACTATAAACAGGTAGAGAGTTATCTGAACCATAAAACATTATAGAATAGAATTCTAATTGGTCTTTATTATAGCTTCCTGTCTTAAAATCAATAATATATCTAGCTTTTATCAGTTTCTATAAGTAGGTCTGCTCTACCATTTAAGATAACTTGTATTCCTTTATGTTCTAGGTAGGATACATTCTTAGTTGTAGATTCTTTTTCAGCTTCTATTCTTTGGATTTTTACTATCCTTTAATTCCTCATATAAGACTTTTTAAGAAATTTTCTATATTGTTAATTAATCTAGGGAACAAAACTTCATCAAGATACAGCTCCATAAAGTTTTCTATTTTTTTAATTTTTTTCTTTCCATATATGTCTTTCTAAATATTCTTTTATTTCTTCTTTTGAAAGAATTAAATTAGTACTATCTTTTTAATATATTTTTTTCCAATTAGTCTTAAATATATCTTCTAAGGTTTTTGTGCAAAAATATTTCCTAAAAACCTTTGAAGACATACCATTAACTGGACTTGTTTCACTAATACTCTCAATTCCACAAATTTTTATCTAGAAAAAAAGAAAGTTTCATTCTTTTTTTAATAAAAATATAGTCATATGCTCCTATAGTTAAAGTATTATTTATGAAATCAGTATTTTTCTTTGAAAATGCTCTAAAAAAATACAGGATCTTTTTTTGAAATTTTCAGTTTTATTTTGTAAATAACATGCTTCAAAAAAATCCTTTTTAAGTCATTTGTATTAAGTTCTTTGGCAGAATATTTATTTACAAGTTCATATATGAAAGGAGAGAAATCAATATTTATATCCTGATTTACCAAAAGAATAAATAGTAATCTTATCCAAATTTAATATATTCTGAAAAAAATCTATATTTTTTTGTATAAGAATTTCATCTTCATTTGTTTTTAAAAGCTAACTTTATTTTTTTGTTGCTCTGTAAATAAATTGTTATTGGCTTTTATTTTTTTGGTAAACTTTGGCTATCAGCATATACAAGAGCAGAATTCTCTAAATTTTTTTAAGAGAATATTTAATTAAATTTAAATTCTTTAATTCCTTATCTTTATTTTGATTTTTTTCTCTATAGAATAGATGTCAATTTTATTTAAGTAGTTGAAAAAAATAGTGTAAAGATATTCTTACCTATATTTGTTTTGAAAAAAACTATCAAAAGCTATTAAAGAACTCTATATTTTCATTAGAATTTAAAAGTCCTAAAATTTCATAAATTTTATCATATAGACTATCAAATTTATTCTCCATAAAGAAATCTATATCAGTTTTTTTGAACTGAAGAAATTAGTACGTAGAAAATTATTTAAATCATCTATATTGTTAATATTATCAATACTATCTAAAGTTTCAAAAAAATTAGGTTTAACTTTATCTTCAAGTTTTCATCATCATTTAAAAAAATGGGAATAATAATCTTCTCTTAATAGATTTAATGAAATATATCTATAATCTCTAGAAATAATTTTTTTCAAAACACTTGTAGTCTTCAACATCAAGACCATAGAATTCCATAAAGGCTGAGTTAAATATATTTTTCTTTTACTAGAAAAAAATATCTATGAGATTTTTTTATTTTTTTATGATCTATTCCATTTAAAAAGATTAAGATAAGTTTCAATTATTTTTATAGAATTTTTGTATCATTCAAATAGTATTTATTTGATTTAGTGAATATAGAGTATCTATCTTCTTTGTTAGCATCTGTTGTGTAATAATTGTCATATTGTCTTGATAAAAATCATAGTATAAAGTTCTAATTCGTTTGAATATTTTGCAAGCTCTATATCCATTTTTTTTATCTATAAGACTAACTTTATTTAATTTTTAATTTATCTCTATTGAAGTCTTTATCTTCCATTTGTAATATAAATTCTATATCATAATAATTTTTTTAAAGTTTCTAAAAATCTTTGAGAAATTATGTGGAAAAATCAACAATATCAAAAAAAGACTAGTTTTTTTATATTTTTTTAAAAAAATCTAGTTTTAAATTAGTTATAGAGTAAAAGCCAATCACTTGGAAGATAAGAGTTCTCTTTTAAAAAATTTATCCATTTCATTTTTTTTATTTCAAAAAAATAGTTCAAATTTTTTTCTTCCTGCCATTTAGATAAGTTCAAACTTTCTAAATCTTCCTTGTTTCTTATATAAGAAAAAAACTCAAAGAAATCATCAGCAATTTCTATACAATCAAAAATAGTTAGTAATATTCAATTTTTTTCTTGATATCATCTTTAAGGTACGAATAAAAATAAAAAGAATCTTTTAATATCTTTTAGAATTTTTTTATCTGAAATAAAAAAATTTTTATCTAAAAAAATCTTCAAAAGAGATAAGATTAGTTTTTACTCTTAATTGTCCTTTATTTATATAAGCAAAAATATTGTTTCTTAGCTAATTCATTTTCAACAATAATAAGGTTATCTTCTGGGAGTTTTTTTCTATTGTTGATAAAAAGTTCATTATTTGCTGCTTGATTATAATTTAAATAACTATACTTTATTTGCTTCATAAAGCACCTTCTTTTTTTATTTTTTTAAATAACTTAATGCAAGCATAGTTTTAGAGTCCTCAAAAGAAAAAAATATCTATATCATTAAAAGGAATTTTAATAACTTCTAAAAAAATTCATTTTCATCTAATGATTGCTGAGTTTTTACTAAATCAGTAGCATAAAATAAATGATACTGTCCAGCATTTATTCCAGCTGAATTATAGTAAGTACATATTTTTTCCCATTTATTCGCTCTATATCCAATCTCTTCTTCAAATTCTCTCTTTGCAGCATCTAGTATATCTTCACCTTTTTCAACTAAGCCTGCAGGAATTTCTATAAGTTCTTTTTTTATTGCAGGTCTATATTGTTTAACAAAAAAGATTTCATTTTCAAGTTCAGCTATTATAGCTACAACCTCTTTTTTCCCAGTAAAAGTCCATGTCACAACATTGTCATTAGGTAGAGCTAATGTTTCTTCAAATACAGTTATTACATCATTTTTTTAAAAAACTTGTTTTTTTGATATATGCTTAAATTTCATTTAAGATTTCCCTTTTTAATACACTTTTTCTATATGATACCATACTAAAAATAAAAAAAGACTTATTACAAAAATAATAAAAAAAGTAAAAAAATAGTTCATTACTGAGTAAATTTCTTAACGATAAAAAAATTTTTCATTCGTAACTCACTTATTTTTTTACTTTTGAATTAAGAATATTAGATATAACTGCTCTTAGAGTTTTATTTTTTTGACAAATGAAAATAAGCTACTTCATAAGTCAAACAATTATCTTTAAAAGCTTTTTATTTTTTTGAAAAAGGAGCTCTTTGAAAAACCTGTAACTCCAGTATATTTTAAATGTCTTAAAAACAGATAAAGGATTTTCAAAAATCTATCTTTTATAGTTTCCTTATATGTTTTTAAAATTTTTGAAAGTATTTAGCAATAATTTTTTTCAATCTCTTCAATTTTTAAATAATTTAAAGATATATCAAAAGTGATTTTTTTATTTCTAATAAATTTCCAAAAAAACATAGGTAGAAAAACATAAAATATCAGTATTCTCAGCAATATTTCTAATAAGATCTTCCAAGCCATCTATCCATTGAAAAAAACTGAGCTTGAAACAACCAAATCACTTTTTGGGTATATCAATTTCTTCAATATTTTTCTTTGATAAAAAAATATTATAATTTATATCTTTTATAAAAACTTTTGACATCAAATATATCATTTAAAAATTAAAGATGATTTAGGAAAAAAATTTTCTATACTCTCTTGTAAAAAAATTCCAGTTCCACAACCTATTTCAAAAATTGAATTAACATCACTTTTTAATATATCAGCATCTTTCATATAAGATAAGAGATGTTCAGCTACTTGTTTTTTTGAGCTAAAGAATTTTTTTTCATAGGTGCTGTAGTGCTTATCAAAAATTCATTTTTATTTTTCCTCTCTTATATTTATAATATCTTTGAAATCAGTAAAAATATGAAAAAAAGGATAATGACCACAAGCTATTAACTCATAAGCTATATTATTATTTTGACAATATTTTTTTCAACCTTACTTGCAGGAATAATTCTATCATTTTTTTACCTATATAGTAGAAATTGATATAATTTGGAATAGCTTTATAGTTATCTTTAAAAATATTGTAGCTCATATTTAGCTTCTTCCAAAGTTTTATCAGATCTTCCAAAGCTTTCATCAATATCCATATTAAGTAAAAAAACTTTTCTAAATTTTTCCTTATCTAAAGTTTCAAGAGTCATATTGAACATTTTTTTCATTGATGCCAAATTTTCCCAATAGTTTCAGGAAGTCCGTTGATAGCAATAGCTTTTTCATAGACTAAATCCTGACTTTTCTGATAAAAAAACTTATTTAAATAATAAACTCCAAAAGAATAAGCTATAAAGATATCCCCTTTATCTATAGAAGTCTTATCAATATTATATGGGAAAATTAATAACTTTTTATTTCATATTCAGTTGAATTTTATAAGAGGGCTTAGTAAATTTTGATCCATAGCCCAACCATTAAAAAAATATATTTTAGACATTTACATCACACCTAATTTTTTTCATTTCAGCTTTTTAAAAATCTTAAAGAAAAGCATCTAAGTCTTCTTTTTTTCATATTTGCAGTTAAACTTATTCTAAGTCTAGCAGTATCCTTTGGTACAGTAGGCTCTTTTTATTGGATAAATTAGATAACCTTTTTTTCTTTTTAAAGCTTCTGAAAGATTTATAGTTTTTAAGATTATCTCCAATAATTATACTTATAATATGACTTGTTGAAGATGTCTCAATATTAGCTTTTTTTAAGAGTAGTCAAAGAAAAAAATTAACTAAGTCTTTCAATTTTTTTCAATCTTATCATGAAAAAGAGTCAAATTTTTCTAAAAATAAATAGATTCCATAAATTATTTACAGGTGGCAATGCTGTAGAATAAATAAATTTTCTACTTTTTATTAATTAGATAGTTTTTTTATATTTCATCGCAGATAACATAAGCTCCAACTGAAGCACCTGCCTTACCTAAAGGTATAATTAAAAAAATCTATTTTATCAATTAATTTTTTTCATTGTATGCAATACCATAGTTATATACTCCATAAGAATGAGCTTCATCAACCATTAAAGTAAAATTTATATTCATCTTTTAAAGCACAGATTTTTTTAAAGATCTGCACAGTCTCCATCCATGCTGTAAATAGACTCTGTTACAACTAAGATATCATCATGAGTTTTAGAATATTTTTTTAATAACTTTTCTAAAAGCATCTACATCTAAATGATTATACCTTAAAAACTTTAGCATTTGAGTTTATACAACCATCATATATGCTAGCATGATTTAATCTATCAGTTATAATAAGAGAATTTTTTTATCAAAAAAAGTTTCTATAACTGAAGAATTAGCATCAAAAACCCTGAGTTAAAAAAACAAGACAAGGCTTTCCATAAATTTCTTCAACTTTTTTTCTAATCTCATCACAGTTTGATATGAACCATCTATTAATCTTGATGAAGACGATGATAATTTATAATTATCAAAAGGTGTAGTTTTCGTAAAACTTTTGAGATAAAGATTTATCATTTGCTAAACCTAAGTAGTCATTAGAAGAAAAAAATTATAAAGACTTTTATCATTAGTCTTTATAGTTCTAAATCTATTTTCAGTTTTAAATCCCTCTAGTTCTTTAATAATATTTTCTTTTAACATAGTAATCCCCAATAATTCTATTTAGTTTATTAATAAGCTAAAAATAAAGGCTTTTAGCTATATATATAATATCACAAGAATCTAAAAATATTATAGTATAAACTTTAATTTTTTTAGAAAAATTTTTTTATAATATTCCTCAACATCATTTGAATCATTAAAACCTTGCATTCTAGCTAAATTATCCATATTTTTTTTATAGCTAGATTTATATTTTTTTCTTTATTATCAATAACATAGTTTAAATATAACTTCAAAGTTTTCTCAGAATATGATAAAAAGCTCTCCTCTTAAATATGTTTCTATAGATGTTTCAATATCATCATCTTCTGAAGAATAAAGAGGTCTACCCATAGATGAAAAATATAGGATATCTTTCAAAAAAATTCTTTTTTTCCCATTCCATATAGATGAACATAATTTTATTTACTAAATCAGTTTTTTTCATCACTAGCTTTTTTTCTAAAAATATCTTTTTATTTTTTTCATATTCTTCTGGTGAATTATACTTCATCATTTGAGCATATTTTTTTGAAATAAAGGATTATTCTTTGAGTTTAAATCTTCTAAGTATGATATCAAAGTTTCTTCATTAAAAGTTTCCCATTGAGATTTTCTCATAATAATAAAGTCTTCTCTATTATCTTGGCAATCTGCTCTACCACCAATATTATTTAAATTAGAAAAAAATATTTCCATTCTTTTTTTCTAGTATTTCATCAATTATCTTTTCTTTTTTTCCATTTTTCCACCTCTAATAAAAATAAAAAAACCCTTGCATCAGACGTATCTGTGTCATACTGACAAGCAAGGGTGTTGTCAATATTAATCCAACCATGGAGAGTAATTTTTAAAGAACTCATCATCTATATTTTTTTGAATATCCACTCCTAAATCCCCTAAAAAAATTCACTGTCACAGTTAGTTAATTTTTTTGATTTCTTAACTCTTCAGCTAAGACTTTACAAATCTTTCTTACATAAGGTATTTTATTTTTGTGCAAACACCATATCTTCTAATAATTTATGTATTTCTTTTCCTAAGATTTTTTTAAATCTAGTAAAGCTCTATTAGACCATTTATAGAAAATTTTATATCTTCTATTCAATAGAAAATACTAAATGTATTACTTCGTCAACAAAAAGATATAGACATTGATTAGCAGCGACTAGATCATTTCTTTTTTTAAACATCTAGTATAGTTATATTGTCCATGTTGTGAAATATTCATAAGTCTAGTAGCTATCTTATTTTTGTCTCATTGCTTCAGGATAGTAGTTTAATAAATCATTACGAATTTTTTTGTAAAACTCTCCTAAAGTTATCTAAAAATACTTCTCCATTTGTAACTGTTGCTAAAAGCAGTTTCTGGAATTTTTTTGCCAGTCAGCTATAGTTTCAGGAGCTTTTTGAAGAACCTAAAAAAATTTAAAAATAGAAGTCTTCTATATTTAAAAAGCCCTCTTCTATCTGAACCCCATTCACTTTCTTTTTAATTCTTGAAAAGCCTAGATAAGTTTTTGGGCTAAAACTTTTTAAATACTTCATTGATTTTATCTTTATGTTTTTAAATAATCATCTTTTTCTTAGCCATATACATACTGATGGATCAAAAGTCATGATCTTGAGAAATTTTATCATCATAACCATAACATTCTGAACCTTCTCCAACTAAGCCAAAAAGAACATAGAGGAAGTATATCATTTAGATTTTTTTCAAATTCAGGTAGAACTAGATCATAAAAAAATATCTTTTTAGAAAGTTCTAAACCCTTAATATTTTTTTTAAATCTTCTTTTTATTAGATTTTCTTCAACTTTCATTGTTATCAATTTTTAGTCTTTTGAGAAGAATTAGTATTAGATTTTTTTCTAATTCTTCTTTAATAAATTCTATATTGCTAAGAATATTCTTATAATTATCACTATCTAAGCCCATAGTTTTTTAGAAATTTCTGCTGCCTTTTTCAAAAAAACTCTATAGCTTTCTCTAATTGTCTTTCGTTGTAATAATATATTGCCATATTATTTAAAGAAGCTGAGTAAAGTGGATGTTCCTTACCTACATTTTTTTCAAAAAAATTTCAATAGCTTTATACAGATATTCAACTGCTTTTTTTCTTTCATTCCAAGTTGATAACAAGGATTGAATAAGTTACTCAATGTTACAGCATATTCAAGAAGGTATTCTTCACTATCATAATTCTTTAATATATCTAAAGCTCTTTAAATGTAAGTCATAAGCTGCTTTCATATTACCAACATTTTTGATAATATAATCCAAAGTTATTACATAGCCCAGCATAAGAGAATGAGTTATCAGCTGAGTTATCTTGATAAATTTTAACTATTTTCTTATAGTTTTCTTCAAGCAGGTTAAATTTTTTTGTGCAAATCTATATACCTCAGTTAAATTTAAAAAGGCTAGTAGCATAAGGAAGATTGTTATCTCCATACTTTTTTTCTTTATAATTTCTAAAGATTTTTAGTAAATTAGCTTCTGCCTCATCATAATAACCAACATATTTTTAAAGTTCCACCTAATTCATTTAAAAGCTTTAATATATTCATCACTTTCTAAACCATATTGTTTTTTTCAGTTTCGTTTAAGATTTACTCTTAGTATTTCAATTTCTTTTTAGAATATTACCTTCTGTTTGGTATTGCTCTTTTTTTATTTAATTCATTTAACTTTCATCTAATCACCAATTTTTTTATTTAATTAAAAAAATTTGTTTTTATCACAGTGTTATGGATGATTTTTTTACTATAAGATCACCTGCAATAAACAAAGTAAATATATCAAATAAACCATTTAGTTCAGGCATAGCTGTACCTGTCATTTCTAAAAGAGAATAAGCTAATAGTAAGAATGTTATTTTATAGATAAAAATAAATACCTATTCCACCATTATTAGGAGTAGAGAAAAATTCCAATGGCACCTGGTAATGTTAATAATCCATAGAAATAATGCAATTTTAAATCAAGATGCGAAGTTAAAAAAAGTAAGTGGAATCATAATTCCAGGGATTAATAATATCAGAAGTAAATATTTTTCTATTTGTCTCAACAATACTAGTTAAGTTTTTTTGCTAATACTAAAAAGAGGAACATCTCAAAAAAACAGCTACTTTATGAAGATCTAAGGTTTTTAATAGACCTAAATTATAAGTTACTGTATGATCTAGTGAGTATTTATAAAAGTACATTCCTCCAATTGAAATTAGAGATAGAATTAAAATTATACTTTTTGAATAGTATAAAGTTTTTTTATTAATTTTTTTCAATTACCATTACATATGTTACTGCAGTTAACAAGAAGTAAGCATATAATTTAAACATGAAATAATGATTACTAAAAAAATATTAAAAATCTATAAATACATAAGCAAGTAGTGCCATCATAGAAAAGTATAGGAAGAATAAGCTGTAATCTTTCTCATTAACATATACTTTTTAAGAACTCTAGGATATTTTTTTCTTTAAGACTATTCAATTCATCTATTTTTTTCGATAAATCCTGAATAATCAGTATCAAGTCTTTTTAACATCTTTATTTTTTTTATAGCCTTTATTTATTTCAGCTAAAGATGTTGTTAATCCATCTTCATAGTTTTTTTACTATAAATCTTATAATATTTTTTTCAAAAAATCATTTCATGATTGAAAGTGGAATTTCATTACTAAGAAAGATGACTGCTTTTATGGTAAAATAAACTCCTACTGAATAAAAATATGTAGCTAAATTCAGGTAATAACAATTTAATTATAGAATTATCAATAGTTATATATTTAATATACAGATCACTTCTTCTGATAGTATATCCTAAAGCAAAAAGAAATTATTGCAACCAAAAAAATAAAGGAATAATAGATTTTTTATCTTCAAAAGCACCTCTGTTTAACTCATCAAATTCTCTTTTATTTTTGAAGAACTCTGTTTTGAAAAAAATTTCAGCATCTTCATCTAGGGTTGTATCATTTAAATATCTATTAGTACATTTAGTTAGAATAAAGTCATAATTATCATCGTCAGTAGTTTTTGACATAATATAAGGATTATTTTCAAATCTATTTTTCAAATTTTAGATACTCACTTTCAAAAGTTAGTAAGAGTTTTTCCTATTTCATTAATATTCATTTTATTAGGTAAAATTTCAAAACTAAGCATATTCTTTTAATATTTGTTTTAGACTTTTCACCAGTTGCTTTTGTATTCTTTCTTTTTAATACCATCTATTATAAACAATAAATTTTTGTATGTCTCTTTAACAGAAGTATCATTAACTAGAGTAATATCTTCACTTTTTAAATACAATTTTTCTTACTCTTATTTTTAGTATTATTTTCTTTACTCATATCTTCAAGTGTTAAGAAGAAATCATTACTATTAGTATTAATATTGTGATACCCATAGATATGTAGTAAAAGCTAATAAGGGCTTTAGAAGCTCAGGTTCTCTATCAATTTTTTTCTCTACTATCAAGATAGTCTATAATTAAAGAATTTAAATTTTTTTCCTTGATATGTAAATTCTTTTTTTCAAGTTTTTTTGCATTATTAGGATCAAAAATAAATACTTAATATTGAAGCTATTACTTCAGAATCATAATCTTTTATATCTTCAAGTTTATCAATAAAAGCTAGATGGTATATTCAATTTTTGTTAAAAATTTTTGAAGCTCTCCTCTATTGAGAAGTTTTTTTTAAGCCTCCAGCTTGAATATTTAGAAGACCTCTATGATCATTGATTTCTTTATTATCCCATATAAAGATATCTTCATTTTTTTCAGAAACTTATAAAGTTTATAAATTTGATATTTTTTTCAGACTCATCATCTTTTTAAATACTCAGATTCGATAGTTTCCATCTCTTTTTATCACTAGCTCTATTATTTTATTTTCAAAAATTTTTAGAAATCCACTGAGAAATTTAAAATTTCATCTATTTTATCAGTATTTTTTTAATCATAAAATCAAATATTTCTTCTTTAGAGAAAAAGAGTTTTCACCATAAATACGTAAAGGTTCAGAAAAAAATGTCATTGTCAACCATTTTTTTACTTCTCTCATTAAAGAATAATCCCTGTTTAAAAAAATCTTTTCTATGTCTCTGTCTTTAAATCTATCAGCAAGAGAGTTTCTTTCAATAAACCTCTTATTAAAGCTTCAAATAACGGATGGTTTATTTAATCTATGCATTTCTATGTATTCATTATATTTCATCTTTTTCAATTAGTTTATTAACTTTTTCATCACCACTTATTGACATTTTTTTAGAATATCTCTATACATCAATCTACCAGTATATAAAGTATATAATGTCTGCCCTAATGAGTAGTAATCTGATTCTATTGAAACTATTCCATTCTTTTGAGTCTAATAGCTCAGGTGCACTATATCCAGGAGTTCCTATTTTTTTGATTATCAAAAATCTATTGACTCCTCTCCTATATAGTGAGCTATACCAAAATCTCCTAAATATACTTTTACCATCTTTATCAATATAAATATTTTTCAGGTTTTATGTCTCTATGCACAATTTTATGACTATGTAGGTATCTTAATGCCTTAAGTAAAGATGGTATTATCTTTTTTTCAATTTCATCATAATTTAATTGTTTATTAAATAAATCACCACCTGAATAGTATCTATAAATTTCTGCAAAATATTCTTTTGATCCTACAGTTACTTTTTCCATAAGATATAACTCTTGCTAAACTATTTTTCTTCAACTTCTTCTCTTTTCTCATAAACTAATTGAAGAATTTCTTTTCTATTCTCAAATTTTTTTGTGATCAAATTTTTTTAAAAACCTTTTACTACACCTTTCTATTTTTTTCCCCATCAATATTAATTTCATCTTTAAAAAGGACAGATTCTCCACTTGTTACATTTAGTCTATTTTCCCTTTTTAACTCAAATTTTAACTTTCCATCATTAGAAATATAAGTTGCATTCTCTAATAAATCTTCAATATTAGAAGTAGAATTTTCTTGATTTTTGAGGCATAGTAGAGTCTCTGTCAACATTTTTGATTTTTGGGGTATAGTGGCTTCTCTATCAGCATTTTTGATTTTTGAGGTACAGTAGCTTCTCTATCAATTCCTTCATTTAGACGAGTAGTTATAATTCTATTATTATCAGCCATTTATTTCTCCTTTTTTTAATTAAAAATTAAAGCTTTATATTATCTTTACTTCCGTTTTTCAAGCTAAGTTCATGAATTTCTTTTAAAGTTTCCTCTAATGAGTTCTTTTTTTATCAAAAAAATTTCCTTTTTAATGTAACATCATCAATAACATCTGTTACTCCATCTGAACATAAAAAAATATAATGTCATTAGGAACTAGACCGATACTTGTATAGATATTAACTCTACATTCATCAGAATAACCTATACAATTAGTGATAATATTTTTAGGATAATTCTTTATTTCATTTTCAGTTAAATTTCCTTTATCTAATTTCATCTTGGAATTGTGAGTCATCTCTTGTTAATCTTTGAAAATAGCCATTTCTATATCTATAAGCCCTACTGTCTCCAAGATTATAGTATATCAAAAATATTATCATCTGAATAGATTCCAACTAATGTTGTTTTTTTAAAAGCATTTCTTTTATTTTTCATCTGTTTGAATCTTTCTGATTAAAGTATTTATTTCTTCTATTTTTTTCAATAACTTCATCTTTTGTTAAATTCTCTTTTACAATCCCCTTTAAATTTTGAAGAGTTAGAAGAGCTGCTCTATATCCTTCAGCCTGCCCACCTACTCCATCACACAGTATAGCACTTATATAATCTTTAGTTTCTCCTTTATAACTGCCTTCTTCAACAATAACATCATTAATCATTAATTTATCGTCATTTGTTTTATATAAGACACCAATATCATTTATTGAGCAATACTTGAACATAAATTTTACTCACCTCTTCTAAAGTTTATTTTTTTATTCTCAATGTAAGCAACTATATTTCCACTTTCTTTTCTTGAATTAAATATATAATCAGATAAATCATTTATGTACTTATCTTCTATCATATTTCCTATTCCTCTTCCACCCATTTCAAGTATGTTTTTCTTTTGCTAAATTATAATAAAACTCTAATACTTCTTCACTAACAGTCACTTTAATTTTTTTAATTTTTCTCTACATTCTCATTTATTTTTAATTTGTGATTTAACAATTAGTTGAGAAACTTCATCTCTAATGAAATCAAATACAACTATATTATTTCCTATTCTATTAACAACTTCTGGTTTAAAATGAGCTTTGATTCCATTTATTACTTTCTTTTCCATATCTTCATAGCTTTCATCTATGCTTACTAACATTTCTCTTTTTTTCATTTCCAGAAGAGTCAATTACTTTTTTTGTTATTCCTAAATTTGAAGTAAATATTATTAATGATTCAGAAAAAAATACACTGTATTTCCTTGACCATCAGTCATTCTACCATCTTCAAGTATTTGAAGAAATTTATCCATTATAGAGGGATGAGCTTTTTTTCAATTTCATCAAAAAGTAATATAGAAAAAGGTTTTTTTCTTTTATAGCATTTGTTAATTGACCTCCAGCTTCATAACCTACATACCCTGGAGGTGCACCAAATAATTTTTTTGATCTGAATGTGATTCAGAATACTCACTCATATCAAATCTTATACAATTATTTTCATCTCCAAAAAGAATATCAGCAAGAGCTTTTTGTAAGTTCAGTTTTACCTGTCCCTGTAGTCCTGCAAAAAAATAAAAATTCCTTTAGGTTTATTTCCTATTGATGAATGTTGTAAATCCTGACATTCCAGTAACAGCTCTCTTTATTACAGCAGTAACTTTTTTTAACAGCTCTGTCTTGACCTTTTTACTCTGTCCTTTAAGCTATTTTCAAGATTATTTACAGCTTCTTCATCAATACTTTCCCACATATTTTCTTTAATACCATATTTATACATTGTTAAAGCATCTAATAAAGTGTAATTTTCATCTTTATTTCTGTATCTGTTATACAAATTTTTTTAACTCTAGAAGCTCTCTTATTTTCAATCCTTCTGTATTATCAATAAATTTCCCTTTTTACTTTTTAAATTATTTTCTAAGACTTCTCTATAATTCATTTCAATATAATTAAGTCTTATATTTTTTTATCAGGATTAGGTATAGTTATTGTTCTAACATTAGGATTATTATAATAAAAACCAAGAAGGAAGATCATTAAATTTTTTTCAACAATTAATATCAAGGTATTTGAATAACCATCTTCTTTGTTAGCATTCATTGAAGCTTCAAATAAAGTTTATAAATGTGTTATTTTTCACATGAATCTAATGAAGTTGGAGAAGATATGTATCTTGCTGCAAAAATTAATAACAACAGCTATAGGATTGTCTTTTTTTGAGTCATTGCTTCTTTTATGATAACTGAAAAATTTTTTTCAATATCATCTATTTTGTAGTTTTGTTTTTTTATCATCCTTAAAGATACTATTATTTGATTTATCAAATTCTTTTTAGAATATTTGCTACATTAGTAGTTCTTTTATTGTAGAATCCTAAAACAGGGTTACAAAATACAAAGTCATATTCTAATTTATTCTCATTATTTTTCATCTTTTTTCTTCAATTTTAAATAATTTTTATCAGAAATTGAATCTAAATCAAAAGTAGTTAGCCTTACCATTCTCCATATAATGAGGGTATATATCATTTATATTATTTTCAATTATAAAAAGTAGATTTTTATTCCTTTAAAACTTTCAATTTCTTTTTGCCATTTTTGGTTTTTTTATCCATTTTGTTTCTCCTTATCTATTATGTATTCCTACAGATATTAATTTTTTTCTCCCATAATTATATTTTTGTATCATTCTTTCTTTTTTTAAATATTCCCTATATATTTCTTCTAGTTCTTTATTAAAGTAGATAATATTTTTGATTTTTTTGAACCCCTTAATTTAACATCTTTTAAAAATTCAATTCATGGATATATGATCAGTCAATTAAAAATGGGAATATTTTTTTGATTTTTTTCCCTGCTTATTCTTTTGCTAAACTTTCAAAGTAATCTCCTGTATAGACTAAAATATCTTTTGTTATGCTTTTTTTAATAAAACAATAAATTCTATCAATTCATCAAATTGTTCAAGTGGATCTCCACCAGTAAAAAGTTATTCCATCTATTTTATATTTTTTTGATATATTTAATATAATTTGAAATAAAAGTTTTTTTATATCTCTATTTTTTTGAGTTTTCTATACTCCATAACTCTGGATTTGAACAATTCTTACATTTTTTTGAACAACCTTTAGTCCAAATAACAAGCCTATTTCCAGGTCTAAAGTATGAATAGGATAAAGTATTCTGTCTATATACATTATTTGATTTTAACTTTAAAAAGAGTATTCTTTAGCAAGAGTTATTTCATCATCATTTTTTTAAAAATTCTAGGAGAATCTGAACATACTTTTTTTCTTTATTTACTTCAGTATCATTAGTAGTACTAAGATGCCAAATTACCCACTCATTTAGTGAATTATATTCTATTCTAAAATGTAGTCTAGATACTTTTATTCATGTAATATTTTTTTCAAATATCCTTGCACCATAATCTCCTTGTCTTCCAACATTTCCACCAATTTTAGGGATTTTTTTATAATTTCATTTTTCATTGTTTTTTTAAAAAATTAAGTAAATTGCCTCTTCTTTTTATTTCTTTTTTTCAAGAGGAGTTTTATTTAAATTTTTCATTTTCTTGAGTTTTAGAAACTTTAATAAAGTCTTCACCATCAATTATATGATTAGAGAAACATTTTTTTCACAATAAAAATTCGTTATCATTCTCATCTATCTCAGTTTCATAGTTACTTATTAGACATCTAACCTTTATCTTTGTCTTTACCTCAACTAAACTTTGCTTACAAACAGGACATTGTATCTCTGTATCTTCAATCTCACTACCACAAAATTTACATTCCATTTTTTTATTTTCCTCCGATTTCTCTGTATTTTTACCTTATTACTATTTTCTTTTGATTTTTCTTTTTATTATTTCTATTTTCAAAAATTATTTTTTTAAGTTTAATTTTTGTATTATATTTTCTATCAGGCTCATTGTAATTGACTTTCTCAAATATAATTCCTCTTGTTTTTTTAATTCATTGATTAATTCAGGATACATAGAGCAAAAAAATTACATTGTTCTTCATATAATCTATCAGATTCTTTTTTTCGTTTAATTCTTCATCAAAAACCAATACCAACAACTTTAAATGTAAACATTTGTTGCTCAGTATCAGACATAAAAAAACTTCTATTCCAGTAGAGTTGTCAACCTGATATAGCAATCTATTCTTTTTTTGTTAGACTTTTTCTATATATTCTGGACTAATCATATTATATCCATATTTTTGAAATTACTTCGTCCACTTGTTCTCTAATATAATTCTTTTCTGAAAAAAACTTTGAGCTTTCTTCCTTAGAATTTCTGTTTCGTTTTTTTATTTCCTCATTTGAAGAAAAAAATCTTTTTATTGGTTTGATATTAGAATAATCAATAGAATAAGCTTCTTTTAAATAATCTTCATACAAAGCTTCAACTTTTTTTATTTTCAAATTCTATCTTTTTTTAATTCATTTTTTTATAGAGACTTTTTTCTAAGATAAGCTTTTTCTTTATATCTAAATCAAGAACTTCTCTTTCTAATTCTAAAATTTGATTTCTCATATCAAATATTTGTTGTCTATATTTAACTATATATTCTTTAGCTTCTAAGAAATTAGTTAAATTCTCAAAAAAATTTCTTTTCACAATTATTTCTATGTTGTCATTAGAAACAACTGTCTCATTACTATCTTTTTTTAGAGAGATTTGAGAAATCAAATGTCTCATTATTTTCTTTTCTTTCTATTTTTTTGTTTCTTTAAATTCAAATTTTTTTTGAAATCTTTGGTATTTACATTGTTGATTTTTTTATAATTCTGTTTACTGTATCTTTTTATTTCTAATATAATGGATCTGCTTCCTTCAATTTTTATCTGCTGGAATTTTATCAATTAAAGAAGCTATTTCCTCTTTTTTTCATTTCGAGAGGAAATTTCAATTATTTTATTTATATTATCTTCAATATTTTTTTGAATATATTTTTCATATTTATCTTCAAACTCATTCAAGACATCTGTAGAGTTTCTATTTAATGCCTCTAAAGTTGAAAGATCATTGGTTATATTAGCATTCCTTACCATGTTATTCAAAGTTTCTTCAGATATTTTTTTAAAAAGCATCTAGTTTCAGTTTTAGTTTATTAGAAATACGTGAATCATTAATCCTTATATCAAAAATTATTAAGTCTTTGTAATTTGCTTTTTAATTTCAAATATGATTTGTGCTTTTTCTCTTCTTAATCTTTCTAAATACGCCTGTCTTTCTGGACTTATATATACATTACTAGTTTTAGTACCCACTCATAACTCCCTCCTTTAAATATTTTTTTAATTTTTCCCTTTTTATTATAACATTTTTTTAGAAAAATACTAAGGAAAAAGAGTACAAAAAAATAAAAAGCTCCAAGTTGCAAGTATAAATATTATAATTTCATTAATTTCATAAGAGAAGAGTTTAAAACTTTTTATGACTGCAAAGAACTATCTGAAAGACTTTTTAAAAAAATGGAGTCAGAAGATGGAATGAGTAGATGACAAAAATATAGGAAAAAAATGATATAATCTGACGTACTACATTAAGATTAAAAGAATGTGTAGAATAGATATAGTATAATTAATAGTATAATTAAAAGAAGAAGTTTAAATATTAGATTTAGTTCCTATAAATTATCTAGATTAAAGATTTGAATAGTTAGAAAGAAGAGGTTAACATGGAGTTCAAGAAAAATAAGGAAAGACTGTGAAGAGTTGTGGGCAAAAAAACAAATATTATGTATTAAGCAAATCGCATAAAGTATATCTAGAGATAAGAGAGTATTTGAAAGAAAAAAAGAGGTAGATTTTTTTATTTCTTAATGAAAAAAATACAAAGAGTAAGGAATATTGAAGAAAGCAAAAAAAGATTTCAGTAATGCTATTCTTCATGTATGGGGATATTTCAAAAAAATGAAGCAACTGAAATTGAAAAAAACAAGGATTATGTAATCTACTACAAGAATATATGAAAGGAAAAAAATAATCAGAAATCTGTAATAGAATATATTAATATTTTACTAAAGAAATATCCAAATGAATATTTACAAAAAAATCTACTTTATTAAAAAGGAGAAGAAGATGAGACTTTGGCATGAAGAAATTATCCCCCTATTACCTAAAAAAATCAGCTTCTTGGACAACATAGAGAGTGTTGTGCACTTAGAGGAAATGGATGGGGAAAAAAACATAAAACTGTAGATTATGTATTCTTGTATTCTCCATATCACTTATTTATGTATCATTTGTTAGTTATGGATGAAATGGAAAAAAAGAGGATATAAAGTTTCTATAGAATGGAGAGATAAGAATTACAGAGGAAAGACAGCAGAAAAAAATATGATTCTCTTGAAGAAAAGACTGTAGATAAACCAATTTACAAAGAACATAATGCTGAGTACATGATTGAGTGCATAGAAAACTTACAAAAAAAGGTATAGAATTAGAAGTATAACAGTTTTGTTTCTCATTACTTCTATATCTTATTGTCTAAAAATAGGGCACATGAGCCAATGCTTAGAAGTGAGAAAAGTAAATTCATAAATTTCTATCAAAAAAATATAGTATTATAAAAAGGGTTATACAATAAAAGGTATTATCCAATTAGCTTGGTTTTTTTAATACAATTAATACAGCAATGTGATTTAATTTTAATAAAAAAAGAGAATTTTTTTAAGTTTTTTTAATTTTTCTCAAAAAAATTCTCTTAATTCTTAGAACATAGTCTAAACTTTTTTTATCAACACTATTTGATAAATATTCCTTATAATTTAGTCAAATAAACTTAGATATTTTTTTCTATATGTATTCCTTTTTTTCTTATCTTCTTGGTCTTTATTTTCAAAAAAACAATTTCTTTTTACAATTTTCATTGCTTTTTTTCTGTAGCAACTTTTAAAGATTTCCCTCTAATGTTTCACTTATTATAACAGAGGAAAAATATATCACCTGTTCCTGGAAAATAAGTCGGAATTTCTTCATAAGGTAAATAGAAGTATTCATTAATTTTACTGTCAAACCCAGCAACCATTCTAGTTTCAACAGAAAGGATTGAAGTAACTATAACAGATTTTTGCACCTATTCCTCTTATTTTATTTATAATTGAGTTTATTTCTTCAGTTGAAATACCTTCTTTGTATTTAGTATTTGTCAAAAGACAACTTTCAGTATAGTTAGGCATTGTTACATCAGAAACAGCGATAATATTTTTTTCATATAATCTACAGTATCAGGACTGATTCCAGAATATAATTCTCCATTGTCTGCCATTATAGGATCGTTAAAAAAATAAGAACTCCTTTTTTTAGATTGCTCCTCACAAAAACTTTGATATAATTTCCATTTGTTTTTTTGTAAAAAAATAAAACCAGTTGAAATAACATCAAAAGAAAAAAATTTAAATCTTTCCAGATTTTTTTAAAGTTTCCTCTAGATAGTCAGTTGTGTCTTCTATTCTAAATTTTTTTCATAATTTAAAGTATTAGAAACTATTGCTGTGGGTAAGTTATAAAGATTAAACCCTTTGTAAGATAAAAATAGGTAGCATAGCTGATAAAGCAACTTTTCCATATCCTGCTATATCATTAATTAAAAAGCACCTTTGTATCTTGTGTTGACATAAGTATTACCTCCATAAAGTTGTGATAAATTCACAATTTAATAAATTTTATCTATATCTAAATTTTTTTAGATATTCTTTTTATGTTATCTTTTTGTTTCTTCGTTTCTAAGTCCAAATTCAATATTGGCTTTAAGAAGACCAGCCTTACTTCCTATATCATATCTTTTTTTCCAATAAAAATTATATGATAAAACATCTTCTCCATCTTTTTAACATAGCAAGAATTCCATCTGTTAATTGAATTTCTCCATTCTTTTCCAGGTTTAGTTTCTTCTAAATACTTAAAAAAACTTTTCCTGAAAGAAGGTATCTACCTAAAGCAAGCTATTCTTGAAGGAGCATCTTCTATAGAAGGTTTTTTTCTAAGAAGTCTAGCATTTGAAAAAGTAGCTTCATCAAATTTATCTCCTAATTTTTGCTATGCCATATTTAGAAACATCTTCAGTTGCAACTTCTTGGCAACCTATTATACTTTTTTTCCATAAAGTTCATATTTTTTTCTATCATTTGTTTAATGACAGGTTTTTTTCAGGATTATATATAATATCATCACCTAAAGCAATAACAAAAGCTTCATCTCCTATAAAGGATTTTTGCCTTTAAGATAGCATGTCCTAAACCAAGTGGCATATTCTGTCTTACATAATAGATATTTGCCATAGTTGAGATATGTGAAACTTTATCTAGTAATTCAGACTTATGCTCATTTTTTTAAAGTATTTTCTAATTCATAAGAAAAAAATCAAAAATGATCTTCTATTGAATTTTTTTATTTCTTCCTGTTATTATAACAATATCTGTTATTCCAGAAGCAACAAGTTCTTCAACTATATATTGCAACGAAGGTTTATCAACTATTGTTAGCATTTCTTTAGGTAGTGCCTTTGTTGCAGGAAGAAGCCTTGTCCCTAGACCTGCAGCAGGAATAACAGCTTTAGTGACTTTTTTTCATAAAAAGCCTCCTTTAAAGACATTTTTTTCTCCATAATGAGTTTCTTTTTTTAAAATTTTTCCCACTCCTTATCATCACTATAATCTAATTCTCTATCTTCTGTTTTATCAACTTCTTCATTTATATAGTGATTTATAGAATAAAAAAATATCCTCTATCATTTTTTTACATCATCTTTTTAAAGTTAAAAAAATTCATAGTCATTTGGAACAAGTTCTAAGCCTTTTTTTCTATACACTTATAAACTTTATCAAGTTCTCCAAATTTATAGTATAATCTTCCAAGTTCTAACCAATTCCAAGGATAAGTAGGGTCAGCTTCTGTTCCTATAACAAAAATATTTTTAAAAGCTTCTTCATATTTTCTAAGTCTTGAAATAGAAACAGCATATCTATAACACCAAATAGGATTTTTTTATTCCTTTATTTTCTACTTTCTTTAGTATTTTTTTCTGCTCTCGCATATCCTTTATATGACCATAAGTTAATATATACAAAGGCTCTCCAAAGTGCTACATCTAAATCATTATTCATCTCTTCATCAGAATAATTATTGTTAGCTTGGATTTCATTTATTCTATCTGTTATTTCACTAAAATATTCTACATTTTCAAAAAAATTTTTTTCATCTTTTTACTAATAATTCCCATGACTACCCCTTTTTAGTCCAAAAAAATTAACTTACAATAGCTCCTGCTTGAACAGATTTATCAATTTTTTTATTAAAGAGACACCATTTTTTTATCTTCAGTAGTTAGTAACATTCCTTGTGATAATTCACCTTTTTAGTTTAGCGAATTTCAAGTTAGCAACAGCTAAAACTTTTTTTCTCCAACTAAAGCTTTATAGTCAGGGTAAAATTTAGCAAGACCTGAGATTATTTGTCTTTCAAATTCTCCATCAAATACTTTAAATTTAAGTAATTTATCTGCTCCTTTAACTTTATCGACATCTAAAAATTTCAACAACTTTTATTTGAACTTTATTAAAAATCATCTATAGCAATAGGATTTTCTATTTTTTTAATTCTTTTTTTAACTTCTTCAACAACTTCTTCTTTTATCGATTTCTATTCTTGGGAATATTGGGCTTGCTTCACCAAGTTGATGTCCTTCTTTGAAAAATATTCCATTCTTTTTATGTCATCAAACTTTAAACTAGTAATATCTTTGTTTATTCCTAATTGATTAGAAATTTTTTTGTGCAGACTCAGGCATATAAGGAGCTATTAAAAAAATGCTATTTTATATAGTCCTTCACATAAGATATTCATAACAGCAGCAAGTCTAGATTTTTTTACTCTCATCTTTTGCTAAAGTCCCAAGGCATAGTTTCATCTATATATTTATTTAATCTTGAAATAAATTTCCAGATAGTTTCTAATGCTCTTGAGAATTCAAATAAATACATATATTTTTTTCAACATCTTTAATAGTTTCATCAAACATAGCTTTGATTATATCATCTATTTCTTCAGAAGTAGATGAAGCTACAACTACTCCATTAAAAATATTTTTTTATACATTCCTAATGTTCTATTTAGTAAGTTTCCTAAGTCATTAGCTAAATCTGAGTTTAATCTTCCTACTATTCCTTTTTGTAGAATAGTCACCATCAGTACCAAAGTTTGCTTCTCTTAAAAGATAATATCTGAAAGCATCTACTCCATATTTTTTTAATTTCATTATACGGATCTACAACATTACCTTTTGATTTAGACATTTTTTTCACCTTCAGATGTCCACCAACCATGAGCAACTATACTATCTGGTAATTTAATTCCAGCTGATAAAAAGCATACAAAGGCCAAAATAATAGCATGGAATCTTATTATATCTTTTTCCTATTAAGTGAACTACTCTTGCATCATTCCAAAATTTATCAAATTTCTTATTATCATTTTCAAATCCTGCTGATGTGATATAGTTTGTCAAAAGCATCAAACCAAACATAAGTAATATGTCCAGGTGCAAATTCTATAGGAATTCCCCAAGTAAAATGTATTTCTTGAGATTGATAAATCTTGTAAACCTTGTTTAATAAAAAGAGATTACTTCATTTCTACGAGAATGTGGTAGAATAAAGTCAGGATGTTCATCTATATGTTTAAGTAGAGCATCTGCATATTTTGACATTTTAAAGAAATATGATTCTTCTTTTTAAAACAGTAAGCTCTTTTTCCACAGTCAGGACACTTGTTACTACCGTTTAATTGATTTTCAGGAAAGAAAGTTTCACAAGAAACACAATATTTCCCTTCATATTCTCCTTTATAGATGTCACCTTTTTCGTGAACTATTTCTAAAAATCTTTTTAACTGCTTTTTTTATGTCTTTCTTCAGTTGTTCTGATAAAAATCATCGTATTTTTATATCTAAAGCAGCCCACATATTTTTTTAAAGTTAGGAGTCATTTTATCTGTCCAAGCTTGTGGAGTAAATCCGTTTTGTTGCTGCTGCTTGTTCAACCTTTTGTCCATGTTCATCAAGTCCTGTAACAAAATGAGTATCCATTCCCATAGACTTTATTGTATCTATTAATAACATCTGCTGCTATTGTTGTATATGCACTTCCTACATGAGGATCACCATTTACATAATATATTGGTGTACTTACAAAAAAATTCTTTTTCATATTCTTCACTTACCCTTCATAGATTTTATTTAAATCATTTATAGTCTTTTCTACAATTTCTGTATATTTATCTAAATCTTCATTTTCATCAATTATCATAGCTTCACCTAAGACAATTCTTACCTTTGAAAAAAAGGTTTAGGAATTTCAAATTTATCCCAAGTTTTTTTCAATATCCACTTATTACTATATGAAATTCCTACTGGAACAAGTGGTACAGAAGTTTTTTTGGCACAGATATAGTAAACCTTTCTTTGCTTTTTCTTTAGGGATCTTTTAGGATCATCTAAAGGAGTCCCTATTGAATAACCTTTTTTTAAATATTTTAAAAAGAGATATCGTACTTGAGATTGACTTTTTATCAGATGAACCTCTTACAAGAAGGTAGCCCATTTTTTTCAAGAGGGAACAGAAATTAGTTCACCATCTTTAGTAGGACTTGACATTGCCAGTTTCTTCTCAACATCTTTAAAGAATATTGGAGTTATAAAAAGTTTACTATGCCAGAATCCATAGATATGAGCTTTTTTTGCATATCTATATTGTGTTTATTCACAATTTCTACTCTTAAAGTAAAAAGATATAATTCTTAAAAATGTAATAAAGTAATGTACCTAATATCCTATATTTTTTTATTTTCTTCCATAATCACCTCTTAAGAAAAAAATAACTCAAGAGAAATTAAATCTCTTGAGTTTCTCTTTAAAAATAAGCCAGGAATATTTATTCCACCTGTTACTTTTGCCATTTCTTTTTCAGCTAATTCTTCAGCTTCAGCCATAGCATTTTTTTAACAGCTGTTAGTATTAGGTCTTCTAACATTTCTTTGTCAGTAGCAGCCTCTTTTATTATTTCATCAGATAACTTTACTTCTACAAGTTCTTTTTGACCATTAACTTTTTACAGAAACAGCTCCTCCACCAACAGATGAACTAACTTCTTTAGATTTTAATTCTTCTTGAATTTCTAACATTTGTTGTTGCATAACTTGAGCTTGTTTTTACTATATCAGCTTGATTACCAGCTGGTTTAGCACCTTTTAGTTTTTCTAACCATTTTATCCTCCTAAAAAAACTTTTACATATTTTTTTAATTATACACATAATTTACAAATAATTCAATATCTATTTAAAATTTGTAAAAATATTTTTTTAGAATATAATAATTTAATAATATTAAGTTTAAAAGAGGGAAAAAAACTATGGAAAAATAATTTATTTAAAAATACATTCAGAATATAAAACCTATGGGAGACCAACCTACTGCAATAGAGAGTATAGTTAAAAATATAGAAAGAGGAGTTAAAGATCAAGTTCTTTTAGGAGTAACAGGTTCAGGAAAAACATTTACTATAGCCAATGTTATAGAAAGACTACAAAGACCTGCTTTTAATAATTGCCCCAAATAAAACTTTTGGCTGCTCAACTTTACTCGGAGTATAAGAAATTTTTTTCCTGAAAAATGCTGTAGAGTATTTCGTTTCATATTATGATTATTATCAACCAGAAGCCTACATAAAAACAACAGATACTTATATAGAAAAAGATTCATCAGTCAACGATGAGATAGATAAACTTCGTAATGCAGCAACAGCAGCCTTAATTCATAGAAGAGATGTTATTATTGTAGCATCTGTATCTTCTATCTATGGTTTAGGATCACCTGATACTTATAGAAAAAAATGACTATTCCTATAGATAAACAAACTGGTATTCAAAGAAAAGAATTAATGAAAAAAATTAATTGCCTTAAGATATGAAAGAAATGATATTGCCTTTGAAAGAGGAAAAATTTAGAATAAAAGGTGATGTTATAGATATTTATCCTTCATATATGAATAATGGTTATAGGCTTGAATATTGGGGAGATGACTTAGAAGAAATTTCTGAAATCAACACTTTAACAGGTCAGAAAAATTAAAAAAAGAACCTAGAGAGAATAGTTATCTATCCTGCTACACAGTATCTAACAGCTGATGATGATAAAAAAATAGAATTATAGAAGAAATAAAGGAAGATTTAAGAGTAGAAGTAAAAAAACTTTGAAGATGAGAAAAAAACTCTTAGAAGCACAGAGATTAAGACAGAGAACAGAATATGATTTAGAAATGATAAATGAAATAGGTTATTGTAAAGGAATTGAAAAACTATTCAAGATATTTATCAGGTAAGAGACCCGGAGAAACACCAGATACTTTATTTGAATATTTTTCCAAAAAGATTTCCTACTTTTTTTATAGATGAGTCACATATAACAGTACCACAAGTTAGAGGTATGTACAATGGAGATAGAGCAAGAAAAAGAAGCTTTAGTTGAAAAATGGTTTTTAGATTGAAAGCAGCCCTTGATAACAGACCACTGAAATTTGAAGAATTTAGAGAAAAAAATCTAATCAGACAGTTTTTATTTCTGCAACACCAGGAGATTTTTGAAATAGAAGTTTCTGATAATAATATAGCTGAACAACTTATAAGACCAACTGGTATAGTTGATCCAGAAATTGAAATAAGACCAACTAAAAATCAAGTTGATGATTTACTAGATGAAATAAGAAAAAGAGTTGCTAAAAAAAGAAAGAGTACTTGTTACTACACTTACTAAAAAAATAGCAGAAGAACTTACAGAATACTATATTGAATTAGGTGTTAAGGTAAAGTATATGCACTCTGATATTGATACTCTAGAAAGAATTGAAATTATTAGAGCATTAAGAAAAAGGTGAAATAGATGTTATCATAGGTATTAATCTTTTTAAGAGAAGGATTAGATATACCCGAAGTATCTTTAGTTGCTATTATGGAAGCAGATAAAGAAGGTTTCTTAAGAAGTAGAAGATCTTTAGTTCAAACTATAGGTAGAGCTGCAAGAAATGTCGAAGGTAGAGTTATTCTTTATGCTGACATTATGACAGACTCTATGAAAGAAGCTATAATAGAAACTGAAAGAAGAAGAAAGATACAAAAAGAATATAATGCTTATAATAATATAGATCCAAAGAGTATTGTTAAAGAAATAGCTGAGGATTTAATCAATTTAGATTATGGTATTGAGGATAAGAAGTTTGAAAATGATAAGAAAGTATTTAGAAGTAAAGCAGACATTGAGAAAGAAATAACTAAACTTGAAAAAGAAAAATCAAGAAACTTGTAGAAGAATTAGATTTTGAACAAGCAATAATTTTTAAGAGATGAGATGCTAAAATTAAAAGAATTATTATTAGATTTCTAAAAAAATAGAAAGGTTGATTATGGAACAAATAATTATGCACTATGATATGGATGCTTTCTATGTCTGTAAACTTTTCTTAATAATTTCAATGAATTTTTAGATTTTAATTTTATGTTTTTGTTGGCTACTAGTTGACTACTGATTTTTAAAGAGGATAAATATAAGTAAAGAGAAATCATTAAATTTATAAAATGGTTTCTCTTTTTATTATATTTATTCAATTTCATATTCATCAAGGAAGTTATTCATATTAGATGCTCTTCCTCTAAAGTTTTTTTATTCCTTCATAAGACTCTCTATACGATTCCCATATTTTTTTAAGTTATTATCACTCTTAAAAAAACTTTTTGTAAAGAAGGTATCGTCTGCTAAGGCTCTTTCAGAGAACTCTATAGCCATTTTTTTCTTTTTCTAGATTAGAAAAATTCTTTTTCTTCACCATAAGTAACATGTTCTAAGTTTTTAGAGAAAAAAATATAGTTTCAAAAGGAATTTCATTTTTAATAAGATTAATGGTATTAAAATTAAAAAAATTTTACTCAAACATTCAGACTTATTTTTTTATGGTGGCTTTGTTTTTCAGAGAAACAGTAATCAATATCTGTCACATAATATACTTTTTATTATGTCACTGAGTTTTATTTTTTTCAGCTTTAACAGAAGCTAGATTGAAATAAGAACTTATAGACTTTTTTTAATTCACCTTTTTACATTAGATGAATTAATTTTGTATTCTTTTGTATTTTTAATATACTCTGTTAATATATCACCATGCATTTCTTTTTACAGTAACTTTTTAATTTTAGCTTTTTGCAATCTTTCTTGTATATAAGGAATTAAAAGCTGAATGATCACTAGGATCTTCTACAATAAATAGAATAACTGAACCTTTCATTATATCACCAACTTTTTTTAATAAACAGTTCAAGAGCAGAAGAGTTTAAAAGTAAAGGTTCTATATTTTCTTCAGTCCACATAGTCTGTGATCTTAAATATTTTTTTGTCTTAGATTAGTTGTTACTGAAGCTCCTTTTTAAATAAACATAGCTTACACCTTTTTTTCATCTTTTGTGGAAATTATAATAGATTCTTTATCTAATTTTTTTCCATTGGTAATAAATTATGAGCAGTAAATATCAGTTGTCCTTTTTGCATATAAGGCAACTTTTTTTCTAAAAAAATAAAAGCCAGTAAATATTCAAAAAAATATGTATATCAAATTCATCTATTGCCACTATAGCATTCTTATCTTTTATATAATATAAAAATTATTGAAAGTAAAGATACTAACTTTATGACCCCTGTTGATTCTTGGTCTAATAAAAGTTTTTCTTCCTTCTCGTTCAACATAGATATTTACTCCAACTTTTAATTCTTCACCTTCAAGACTAGTTATTTTTCTCTCTGTACTAAGTTTTGAATTTGGAATAATTGTTGAAAAAAATTGAATTAATTTCTTTGACAGTTTCCTCTAGTATTTCAGCTTCTTTTTCTGTATAAATATTTCCTATAGAATCTCTATAATTTACAGCTAAAGTTCCATGAACTTTATTAGTATGTATATTCATAGGGATTAATAAATTCAAATTATATAAAGCCTGTTCCTCTAATGTTATTATAACCATATCTAGAAATATTTTTTTCTACTTTACTAAAGTGTGTCATAACTAAGCTTAATTTTTTTCTGGAATAGAAACTTTTTCATTATCTTTGATATTAGCATATTTCATAATCAAAGATAAATAACTTGAAAAGATTTGCAAAAATCATTTATAAATCTTTTTGCTCCTCCTTCAATTTGACTTAAAAATAGATTTTTTTCTAAAAATATCAAAAATTATTTTTTTGTTGAATTTTCAATATAGATTTCAGGTGATAATAAGTTTTTCGTTATTTACTATTTTTTTACTATATTTTTTTAAATTTTTCTTTTTGAATTAGTTTCTTTGAATGATAATTCTTCTCTTGAAACATATAAAAGAATCATCTGTATATTTATTAAATTCAACTAATACTTTATAGTCAAATTCATCAATAGAAAAATATTATATCAATTATTAAATTTTTCACCAATAGATATTCCTTTTTAAAAATCTTTTTTTCTAAAGCTTCATATTTTCATAAAAAGGATTTACAAAATATGACTTCATTATATCTAAAACTTCTATAATAGCAGTCTTACCAGTTCCATTTTAGATATATATAGCAGATAAATTTCTTTTAAATTCTATCTTAGAATCTTTTAATGGTTTTAAAATTTTTTTATCTCTATTGATTTTATTGACATCTTATTCACCTCTCTATAAATTACTATCTATTTGTATATTTTTATCTTTTTGCCAAAAATTCAATATTTTTTTAAAAAAATTTTTAATATTTTTTTATAAAAAAATTTTATTTTATCAATTTTAGAATAAAAAAATAAGTTCCTTCTTCGTGGAACTTTTTTTAACAAATTTTATCTTAGTGTACTTTTTTTAATATATACTCATATATGAGTATATATTAAATTTTTATTCTTGTCAAGTGTATTTTTATAAAAACATTCTTCTGAAAACTTATTAGGGGAATATTTTTTTATAAAAAAACTTATATTTGATTATACTTTTTTTTAAAAATATTTTAGTTTTTGTACAACAACCCTGATGTAAATTAGGGAAATTTATTGAGTTTTGAGATAATTGAAAATGATTTTATATAAGTAAGTTGAAATGACAATCCGCTTTATTGTGGATTGGAATTGAAACTTACTGAAAATATATGAGAGTTTAATATATTTCCCTAAAATAAATTTATAGGAGGTATCATTATGGATACAATTTCACTTAATATCGGCATTATAGGTAACAATAGTTTTTAATTTAGAGGACTTAGCTAAAGGAGTAAATAATATTCACAGTCCATATGGATATACTTATTGTGATTTTATTAAGTTAAATTCAAATTATGAATTTAATATCAAAGTTTCTTATCCAAGATTTTTTTAAAAGGAATTAATGCTTTTCTTTTAGAAAAATCCTCTTTTTATGTAAAGAAGTAAATCTGCATTTAGTTGATAGTTTAGAAAAAAATTTTAAGTTTTTTTAACTATACAATAAGAAATATTTCATTGATAAGGGTAGATATTCCATTTACATATTATATGGAAGATCACTTGAACTTTGATAAATATTTTAATGTATTTAGAATTCTTTCACATGTTTACTATAATACAAGAATTTCTAGCACCATTAGTCCTAATGTTAAAGGAATTATAGATATGCTCTCTACAAATATTGAAACTGTAACATTTACGAGTGCTAGGGGTAGTGGTGGAAATAAAGAAATAACTATTTATAATCAGTATCTAAATATTGAGAGAAAGACATCATCACCTTCTCAATTTGATGAATACATGAACCTTTATCCTAATTTAAAGAGAAGAATAAGAATAGAGGTTAGTAAAAAGAATCAATAGAGGATATTTTTTTCTTCAGATAATTTTGCTTCTTTTGATATTTTAGGGGCTTATGGAGAACAATGTAAGGATTTTTTTGATGAAATATCTCTTTAACAAAAAAAGCAATTAGAAATAGTACACAATTTATTTTTATCAAGAATTAGATAATTCATTCAAAAAGATATGTATCTACTTATGGAAGAATTAATTATACTAACTGGCTTCATATAAATAAAGAGTTACTTATTGATTATGGTATTATAAGAAATGTTTTAGCTAGTAATATCCACAATCAAAAAAACTCTTGAAAGTGCTATAACAGTAGTTAGAAAAAGAATTATCAAATTTAGCTTTTGCTTAATGTATTTTCTGTTATAGAAGATATAAAAGACACTATTAAGAATTATAAATTTTTCTATTGATAACAGTGAAGTTATAGAAAGTGTTCAAGTAATTAAAGAATAAAGTTTTAATATGAAAAGAGTTGGAAATTTAATTCCAACTCTTTTTGATTTTTGTTATTTAGTTTTTCTTTTTTTCTAGTAGTATTTCCAGATTTAACTTTATTTTTGTTTAGTTAATTCTTTTTTTAGCTTCCATTTGAAGTTGTTTATAAGTATAACTTTCAACTAATCTCTCGTATAGTTCTAAAAAGATCATCTAGATCAGCCCATTTTTTTAAAAGTATGGCTTAAGTTTATCTACATGCATAAGTATATCATACTTAGTCATTGTGATATATGGTTTCAGCAGATATCCGATATCAAAAGTATTTAAAATACCAAGATGCTAATGGAGATTTATTAATATAATTATATACATTGACTCTAAATATCTTGTACATACTGTGATTATAAGCATATGCCTTAGATACTACTTGGTCATAGTCATCTCTACTAAAAAAATATCTTCAATATCCATTTCTAGACATTCTTCAAACGTTTTTATGTCTGTTATACATTTCATATCCTCCTTTTTAAATAATTTCATTGAAACAGCTTAACATATATAGTTATTCCAATCTTAAATAGCACAAGTATTATTGTAAGAGGGAGAGTTATTCTCCCTCAATTACATCATGAGTTATTTATGTGTTGTGCTATCCTACGTAATAGATACCAGATAACTCTAGCTATCAACATAGGTTTCCACAACCACATAAACAACAGCACAAATGCCAAAAATTATTATATATGCTTTCATATTATCTCCTATTAATATTGACGATAACCTATAGCATTCAATACATTCATTAGTGTATTATAGTCTATCTCTTTATACTTTCTACCTTTTGTATTTTAAGTATACAGCGGCTTTTTATTCCAGTGTTATAACCTTCTGGATATTTATTACTAAACCCAATTATAGGTAGCTTAAATATTTCGTCAGTTACCTCATCCCCAACTTCATATCCAAATAATCCACCATGTGGTGTTTCAGTAATCTTAACTAACGTATACTTCTTAGTTTGGTTATTTAATATAACCCATGTAGTAGGATGAGCATCATCTCTTACATTATCCTCACCCATTGACACTATAACCTTATTACTAAAACTAACCATAGATACAACGAACATTAAAAATTAATAATACTTTTTTTCATATTTTTTTCCTCCTTAACTTTTTATTTATTTAAACTTTTATGTTACATACTCTATTTCTTTCATTTTCAATTAAATATTCTTTATTAGAAATTTTTGCTCTTAATGCAGTGTAATTTCCGTTATCTTTATTTCTTTCAAATGAAATTGGCTTAATTTTTTTCTAATTTATCTTTGTAATAAATATTTATTTCTTTTTTTCTTTCTAATAGCTTCTTCTATTCTTAGGAAAAATATCTTTATAAAGTATTCTTTCTCTTATGCTAGGATGTAAATTTGCATATGTTATAAAAAAATCTTTTTTTAAAAATTCAGCTTCTGATAATTCATTCAGTCCACTTTTTCTTAACATTTCAGAAAATAGCTTACTATTTTTTTCATTTTAAATTAAAAATTAATTGATCTTTTTTTCATCAATAATATCAGCTCCTATAGAGCTTATTTCTTGAAAACCTAGTCCTTCAATAATTAAATTATATATAGTTTCTTTTTTTAAATTAAAATATTCCTGATCTATTTGTAAGACTTCTTGAACTAATTTAGGAAATGTTACTCTTATTTTTTTCTTCTCATTTTTCTATCTCCAATATTTACTATGAACAATTATACAATTTATATAACAAGCCAAAAAGAGAACATTTTTTTTATCATAATATTTTTTTATTTTTTTCTTTTTATTTATAATATATTTTTTTAAAAATTAAATAAAAAAATAGTTCTCGTAATGAGAACAAATAAAAGTTTTATTACTGTTTATATTTATTTTTATGTCGACTTCTAAATCAAATTATTTAATTTTTTTGTATTTCTTTATAAAAAAATCGTAAAAAATAAGAGTTGCAATAAATGCAACTCTTATTCTTCTACAAATTATATACTCCATTAAAAAAATATTATTATTAAACTCTTTTTATACCATAAAAAAATCATTTTCATCATAGTCAAATTTCAATTCATTAAATGTTTTTTTACACCCAAGTTCATTCCTATCTCAAATTTTGAAAAAAATTAAACTGTTCTAACTTTTAAATATAAATAATTTAGTTGATCCACCAAATCATTTATAAATCTTTTTATTATAGCATTGACCAAACTTCTTTTTCTATTTTTAGATAAAAATATATTCTATTGAATAATATATTCTTTTCTCTTCTATTACTACATCATTTATAATTCCAATAAAAATCACTTACTATAACAGCTTTCATTAAATCTTAGCTCCTAATATAATGTCATTTGAATAACTATTTATTACTATACTTCCTTCAGTAATATCTTTGAATATAAATCTTGCTTCATCATTTGGTAAATCTGTTATGAGCAAATTTTTGTTTTTTTATTTGATTTATTTTATCTATCATGTCTTTCAAAAAAATCTTTTACTTACTTTAAAATTATTTTTTTTCTATTTTTTTATGTAGAGAAGAACTCCAGACTTTTTCTAACGTTTAATTTTTTTCCATTTCCTTCACAATTTCTTCTAATTTTCTTTTAAACTTAGATACTCCTATCATTCTAAGCCCCTTTCTTAACTAATTCTTTACAAGCATTCAATATCTCAATATCTTTACTTTTTATCTAGCAGATAATTGATATATTTAGGATCTTTATCGTGTACAGTTTCTAAGTCATCTCCTTTATATTTACCAAAAATTTAGTATAATTCTTTTTTTGTAAAGCATATTTGTACTTTTTTTCTTCATTAGCATCTTCTACTTCTCCTTTCGCTACCAATTTAGGTTCTATTGTAAATGTATAGCTTTTTCCTTGTAATTTTACAGGATACCAACTCTTTTTAAATTCATAAAGATATCTTCCTATTCCAAATCCACTTGCAGCAACTCTTTTTAAAAAGCATTTGATATTCCTCCTTTTATGGATTCAAAAATCTGTCATTCCAGCTCCATCTTCTTTGGTTATCCAAATTCCATCTATACATAATGATAATGAGCAAATAAACCCGCCATTTATTTCTCTATAAGAAACTTGCCAATTATTAAAACCTACAACTTCATCAAGCCTATTTTGTATCGCTCTTGCTTGAACATATGGTAGAGCTAAAAGCCATTGTTTTATCACTATTCATAGATCCTATTCTGAATTCTAATTCATTTTCTAAAAAAATTTCTCCTTTAATTTTTTTCATTATTTCCATATTATTTCTCCTTAAATTCTTCTTCTAACTTAATATCCCAATATCTACCAATTTCTTTATCTTCTTTTCTTATAGCTAAGATTCCTTTTTTTCTTTTTTTGAAGGAATAGTCTAATTTTAAAATTTGCTCTTTATTATAAAATAGTCTATTTTTTTAGAACTTTAAATTCTAAAAATATTACTTTTTATTTTTTTATAACTTTTTAAAAATTCTTATTATATTATTAATAACTTCTATATTTAAATCTTTAACTATCCTTCTACTAATGTATATTTTTTTATAATTTCTCATCTCCTTATTAAAAAGCATAACAGCTATGTTTTTAAGGGTTTTTTTATAGTATCTTTATAAAGAATGTTAAATTTCTTTTTAAAAAAAGCCTAAAACCCCCTTATATCGCTTTTTAAATTGATTCTTTCTATTACCTCATTACTAAAAATTTTTCTATAATTTCTAATACATTTTCAAATGCTTCTTTTAAATTAACTCCCTTTTTATAAAAAAATATAAGTAACCAAATTTTTTTATTTATATCTAAATTAAAAAAATAGAGCCAAATATTATAGCTCCAAGTTCAGCTTCAATCTCTTCTTCGTTTTTATTTAACATCTTTCCTTGAAAATGTTTAATATAATGGATGTATTCATGTATAAGTGTTCCTAGCATTGAGATTTTTTTCTTTCTTCTTGATGTAAATATTTTTTTGCCATCTGTCATTCCTTCTGCTCGAGTATTATCAGAATAAAAATATTATACTTTTTATTAATTTTTTTCTTCAATCAAGTTTTTTTAACAACTTTAAATAGCGAATTAATATTATATTTACAATTTTTTTATTTTTTTATAGTCTGTGTTTATTTCAGGTAAAGGAATTGCATTTTCTGTAGGTCTAACTTGGGTATCATCAAAAAAACAGGTACAAATATAAATTTTTTTAATTTCTTTCTCTTCATTTAAAAATTGGTGCAAATATAAGCCTTGCTTTTTCTCCTTTTTTACAACATATCCTAATTCTTTCCATTTTTTTAAAAACCTGCTATAAAAAGTTGCGGATCTATTCTGTGAGTATATAAGTAATCTATTTTTTTGATACTATATTTCCTAAAGTTTTTCTTTACAAAATTTTTAAAAAAACTTTTTTTAATTCATCAGAATTTTCTAAAAAAACTCTTTTATACCATTTTTCTAAATTAATTTTTTTAAATTTTCTAATTTTTCTTTCTTATCCATATAATCACCTAATTTGTAATGAGTAATTTTCTATTATTCTTGCCCCAGATACTTCTCCATATGTTTTTTTATGTAATTCCCAATAGCAACTTTATCTATTACTCTTTCTGTTTTTAATTTTATAAACTCATTTGGTATTTTATCTTCATCTAATATATCAACTTTTTGTACTTTTTTTCTTATTCCATAACTTCCTATATCTGTTTCTATCTTTTTACTATCTAATTGCAACATAATATTCAGAAGATATTCTTTTTAACCTTTTTATTTTACTTTCTTTAGACTTTTTTTAATTTTTCTAATCTTTCAAGTTCAGTTGATATTATTTCTTTTTCAGAATCTAAATTTCTTATATACTTCAATATACTATCACTTTTTGATTTTTAGTTCTTCTTTTAAAAAAATTCAAATATTTCCTTACAATTATCAATAGCCAGTTCATCTTCGCCACATTCTAAAAAAATAGATCTAGTGTTTCCACTAGATCATTTTTTTGATTTCATAAAAGCTTCATAAATACCTCCTAATCCCCGTTTACAATTTTTTTCCAATAAGCTTTGTTGCTGTTCCAACTATAACTAAAACTCCACCAATACTTTCAAACATAGTTTAAACCTCCTTTCGTAGAAAAAGATAAGCCCAGTTTCTCATATTTATGAAAAAAACTGGGCTTTTATATTATGATTTACTATTTCTACATACTATGATATATAGTTAATTATTTGCTAATTTTTAAGGTTCAAAGAATTCTAGAATATCCAAATCAGATGAAATAATAATTTTTCTTTTTTTGGCTTTTTTTATTAATGTTTTAAAAAATCTTCAAAAAAATTTTTCTTTTTATCATAACTCTCTTGCTTGATTCTTTAATAGAATTTATTTTTAGCAAAAATTTCTATAATCATTTTTTTCTAAAATATTACTTTTTAAAAACCTTCTTCATTCTTCTTTTTCTTTATACATTTCTCTTGTAATCAATAAGCGAAGAATACTAATTACTCTATTATTATTTTTTTAATTTCTCATCTGTTATTAAGCTTTTTAGATTTTTTTCTAAATGGATAAATCGGAGTTTTTTTCTTGAGTAACTATAGATGTAATCACTTTTTTTTATTTGTAAATTTGCATCACCAAAAAAAGGGATAATTTAAAAAGTATTTTTAGAATTGCTTTTTGTTCTTTGTCAAAGTTATTTTTTTAGGTTTTCTACTACCATATAATATTTCAGAAATATCAGATTTTTTTAAAAACTTCTAGATTTTTGAAAAATTACTTAAATTTGAAAAAGCCATTTTCTTTATTTACTTTTATCTTTAACTATATCTAAATCTAAAAAAATCTCCACAGAAAAATTAAACCTTTATTAAAAATCTTCTGAGCTTTTTAAATTTTTTTAGAGAAAAATATAAAAAAATCTTTCTCTTTTGATAGAGGTTCTGTTTTTTTAATGGATATTTTTGAAATAAATCTATGTCTTTCAATTTTTTTGTCTTTTTTTAAATAAATTAGCGTTTAAAAATTAGAAAAATCTTTAAAAATCATTATAAATTTCACCTTCTCTATTTATTGAATCAATTTTTTTACTTAATTGATCCAAATACCTAAAATACTCATTTAAAAAAATTTTTCAATTTTATTAAAAATTTTCTTCTTTTTTTCCTCATTAGAAAAAAATTATAGTGTAAGAAATCATAAACTATTAATTGAACTATTATGTCATAGTAACAAGATGTAAAAAGCTCTTCTCCTGCTGTATTTCCAATGAAATATTTGCATTCTCTAAAATTCTTTTTTTAATATCTTTTCTATACTATTCAAATTAACATTGTATTTAAATTCAATACTATCAATTATATTCTCTCTTATGATAGGAAAAAAACAGAGCTTTTTATCTCTATTTATAATAGATAATATCTTGTTTATTTTTTTCTATATACAGAAATTTTTTTCATTTATGTATTCTGTTCCTTCATATCTAATCTTCCATGTTCTTATTATCTTTCTAGTAAGATTAGTATATTTATTTTTTTCATTATCTATAGAAGGTATATAATTATAATATATTTTCTTTTTCATCTTCTGCTAAAAAAATATAAAAAGGATTTCATGTATATCTCTTCCCATACTTACGTCCTTAAATAAAAAAATTTATTTGGAAATTTTTTTCATTTTTTTCTTACTTTTTAACTCTTTCTCGACTATTCTTTCCTCATTAACTTTTTATATTTCTTAATTTTTGAAATAAACTCTCTAACTTCCTTAGAATCATACTGTAAAATTTTATATTTCTTTTTTTATACCTTTTCTTCCTCAAATGATAAGTCATTTTTAATTTTAAAAATCCTAATTCTTCTAAATCTACTATATAATTTTTTTCATTTTGATATTCTTTATTTTTTTCTTGATCTTCCATACTTTAATCCTTCTTTCTTAAATTTTGTTTTTATGTTTTACCTTATTCTTTAATTATAAATAATTTATAATTCATTCTATCAAAGAAATAAAAAAATATTGTAAGAAGGAGATTTCAATGAAAAAGAATGTTAGTTTTAAAAAAATTAAGGAAACTTTAGAAAATGCTTCAGAAAGATACTTGATAAAGGAACCCAACTTATTTTATCTATTTGATAAAATAAGAATTCATTCATTAACGGAACTCAAAAAAATAGAATTTCTTAATGCAAAATTCTATAGAAAAATGTATTTCAAGTTGATGACATGGAAGTTCCAACAAAGTTAGCTTTTTTTCTTTAAAAAAAGCAATATGGAAATGATATAAGCAACTTGTTATTAGTTAGGGTCAATGGAAACTGGTTAGAACTTTGGTTAGAAAAAAATAGGAGGATAAAAAAATGGCAAAAAGTAAAAAAATAGTAATTTAGGCTTAATTGGAAAAGATATAAAAAGAAAGAATAGATGGAGTTCTTGCTCCAATAAATATAGATTCTTCAAATAATCTATACTATAAACTAATCTCTTTTTAAACTCTTACCTTTGGCATCTGAAAACTTATATGGTTTGTCATTAGGTAATGCAGGGTATGGGGAAAAAGTAAGGTCTATGAGCTACTAGACTCTGATATAGTATTAGGAATTCCAACAGCTGCTTCTTTAAGAGGTAATGCTAATTCAAATGAAAGTGAAGCTCTTTTTTTGAGAAATCATTTCTTCTTTTTTGAAGAGATAGCTGAAGGAACTGTTCAGACTGAAGCTTTGGGGTTGCTTAAGGCAACCTCAACCTCTAAGAAATTCTTAGAAGTAATGAAACAGAATCTAATTATAATGGAAGTTATGTAATGAACTTTAATTATTATGGAAATGAAACTTCTCTTGAGAGTATAAAAAAAGAAGAGTTTAAAAAGTTTTACCTACGATAGTTCAAGATGAAGCTTTTCTAAGTAGAATGAGTTTCGTATTAATACATAATAATGGCACTGTAGGAAATCCTATTTATAAAAAAATGATAGCTGCATAACTCCTTCTGAATTAAAAAGAATATTTATTTTCTCTTAGAGAAATTGAATTTGATTTACAAAGACTTGAAATAAATATTTTTTTGAAAAAAATGGAAACTTTTAGTTCAAGAGAAAAAGAGAATATAGAAAAGCTATTAAGAACTATTTTTGCTTATTTTTCTATCCAGAGGCTAGAGAAGATAAAACTTTCTGTATATCAAATTATATAGTTGAAGGTTTTTTTGGATATTGCTATACATTTTCATAGCTTTTATTAAAGATGAGTATAGAAGTTACTTAACAAAAAAACTCAGTGAAACTTATTACAGAATTATTAGACTATCCAGTTTCAGAAGAAAGAACATTAGAAATTCTTCCAAATGACAGAATTTTTAGTCGAAGATAAAGAAAAAAATATTTGTTTTAGCCACTAATGAATATGGGAGAAAACAAAATGAAAAAGGAATTTTTACTATTTAAAAAAAGGTTGTATATTAGGACTTGAACCTATAGAAAGTAGAAATAACTATCATAAATTAAGTTACATAAAGAAGAGTGATTATGTTCTATCTAATAAATTCAAAAATAGATGAAGATAAAAATTGAACTAGAAACTTATAGAGCCAGAGAAAAGCAAAGAGAAGTCTTAGATATGCTTAAAGAAAAATATTTGTTATTATATTGGGAGAGTTCTTAGAGTAAATGAATTATTTATTAGCAATGGTCAATGTTTTTTCAACCATATTTTAATATAAATTATGAGCTTCTAAGAAGTCTTATAAAAGTTCCTTGTGCTTTTTCAAGCAATAATGAAAAATCTAATTGCTTATTTTTAAAAAGGTGTATTGAATATATTTGTGATATAGAGAAGGCTCATAATCATGTTCTTGAAGTAAAAAGTTCTTAACTTCATTTCCTAATTTATTTGATATTAGGGAATTAGAGTTCTTAGACTCATATTCTGTAACACTAGATATAGAAATAAGTAAAGGAATAATTTGCAAAAGAAATAGATCAGATAAATAAGGAAAAAAATAAAGAAAAAGTATAAGCTTTGATAATACTAATCTTGATGATGAAGATTACTTATACTATGTAGAAGAAGAGACATTATCTCCCAGAATTTTTTTATTCTATAGTCAACTATATAAGTCAACTATATATAATAAGTGGAAGGAGGAAAGTAAAGTGTATAATGCAAAAGAAATTGCTGAACTATGTAATTGCTCTATTAGCAAAGCATATAATATTATTAGAGCATTAAATAAAAAGCTGATTAGAGAAGGAATTCAAAAGAGGTAGTCATTGCAGGGAAAAATAAGTAAAAAAATTTTTTTCATGACTCAATGAAAAATTTAAACTTGAAATTTACTAAAAAAGGGGATAATATTATATTAATATTTATCCTCTTTATCTTTGTTAAGGAGGTTTTAATGAAAAAAATTGTAATGGTAATGGGAGTGTGTATAAAGCAAATGGCAAAAAGAAGAAAAACCTTGGATTGTAAGGGTCACTACAGGATATTCAACATCAGGTGTTCAAATTAGAAAAAAATTATAGGCTCTTATGAAACAAAAAGAGAAGGTCAAGAAGCATTGTTAGAGTATTTAAAAAAATCCAACTTTATTTTTCTAAAAATAACATTTGGAGAAGTGAAGAAATTATGGTGGGATAATTATACAAAAAAAGTTTCGACTAAAACTACAATTCAAACTCATATTTATAGAATGAGAGCATTTGATAGTTTAGAAAAATACTCCAATAATTGACTTAAAAACTCTTTCAACTACAAGAGCTATTTGATAACATGACAACATCATCTAGTTTTTAAAAGAGGATGTAAAAAGTATTCTTAATATGATATTTGATTTTTGCACTAAAAAAATGATTTTATTAAATCTAATAAAAATTCAATTTATTGAGATAGGAAAAAAAGAGAAAGTTCTTGAAAGAAAAAAATCTTTACTAAGGAAGAAATTGAAATACTTTTGGTTAAATATTAATATGCCTCATGTATATATTATCCTTATTCTAATATATACTGGAATGAGAATAGGTGAACTAATAAACCTAAAAAAACACAGATATTAACTTAAAAGAAAAGATCTTACAGATAAGAGTTAGTAAAACTTCTAGTGGTGTAAGAAGCATTCCAATTAGTTCAAAAAAATTATTCCCTTGTTTAGAGGAAATATAAAAAGAGGATCAAGTTTATTTTTGTTAAAAGGCGATACAACTGAGCAACTTAGTTACTCTACATTTAAACCTAGATTTAATAAAAATTTTTAAAAAAATAGGAATAGAAAAACATACTATTCATGATACTCGTCATACATTTGCAACTTTGATGAATAATGCTAATGTAAATTCAACTTCTATTATCAAGTTAATTGGTCATAGTGATTTCTCAATAACTGAAAAATATCTATACTCATAAGGATACTGAGGAACTTAGAAAAGCTATAGAAGCCATATAGATTTCTGTTGGCTATGTGTTGGCTACCTGTTGGTTTAATAGAAAAAAATGTATATAATATGAAAAAAATATGTAATAGAAAAATCAATAAAAATCAATATTTTTTTCTATTCTTAGCTTTTATTAGAAAGGTTGACTATGGAACGAATAATTATGCACTATGATATGGATGCTTTCTATGCTTCTATTGAAATAAATAGAAATCCAAAAATTAAAAAAATAAACCTTTAGTTGTTGGAGAAAAATATTGTTACAACTGCTAGTTATGAAGCAAGAAAAATATGGTATACATTCTGCAATGAAAGTTTCAGATGCTAAATTACTCTGTCCAAAACTTATTGCTATACCTGTGGATAAAAAAAGAATATATTAGAATTTCTAATGAGATTCATAACTTAATTTTTGAAAAATAACTAATAAGGTTGAATTCATTGCGACAGATGAAGGCTACATAGATTTAACAGGTATAGTTAAGCCTGAAAAATAAAAATACAATTCGCTTTGAAATTTAAAGAGAGAATAAAAAGAATTAACTAATTTAACTTGTTCTGTAGGAATAGGCTTTTAATAAACTATCTGCAAAGATTGCCAGTGATATAAATAAGCCTTTTTGGCATATATTTTTTTGAAAATGAAAAAGATTTTTATTGAATATATCTCAGATAAAAAAATAAAAAAATTATTCCTGGAGTTGGAAGAAAAATTTTTCTGAAATTTTTAAAAACATGATAAAATTTTTTTCTTGTAAAAGATGTTTTTAAATATTCTTTGGATTATTTAGTTAAAAAAATATGGGAAAATCTCGTGGAGAAAAATTTATATTGTTCTGTCAGAGGAATAAATCATGATGAGGTTGAATATGAAAGAGAAATTCACTCAATAGGTAATGAAGAAACTTATTCTATACCTTTACAAACTACTTCAGAATTAGAAAGAGAATTTAATTCTTTGTTCGAATATACTTATCAAAGATTGATAAAAAAACAATGTATTTTTCTCAAAGTATCACTGTAAAAAAATAAGATATACCTCTTTTAAGACTTATACTAAAAAGTAAAAAAATTAAAAATTTGCTACAAAGGATAAGGATTTTCTTTACAATGAAATGTTAGAACTTTTAAATTCTTTTTGAACAAGAAGATGAGATAAGACTTTTTAGGAATATACTTTGGTGACATAAAAAGAAACACATTGATACAATTATCAATTAATGAGAGTTTGAAAAATAAAAATAAGAAAATTTAAATAAACTATTTACAAAAATCAATAAATAGTGTATTATATTCGTAGATAAATAAAGCTTAAAAAATTCTGTATAAGCTTCAAAATATGGAAAGGTGTCTCTACGGTTAACCACAAATTAACCAACTACAGAAAAATATTATTACTGTATTTCTTTTTTTGATATAGAAATTTATTTTTGTATATTTTACGAGATGGAGGGAAAAACAGTGAAGTTAATAAACTAAAAATAATATAAATAGAATAAGATTTAAGATAGCTGTTTTTCAAAGGGATAGTTGCGAACAGTTATAAGTGTAAATTGTAAACAATAATCTGAGTGTTTTTGCTCAGATTTTTATTTATTATCAATTATTATAAAACTATTATGGAGGAAAGAATGTCAGATTTAAGATTTTTGTTGAGAAGAAAAAGGTTTTGATTTAGATGCAAAAAGATTGGAGAAACAATTAAGAGAAGAATTAGGAATAGACATAAAAAGATCTAAGACTTATTAATTGTTATGATATCTTTAATCTAAGTGCTGATAAAGAAAATGTTAAGAAGATGATACTATCAGAACCAGTTACTGACTCAATAACAGAAGAGTTAGATTTAAAGGGGAAAAATATGTTTGCTGTTGAATTTCTACCTGGTCAATTTGATCAAAGTGCAGATTCAGCAATACAATGTATTGATATAGTATCAACAGCTAAACAAAATGTAGATGTCTTTAACTCAAAAATTATCATATTAAATGATGAACTTACAGACGAAGAGTTAAAGTAGAATTAAGAAATTTTATATAAATCCTATTGAAAATGAGAGAAAAAGATTTTACTCAGTTTTAAAGCATGAAGAAATCTTATTTAATTCAGAATTGTACTTATGATGACTTTTACTTCACTGAATGATGCTGACTTAGAAAAATGAGAACAGATTTAGGACTTTCAAATGTCTGAAGATTTGGAAATTTGTTCAAGATCACTATAAAGAAATAAAAAGAAATCCTACAGAAACAGAAATAAAAGTTTTAGCATACTTATTGGTCTGATCATCGTAGACATACAACTTTTGAAACAAAGATAAACAGTTACATTCCCAAATTTTAGAATTTGGAAAACAAATGGAAAAAGAATTTAATGAATATTTAAAATTAAAAAGGAAGATGTATCTAAGAAAAAGAGCAGTTTCTAATGGATATGGCGACAATAGTATGCAAAATATCTAAAGAAAGAAGGAAAATTAGATAATTTAGAAGTTTCTGAAGAAAACAATGCTTTGTTCAGTATATGTAGATGTGAAGTAGAAGATTTCTAAAGGAAAAATCTATTGAAAAATGGTTATTTGATGTTTAAAGAAAATGAAAACTCATAACCATCCAACTGAAAATAGAACCATTTGGAGGAGCTCAACTTGTCTAGGAGGAGCCATAAGAGATCCAGCTATCAGGAAGAGCTTATGTGTATCAAGCAAATCAGAGTTACAGGTTCTAGGAAACTCTTGAAACTGTTGAAGAAACTTAAAAGGTAAAATTACCACAAAAGAAAGATTACAACAGGAGCAGCTTAGTGGTTATGCTCTTCATGGAAACCAAATAGGAATTGCTAACCACGTTGGTATCTGAAATCTATCATGATGGATATAAGGCAAAAAGAATGGAAGTTGGAGCAGTTGTAGCAGCAGCACCTGTAGAAAAATGTGAAGTTAGAAAATCTCCTACACACGAGATAGTATAACTCATTATAGGTGCAGACAGAAGAGATGGTTGTGGAGGAGCAACTGGATCTTCTAAGGGAGAACATAATGATAAATCACTTTATTATGTAAAGCAGAAGTCTGCAAAAGGGTAATGCACCAGAAGAAAGAAAAATCCAAAGATTATTTAGGAAATGCGAAATGCAACAAAAGCTTATTAAAAAATGTAATGACTTTGGAGCTGGAGGAGTTTCTATGCCACGTTGGAGAATTAGCTAGATGGAGTTGAAGTAAATCTTGACTTAGTTCCTGTTAAATATGAAGGACTTAATGGAACAGAACTTTGCTATCAGAATCTCAAGAAAGAATGGCAGTTATAATTTCTAAAGAAGATACAGAAAAGTTCTCGAAAATTTTGTAGATGAAGAAACTTACTTGAACAGTAGTAGTTATGTAACTGATAAAAATAGATTGACTTTAAATTGCGACGCGGTAGTTTGGTTGTTGACATTCTCAAGAGATTTCAAATACCAATGGAGTTCACAACAAAACATAGATATAGAAGTTAGAGATTGGTGAAAATGAAAATGTATTTGAAAATTCTGAAACTTCTAGATGGTAGCTTAGATGGTTACACAATATCAAAAATTAAATGAAGCGCCAAAAAGGATTAGAAGGAATGTGTTTGATTCTTCTGTTGGAGCAGGAACTATTAGCACCTCGGTGGACATCAAATGTCACCAAACTCGATGTTTCTATAATGAAATCTCTGTTTTAGATAAAATACAGATACGAAGCTTCAGCTATAACTTGGGGCTTTAACTTTAGTATATATCTGACGGTCAAACATATCATGGAGCTATCTATGCAGCTGTAGAAATCATTAGCCAAATTGGTTGCGGCAGGAGTTGACTATAAGACAGCTAGACTTTCATTCCAAAGGAATACTTTGAAAAACTTGGAAAAGATGGCTACAAATGGTCTCAAAACCATCTTAGTACTACTTTGGAGCTATGAGCACAAAAAGATTTTTGTATGTTATCTATTGGTGTGAAAAGGACTCAAATGAGTGGAACATCTAATGACATATCTGTACCACTACATTGATTTCATTTGCAGTTAGCCCTGTAAATGTTCGATGACAATATCTCAACAGAATTTAAAAAGGCTATAAAATACATTTAGTTGAAAATAAAAATTGATGAAAAGATTTCTTATTTTGATAGTCAAGAATTAAAAAGAAAACTTTGACTTTATATTATATATAAAGGATAAGAAAATAGTATCAAGCTATGGCTATATGGGGTGGACTAGCAGAAGCATTTATCAAAATGAGTTTTGGTAATAGATTAGGGCTTTTGACATAGATAACAGCAGTAGATTTTTAGTTTAAAACCAGCTTCTATTTTAATTGAAACAACAGAAGAACTATCATATAAGAATGCTATTTACTTGGAGAAGCAGTGATAAATTGAAGAAAAGTAAAATGGAGAAAATATTATTTAGAAAATGTTGAATCAGTTTGTTAAATAAATTAAAACCTATTTCTACATAGGTTAGAGGAAGAAGTAGAAACTGACGATATTAAAAATAAAGAAATATCTGAAAAAGAAAAATATATAGTCTATCTATAACTATTGCTAAAACCAAGAGTAGTTATAGCTGCTTTCCAGAACCAACCTCTGAATATGATATGTACAATAGATTTACTGAAAATGGTGCTGAAGCGAAAAATAAACTTTACTTAGAAAACTTAACACAAAAATCATTTCTAGCTGAAATCTGTTGATCAAATGTAAAGACCCAAGAAATTCTCAAATATTTGCTCTACCAGGTGGATTTAGTGCTGAGATGAACCAGATGATGAAAATTCATAGCAGCAGTTTTACAAAAATCCAAAAACTTGTGGATGAAATAAAAAGTTCTTAGATAGAGATGGGCTTATTTTAGAGTATGTAATGGTTTCAAGCTTTAGTTAAATCTGGACTTTTACCTGCGGAGAAATAGGAAAATGTTCATGAAAAATTCCTCCTACCCCTTACATTTAACAAGATAGGTAGACATATTTTCAATTAGTAAAAACTAAAATTGTTACAAACAATTCACCTTGGGTTAGCATCATTTGAAAATAGGAGAAACATTTGATATACCCGTATCTCATGGAGAAGGAAGATTCTATGCTAGCATGAAGTATTAAAAGAATTATTTGAAAAACGGTCAAATAGCAACTCAATATGTTGACTTCCTGACTTGATCGCTACAAGTGAATTTAGATTTAACCCTAATGGTTCAAGTTTAGCTATAGGAAGGAATTATATCTCCTGATGGTAAGATATTTGGAAAGATGGGACACTCTGAAAGATACCAAGAGATGCATTTAAGAATATACCAGGTAGTAAAGATCAAAACTTAATACTAAATGGAATAAAACATACTTTAAATAATAGGAGGAAAATGAAAGTAGGAATAATATTTGGAAGTAAATCAGATGTTGATGTAATGAAAGGAGCAGCAGACTGCCTCAAAAGTTTGGAATCGAATATACAGCTCATGTGCTATCAGCTCTAGAGTTCCTGAACTTTAGAAGAAACATTAGAAAATTTGAAAAAGAAGATTATGGTGTTATCATTGTGCAGGAGCAGGTCTTGCAGCACATTTACCAGGAGTTATAGCTCAAAAACAGTTTTACCTGTAATTGGAGTACCTATAAAAGCAGCAGTAGAAAGGTTTAGATGCACTATTTTCATAGTACAAATGCCAAAATCACCCTGTTGCAACTGTAGCACAACAATTCATATAATGCTGGAATGCTAGCAGTAGAAATATTAGCAGTTGGAAACAAAGACGCAAGGAAAACTTTTAATCAGAAAAGAAAAATGAAAGAAGATTTCAAAATATACATGTAGAATTTATAATAAAAAGGAAGATTTTATTTAAAAATTAGGAGGAATAAAGATGGAAAAAGGAAAATTTATTTATGAAGAAAAGGCAAAACAATTATATGAAATCTGATGATAAGTGATTTAGTTATCGTTCACTACAAGATGAGACAACTGCTGGAAATGGAGCTAAAAAGGAACTATCCATAATAGGTAATGAATAATGAAACTAACAACTTTAATATTTAATATGTTAGAAGAACATGGAATAAAACTCACTTTGTAAAATTAAAATGACAGAGATCAACTATGTCAAAAGAGTAACAATATTTTAGAAGCATGAAGTTAGAGATAATATAATAGCTGGTCTCTATGGCCAAGAGTTGGAAACTAAAGCAGGTGAACCAAATAAACAATACCATATTTGAAATTTGTTATAAAATGATGACCATGGAGATCCTTAATAAATGACCAATCATGCAGCAGCAATGGACTTGGCAAACTTTATGATGAATTAAAATGAAATCTACGATATCATCACTGGATAACTAATCTTTTAAAAGATTGGATAAAATTGGAATAACTCCTAGTAGATTTCAAAATTGAATTTGGTAAAACCTGAAGTTGAGTAAATCTACTAGCTGGATGAAATTACCCTGATACTTGTAGATTATGGGATAAAGAAACTGGAGAAAAACTAGATAAAGATAGATTCAGAGAGATTTAGGAAATATAGAAGAAGCATATATAGAAGTTGTAAAAGATTTGGACTGAAGCAAAAATAAAATTTAAAAATAAGGATTTGTTTGTGAACTACCACGACTAAAGTCGAGCTTCACAAGATAACTGAAAGTATGTTATCTTCAAGAAGTTTGGTTTTAAAACCCTTATTCTTTTGGCTAGTCCACGACAGCCACTACTGGATAAGACTTGTGTCTACACCGCTACTTTTTATCTGTATATTATATTTAAAAAGAACAACTATACAGAACAGTGAATATTTTTACAAGGCTACTGTTTACTAGCCTTAACTCCATATATTCAGTTGCTAATGTTCTAAATATATTATACATTAAAATTAGTAAAATTGCAAATTTTTAATACAACATTTTTCAATGTTGGTGTTATTCATCTCACGACTAAAGTCACGAGTGTTCTAACACATTTCATAAAGGAGAAATAAAAATGGGTATATTAGCTTTGCACTCAAAAAGGTTAGAAAGGACTTAGTAGGAATTGCATATTATGGAATGTATGCTTTACAACACAGAGGACAAGAAGGAGCAGGTTATACTATCTGTGATTCTAAAAACTAATAATGAAGTTAGAATAAAGACAGTTAAAAATATTGGACTTGTTTCAGATGTTTTTAAAGTTGAAGACTTCAAAAATATCTTGGAACTATTTTGATAGCACATACAAGATATGGTAGCAAGAATACTAGTTTCTATAGAAACTGTCAACCCTATAGGTGGAGAGTCTGCAATGGGGTATATATCTCTTGTACATAATGGCGATATATCAAATAGAGAAGAGTTAAAACAAGAATTATTAAACAATGGTTCTTTATTTTCAAACATCAATAGATACTGAAATTATACTAAAAATTTTTAAGTATTAATGGTAAATATGGATATAAAGAAGCAGTTTTAAAAACTGTTGAAAAATTAAAAAGGTTGTTTTGCTCTTGGAATAATAATAAATGATAAACTTATAGGAGTACGTGATCCTGAAGGATTAAGACCATTATGTTTAGGTAGAATACCTGAAGATGATATGTATGTTCTAGCTTCTGAAAGTTGTGCATTAGATGCCATAGGTGCAGAATTTGTAAGAGATATTGAAGCTGGAGAAATGGTAGTTATAGATGATAATGGAGTGGAAAGCATAAAAATATAAAAGAAAGTACTAAAAAGCAAGTTCATTTGAATATATCTATTTTGGAAGACCAGATAGTGTTATAGATGGAATTAGTGTTTATGATTTTAGACAGCAAAACAGGAAAAATACTGTATGAACAAAAACCCAATAGAAGCTGATATAGTTATAGGTGTTCCTGATTCAGGAGTTCCAGCAGCAATAGGATATGCTGAAAGCAAGTGGAATACCTTATTCAGCTGCTTTATTGAAAAAAATAAATATGTTGGAAGAACATTTATTGCTCCAGTTCAAGAATTAAGAGAAAGAGCAGTAAGAGTTAAGTTAAATCCAATAAAAGAATTAATTAAAGATAAAAAGAGTAGTAGTTATAGATGACTCTATAGTTCGTGGAACAACATCTAAAAACTAATAGATGTTTTATTTGAAGCAGGGGCAAAAGAAGTGCATTTTAGATCAGCTTCTCCTGTTGTTATAGAAGAATCATATTTTGGAGTTAATATAGATCCCTAACAATAAATTAATGGGTAGCTATATGAGCATTGAAGAAATAAGACAAGCAATAGGAGCAACAACTTTAGATTATCTATCATTAAAAAATTTAAAGAAAATTTTTAAATGGTGGAGAAGATTTCTATACAGGTTGCTTCAAAGAAGATGAGGAATAATTTAGTAAAAAGTAAAAAGCAAAACTAACAACAAAAATGGGAGGAATAATGATAAATTCTTATAAAGATTCAGGTGTTGACAAAGAAGAAGGATACAAAGCAGTTGAATTAATGAAGAAAAATGTTTTTAAAAACTCATAATAAATCTGTTCTAACAAACTTAGGTAGCTTTGGAGCTATGTATGAATTAGGACAATATAAAAATCCTGTTTTAATTTCAGGAACTGATGGAGTTGGAACAAAATTAGAAATTGCAATGAAACAAAATATGATACAGTAGGAATAGATTGTGTTGCTATGTGTAAATGATGTACTATGCCATGGAGCAAAAACCATTATTTTTCCTAGATTATTTAGCTTGTGGAAAAACTTGATGCAGAAAGTAGCTGCACAATTAGTTTCAGGGTTACAGAAGGTTGTTTACAATCTTATGCTGCTCTTAGTAGGTGGAGAAAACTGCTGAAATGCCAGGGTTTTTATCAAGAAGGAGACTATGATATAGCAGGTTTCTGTGTTGGAATAGTTGAAAAAGAAAAATTTAATAGATGGTTCAAAAGGTAAAAAGAAGGAAATAAAAATAATAGCAGTGGCTTCAAGTGGTTTTCCATAGCAATGGATACTCACTAGTAAGAAAAAGTATTTACTGACTATAATGAAAAAATCTCTTTAAAAAGAATATGGAGAAAAATGTAACTATGGGAGATGTTTTATTGACTCCTACAAAAATTTATGTAAAACCTATCTTAAAAGGTTTTTAGAAAAAGTTTAATGTAAATGGTATGGCACATATAACAGGTGGAGGTCTACATGAAAAACTTACCTCGTTGTATGGGAAAAGATTTATCTCCAGTAGTATTTAGAGATAAGGTGAGAGTTCCTGAAAATATTTAAATTAATTGCTGAAAGAAGTAAAAATAAAAGAAGAAGAATTATTTGGAACTTTCAATATGGGAGTAGGTTTTACTTTAGTAGTAGAAGAAAAGATGTTGAACCTATTATTGAATTATTAACTTCATTAGGGAAACTGCTTATGAAATAGGACATATTGAAAAAGGAGATCATAATTTATGTCTGAAATAAATAAAAAGATAGTAGTTCTTGTATCAGGAAGTGGATCAAATTTACAGTCAATTATTGATAATATAGAGAATGGTAATTTGAATTGTGAAATAACTTATGTTATTGCTAGACAGAGAGTGTTATGAAAACTACAAAGAGCTGAAAGACATGGGATTGAAAACGATTATTATTCGATGAAAAAATTAGTGATAATAAATAGCTAAGAGATTTATTGATTCTACGTTAGAAGATGTAAAACTGATTATATTGTTTTAGCAGGATATTTTATCAATTTTAGACTGAAAAAATTTATAAAAATGGGATAAAAGAGTTATAAATATACATCCTCTTTATTACCAAAATTTGGTGGAAAAGGGTATGTATGGTATAAAAGTCCATGAAGCAGTTATAAAAAGCTGGTGAAAAAGAAAGTGGATGTACTGTCCACTTTGTTACTCAATGAAATAGATGCTGGTGAAATTATAACTAATGATAAAAGTTCCAGTATTAGAAGATGAGTCTCCTGAAACATTACAAAAAGAGTCTTTGGAACAAGAACATAAATTATTGATTCAAAGGTATTAAAAAGATATTGTAGAATCTAAACTCAAAAAATAAAAGAAAATATGAAAGGAATTGAGATGAAAAAGAGCTTTTAATTTCAGTATATGATAAAGACAGGTATATTGGATTTTTGCAAAATTTTTAGTTAGTAAAGGGAATAGAAATTATTTCTACTGGTGGAACATATAAATATTTAAAAAGAAAATAATATTGAAGTTATTGAGGTTAGTAAAATAACAAACTTTTGAAGAAATGTTAGATGGTAGAGTTAAAACTTTACATCCAAATATACATGGTGGAATTTTAGCATTGAGAGATAATGAAGAACATATGAGAACTTTAAAAGAAAGAAACATAGATACTATTGATTATGTTATAGTAAATCTATATCCTTTCTTTGAAAAAGTAAAAGAAGATTTATCTTTTTGAAGAAAAAATTGAATTTATTGATATAGGTGGACCTACTATGCTTAGGTCTGCTGCTAAAATCTTTTTAAAGATGTGGTTGTCATTTCTGATGTGAAAGATTATGAGCTTATAAAAGAAGAAATAAATAATAGTGATGATGTTTCTTATGAAACTAGAAAAAGATTAGCAGGAAAAGTATTTAATCTGACTTCTGCCCTATGATGCAGCTATATCACAATTTCTTTATTAGATGAAGACTTTCCCAGAATATCTAAATGTTTCATATAAAAAGTCTATGGAAATGAGATGTGAGAAAAATTCACATCAAAAAGCTGCATACTATACAGATAATATGTCTGATGGGGCTATGAAAAACTTTTAAACAACTTAATGGAAAAAGAGCTTTCATACAATAATATCAGAGATATGGATCTTGCTTGGAAAGGTTGTTTCTGAATTTGATGAAATTTGTTGTTGTGCAGTAAAAACATTCTACGCCTTGTGGAGTTGCCTTTTAGGAGATAATGTTGAAGAAGCTTATAGAAAAAGCTTATGAAACAGATCCCGTATCTATTTTTGGTGGAATAGTGAGCATTTAACAAAGAAGTTGATGAAGCACTGCAAAAATTACTAAATGAAATATTTTTAGAAATTATAATAGCACCTAGTTTTTCAACTCTGCTTTAGAAATCTTAAAGTAAAAAAGAAAAATATTAGACTTATTGAATGTAAAAGATAAACCTAAGTGACAAAAAGAGTAATAAAAAGTTGATGGTGGAATTTTAGTTCAAGATACAAATAATAGATTATATGAAAATTTAGAAGTTGTTACTAAAAGCTAAACCTACAAGTCAAGAAGAAAAAGATTTAATTTTTGCTTTAAAAAGTTGTAAAATTTGTAAAATCAAATGCTATTGTTGTAGCTAAAAATTTACAAACACTAGGAATAGGTGGAGGAGAAGTAAGTAGAATTTGGGCTGCTGAAAAAGCATTAGAAAGAGCCAAAGAAAGATTTAATACAACTGATGTTGTGCTTTCTTCAGATGCCTTTTCTTCCCATTTAAAGATGTTGTTGAATTAGCAGCTAAGAATGGAGTTAAAGCTATAATTCAACCTAGTGGTTCTGTAAATGATAAAGATTCTATTGAAGAATGTGATAAAAATAATATTTCTATGATATTCTCAAAATTAAGACACTTTAAACATTAAAATTATTGGAGAACTATAAATGATAAAACTAAAAAGACATCGGAAGTTTTAAATCTATCCTGAAATATTAGATGATATTATAAAAGAAAATATTTCTAAGTTAGATGAACATTTTAGCGAAAGCTTGGGATATAAATAAAAATATATCAATCAGTAAATATACTGATTTATCTCCCTTTAGATTGTGCTTTGATTATGGAGGCTTTTGAATCTAGTGAAAATGGCTTGTGGAGCATGGGAGTTAATTTAAAATGCAAAAGATAGACCAAGTTTTTGACTGCTGTTAGATATTGTGATGAAAAAATAATTCAATATCTTGTTTCTCATGGTGCAAAAGTAAACTTAACTAATAATGTTAAATCAGATGCATTTATGGAAGCTATATATGGAAAGAATTATAAATATTTACAACTTATCCATGATTTAGGACATACAGTAGAAAAATATGGTGGAAAAAGCATTTCGTGAAGCTGTTTCTGATAGAAATTATGTTGTTTTGAAAATTTTTTATAAAAAATGGTGTTGATATAAACTATAATGAAGCAGATATGGTTTATCCTTTTAAGCCTACTCCATTGTGTGTGGCAGCAGAGATATGTTGATTTAGCTATGTGTAAAATTTCTTGTAGAGAATGGTGCAGATGTTACTTTGACAGAAAAAAAGATGGGATGAGACCATATAGTATAGCCTTTAGAAAAAGGTGATATTGAAATGGCTGAATATTTTAAATCATTGAGCCAGTTGAATATCATAATTTACAAAAATAAATTAGATGAATTAAAAGTCATTTAAGTTACCAAAAACTTATTTGAGTTCTTACAAGGAGATAAACTTCATTTTTGAACTAGATGATTGTGATTTTAAAATGGATAGAGTTTTTCATTAATAGATACAATTCCAATGAAAGTAGGAAGACAAAAATTACTTCGTATTTCTAAAAGCAACTGGAGATTATGAGGACATATACATTGTTTGGAACTCAAAAAACAAAGAAAATTGCTTTTTATGATATGGAACATAAAGAGCTTAAAGATATTACTGATTTTGTTGACTTTTATAGAAAATACTTCATCATATATGCAAAAATAATTGGAGGTGACTTATAAAATTAAAAATAGGAGAATGATAATGAAAGTTTTAATAGTTGGTTCTGGTGGTAGAGAACATGCAATAGCTTGGAAAATTTCTCAAAAATCAAAAGTGAATAAAAATATTTTGCAGCACCAGGAAATGCTTATAATAAAGTTATTAAGAATTGTGAAAATATAAATTTAAAAACTTCTAATGACATTTTAAATTTTGCAATAAAAGAAAAAGTTGATTTAACTATTGTTGGAAGTGAAGAATTATTAGTTGACGGTATAGTTGATAAATTTCAAGAAAATAATTTAACTATATTTGGGCCAAATAAAGAAGCTGCTATGCTTGAAGGGTCAAAAGCTTTTGCAAAAAGATTTTATGCAAAAAATACGGAGTTAAAACTGCTAAATATCAATCTTTTACAGATAAAGAAAAAGCTATAAAAATATTTAGATGAAATGTCTTATCCTGTTGTTATAAAAGCAAGTGGACTTGCTGCAGGAAAAGGGGTTGTAATTGCTCAAAATAGAAAAGAAGCAGAAGATACTTTGAATGATATGATGACTAATAAAGTATTTGCAGCAGCAGGAGATACTGTTGTAATTGAAGAATTTTTAGATGGAGTTGAAATTTCTGTTTTATCTATTACAGACTCAGAAGTAATAATACCTTTTATTTCGGCTAAAGATCATAAGAAAATATCTGAAAAAGAAACAGGTTTAAATACTGGTGGTATGGGGAGTAATTGCACCTAATCCATATTATACAAAAACTATTGAAGAAAAATTTATTCAAAATATATTGAATCCCTACTTTAAAGGGTATTAAAGAAGAAAAATGAATTTTGCTGGAATAATATTCTTTGGTTTGATGGTTGCAAATGGAGAAGTGTATTTACTTGAATATAATATGAGAATGGGAGATCCTGAAACTCAAGCAGTTTTACCACTAATGAAATCAGATTTTTTTAGATGTAATTAACTCAGCTTTAAATAAAGATTTAAAAGAATATAAAAAATTGATTGGGAAAAATAAATCAGCTTGTTGTGTAGTGATGGCAGCAGGTGGATATCCTGTTAAGTATGAAAAAGGAAATCTTATCAGTGGTCTAGAAAAAAATTTGATGTAAAGCAATTTTGATAATAAGGTTTTCTTTGCAGGAGTAAAAGAAGAAAATGATAAGTTCTATACTAATGGTGGTAGAGTTTTAAATGTTGTTTCTATACAAGATAGTTTAGAAAAAGCTATTGAGGCTGCATATAAAAATGTAAAAGAAATTTCATTTAAAGATAGCTATTGTCGTAAAGATATAGGAACTTTATATGTACCAGTTAAAGATTAGAATTTATTTTAAATAAAATATAAAAAAATTGAATTGCATTAAAGTTAAAAATAATGTAATTCAATTTTTTTGATGTTTTTCAATATATGTTATACTTGTGATATTAGATATAGAGGGCATGGAGGTGGGTTATTATTTTAAAAATAGATAGTAACAATAAAAGAAATAGGAATATATGACTTAATTAAAAATATTCAATTTGATGGAAGATTAAAAAAAGATTTTAGAATACTTGATGAAAATGTTTGGAAAAGGTAATGATGATGGGCAAGAAGATGTACAATGTTTAGAATATATTGATAATATGATTGAAGCAGATATAAAGGGTTTACTAGATATTATCTTTAAAATTGAAGTTAATAATTATGATAAAATTGAAAAAGAATTAGAAATTTATTTTGAAAATTATAGAGATACAATTTTAATTTACAGAGAACCTTTATTAAAAATACTTTAGTAGAAATGAAATCTCTATATCTTCACAAAATAATATATTTAATTTTTCAAAATGTTAACTAAATCAAGAAATATTTTTGTAATTAAGATTTCAATAATAATATTAAATTCTTTAAATTTAGAATATAATATTGAACTTTTTAGAAATTATAAAAAAATATTAGCACTTTGTAGTGAGTTTACACTTTTTAGGTGTTCTTTTTATAAAGACTTTAAAAAAATATAGATATTAATAAAGAAATTTATGAATTAGCTAAAAAAAGTTTATACATGGGGAAAAATGGCTTGTATTTTTTTATTTAGAAGCCAATAGCAATGAAATAAAAAGATTGGATTTTTAAATGAAAGTACAGAAGAAAATATTCTATATAACTTTGTAGCTATTACTTATTCTGATAAAAGCAGATATAAGAAAAAGACTTAAAAAGATATCTTTTTAAGAAAAATGAATTTAGTAAAAATCTCTTTTTAATATATTCTTTGCTCTTTTTAGATGAAGAAAAAGGAATTATATTTTTTTAGATTATAAAGAAGAACTTTTAATAAATTATTTAGAAAGGGCTAAATCTATTGAACTATCTGAAACAGATTATTTGACTATTGAAGAAATAAGCTCTTATATGGAAGATGATATATACTATATGGAAGAACTAGGTAGAGAAATGAGGGAAGATGAGTATTTTTTTCCCATTAGAAATATCTAATAAACTTCTAAAAAGAATGTAAAGAGATTTTTAAATAATAGAAATTAAAAATTTTTCATTTTTAATTAAAAACACTGCACCTTAATTTTTAATTTTTGGTGCAGATTTTTTAAAGGTTGTATAATAAATGGTGTTGATGGAAGAAATTCCTATCAATGCCATTTTTAATAAAAAAGTTGATACAATAAAATTTTCCTGTTAAAATTAAATCGTCGCATTTGGATTCGAATTTTAGTAATTTTTAAAAACGTATATTAATTCAAGCAGGAATTATATCAATTAGTGCTTAATTTTTAATACAATTAATATAATAATGTGATTTAGTTTCAATAAAAAGAGAATTTTTAAATTTTTAATTCTCAAAAATTCTCTTAATTATATAAGGTCATAGTCTAAACTTTTTATCAACACTATTTGACAAATAACCACTATTTTTACTTTTTTTATTATTTTGTAACAGTTCTTTTTCTAATATTTCTTCTACTTTTTTTCTTGTAGTTCTTCAATAGAATGTTTTCTACTTCTACCACATTCTTGAGCTTGTTCTTCACAAATTAAGCATTTTCTAAAAGACTTTCTTGAAAGCTTTTCAAAAGTTAACATCAATAACATCTATATCGAAATAATCTTCCTAATTGAGAACTTTCTTCAATAGCAATAGTTATATTTTTTTATTTTTTTCAGCTGTACTATCAACAGAGATAAATAATTCATTTCCTGTATTTTCATCTAATTCTTTAATTTCTAAAAATTTCAATATTATTTTCTTTTTAATTTCTCTAATATTAATTTCTTTTCCAATATCAAAAAGCTTTCTTGATTTTTGATTAGTCTTTATAGGACCAGGTATATTCATAGTAAATGAAATTAAAGGTATATTATATTTCTTTATCATTTCATTTTTGAATATCTACTCTTCTTTTCACGACACATTAAAACTTCTTCAATTCCAACTTCTACTCCTTGCATAAAAACTCCTTTATTAGTAATGAATGACATTAGCTTGAGAACGAATTTTATCTATCACAGGCTTTGCTTCATCACTTAAAAAAATAATTATAAGTTGTATCAGGAAGAAGATTTTTAAATCTTCTAAATTTCCATTTTTATTATTTGTCTAACAGTTGAAGCACTTATAACCTTGTCAGAATATTTTTCTAGGTACTACTACATATTCTATATTATTTTCAGGTAATTTTTTTAACATGGTTTGATTATAAATATTTGTTACTAAGCTATTAGGCTCTTCTCCAACATAACGTCTATTGATATTTTAAGACCTTAGCAATTTCTAGTAAAAAATTTCAATATCTAAATTAGCTTGACTTTCTATTACTGCTATTTCATCTCTTTTGAAAATAGCTTGGGAAAAGTAGCACTACTTATTATATAATCTCCTGTTTCATGATAACAAATATTCTTTAGATGCTTTGTTCCTTCTATAACAAGCTTTTTCTTACTTCAAAAAGGGAACTAAGCTACTATCATCACTGACTATGAAATAAATGCAGAATATCATTTTCACTAGCAGCTTTTTCAACCAAATATTGATGACCTAAGGTGAAAAGGATTTGCATTCATAATAAGAGAAGCAATCTTTTTACCTTCTCTCATATCCTTTTTTTAAATTATCTAAATAATCAGAAAAAAACCAGTTCTCTTATTTTCCATAAAGACAATTTGATTTTTCTATATTTATAATTTCATAAAAAAACCTAAATCTTTAAAAAATTTCATAGATTTATTTTTAGTATATAAAAATAAATGAGCTTAGTCCTCTTGAGAATTCATAATCTACAAGGTGAGTAACTATTTGATTCATAAGTCCTTCTCCTTGATGGGAATTATCAACAGCAAGACATCTTAAAGTATTCTTAAAACAGCTTCCAGTTGCAATAATATTCATATCATCATCAAACATAGCACAAGTATAATCTAAGTTTTTATCTCTTCTAATTTCTTCTTTTAGCTAGTAAGTCATCAATTAATTTTAAAACTTCTTTTTATCATTTTCATATATTTTTAGAAATATTGTATTCTGACATAGAGCCTCCTAAACAATAATTAGTTTTATTTAAAAAGTATAACATTAATTTCATCTATTGACAAAAATAAATGATATATTATATCTATAAGATAAAGGAGGTTCAAATGGAAAATAAAAAAAGTAAAAGGTATCAGCTTTAAATTTAGTACCTCAATTTCAAGGTGAAACAACAATAGAGGCTATAAATAGAGCAGTAGACTTAGCAAAAATTTTGGAAGATTTAGATTATTATAGATATTGGGTAGCAGAACATCATAATTTTAGAGGAGTAGTAAGTTCAGCAACAGCATTATTAATTCAACATATATTAGCTAATACAAAGAAAATAAAGGTAGGTTCAGGTGGAGTAATGTTACCAAACCATTCTCCTCTACAGGTAGCAGAAACTTATGGAACTTTAGAAACTTTATATCCTCATAGAGTAGATTTAGGAGTTGGTAGAGCACCTGGAACTGATGCAGAAACAGCTAGTTTAATATATAGACAAAAATATGCAAATATTCATAACTTTATGGAAGACATTTTACAATTAGAGAGATATTTTGGTTCTGAAGAAGAACAAGGAGTAGTTATTGCTAATCCAGGAATAAATACTAATGTTCCTATAATTATTTTAGGTAGTTCAACAAGCTCAGCATATGTAGCTGCAGAATTAGGGATTGCCATACTCTTTTGCAACTCATTTTTGCACCTGCTATGGCTGAAGAAGCCCTTTCTATATATAGAAAACATTTTAAAAGCTTCAAAATATTTAGATGAACCATATTTTTATTTTGGGAGTTTTAGCTCATGGAGCAGATACTGATGAAGAAGCTGAAAAGGTTATATACAATAGCTCAACAAGGTTCAATAAGACTATTAAGAGAAGAAAAAAAGGTCTATATCCTTTAGCTGATGAAAAATTTGAGGAAAACTTTAAATTTAAGCTCTGCTGAAAAATATTTTTAAAATCAAGAATGGGAATAAATTTAATGGGTTCAAAAGAGACTATGACTAAAATCTGGAAAGAAGTAAAAAGCAAAAATTTGATCCTGATGAAGTAATTGCAGTAAGTTATATGCCTAAGTTAGAAGAACTAGAAAAAGTCATATAGAATACTAAAAAGAGTTGTGAAAACAATTAAAAATATGCTGTTGCCTATTATAATCTTAAATTCAAAAAGTAAAAATAAATGAGTTACATGAAATTAAAAACTTTTAATAAGATTACTGCGACGTCCTATAATGGTGAAAAGAGCGCTTTGAGGAGCTCTAGAACCATTATAGGCTAACAATAATCGTTATAAATGTAACAATTATTTTTTACTTTAATATTCTGTAGCTAGCATTCTTGCATTTTTCTAGCATTAAACGAATTCTATTTTCTTGATTGACAGAACTTGCCCCTGGATCATAATCCACTGCAATGATATTTGCTTCAGGGTGATTATCTTTTATCTTTCTAATCATTCCTTTTTGCAATTATATGGTTAGGTAAACAACCAAATGGTTGAGCACAAACAATATTCTTTACCCCCATTTCAATAAACTCTAACATTTCTGCTGTCAACAACCAACCTTCTCCCATTTTCACTCCATGTCCTAAGTAACCTTTTGTCATTTCTCTAACTTTAGCAAAAGGAGATGGTGGAATAAATGATTTATATTGTTTTTATAACATCTATCATTTCTTTTTGTTTCTTTTCAATGTATCCTACTACATACTTTACAAAAGTAATATTTAAGACCTTTTCTTCCATAGATTTTTCTATCAAAAAAATAGTGTCATATAGAGTTGAATAGTAAAAAAGTCAAGAAGTCCCTGTATTCACTGCTTCAACCCCTCTTTTTCTAAATAATCTGTTAAATGATTATTTCCTAAAGGAGAATATTTCATATAAATTTCTCCTACAATACCTACACGAATTTTTTTCTTACTTAAGTTTTTAGGAATTGTTAAGAAATGTTCTATTATTTTTTTATAGTTTTTCTTTTTAGCTTTTTAAAAGGTTTCTTTCCAACTTCAGAAATCAGTTTTTCCTTCCAATAAGCTAGGATACTTTTTACTGTCTCCTGGATTTTTCTTCATATGCTACTGATTGATGGTAAATAGACATCAAAAGATCACCATATAAAAATACTATAAAAAGATTAAAATAACCTTTAAATGAAAGAAAAAATTCATTCTTTTTATCTAAGCCCTCAAAATTTAAAGATAGTACTTTTACCTTATGAAAACCATTTATTTCTAATGCTTTCCGAAGTAGGTGAATATAGTTAAAGCTCTACAACCTCCTCCTGTTTGTGTCAGTAATAAAAGCTACATTGTTTGTATCATATTTTTCCACTTTTTAAGGCATCAATAAATTGTCCCTATTACAAGAAGAGCAGGGATAACACATGTCATTATGAACACTTTTTAATCCTTCTTCAATAACTCCTCTATGATCTGTTTTTCAGTACCTCTACATCATATCCTTCATTTTTTAAAAACTCCTGCTATTAGGTCAAAATGAATATCCATCATCATGGGAATAAGCACTTTACAATTTTTATCCATTTTTACTACATCTCTCTTTCTTTCATAGTTGCTTGTAAGCTTCTTAGTCTTATTTTTGCTGCCCCTAAGTTACTTACTTCATCTATTTTTAATTGTGTATATAATTTTATTTTTGAACGTAAAAATATCTTGAACTTTCATCTGTTGTAATGGCATCTATACCACAACCAAAACTGACTAAATGAACTAACTCCATATTTTTTTATGTTGACTCACATATTTTGCTGCATTATACATTCTTGCATGATATCCCCATTGATTTAATGTTTTTGTAGTTAATTTCCTTCAACAGGATATAAAAGCATCTTCCGTTACAATCACAAATTGTAGAATTTAGAAAGTCTATCTAATCCATGATTAATTTCTGGATCTATATGATAAGGTCTAGAAGCTAAAATAATAACAGGATAATTATTTTTCTTCTGCAAATTTTCAAAAACTCTACTACCTTCTTGACGAACAGTTTCTCTATACTCATGATATGTCTTTAAAAGCTTTTTCTGTAGCTTGCTCCATTTCTTTTTAGTCAACTTTGGAATAATATTTTTAAATTCCTCATACATTTGTTCTGCAAATAATTTATGATTTTCAATTCCTAAATGTGGGTATAAAAAGTTAGTTTTTCTACTTCACTTATATTAGCCTGTATTAGCTCAGGATAGTAAGCAACTACGGGACAGTTATAACAGTTATCTGAAATTCCTTCATCAAAAGTATAAGCTCATACAAGGATGAAAATAGCATCTACATTTTTCTAATAAATCTATAATATGTCCATGTACTAACTTGGCTGGGTAACAAACAGTATCTGATGGGATAGTATTTTGTCCTTTCATATAAAGATTACGATTTGATACTCTTTGAAAGAACAATATCACAATCTAGTGAACAAAATAGTTCTGCCCAGAAAGGTAGCATTTCATAGATATTTAAAAGCTCTTGGTAATCCAATTTTTGCTCTTCCACCAGCCTTTAATGGAATAGAATTAAAAAGCTGATTTTTGTAAGCTACCATATTAGGCAGATCACTTTGTAATTTTTTTCCAGCACCTCTTTCACATTTATTTCCACTAATAAATTTCTGTCCATTTGTAAAAGTATTGATTGTTAATTGACAGTGGTTGGTACATAACTTACACATTCCTGGTGAAGAAACATGTTGAAAGTTTTCTAATTCTTCTAAATTTAATAACTTTGATTTTTCTTTTTGAACTTTTTTTCCATATAAAGCAGCTCCATAAGCTCCCATTAGCTCAGAAATTTCAGGTCTTAGTACTTCCCTTCCAAGCTCTTGTTCAAAAGAACGTAAGACTGCATTATTTAAAAAAGTTCCTCCTTGTACTACAATATTTTCTCCTAAATCATTTATATCACGAGCACGAATTACTTTAAAAATAGCATTCTTAACAACACTTCTAGCAAGTCCTGCTGAGATATCTTCTACTTCTGCTCCATCTTTTTGAGCTTGTTTAACAGAAGAATTCATAAAAACAGTACAACGAGAACCAAGTTCAGCTGGAGATTTTGAAAAAGATAGCTTTCTTAGCAAAATCTTGTGTACTATATCCTAAAGACTTAGCAAATGTTTCTAAAAAAGAACCACAACCTGAAGAACAAGCTTCATTTAAAACAATGGAATCAATTGCTCCATCTTTGATATGAAAACATTTTAATATCTTGTCCACCAATGTCAATAATGAAATCTACATCTGGATTAAAATGCTTAGCTGCTGTATAGTGAGCTATTGTTTCTACAATTCAATATCAACTCCAAAAAGCAACTTGCATTAATTCTTCACCATAACCAGTTACTGTACTGGATACTATTTCTATTCTATCTCCACAAAGTTCTCTAATTTTTAAGTTGCTCTAAGAATAAAGAAACAGGATTTCCTTTTTGAAGATGAGTAGTAACGATATAAAAATATTTTTCATCTTCGTCTAAAGAACTACCTTTATAGTTGTAGAACCCGAATCTAGTCCTAGATAAAGCTTTTCCTGAGTATGTTGTAATATCTCTAGTAGGAACTGTCACTTTCTGATGTCTTTTTAAAAAGTTTCAAATTCTTCTTCTGAAGTAAATAATGGATTTACTAAATGCTCAACTTTTTTCTTTCTTTTGTGATAGTAAATTAACTACTCCATCATAGTCAAAGATTTCTTCTGTAGTATCAGCAAAGTATGCACTTCCTAATGCCACAAAATAAGGTGCTAGCTCTGGAAAAATTGCTTCTTCTTTAGAAAGTTTTAGTACTTCAACAAACCTTTCTTGTAAGCCTTTTAAAAAATAAAAGAGCCCCATCCTAAGAAGATAACAGTTCCTTTTATAGGTCTTCCTTGAGCAAGACCTGTTATTGTTTGCTCTACAACAGCTTGATAAATACTTGCTGCAATATCTGATTTTTTAGCTCCTTGATTTAGAAGAGGTTGTACATCTGTTTTAGCAAAAACTCCACAACGAGATGCAATAGGATAAATTCTTTCATGTTCAAAACTAATTTTATCCAATTCAGAAACTTCCATATCTAAAAGACTAGCCATTTGATCAATAAAGGCTCCTGTACCACCTACAAGTTCCATTCATACGTTCTTCTATAGCTCCTTTTTAGAAATAAAATCTTTGCATCTTCTCCTCCTAGCTCAATGACAATATCAGTTTGAGGATAACATTTTTTTACTGCTCCAGCTGTTGAAAATACCTCTTGTACAAATGGAATTCCATAATCTTTAGAAATTCCAAGACCTGCTGATCCTGTAATAGCTAATTTAAATTTTTACCATTGAGTAAATCTTTTAAACTTTTAAAAATGCTCTAATGTCATTTCTCTTACTTTAGAAAAAAATGCCTTTTGATAACTTTTTCAATGATTTCATCTTTTCATTTAAAAATAACGGTTTTTAATGTTGTTGACCCGACATCAATTCCAATCTTGTAATACAATCTTATCCTCCATTCCGTATAGTATCATCAGTCTGTCTGATCTCCCATGACTGACACACTACAGTACTAGGTCACAGTGTTCTAGTATAGTATTATTTATTTAGTCTCTTATTATACTCTTTATATTATATACAAGAAAAAAATTAATATTTGGTAAAAAAATAATTCTAATAAAACAAAAAAACCGATAAAGAATTTTACTTCTAAATCGGTTTTTATATTTTTCGTGTTAAGTAGTTATTAGTCATTAGTCATTCTTGTTCCAGCAGTTGGTCCTGATTTTTAAAGTATAAACTTCTTCAATGTGGAATACTACTGCAGCTTTAGGGTACACCCATTTTTCCTTTTTGCCCATTCAACAGCTTCATCATAGTATTTTTCCTTCTTTATGAACTTCAGCTGTTCCTACAAAACAGTAACCCATCTAATTTATCCCAGTTAGCAAAAGCTATAGCAACTTTTGATCCTCTTTCGATATCTTTCATTATTTCTCCAGCTGTATTTTTCGTTTCCATACTAAGGTTGCATCATCATATATACAGCAAGATCTTTTTGGATCAAAGATTTGGTGCTCCATCTTCTCTTACTGTTGCAATCCAACCTAATTGAGCAGTCCAAGCTCCTTCTTTTACTGGATTTAATATTAAATCTTTTTATAGCATCTATTAATTTAGCCATTATCATCACTCCTTATTTTTGATTAAATTGGTATACCTTATTGTACAACAATATTTTTATAATTTCAAGTAAAAAAATATATTTTTTGTATTCATATCAATTTTAGTACTGATATATTTAAAAAGTTTTGTTATTTATTAACTTTATTTCTAATATATTCAGATAGATTTTTCTATTAAAAATTATAGTAATTATTAAAAATATTAAAAAGGACTCACACTTTTTCCCAATTTCTAAAAAGCTATGTGATTCATAAGCAATTGACCTATACCACCAGCTCCAACCATACCTAATACACTTGAATTTTTCATATTAGATTCAAATCTATATAAGAATATAGAAACAAAGTTTGTATAAGTAGATGGTAACCAAAGTTTTAAATAGATGTAGAAGTTTCTTAAACCTAAACTTTTTACCATATAAACCATAATCAACTTCAACACTTTCTAAAACATCTACATAAACTTTTTGTTATAACTCCAGTTGTGTAGAGATATAAAAACAAAAGAAACCACTTATAAGTCCTGGATCAAAACCACTAAAAGAATAATATAGCAACTATCACAGGTGGAAAAGTTCTTATAAAATTTATAAAAGATTTTTATAAGAAAAACAATTATTTTATTAGAAGTAACAGAGTTTGCAAAAATAACTACAATTATTGCACTTGGAGCAGCAAAAAACTGTTGCAAAAAGCAACTAAGAAGCTTTGCCACAACGCAAGTAAAGCTTTTCCTGAGTAAGTGAAATCTAAATTTCTAAATAAAAAGTAAATAGTCTTTCAAAGAACACTGGAGCTGATATTTTTATTTGTATCTTCATATAAGATATTTAATGAAAAAAACTAATAGAATTAAAACTCAATAATAACAAAGTTTGCAAATAAATTTACTTCTCTTATATCCTTTAGAAGTAGTAATTTTTTTATAAGATTATCTTTTTCTAAAGAACCAACTTAAAAGTATCTGTTAAAAAAATATAAAAACCTAATAAGATTACAATTATAAATGAAACTTTATCATATCTAAGAAAACTCAAATTTTTCCAAAGTTCTTCTCCTATACCACCAGCTCCAACCATACCTAAATACACTTGCTCCTCTTATGCTAGATTCCAAAGTTAAAAAGAAAAAGTGAAATGATATATGGTTTAGAAAAATGGATATATACAAGATCTTAAAAAGTAAATTTTTGAAAATCCAAAAACTTCTAAATGAGTTGTATTTTAGCAGGATTTATTTCTTCTAAATACTCCTTTAAAAAGCTTAGTGGCTGAAAAATGTAATGATAAGTAAACTTATAAATCCTGTAAAACTTCCAATTCCTATAAGACTAACAAGTATTGCAGCCATTACTAAAGGCAGGAACAGTTCTAAATATAGAAAAAAACATACTGTTAAAAACCTAGCCAGATATTTATTAGATATATTTATTGCTAAAAAAATGGAGAGCATAAGACAGCTAAAAGAACTCCTATAAAATGATGAAGCAAAAAGCAGTGATAATTGTTTCAAACATTTTAAATAAAACAATCTTCTTATCTTCTGTTTCTATTCTCATCATTCCAGCAATAAGACCTTTTAATCTAGAAAAGCCATCAATATAGTCTTGAAAAATCTAAATTTAAAGTAAAAAAAGAATAAGGTCAAAACAATTACTATTATTAAAAATCTTTAAAAAGTCTTAGTATTATGAACTTTGATAAACTTGTCTAATGTCATCTTCGTTTACCTCACTACTTTTTTAAAGAAAAAAATATTTCTCCATTTTTTTAAAAGCTAAAATCTTTATCTGAAAAACTTTTTTTGCAATCTCAACATTGTGTAAATTTAATATAATTGTCTTTATTCTTTTTAGCATTTATTCTTTTTAAAAATTTCCATAATTTGAAAAGAATTCTTCTCATCTAAACTACTTATAGGTTCATCAGCCAAGATTAAATCAACATTAGGAGCAATAGAACGAGCTATGGCAACTCTTTGTTTTTCTCCACCTGATAAATATTTAGCTTTAGTATAAGCTAATTTTGATATTCAACTTTCTCTAAACAATATAGAGCTCTTTCATATTCTGCTCTAGAAAATCTATTTAGAAGAACTTGAATAAAAATTTTTTTCTATTCAAAAAAAGGAATCAGTACATTTTCTATCACATACATATTATCTATTATATTTAGATCCTGAAAAGACATAAGCCATCTGCTTCTTTAATTGAGTTTCTTTCTTTTTCTCTTTAGTTTAGTTATGTCAGTATCATAGAATTTTTATACTTCCAGAATTAATACCTTCTAAACCATTTTATACATCTCATTAAAAGTAGATTTTCCTGCACCACTTTCACCTATTATAGAGATAATTTCTCCTTTTTTTCTATAGAAAATGATATATCTTTTAAATTTCTCTGTCGCCATAATTCTTTTTTTAAATTTTTTTACTTCTATAATTGTTTCCACTTGGCACCTCCTTATGTCTTTTTATAAAAAAGGGCTAATGTATAGCCCTCTTATTTATATTAATTTTATTTAACTTTTTCTATATCTATACCCATTTTATTAAGTTTGTCTTCAATAAAGCTTATAATTATCAACTTTAGCATCTTCAAAACCTTTTTATACCGAATAATTTTAAAGTTAATTCTTGTCCTTCTTTTGAATTAGTAACTTTAATAAAGGCATCTTTAATTTTTTTGTTTTGTAGCATCATCAAGTTTTGATGATACAGTTAAAGTTATTCAGGTATTAAATCACTCTTTTTCTAATACTTTAACTTTTTCAGTTACTTCTGGAAATTCTTTAGCAAATTTTGTAATTGCACTTTCATAAGTTCCAATAGCATCTACATCACCATTTATTAATAATTGTAATGCTTTATCATGCCCTCCAGCAAATTGATAAGTAACATCTTGTTCTACATCTATTCCATGATCCATTAAAATAACTGCTGGGAAAATATATCCTGAAGTTGATGATGGATCAACAAAGGCAACTTTTTTACCTTTTAAATCTTCAACTTTTTCAATTCCACTATCAGTTCTTACAAGTAAAACAGAATAGTATCCAGGTTCATCATTTTTTCCAATACTTGTCAATAATGCCTCAGAACCATTTTTCTTATTTGCAAGAATATATGCAAATGGTGGTATTAATGCAAAGTCAATAGTTCCTGTTCCCAATGCTTCAACAACACCAATATAGTTAGTAGCAATATAACCTTCAACAGGTCTTCCAATATCGTCACCTAACATTTTATATAAAGGAGCTGCATCCTCAAGAAGCTTTTCTGAATTGGCTATAGGAGATAATCCCATTACCAACGGTTTCTCTTCTTTCTTTTTACCACAGCTAATTAAAAGAAAAATAAGTGACACCAATGCAAGCAATTTCAAACTTTTTAATTTCATTTTAGAACCTCCGAAATTAGTATTATGAACTACAGATATATATTAGCTCATTAGTATCGAAAAAGTCAAGTTTTTCTTGTTTCTAAATTGGACATTTTTGTAAGAAAAATTAGCTTTTTATTTTTATAACAGTACCCATGATTTAAATTTCGATTTTTAAAAAAACAACTTTTTTTAATTTCTTTAATTTCTCCAACTTTTAGAAGAGGAAGATGTACTTCTTCAGGGAAAAAAATAATGCAAAGTTCTTTCCATTTAATAAGACTTCTGCTGATTTTTCTCCCTTAACAAAAAGCAATATCTTTTTCACTATTATATGCTTTAGTTTCAACACAGTCTTCAAAAGATGTATATCCAATAATTTCTTCACCTTCAAGAACTATATGTATATCTGCATATTTTTTTATGATATTCTGATTCAATGTCTTTATTTTTCCCTAGTCATTACTTTTTCAGGGTAATCAAAGTAAATACTATTTCCTTCTATCAAGTTTTTCCCCAAAGTTTGCATTTAGGTATTTTTTTATCAATAATAAAATCAATAGCTTTATCTAAATTTTTATTAAGTCCTTTATAGTGATATCTTTTAATTCTCCATAAATCATATTTTTTTCCTCCATTATATTTAAGTACTTATTTATTTTATAAATTTACTATTAGACTTTGTCAATATAATTATTGATTTATTTTAAAATTTGCTATAAAATTTAAAATAGAGGGTGATAAAAATGAAAAATATTATTAAAAAAATGCAAATTTAGTTTTTAGAAAATAAAAATAGAAAAAAAGCTACAGTTTTACTTTGTGAAGATAAAATAGAAAAGATATTTTCAAAAGATTCTGATTTAAGTCAAATTACTTATGATGAACTTATAGATCTAGAGGGAAATATTTAGGGTACTGCCTTTGTAGATGTTCATGTTCATGGAGCAGATGGAGCAGATGCAATGGATATAGATGAAGAAGCTCTAAGAAGAATTTCAAAAGTATCTTGCAAAAGAAAGGAACAGCTAATTTCTCTAGTTACAACTTTGACAAGTACTAAGGATGAATTAAAAAAATGTTTTAGAAATTGCAGGAAAAATTGCAAAAATAAAGAAATAGATGGAGCTAACATTTTTGGTGTACATATGGAAGGACCTTATTTTTGCTGTTGAATATAAGGGGGCTCAAAAACGAAAAAAATATTAAACCTGCTGGAATAGAAGAACTTGAAGAATATCTATCTGTAAAAGATGGATTAATAAAATTATTCTCTATTTCTCCTCATACTCAAGAAAACTTAGAAGCTATAAAATATTTATCTGACAGAGGAGTAGTTGTTTCTGTGGGACATTCAAATGCAACTTATGAAGCTGTTATAAAGGCAGTTGACTATGGACTTTCTCATGCAACTCATACATTTAATGCTATGAAAGGATTTACTCATAGAGAACCTGGAGTTGTAGGAGCAGTTTTTTTAATTCAGATAATATTATGGCTGAAATAATCTTTTTGATAAAGGTTCATGTTCATCCAGAAGCTGTAAGAACTCTTATAAAGATAAAAAGGAGTAGATAAGGTAGTATGTATTACAGATGCTATGTCTGCAACAGGATTGGCTGAAGGTAAATACAAGTTAGGTGAACTAGATGTCAATGTAAAAGATGGACAAAGCAAGACTTGTATCAAATAATGCTTTAGCAGGTAGTGTACTTAGAATGGATATTGCTTTTTAAGAATCTAATTGATTTAGGGTTATAGTATAACATGATGCTTTTAAAAATGACTTCAACTAATGCTGCTAAAAATTTAAATTAAATAGTGGTCTTATAAAAGAGAATAAGGATGCTGATTTAGTAGTTTTAGATAAAGACTATAATGTATGTATGACTATAGTTAAAGGAAAAGTAAAAATACACTAATTAATCATTATAATAAGAAATTAAGAGGAGCTGTTGCAAAAATAATAAAAAAAGTAAAAAAATAGTTCGTTACTGAGTAAATTTCTTAACGATAAAAAATCAGAATTCGCTGCAAATCAGAAAACTCACTTCGTTCAGACACTCTGATTTTGCTCGCTCATTCTATTTGATTTTTTTATCTAAAATTTCCATTCGTAACTCACTTATTTTTACTTTGGGATTTTTTAATTTTGCAACAGTCTCTTAGTTTTATTGACTTACCATTTCATCATTTTTATATAAAAGCTTTTATCTACAATACTTCCATCTTCTTCATATTCAATAAATTCGCCATCTTTTTCCATCTTTAAAATGACCAATCATTCTTATTTTTCCATCTTTCATAAAAAAAGCTTTCATTGTACCATCCATTGTACCATTTTTTTACATTAGTTACAGTTATAATTTTTTTCCACTAGGATAAAAAAATTTTAACTTTCACCTTCAGGAAGTAAAGTTTTTATTTGCATAGCTGCTAACTAATGTATCATTTACATATGTTTCCATTTTTCCATTCATAGTATTAAGGTTATCAAAGAAGTAATCATTTTAGCTTTATTTCCCTCTACTTTCTTGTTCTATTATCATTTTTTTGTTTTTGAACTTTACTGTTAGAATTAGATTATCATTTTTCATCGAATGTTTCCATATTAGAATATTCAATTTTAGAATAACCATTTTGAGCCGCTTTATTTAAATCACTCATTAAACTTAATACTTCAATTGCATCTTTTTATTTATTCTATTTTTTTCTTAATGTCTCAGTTTTTATTTTAATTCTTTTTACCAAATGTTTCTAAATTTGCTTTCAGAATAATCTAAAGTTTTTTTCCATTTTTTTAATGAATAAGTTTGTTTTTACTTCAAAAATAAGGGAATAGAATTTACTAAATTTTTTTCAGGGAAGTTTTTCAGTATAAATGAGCTTATTATTTTTCATCAGTCACTATCAATTCTTTTTCTCTTGATCTAGTTTTACCATAAAAAAATTGCTCTACCTTTTTTTGCTTTATATTTTTTTCTATATAATTAAAGATTTTATCAATATTTCTCTAGATTTGGTTTATATTCTTTTATTCCTTCTACAAAGTCAGGGTTTAAAAGCTTCCATAACTGACTCTGGTGTAAGAGGATTAGGATTTTCAACTGCAAATCCTAAAAATACTAATAAATAAAAAAATACTAATATGGTTAAAAATAAAATTTTTTTCCTCTCATAATTCCTCCCAAATATTATAACTTTTCTGATAAAAAATTCTAAAAATCTTTTTCTTCACTTGAATCAGAATAATTTTTAAGAATTTCTTTTTATTCCATCTTTTAATAAGTTTTTCTTGATGCTAATTTCTTTTCCTTTTCTTCATTTTTCAGTATTATTTCCTAGTAAAAGCTAATGGTCCTTCTCCTAAAGTAAGAGATTCAAAAATATCTGATAAAACCATCAGATAGCTTTTTATCACTCATACTTTTATCTTTTAAAAACTTTCAAAAAATTTATAGTAATTAGGAAATTCTTTTTCAATCATACTTAAAATATTTGTTAACTTTTTGTATAATCCTCCAGTTTTAAAAAAATGTAAAAATCTTTTGTAACTAATTCTAAAATTTCTTTATTCATAATTTTTCTCCTTTTTTTCTCTTTTTATTAAATAAATTACAAATAAACTTACTCCTAATTCAAGTATAGTTTTCAACTATGCTAGCTTCAAATCAAATTCTCCTCCACTTATTAAATCTTTTACCTTTCAATTGGGACAGAAAAAGAATATAGAGTAAATTGTAGGGTATTCCACTTACATATGAGCCAACTACAAAAGCCTAAAGATAAAAATTCCAAAAGAGTGTGCATAGCTCCAACTAACCATAAATTTCCCTATATAATAATATATCAAGCTAAATGTTACGCCTGCTAAAAAGACATTTGTTAAACCAATCATACTTAAGTTAGGATTAAGTAGATGAATACAAGTAAAAAGAAATGATAATAATATTATTGTAAATTTTATTCCTATTACCTTTGTGAACATTGGCATTAAATAGCCCTCTAAATAAGATTTCTTCAAATAAACCTTGAAAAAATAAAAAAAGATAAGTATTTTTGTAAATATTAAGATAGGAATATTTTGCAACATAATAAACTTCTATTGCATTTAAGCAAAAAATATTATTAAGAAAACATTTAGTACTTGTAAAGTTCCCAAAAAAGCTCCCTTTAAATACGAAGTAGCTATATTATCTTTTTGAAAAAAACCTAATTGCTCAGTACTTAGTTTAGAAATTTTTGTCATTAAAAAATATTGCTAAAAAAGTGAGACTATCTTCACTTACTAAATTTGAAGTTCCACTAAAAGATATAAACTTCTTTGAAATTATCATTAAAAAGATACTAAATGGAATTATTAATAGTTGATTTAAATATTATTATTAAAATAGTTACTAAAAATTGGAACTAATAATAATTTTAAATTTATTTTACTCTTGAATACTGTCTACATAAGTCTGAAATTTATTAGTCATTTTTCCTCCTGCAATATTTATTTCATTGCTATATATAAATAACAATGTGCCTTTCCATCTTTTGAAAATTCTTTTGGGACAGAACTTTCAAAATCTACTGTAAAAAGCCCTTTTTAATACTCCAGAGTGGGTATCATTCCAAACATTTTCCCAAGCTTTTTGTACACATTTCTACATTACCATTTTTCATCAACAGCTTCATATTTTTTTATATAAACCTTTTTCAACTTCTTTTCTATATCTTCAAAGAAATTATGCTCTACTCCTACTATACTAATATCATAATCTCCTTTTTCATCACTTTCATAATTACTATATTGTGAAATAGGTACTACTCCATCAGCTAAAAGAGATAATTTTTCCTGTTAAGACATCTCCCCATAATTCTCCTATTTTTCTAATACCTTCTTCACTATTATTTTGTACGAATTGTAACTGCTTTTTAATGTGTATGCCATAATTAAACTCCTTTCTTATTGACTTTTATACCCGTAAATTATAAAAGCATTCTCTATCTCATCATATTCGTAAGGTATATTAAATTTTTCTAAAATTTCATATATTTCTGCTTTCTTGTCATAGATAATAAGTTTTATCCTCAATTAATCTTCCTCTATGTTTAATTTCTTTTTATTTCACAAGAAATTCTAAACCATTCGATAGATTTCATATTTAAATATTCAAAATGTTCATCTCCTGCCATTGTCCAAATAGTTAGTAGGAGCTTCTTCCTCAAATAATGTTTTGTATTTTATAGGAATATTAGGTATTTTTCTTTGATAGCACTTATAAGCTCTTTCCACTTTGTATTATTCATCAGTGAATATAGTCCTCTTTCTTCAACTATCATTCTAATCTTTTCACTTGGAGTTTTTTTATTATTATATTTTTCCACTCTCAATATCATCTATTATTCTTTGTAAATTTTTAAGGAATATATCATTAATTTCACTAATAATGGTAAGTATGAGATATTTGCTCATTATTTTTTTAGTATATAATACCAACCTGAAACAGCTATTTTTCATGGCTACACATAAAAAAACTCTATATTTCCTTTCCATTTTCAAATTATATACTGTAGAACTTTGTTTAATTATTTTCGCACTTCTAAGTTTAATTTTTTTCAAACATCTATGCTCCAAATATCTTATCAAGTATACCATCAGCTGTATATTTTTTTCTGCTTCATAGTCTACTTTCATTCCTAATCTTCTTATAGTTTCACTTGTCATAGGGTCCAATAGAAGCTATTTTTTTATCTCCTAATATAAAGAAATCTCCATCTAAACTTTCATGAAAAGCTTCCACTGTTGAAGAACTTAAAAACGTAATGATATCTATATCTTTTAAAGTTTTCAAGAACTTTTTCTCTATCAACTCTTTAATTTTTTTGTATTATAAGCCACAACTTTTTCATAATTTCTTTTATATAAAGAATTATATTTATCTGTATCCCAGGGAAATATCAGAAGTAACTATTAAAATATTATCATTTTTCTTCTGTATACTTAACTACATCTTCTGCTAGTCTATCTACTAAATATTCTTCAGGAACAAAATCTGGAATAATCTTATTTTTTCTAAAAGCTTCTTTAGTTTTACTCCAACTGCTCCAATTTTTAATATTTGCTAAACTTCTTATATCTTTTATATTTTTCAAAAATGCTTTCACTCCATTAGGTGAATTAAATAAAAATAGCCTTATACTTACTTAGATTATTTAAATCTATCTTTAAATTCTCTATTTCTATAAAAGGCAACTCAACAGAATCCCTCCTCTTTTAGAAATATTTTCTGACATCTCAACAGCTTGTTTTTATCTCTTGTTACTAGTATTCTCTTAGCAAGTTTATCACTTTCAAACCATTTAAATGTTTCTCTTAAATTAACTACTTCCCCTATTATAGTAATTGCTGGAGGAGTATTTTATTTTTTTCTCAACAAGTTCTAAAATATTTTCTAGATTTCCAACTGTTACTCTTTGATTTTTAGTTGCTCCTTTTTTTCTATAATAGCAACAGGGTTTTACTATCCTTACCATATTTTTATTAAGTCAGAAACTATTAAATCTAAATTTTTAACTCCCATTAAAAACTAATGTTCCTTCTAATTTTGCAATATTTTTCAAAATTATGCCACTTTCCATTTTCCATAGTATGTCCCTGTAAAAATGTGAAAAGATCTTTGCAATACCTCTGTGATGTTACAGGTATTCCTGCATAAGCTGGAACAGATATAGATGAAGTTATTCAGGTATAATTTCAAATTCTATTTCATTTTTGAAATAAAGGCTTCAACTTCTTCTCCACCTCTACCAAAAAAACAAAAGGATCTCCACCTTTTACTCTAGCAACACTTTTTCCTTCAAGACATTTCTTTACTAGAGTTTGATTTATTTCATCTTGAATTAAACCTCCCTCTGTGTTACCTTTACCAAGATATATAAGCTCAGCATCTTTTTTTAGGAAGTCTTAATATATCTTCACTAATTAATCTATCGTATATAATGCAATCTGCATTTTCAATTATTCTTTTTGCCTTTATAGTTAATAGTTCAAAGTCACCTGGCCCTGCACCTGTATATATGCTTTTTCCTTTTTCATTTTTCTCCTCTACTTTATTGTAAAAATGTAAAAGAACAAGTTACTAAATGATCATTTACCATTCCTATTGCTTGCATAAAAGCATAGATTATGGTACTTCCTAATTTAAAACCTCTCTTTTTAAATCTTTACTTATTTTATCTGATAAATCTGTTTTAGTAGGAACTTCTTCAATCTTAGTCCATGAATTTTTAATTGGTTTTATTATCTACATAAGACCATAAATATCTATCTAGTGAACCAAATTCTTCACAAAAGTCTAAAAATACTCCTTAGCATTATTGATAACAGCATTTATTTTTAATTTATTTCTTATTATTCCTTCCATTCTTTAAGAGATCTTCTACTTTCTTATCATCATATTTTATAATAATATTAGGGTCAAAATCATCAAATGCTTCACATAAAAGTATCCATTTTAGAAAGAATAGTAGTCCAACTTAAACCAGCTTGTTTTTCCTTCTAAAATAAGCATTTTAAAAGTTTTTATCATTATGAACAGGAATAGCCCATTCTTCATCATGATATTTTTGCTCTAACTCACTTTTATTTGCCCAATCACATCTTATTATTTTCTTCATAAAATCTCCACTATTGAATGTTTTCTATATTTATCTTCTTCTTAATTTCCTCAGCTGCCATGTGTGCAATTTCTTTTACCTTTAGCTAAATCATCTTCAATTACAACTCTTATTTGCTTTCCATCATGAGAATAAGCAGCAATAAATTTTATTTTATCTTCATCTACTTGAGAATAACAACCCATAGGAGTATGGCAACCTCCATCAAAAATTTTAGAAAATTCTCTTTCTATTTCAACAATTTTTAGTAATGTCCTCATTATGTATAGATTTTTAAAATTCCTTTTATTTCTTCATCATTTTCTCTACATTGGATATATAAAACTCCTTGTGCAGGTGCAGGGGAAAAAGCTTCTCCACTTAGATACTCAGTAATCTTATCAGCCATTCCTGTTCTTTTTAAGACCTGCTGCAGCAAGTATAATTGCATCGTAATCTTCTGTTTCTAATTTCTTAAGTCTTGTATGTATATTTCCTCTTAAATGCTTTTTATCTCAAAAATCAGGTCTTATAGCCTTTAAGTTCATAACTCTTCTAAGTGAACTTGTTCCAATCTTAGCTCCTTGAGGAAGAGTTACTAAAAATCCATTCTTAGATATTAATACATCTCTTGCATCTTCTCTATCTGGGAATTGCACCACAAATTAACCCTTTAGGAGAAACTGCAGGCATATCTTTCATAGAGTGTACTGCTATATCTATCTGTCCATCTAATAATTCTTGCTCAATTTCCTTAGTAAAAAAAGCTTTTTAAAGAAGCATTACTATTTTTCCCAATTTGATTTTTAAGTCCTTATCTCCACTTGTTACAATTTCTTTAATTTCAAAAGTTAAATCTGGATAATTAGCTTCTAAACTACTTTTTAACAAGATTTGCTTGAGCTAAAAGCTAATATACTTCCTCTACTTCCTATTACAACATGTCTTTTTCATTTGTATTCCTTTCTTTTTATACTATTTTCTAAAACTGTACTTGTACTATCACTCTTATAATAATCTAATGATTTTATCAATTTTTCATTTTGTTCATCAATTAAATATGAATAATCTTCTAAAAGTTTATCTCTATTCATAGAATGCTCATTATAGACTTTCCAAATATCATCTAGATTGCATATCTCTATATTTTTTTAAAAATTTTGCAAGTCTTTTCATCAACATCTCTAGGGACAGCTAAATCAATAAAAAGATAATCTTTATCTTCTCTCATTTTAGGTACAAATTTATCATATTCAACAACTATATGAGGTGCTGAAGTAGCAGATATAATAACATCAGCTTCAAACATCTCCTTATATTTTTCCTTGTAATCACGATATTTACCATTTCAAACTGCTTTTTTTATTTGCTCAGCCTTATGATAAGTTCTATTAGTAATATAGATATTTTTTTAGTTGTTCCTTTGATAATAGTGTTAGAATATCTTGAGCTAACTCTCCTATTCCTAAGATAAATATATTTTTATCTTCTATATTAGGAAATTTATTTTTAATAAATTTTTAAAGATATAGCTTCAATGAGAGTGCATTATGTGCTATCATACTCTTAGTTCTAAATTTCTTTCCTAGCTCTATCGCTTTATTAAAGATAATATTTAAAAAAATTTTTGAACTATGCTCATTTTCAAGTGCTTCAGAGTGAGATGATTTTTACTTGAGCTAAAATTTGATCTTCTCCTTTATAACTGAATAGAATCCCACAACTAACTTTAAATAGGTATTCAATCGCTTTCTATTCCAGTTTTTACTAGCATTTCTCACTGAAAAATAGTTTTTGGATTTCATCAATACCTATATTTGAATTTAGTTCTATGTAAAATTCTGTTCTAAAGGCAAGTTGATAAATTGATATAAGCATTTATTTCTTTTTCTTTATACAGTTTTTTTCAATAATGTATTTTGGTCTAGTTCTCATAAAATTCTTCTCTTTCAAGCAAAGATAAATTTTTCGTGAGAAACTCCAATTACAACAATCTTATCTAGATCTAGCATTTTATTATTTTTCCTTTCAATTCCTTAAATAACAGTTTAAAAAATTTCTTTTTTTATATTATATAATATTTTTTTGAGATAATTTTAAGTAGAAAAATAAAGCTTAGCAAAATAAAAATAGAAATCAAAAATTTTAAAGACTTCTATTTTTTTAAAGTTAATTATAAATTTAAGAAATTTTTAGCACTTAGTATTTCACAAAACTCTTCATTTAAAGCAGAGATATGATATTTGTGAATTTCATCAGCTGATAATAATTTGTCAGAAAAAAATAATCTTTCATTTCAAAAAGTAATGGTAGCATCTTCTATTAATATTACTTTAAAAGCCTAAATTAGATGCCATTCTAACAGTAGTTGAAACACAATGAGGCAATGTCATACCTACTATAATTAATTTATCTATAGATTTATTTCTAAGGTAGTTTTTCTAAAGTTAGTTCCGATAAAAGCACTATTTACATGCTTTTGAAAAAAATAGTTTCATTAGGTAAAGGTTCTAAGCTTTTTAAGAATTTCTCTATCTTCATTTGAGAAATAAAATACCTTTTTCATCTGTTGAGAGATGCTGTATATGAATTATTTCTTTATTTTCTTTTCTGAAATTTTCCAAAATCCTTAACATATTATCTTCAGCTTGAAGATTATTACGTTTTTCCTAAAAATATTTTTAAAAAATCCTTTTTGCATATCAATTATAATTAACGCTTCCATAATCAACTCCAAAAAATTTATTAATATATCCGATAATTAAATTTTAAAATTTATAAATAAAATAAAAATTTATTTTTATAATTTAGTTGCATATAATTAACATTATATGCAAAAAGTAATTCAACTTTTAAAAATAATTTTTGTTTCTTTTAGATGAAGCTTTTTTTAAGGCTTTATTTAATATTATAATTTTTAATTCGATATAAAAATATACCCTATATAAAATTTGAAATAAAAAATACAAAATTAAAAAAGTCTATCTAATAATTTTTATTTTTATAATTTTTATTTTTATTATAAAATATCGGTTAAAAATATAATGTAAAAATTTATTTTATTAAATATCGGACAAAAAGTATAATCAGTAAATTTATAAAATTTAAGAATAATTAAAAATTAAAATATAGGACTTAATCTAAAAATTTAAAAATTTTATTCTTCATCTAAATTTATTTCAGGAAGTTTTTTTCTAAAAACTTTTTTTCTCTAAAACTGATCTAGCATTTATATATACTTCTGTAACCTTAGTATCAGAATGTCCTAAAAAAATCTCTAATTTCTAAGATATCTGCTCCATTAAGCGAAAGTTCAGTTGCTATCGCATGCCTGATATTATGAGGGACTTATATCTTTTTCTATTAATTTTCCCCATATCTTGAATAATAACATTCAATGAACGATATGATAAAGGGCTATTGTTTTGAAAACAGAAGTAGCAAAGATATAATGTTCATCTAAGTCCTTAGAATCTAAAGAATACATATTCATTAAATAGCTTCTATACTCCTCTACTTTCTTAACCAATGATTTATGTATAGGGTTTATGACATCTTTACCACTCTTTAGTTTGAACTAATTTAAAAAGTATTCATCTTCTCTTCTCATACTTAAATTGTCAGTGTTAAAAGTTCTTTACTTCTCATACCAGTATAGAAGAGTATATAATATAGTAATATTTCTATATTTTTTTCACTATCTATCTTTATAAAGTCCGATAATTTTTCTTATATCATCAATAGAAACTTTTTAATACATTTTCTATATTTCTGTTTACTTTAAAAAGCTTTATATACTTAACTGGATTCTTTAGTCCATTGCTTTCAAGTTCTTTATATAGAGATTTTTAAAAGCAGATAAAAATAGTATTTACAGAAGTCTTTTTAACTTTCTATCTTCAAATAAATGAACAATATATGCTTCAACATCTTCTTTTTCAATATCTTGCATCAGTGGAATAACCTCAGAAATAGAAATCATTCTCACCCTCATAGACAAAATGTAAAAAAATCTTTCAAATGAAACATATAGTCTTTAACTGTTTTTCAGATTTGTATATTTCAAATATAGTTTTTCTTATCTTGATTTCTTTTTCTCTGGTTTTACAACCAAATCTCTTTCATCAATTTTTCTTTATTTCCATATTTTTCCTATTCCTATTTGATATTTAACTTATACTTTTCCCATTTATATTTCTAATATCTTCCTCTGTTGCAGGTATAAAATCAAATTTTATTGAGTACTCCATAAATTTATTTATTCTTTTTCTAGATCATTTTCATTTTTCCAACAACTCATTTTAAGCCTCCGATTTTTTTCCATATCAAAAAGTTTCAATTTATAGATAATTTTTCATTTTTATTTTTGAGAGACTAAATCAAAAATTTGATAAATATTCTTCCATTAAATTATTATTAATATTTATTTTTTCTTTTCTTAAAATATCTATAATTTTTGCATAATTATATAAATTTATATAGTTTTTAACAGAATCTAAGTATTCTTTTTCCCATTCTCTCCTATTTAGACTTCCATCTTCTATGATAATTTCTTTTTCTTAGATTTAAATCTTTTTCTTTAACAAAAGGCAAATACTTTTCTGGAATTTCTGCTTGACTTACTTTTTATCGAAGAAAAAAATCTAAATAAGTTTCATTTTTCTCCTCTAGTACATTATAATACTTTGTAACTATAGCTGGAATAATAAGTATACATCTCAATGGTTCTCCTAGTAATGCTGAAGCACAAGCCTTATGATGTCCATCTATTATAAAATTTATATAATCAGTAAAATTATATACTATTGTTCTAGGACTAGAATCATCTAATTCTATAAATTTATCAATATAATACTCTACTCTATTTTTATCATATGAATCTGTTGTTTGAGTAGGGTAAAGATATACAGGTTGCCCATAGATGTATTCAAAATAATTTTCTTTCTCTAATTTGTTAGGAATATTCCAAAAGAAATTCTTATCTCCATCAGTAGGATAGCATATTGCATCTGCTATTAAAATAGAAACCTGTCTCAAACAATGTTAATAAAGGCTCAATATCTCTATTGATTTTTCTAAAGAAATGTAATTAGAATTTATATTTTTCTTGTATATCTAAAAGTTCTTCACAATTAGCATTTTCTATTCCATAACCAGTTGCAGTAGACTACAGCAAGTGGGGCAATTAGGAATTTTTGCCTGTAAAAGTGGAACATCATTTAGTTTTTATTTGATAAGGTGATCTGTAATTGAGTCATATCTTCCTATGTTAGTCACAAGCTTACTTTTCCATTTATATAGACTAACTTAGCTTCTTTTTATGCTTGGAATAGTAGAAGTATCTAATTTTATATCTATTATTTCTACTGATAAATTTTCTATATTTTCTTTATTTCCATAATTTTTCCCTATTATTTTAATCCTCCCAATATATACTTATTATTTCAAGAACAGGATCTTCTTTATTTTCAGAATAATAAGTATAATAGTCAACAAATATTTGTTCAACTTCATTATTATCTTTTATACTCACTAATATTTTATAGATAAATTCTCTTAAATTCTTATTTATTTCATATCTTAAAAAATTTTTTTAGCATATTTTAAAAGCAATATCTTGTGCTTTTTCTATATCAAAAGTTTTAATTTATAGATAATTTTTCCATTTTTCTTTTTGGCTTTTTATATCAAAAAATTTATTAAACAATCTTCTATTAAAGTCATCTGTAACTTCTATTTTATTATTTATTAGAATATCTACCATTCTAGCATATTCTTTTTGAGTTAAATATTTTTGCTGAATCCAAATACTTTTTTTCCCACTTTCTTTTATTAACAATTCCATCTTTTTATTACAATTTCTTTTTGAACTAAGACTAGAATTTCAGCTTTAACAAAAGAAGAATAGTTATAAGGAATATCATTTTTATTTATGATTATTGAAGAAGATATTTTTAATTTCATTTGGATATCTTGCAACCACACCTGGAATAATTAATAAACATCTTAATGGTTCTCCTAGTAATGCAGAAGCTACAAGCCTTATGATGTCCGTCTATTACAAAATTCATAAAATTATCTAAAGTAATATACTATTGCTCTTGGACTAGAATCAGCTAATTCCTTAAATTTATCAATATAATATTTTACTCTATTTTTCATCATATGAATCTGTTGTTTGAGTAGGGATAAAGATATACAGGTTCTCCATATATATAATTAAAATATGAATCTTCATCGTCATAAATAGCTACAGGTCCTGTTGCTAAAGTTTCAATTTCTTCATTAGGAACATTCCAAAAAGAAATTTTTATCTCCATCAGTAGGATAACATATTGCATCTGCTACTAAATAGAAACCTGTTTCTAATAAAGTTAATAGAGGCTCAATATTTTCTATTGACTTTTCTAAAGATACATAATTAGAGTTAACTTTTTCTTGTATATCCAAAAGTTCTTTACAATTAGTATTTTCTATTCCATAGCCAGTTGCAAGTACACTACAACAAGTAGAACATTCAGGAATTTTAGCCTGTACAATTGGAATATCATTTAGTTTTTATTTGATAAGGTGAAGTATAATTATCATCATATTTCCCCATATCTTTGACAAGTTTAGCTTTTTCCATTTATATGAACTAATCTGGCTTCTTTTATACTTGGAACATCAAGTATCTAATTTTATATCTATTATTTCTACTGATAAATTTTTTCATCTTTTTTTAAAATAACATGCAATTTCCTTTCTATTCAAAAAATCATATGCATACTCTATCATAAACAAAGGGTTTAATATAGTTTTTATTACTTCAACATGTAAAGGATTTGTTGCATAATTTTTTTAATGTTTCTTCATTATCAACCTTAACAAATAATGCAATATCATGAGTACTTGTAGTTTCCATAAATGTTTCAACTCTAATTTCTCTTAATTCTTTCAATTTTTACCAAATAATCCTTCTAAACCATTTTTGATGTCTAGTTTAACTCTTCTCTTTATCTTCAACATCTTCTTTTTATCTTTCCACATAACTATATGATTTAACATATTAAAACCTCCTTTAAATTAAGAATTTAAACGAATATTTATAATTCTAGCTAGTTCTACTTTTTCTTCAAAAATCTATTTCTAATTTTAGAATCTTTAAAATTAGCAATCAGAGTATTTTCTTTCCATTTCATATTTATTTTTTTATTCCATGATAAAAAAACTTTCAACAAATAGCTTATGATTTAAAAGGAAATTGTTGTATAGAATTAACTACAATATCTGCAAAGTCTTTTTGCATTAATAGGTGCAAATACTCTTTCGTCAACACCATCAAAAAGTAACAAAAATAGCTCCACCTGAATGAGGGACCACGATAGTAACAGTATTTTTTTATCAGCAAGACCGCAGGCTACTATTGATAAAATATGCCCGTTTAATTCATCAGTTATCTCAATTTCAGCAGTGGTTAAAAGCTTCTAAATTTCAATTTTTTTCTCCTTTTGCTTTTTATCTCTCTTGCCAAAGAGATTATATTTTTCATCAAAATCCATTAATGTTTTTCCCAAGCCCAAAGCCAAGTATTAGAAGAGTTTGCTTCACTACCTAAAAAAATTGTAAAGGATATTCATCTTCACCAAAAGATATAATTCCTCTCTGAACCTCCCGACGACTGACACCCTACGAGTGCTAGAGTCGCAGGGGGTTCTTGGGTAGTAGTTGCTTCTGTTAGCCAACTACAATTGCAAGCTATCCCCATAGTTCCCATGCAGTTCATATATTTATATAGTTTAGCACTTTCTTTTTAATATCCTTAGTCCTTCTTTTTAATATGTTTTTGGCTGCATTTATATCTCTATTATGTACAGCTCCACATACTGGACAAGTCCATTCTCTCACACTTAAATCTTTTACTTCTTCATTTCTATATCCACAACAATTACATATTTGACTACTTGTAAAAATTTATCTACTCTACTATTGTTTTTTTCCATGCCATTTTCGCTTTATAACTTAGTATTCTATTAAATTCACTCCATGATACATCTACAATATTTCTTGCTAATTTATGATTTTTACCATATTTTTACTTGTAAGTCTTCAATACAAATAATATCATATTCTTTTATTAGCACTGTTGATAACTTTTGCAAAAATCTTCTCTTTGATTTGATATCTTTTCAAAATAATCTTGCTACTTTTTATTCTAGCTTTATTTCTATTTTGAACTACCTTTGATTTTTCGTGATAGTTTTTCTTTGTAATATCACTAGTTTATTCAAAGATTTTTGTAAATATTTTTGGATTTTTCTATTGAGATTTCATCACTGGTAATCGCAAAGTCCTTTATACCTAAATCTATTCCAACATTCTATTTGTACTTTCTAACTTTTTCTGCTTCTACATCAGCACAACATAAAGATATATAATATTTCCACTAGGTACTTGTGTTATTGTTGCACTTATTATTCTTCCTTGTGGTTTCATTTTTATCTCTTATTTTTAGTTTTCCTAACTTAGGTACTTTTTATCCATTTATCTAAAAACTCTATATTATTATTTGTATAATTGGTTCTGTATGATTTTCTATTATCTTTCTTAGATTTAAATTTTTGGATAGCCTCTTCCACTAAAAGAAGTTCTTATAGGCTTTATCTAAATCTTTTAAAGAATTTTGTAAAGAAAATTTATCTACATCTTTTTAACCATTCTTTCTCTTGTTTTTAAAACTGTCAGTGCTTTGCTACATTGATTATATGACATAGATTTTTTCTCTTTGTTATATAGCTCTTGTTTTAAACCTAAAAATGATTATAGACATATCTTACACAACCAAAAAGTACAATTTAATATTGTTATTTGAGTTTTAGTTGGATAAAATCTAAACTTATATGCTTTTTCCATGCGATTTCACCTCCATTTACCTATATATAGTATACTACTTTTTATACTATAAGTAAATGAAAAAGTAAAAATTTTTCTAAATATATGAACCTAAAAACTGACTCAATCGTTTTTAGAGGTTGTCGTTCACTACCACTTATGCAGTTCTCTTGGCATATACACTCCTTAATAAATTAAGGAGATTAGCCTTGAACTTCTAATATTTCTATTAAGCACAGACTATATCTTATCCCACAGCTCTATCTATTTGGGTCTACCCACTTTCACTAACTTTTAGCGTACTTCCCTCAGGAGAATAGTCGTTGAACCTTACCTTGCGGTCTTGGCTGCTGGTGCCCATTATCTTAACACTTAGAGATTTAACCTTATGTCATCTAGTATATTTTCTGCTTTCGCCACTTTCACACTTTGTGCCATATTATTTAGGTACTATGTTGTAGTTATACTAGCTTTAGGGTTTCCAGCAATTCGAGTAGTATTGGATAGCTTTTTAGTTGCTATCTCTACATACATATTTCTATATATGACTGACACTTAATGGTCTAACTCATGACTGACACCCTACGAGTGCTAGAGTCACAGTGTGCGACCATATTTTTAATCAAAATCTACATTTCCAATTTCTATTTTTACAACATATTTTGCACATGCAGTTTGAATTGCCATTATTTTTTTCCTAAATTAGCTGAAAATATTTCATTCCATTTATTCATTTTTTTCCTCCATATTAATTATTCTTAAAAACTTTATCTTTTAAAAGCATTTCTTTGTTATTTATCTTATTTTCAATATATTCTTCACATTTTTATTAAAAATAATAGCTATTTTTGCTATATACTCTACCTTTAGTTTGCACTAAAATTAAATGCATATCTGAAAAATATAAGATATTGTAATCTTTTTCAATAATTTCTTGAAACTCATATTTACTTTTTAAAAAGATTGGAAATTTATCATCAAAACATTATAATCAAAATCTTGTACTCTTTACATTATAAGTTTCTTCATCAAAAATTTTAATATAAGTTAATTCTTCATCTATATACATTTCAAGATTCCCTATTTATTCCAGCATAACATTCTAAGTTTTCTTCTTTGTATTGTAATTAAGATTTCTAGTTTTATTTATTTTTCTCCAAGGAGAATTTTTTTGATTTTTCACTCGTACCTACTTCATTTTAAAATTAAATTTATATCAGGTTCTCTAAAATCAAGTTCTTCAAAATTAAAATCTTTATCAATATTTCTATCAAAAATATCTTACTGGAGTCATCTCTAACTTAGTACTATATTCTTTATTATCTTCAAAATATATTAAATTATTACCTTTTTCAGAATTGTCTCATTATTTTTAGAAATTAATTCATTAAAAAGTTCTTCACTAAAAATAATTTTCTAAATTATCTAAATTAATTATATCAAATTTTTGGTTTTACAGATAAGCAAATTATCTTTTTGTCAGCATATCCAGAAATAAAATAATCCTCTAAATTTTTAATTTTAAAAAGTTCTTCTCCATTTTCATTATAAAAAGCAGATTTTTGAAAATTCACATGATATAAATCAACTCCAAAAATTTAATAAAAATAATATTCATCCCATATAGTATTATTAAAATCAGAAATTATTTTTAGTAGGAAATATAAAATTAGCAGGTAATTTATATTTCTTAAAAACATCATAAGCTTCTTTTGAAACAAGTAAACAATCTTTTAATATTGAATACTCTTCCTCACCTTTTTCCAATAATTTCAAAGCTTAAGAAATTTCTCTATATCAGCTGTATTAGTATAAAAAGCTTAATTCTTTTATTTTATAATTTCTTCTTCAATTCTATTTGCCAATCAGTACAAAATTTTAGGAATTCATTTTGCTCAAATTCGTTAACAAAACACTTTATCATCAATCATTAATCATAACCTCAGCAAAGATTGTATTTTCAGCGAGAATTGAATATAGTATTTTTATCCATTTTTCCTCCATATTAATTATTCTTAAAAATTTTTATCTCTTAAGAACTTCTCTTTCAGTACAAATTTTTCTTACTTCTTTCATGAGACATATTAAAGATACCTTTAAATTGTGATACAGGAGTAAAGAAAAAAATCTAATTTTTCTTTTCCAAATTCATTTTCTAACTCCTTCCATTCATCACTATTTAAAACTGTAAAAAGCTAGAGTATCATCTCCTAAACTTTCTGAAAAATAGTCTTATTTGATATTTAGGACTGATAAACTCATCTAAAGTCTTGATAGTAATATCTCTATCTGTTTCATCATCTTCATAAGGAATTGTTAATACCTTATTATCCTTTTTTTAATATTAGGTCAATACCTCTTCCTAAATCAATTTCCTTTGTTTCTAATTCAATAATATCCTCATGAGCTAATAAGCCATTGAAATAACCTATTATATCTTCATCATACTCTCTCCAGTCAATCCAAGTGATAGAACTATTATTAAAAAAAGCTTCTCTATTTTTATAGGATCTTTTAGAAATTCTTTTATTTCATTATATACTGTATTCATTTATTTCTCCTTATACTAAATTTATACTATATTATACAACAAAAAAATAATAAAGTTAATAGTTTTTTTCTTTGATATTATTTAAAAAAATAACCGTAAGGTTTTTCAATATACTTTGCTTGACTTCTGTCTTTTTAAATATGATATAATGAGTCCATAATATTATATTAGATATTTTTTTTAAGGAGAACAAAATGACTAAATCAAAATTTAATGCTATTGTTGGATCAATAGGTGCATTTATAGGGTATTTTTTTGTATTTCATAAGTTATATCCCACAAATTATTGCTAAATTTAAATGGAGCAAAAGAGTCAGCCATTACAACCTCTTTTTTTGCAGCAGTTTCTTGTTTGATATGGGTTATTTATGGTTGGACAAAAGAACCTAAAAAAGATTATATACTAATCGCACCAAATTTAGCAGGGAGTAATATTAGGTACTATAACTTTTCTTACTGCCCTTTAAAATAGTTAAAAGCTGTTACATTTTTATTGTAACAGCTTCATTTTCAATATAAAAATTATTTCTTTTTATTCTATATTTCATCTTTCAATTTTCTCAAATTGTATTTCTAATTTATCTTCATTTCCAAAGTCAGCAATAATTTTATCTCCTTGCCATTCATATTTAGTTTTATTCCATTCTAAGAAATTTTCAACAAATATCTTTATGATCTATATCATAATTTTTTTAATAGCTAGCTCTGTTATATCAGCAAATTTCTTTATACCAACAGGTGAAAAAAACTTTTTTTCTGGTAATTTAGATACCACAAAGTAATACATTCCACCTTTTTCTGCATAATCTATTCCAGAGAAAGCAATCTTATCATATAAAAATTCCACAAGCAAGAGATACAAAAAGCATTTGCACTCATATTTTTTTAGGTAATTCAAAAACTATTGTAGGTCAATATTGGGAATTGCATTATTTCCAGCAGTAGCTTGAATTTCCATAGCAAGTGAAGAATCTTCCCAGATCCAAATTGTTTCTCCATTTTCTTTTAAAAATAGCTGTTCCTATAAATTCTATAGGATATTTTTTTCTTTGGCATTTGAAAAAAAGTATTGTCATCTAAATTAACTGTCCAATCTGCACTTGTAAAAAAATTTTTTTCATTGAAATTATCTTGAATAGCTAAAGACTCTTCCTAAGTTTTTCAGATAAAAGCTTCTTTAGTTAAATCTAGTTCAAATTCATTTAAAATTTTTATTTCTTATAAGATCGTATATATTATTATTTTTGATAATTTTCAAGAAAAATATTTGATAAGTTCAACAGTTGGACTATTAGGATATTTTTTTCATAAATCTATCATATTCTTTCTTAGCTACTTCATCAACAGTAATAGGAATATTATCATATCCACCATCTAGTGTGGGAGTATTTTCCATACCTAAAAGATAATCTTCTCTATATGAGTTCAATAATGCAGTTACTTTTTACATTTAATTTACTATTAGGATACTGATTTAAAAAAGTTTTTCCCAAGTAATTATTCTTTCACCAATTTCTTCAAATGAAACCAATAAGCCTGCATCGGCTTGATATAGTTTCTCATCATCTTTTGCCCATATTTTTTTAAATACTCTTTATAGTCATCAGTTACATAATCTTTAAACATATCGTAATATAGATGAGGTAGTTCTCTAATAGTTACCATACCTTCCCCTATATCCCAAAGCTCTAAATCATATTTATTTAAAAATTTTATTGGCATCAGTCCAATCTTTATCTGTAAAATTTTTCACCATTTGTATCACCATAAATACTGTCTAAAAAAACTTGCTGAAGCCTCATCTATATCATATAAAGTATTACTATTTTTGTGCTTGATATTCTTCATATAGATTATTTGCTTCTTCTTTATTTAAAAGATTTTAATTTTTTTCCATTGTCTCTTTTTTTATCAGTAGCAAATTTTTTTCAAATAAACTATAACTTTCTTCAGAAAATTTTATTTTTTTCATTTTTTTACTTCTTCATTTTTACCTTTATTACAATTAGTTAATAATAAAAAAAGCTAAATATTAAAAGTATAATAAGTCCAATTTTTTTTCATTTATTCCCCCTTATTATATATTTCTTCATTTTTTTATCTGCTAACATATCTCTTATATCTTCGTTTTTATAGTTTTCTAAATAATATTTTATAATTTTTTTGTTGTTGGACTATTAGGATATTTATTTTTTTAAATCTATTTAATTCCTTAACATCTTCATTAATTTTTTTCCATTTTTCAAGACTTCTGTTGTTTGAGAAGAAGTTAAAGGCAAGGATATAATCACTTCTATATGAGTAATAAATATTATTTGCTTTTTTTCTTCTAATTTACTATCTGGATATTTTTTTCTAAAAAAACTTTTCCCAATTAATAACTTTATCTGCTATTATTTCAGGGTGTTCTTCAGAGAAGAAAAAAATAATCTATGTAGTCTATATCTTCACTACAAAGTTTTTATAAAAATCTCTATAATCATCACTTACATAATTCTTAAAAAAATATTATAGTAAAAAAATCCTTCTTTTCAGTTAGCATAAAACCTTCTTCAATTTCAACAACTTCTAAACCATAATTATCTAAATATTTATTTTTGTTTATTTAATTTTTTTCTTTATCTATATCACCTTCTCCAATATAAAAGGCATTATCTAACATTGTATAATCATTTTTCATTCATTTTTTTCTAAAAATTTCATTATTACTTTCAAGGTAATCTTCCTGAACCTCCCACGACTGACACCCTACGATTGCTAGAGTTGCTGGTTTTAAAATCTTTAAAAAAATATTTAAAAATTTTTCTAAGAAGTTTGATAGCTTTACACTACCCTTATTCTTTTTAGGCGTGTTCAGTTCGCCTCTATTGTATAGGACACTTAAGTCCACAACTTTACTTTTTCTTAGAATATTTAATGCTCCATTACAATCTGCATTTATGAGTTTACCCACACTTGTTTGATATAGTCCTCTTTTTTTATTCTTTTTCCACTGAATATATATTCTTGTAGATTTTTCTTTATCATATATTGAATTTCATCTCCATCAAAAGAAACTTGCTTTTTGATGTATAACTTTCTTCTTGTAGTTTAAATTCTATTCCATATAGTTTACATAGATATATTAATTTATCTCTTAATTTTCCATATGGTATATTTACAAAGTTTTTGATTATTTATACTTCCAATATTTGAATTTCTTTGAAAATCTTCATTATATCCTAGAACTAATTTTCCTATATCATTATTAAGACAATAATTTACAATTGTTCTTGCTGCTTTTGAAAGATAATCTTCTATGCGATTATTTCTCTTTCTAGTTATTCTCTTTTTGCCTTAATGTTGTGCGCTCAATCTTTTGCTTATCTTTTTATACTTTGTAATTTTTGCATTTATCTTATTATAGTATTGATTAATAGATTTTTAATTTTTCTACCATCTATTATGAATGAAGCTCCAGTATTTGTAACACAAGTACAAAGATTGTCTATACCTAAATCAATTCCTAGTACATTATTTTCATTTAATTCCCTTTGAATTTCTTTTTACTTCATAAGTATATTGAATTTCAAAGTACCTAGAATATTGTTTTGGTATTATTCTAATCTCTTTTTATCTTCTTGTTTTTTTAATACTGATGGTAGTTTTATTGCGATTTCCTTATGTGCCTTTCTAAATGAATTTGAATAAGGAACTATCAGCATATCATCTTTTAATCTAACAAAAACCTATAACAAGAGTTGTAAAAGCATCTTTAGCAAGATAATTAGGTAATTTTATCTTACCGTTATATTGACCATTCTTAGTAAGTTTTAAAAAGTGCAAAGAATGATTTAAAACTTTCATCTACTTCTTTTTAAAAATTTGTTGAGCCATATTAGAATTTAACTTCTTGTAATTCTCACTATTTTTAAGCATTTTTATAGTTTTCATTATAGCTTAAATACTTTTTTTATTTTTTTAAAAATAGTGTTGTCTAACATTGTATATAGCTTGATTCTTTAAATTCTTAGCTATATGGCACAAATATTTTAAGTTTTTAAACTCTTTTTTTGCTAAGATGTTTTTACTTGTTGTTTTTAATGTTAAATACATATATAATCACCTCCTTTTTCATCAGAGATATTATATCATATATTCTACATTTTATCTACTAAAAAGTAATATTTTTTTATTTATTTTTTTAAATATTTTTTTAAAAGTTTTTAAAAACCCCACAACAGTGGGAAGCGTCGTTCACATAAGTTCGCTACTACTTATGCAGTTCTCTTATGAACTTCTTGTTATCTCTAACAAGCACAGACTATATCTTATCCATAGTGTATCTCAACACCTTAGGCGAAACCACTTCCAATACCAATCGCTTGTATTGTACTCCCCTCACGAGGGATAGTCGTTGAACTTTCCTTTTCAGGCTTAGCTGCTGATTGTCTATTATCATAATGTTTAGGATTTAACCTTGCACCATCTAGTATATTTTTTCTGCTTTCGCCACCATCACACCTGCCTCCATCTCCTTAACCTGTTAAGGAGTAGGATTACTATGTTGTGGTTATACTAGCTTTAAGAGTTCCCAGCAATTCAGTTTCTTCGTTGCACGGTTTTGCTCCGTGTCTACATACAAGTTTCCCTATATGCTTACTAAAATCTTCGTGCAATTCATACTCTACAAGTACATGTCTCATGACTAACACCCTACGAGTGCTAGAGTCACGAGTGTTCTTGCACTATTTAATAAAAATTTATTAGCTTCTTCTTTATTCAAAGTTTTTTTAATTTATTGATAACTTCTTCCTTATTTTTTTATTAAATTCTTTTTAATAAAGTATTAGTTTGTTCAGAGAATAAATTTTCTTTTTCTCTTTCTTTTAAATAGCCTAAATAAAAAAATATTTTTTTCTATATATTCATCTACTATTCTTGATAAAACTTCACTGTCATTATCCTCAGGTTTATCAAGATTAACCTCTTCTAAATAGTATCCTAAAAGTTCTGTTGTTGGGCTGTCAGGATATTTTTTTAATAAATCTATTATATTCCTCAGCACTTTCTTTATAATCATAAATTCCACCAGGAACACCCAAAATATAATCTCTTCTATAAGAATTACAAATATTATTTACTTTATCATTTAATTTGCTGTTAGGATATTTTTCTAAAAAAATTCTCCCAAGTTACAATTCTATCTCCTAATTCTTCAAGAGTTATACATAAACCTGAATCTGCTACATAATGTTCTTCATTCTCCTTAGAAGTAATTTTTAAATATTCCTTATAATCATCAGTAACATAATCTTTAAAAAGTTTTATAATAAAAAAATCTGGGACTTCTTTTTATTATGCAAGTACCTCTTGCAAGATACCAAAGTTCTAAATCATATTTATTTAAAAAAATTTATTGGCTATTTTCCATTCCTCATCAGTGAAATTTTCAGAAGTATCCTCATTATTATAGATACCACCTGACAAAAAGTTTATCATGTTCTATATTTAGATTTTTTTCAATATTGTATTATTACTTTCTAAATATTGTTCATAAAGTTTATCTGCCTCTTCCTTATTCAATGTCTTTAATTTTTCTAACATTTCATTTTTATTTTTTTAGAAAAAAATTCTCTAAAGAGTCTTTATTAAATAATTGAATAATTTTATTTTTCTTTTCTCAATAGAAAGAATTTTTTTTATAGCCAAATATACCTCCTATAATAAAAAAATTGCTACTGTAAATAGAATAAGCAAAAATCTTTTTCATTATTCCCCCTTAGATTCTTTATCTTCCTCTGTGATAACTTCTAAAGTATCTTTTATAACTGGTTCATTAGAATTTTCTGATTCATAGTCTTTCACAATTTCTTTCTCAAACTTATCATATAATATTTCTTCAATATTTGGATTTTTTTATAATTTTTCTAAGTAAAATTTTTATATATTCAACAGTTGGACTATCTGGATTTGCTTCTATAAATCTATTAAATTCTTTTTAGAATATTATCAGGTATATAGTAAAGTTCAGGATTTTCTGATCCACCTTCTCTTGTGTGTAAATTATATGCTCCTAAAATATATGCTCTTCTATAAACATTAGCTTCAATATCTGCTTCTGCTAAGAAATCACTGTCAGGATACTTCTTTTGAAAAATCTTCCCAAGCTAATAATCTATCAGCTATTTTTTTCATGAGATACCAATATTTCTTCAATACCAAAAATAAGGTTCAGTATATTCCTTTTGTAACAAGTTCTAGATAATCTCTATAGTCATCAGTTACATAATCTTTAAAGATATCATAATAAAAAAATTAGGAACTTGAGCTATCATAGCATTTCCTTCACCCATGTCTATAAGTTCTAAATCATAATCTTTTTAAGTAGTTATTAACTGTTTTCCATTCTTCAGGTGTAAAAATTATATTTAGAATCAGCCATAAAAAAACATTTTTCAAGTAATTCAGAATGTGCTTCATTTATTTTTTTCTATCATAAGTTTGTTAGTAGCAACATATTCATTATAGATTTTATTTCCTTCTTCTTTATCCTTAGCAGTTTTTTTAACCTTTCTATAACAGATTTCTTGCTTTCTACAAAAATCATTTAAAAAGCTCCTTATTAAACATCTGAATAATTTCATTTTTCCTTTCATCTGCAGAAAGTTTCTTATATCCATATAAACCACCTATAGCAAAGATTGCTATTACAAACAAAAAAATAACAAAAAAATTTTTTTCATATTTTTTTCTTTTCCTTTCTTTTTTTTCTGTAATTACTAATTAACTAATACATATTATACAATAAAAAAATCCTAAATTAATAGGATTTTTTTAATATTATAACCCTTTTTTTAAAGAAATTTTTAAATTCTGCAACTTCTGCACTAGATTGTGTAATAGCTACTGAATAATCTTTTTTTTCCAGCTAATGCTGGTTCATAAGTAATAGGTATAAATTGAAATTTAATTTCTGGATTAGCCACTATACAATATCCTAATGAAGTTTTAGTTTCACTTTCATTTTTTTCTTATTAAATACATATGGTTTATCATAGTCTAATAAATCTGGATTAACGGGAATTACTATAACTTCACCTTCTTTATATCCCACAATATAGTTAGCATGTTTTGTAACCTTAACAACAACAGCATTAGTAAAATTTTTCCATATGACAATAAATTAACTTATAATCATCACCATTCGGAACACTCTCATTGAAGATTTCTCTCATTCTTGCTTTATTTTTTTGATTTTCCTCATCAGTTGCTCCTAAAAAAATGCTTTTTTTACTAAGTCCATAAGTCCCATAATATAACACTCTCCTTTTTTTTAAATTTTTAAATGCTCTATAATAATTATTATCTTGAAATCCAAAAAAAGTCTTAAATCTGTAGAAGTATATTCACCAGGAAAAAAATAACAATACTTTTGTATGATCAAATATATTTTGTAAATTATTTAATATAGTATGAGTCCTAACAATAGGAAAAAAACTTTACCAACTCCAGTTAATATTAAAAAGTTTTTTTATCCTTTGTTTTTTTCTGCAATATATTTCATAATTATCTCAGTATTAAAAGCTTTTCTTTAATTTTTTTCATATAGAAATTTTGTACCTTTTTTTCTTCAAGTTCAAAAAGCACTTTCTAAAAATATTATCGTTTTTCATACTTTCAAGAAGTAGCTCAAATAGATCTATTTCTACTGCTTTTTAATCTAGTATTATTTTTCTAAATTAATTAATAAGCTATTTTTTTTACAAAATCCCTTATCTCTAATTCATATTTAGGATTGTAGTCAAAAAAATATAAAAAAGGAACTTCATTTGCCAAACCTCTATTATTAAAAAAATTCATCACTATTCACTTTTTTTTATTAACTCTTTTTAACCTATCTTTCATTATCTCCATATCTTCACCATTTTTAATAGAACATTATTTTTTTAAAAATTTTTTTCTATTACCATTTTCTTTAATTTCATCTATAACAGCTGACTCAACAACAGGTTTTTATTATATTATAACCATCTTTATTTTTTTCTAAGAAGCCTCCTTCTGTTAAAAAAGTTTTTTTAATCTTTACTAACATTTTTTTCTTTTACCAGCTTCTGTCCAATTATTAATAATCTCTGATTGTTCAGACTTAGTAGCTAGATAAATTAAAAAAATCACTTTCTTTTTATATTGTAATCATAATTATCATACTTCTCTTTGACTACTTCTTCTAAAAACTCTAATATAAACCTTTCATTACATAATATGCTATAAAGATTTATAAATTTTGCAGAAGCTAAATCAGTGTCTACTATTTGTTTTTTTAAATTATCAGTTAAAGATTTTTAATCTTTTTGTTTATAGTATTATATTTTTTTGAGAAATTACTTTCACTAAATGTTTCTAAAATATTATTTTAATAACTCTTTTAAATTTTCTTGAATTCCATTCTCTAAAAATAAATCTACAAGTATTTCTAATTTCAGTTAAATAGAAATTTTCTGAGGTAATTCCTCTATATTGCATTTTTCACTCCTTTAAAACTAAATAAGTCCCAATGCTTTTTGAGTTGCATCAATAGGATCTTGATAAAAAATAGGTTGAATATCCATTAAGATATCAGGAGGTAATGTTGACATATCAACAGCATTTAAAAATTGGAATTAATGCTTTTTTTAGCTCCAGCTTCTCTAGCAATTTGAAGCATGCTAACTAAATCTGAAACTGCATTAATAGATCCTGATAAAGCCATTTCTCCCAGAACAACTGTTTGTGGCATAAGTTGTCTATTTAAAGCTATAGAACACATAGCAATAAAGCCTCCTAAAGTTATAGCTTCTGTATTACCAACATTTTTTTCATCAGCAACAGACAGGTAAAATTCTTTTTCACTTATGTTTATTGCTCCACTTATTCTCTTAGAATTTATCTTTAAATAGTTAAAAAGCATTCTCAAAAGTTTTTTTCTATATTTGTTATCTGATACAGTTATTTTCCCTTCCCAGCAGATATTTGACTTTCTACTTTATATAGACCTTTTTACAGAGTTAGTTGAAATTGCAATAGTATATAGGCTTCCAGCTTTTTAAAGGGACCTTCTGGAATAAGCTTACTTCCTCCTTGTTCTTTTAAACCAACATATTTTTTTCTTCTCCACTTTCTTTATCTATATATGAAAAAAATTAGTTGCAAAAAAATTCCATTCCTGCCATTTTTCTTTAATTGCTCTTTAATTCTTCTTCTATATTCTAAGGCTCTTACTAAAAATTTCTTCAACTTCTTCCTTTGTAAATACTCCATCTGGATAGACCAATTTAATTAGAGCAGAGACAGTTTTTTTCTAACAGCAATAGTATCTCTTTGATTTAAATCTCTACCAAGTGAAAAAAATACTTATCTAAAGCATCTCCATATGAAGTTTTTTTCTAAGCTCTCTAAATATTTCTGCCATATAGTCAACAATTAATCCATATTCCTTAGTAAAAAGACTCTGGAGATAATTTTTGGAATATCCCAACCAGGTACATAACAATGCATTCTGTCAAAAAATGCAGAGTCATTATTCATCTCAGGTGGAAAATCAACTAAAAGATGAGCTGTCTTTAATAAAACATCCACACTTTGATTGATATTACCTATAAAGACCATAGATGCATTAGCATTCTTTTTCTTCCTTACCTCTTGCAAAAAGAACCACTTGCCATAAAAATCTTTCATTATTTGTATACCATCTTTATCTTTAAATTTTTATTCCTGCAATTTCATCAAATGCAACAACATCCCAATAACCTACCAAACCTACTTGTCTTTTTTTGACATATTATAAAAAGATTTGCTACTGTTGTTTGCCCTCCTGAAAGGAGAATGGAATTAGGACTTATCTCTTTATAAATATATGATTTCCCAGTTCCTCTAGGATCTAATTCACAAAGGTTGTAATTGTTTTCAACAAGAGGCATCATTCTAGCTAACAAATGCCATATAGCATCTTTATCAAAAACTTTCAAATTCCATTCCAGATGATCTAAGCAAGAAGCCTATCCACTCATCTTTAGTAAAAATGTTTTCTAGCTTCAAAAAACTTCATTCATATCTAAACTTGCAATTTGAATTGGCTTTAATTTATTAAGTTTAAATGGAGATTCACTGATATTAAGTTCATCATATTGATATGATAGAGTTAATATACACCATATTCCTCCACTTAATAATTTTTTTCATAATCTTTTATATAGTTTTTTTATGAATTTCAATATTACTAACACCTAAATTTGAAAGATGACCCTCATATCTATCTTTTTTTTCATTTAAGACAACAGTTACCTTATCAATAACATTATATACTCCAATTTCTCTTATTTTTAGACTTTTACTTTTTCTGCTTCATCAGGACGAACATAATTTTCAGCAAGTATTTTTTTACTTTTAACATACCTTCTTCAATGCTATCTTCATCAGTCTGATTACAATACATTCCAAGTAAATATTCTAAAAACATAGACAGGAACATTTGCTCCACCTTTTTATTTTTTTGAAACTAAATCTTTTCTTACAATTTTCCCCTCAAAAACTTTACTTCCAATCTCATTTATATCCATATCTTCTCCTAAAAAAATCAAAATCTGAAGCAATTCCGATACTCACAATATATTCCTTTGAATCTAATATATCTCCTGATTCAATATCTATAACTTTTAATGTAACTTTTTTTGTGTTCACCACTTAAAGTCAATCTAAAAATCATGTATAGTGTTTTCTTCTGTTGAATTTAATTTCAATTTCTTTTCATCACTAACTCTAACATTTTTCATCATATAGTGCTACTGAAACATCTCTTTCTATAAATTTATCTTTGATACTTACAGCTTCTATTTGATATATAGAGAATTTTTGTTAAATTAGATGTTATCTTTCCAACGCTTTCTCTTATTCTAAGATCAACCTTAGATATTTTTTTAGAATTAGCTCCACTTTTATAGTTTATCAATGGTATTATCATTTCTTGTGGACTAGCTCCACCATGTACAAATTGTAAACCACTTCCACTAGCTTTTTATTCTTTGATTTTTTTTCTGGAAATACTCCATACAAAGAATCTAATTTTAAAAGTAATACAAGCTTTTTCCTCAGCTTCTTTTTTTATATAGCATATCTCTTTCCTATAGCCTCATATTTCGTATTCTTTAGTTCAAGCTTATTATATTCTTCAACTTCTTTCTTTTCATATAGGAAGCCATGATCACTTGTTATATAGACATTTACAACTCCAAGGCTTGAAAGTAATTTAGATAAGCCTACAATATCTTCAACAGCATCTTTACATGCATTAAAAGTATTGCTTTCAGTCTTTGCCTTATCTCCTATTGCATCGATACTATCATGGTAGATATATATAACTTTCTTTCCTTTTTATATATTCTTCTTGTTTTCCTCTATTCATCTTATTAAAAATTATCATAAGAAATAGCAGAAGATTCTTCACAACTAAGTTTTAATATTTTTTTCTCTATTTTTCTGTTCCTTGACTGTCTATACCATCAACAATTACTTTAGCTGATACTAAATCAATATTTCTTTCTATTTTACATGGTAATAAGTTTGCCATTCCTAAGAAAGTTCTACTTGGTAAGTCAGTCAACATAGCATCTAATTTTATCTCTTTAACATTTGCTTCTTTTTCTTAATTGTTGACTAATCTCATATCCAACTTCATATCTTAAAAGCATCTGAAATTATGACAACAGTTCTAACATCAGCATTTGCTATATTATTTTTTTATAGAAATCTCTTTGTTGAGCTAAATTTTTCTCTTTCATAGACTTTACTTGACCATAAAGCTAATAACTTTTTCAAGATAATCAACTTCATAAAATTTATCTATTTTAGCCTTTAATATATCAAATAAAGGAGCTAATTCATCATTTTTTTATTTTATCATGATAAAAATAGAAATCTCTATATAATTTATCTATTAAGAAATAATGCTCAGTATAATCTTTAAAAAAATATCCTTTAATACTTTTCTATCTTCAATTATTAATGAATCTTTTTAATCTAAAGAAATCATTAAGAGCTAACAATGCCTTATAGAAGTATTGATACTTTTCTATCCATAAAGAATTATCTAGTCTTATTTCAATGTATTTCTTATATTTTTCATAATCTATGACTTCAGAATTAAAGATATCTATGATATCTTTAATAATAACCTTATCAAAAGTATTCAAAAAGCTGTTCCTGAGATAGAATAATCTAGTTCTAACTCATCTATTCTATCTTTTATATTCAAATCTTTAGCTAAGTCATAAAAATTCTTCTCTTATAATTTCAGAAATTTGTTTATTTTTGTAATAGAGATTCAGCAAAAATGTATAATTCATTTTTTTCTACCTGTAAAATAGTTTTCTAAATTTATATGAGCTTTCTTTTTGTAATTGAAAAATAAAAAATGACTTACCATAAGAATTTTTTTAAAAAAATTGTTCAAAACTAGTAACTTCAACATCAAATTTTTTTCTTTATTTCAGAAAAATAAAAAAATCTAAATTCAGCCATTTTTCTATATCTTGTATTTTAGATTTATTTAAAATTATATTTTTTTATTATTTCTAAGATATCAACTGTTTTTTTGCTCCAGAAATAACAGTCAATATTGAAAGTTTAAATTCTTCTTCATCAATTGATTCAGGCTGTTCAATCAATTTTGTTAGTTTTTCTCTTCTTTCTTTATTAGCAAAAGAAGCTAGGATAGTCTTTGATAATTTCTCCTAATTTGTAGTTAGTTCTATCTAATTTTTAGTTCTTCAACTATCATTGCAGACTTATCTGCTTCAAAAGAACTCTGAGTATTTTTTTCTATATCTAAAAGATAATTTTTCACTGTCAATAGATCTTGGATGTTCACTATAAATTAAATAATTTGATTCAGTATCTATAACTTCTAAAGTATATTTTTGTTTTAAATATATTTGTATAGATAGATTCTCCTTTTTTTATCAAGAGATTTAGTTAGTTTGATAATTTTTTTACATCAGTTAAATTTAAATTATCTATTAAATCTTTAAATTCATTTTTAGTATCATACCAAAAAAATTATATGTCTTTTTTTGAGGAAGTTCAGTGGTTAAACTAAATCTATATTCAAGCAGTTCTTTGATTTTATCTATTTCCATAATTTTATCCTTTCAATATATTTCTACTTTTTTTAGTATAACTAAAAAAACAAAAAAACTGCAATAATTATTTTTGCAGTTTTTTTAAAGTTTTTATTCAAATTATAAATTTTTTTAACTTTTACTTTTTTTACCATAAAATACAAAAGCAATTTTTAAAAATATCAAATATTTTTTTGTTTTTTTAATTCAATATCATATTTTTTTATCTTCAATTTGTTTCAATGCTTCTTGTATTTTTCTATCTATTTCATTTTCAGTTTTTTTGCTACTTTAAATTCTAAAAATAAAAAGCAGTTTCCTTTTTTTGATTTCTTGGCTCCAGAAGAATATCGTATCTTCCATAGCCACTTTCTCTATTAGATTTTTACATAATATTTGTCACTTAAAGATAAAACCATTCCTAAAAATAAAATTATGATAAAAATTTTTTTCTTCACTTCCAATATCATAATAACTAAAACTTAATTCTAAAAATTTTTTTGTAAGTTATTTTCAAAATTAACTATATCTTTTTTTAATAAAGCATTTAACATCACTTTAAAAAGTGTCTTCATTTCCTAAAAAGTTTCCTATAAAACTTCTTTCAAAAAAATCTTTAATTTCTTTATTTGGAATAATTAAAGAATAGAAAATTCCTGTCAAGTTTTTTTCTTTTTGTTGTTAAATATCCAGTATGTAAAAAGTAATTGCCATATTTCTTGAGGATTTCTTATATTATAGAAATTAGAATCGGAATAGATAGTCTTTTCAATTCTTTTTATCAGAAAATAATAATTCAAGTTCTTCAAATATACTTGCTTCTGCATTTTCTAAAATATTATTTATCAAAAAAATTATTTGAAGTTCCTACCCAATATGCTCCAATTTCTTTTTTTGTTTTATATAATTTAGAAATTGACCAAGGATTGTAAATTTCTTTATTTCCAAATTTATATCCATCATACCAATTTTTTTACTTCATTTCAATTTATATTCCATATTAAAAAAATCTAATGATTTTAAAAACTTCATCTTCTGTTAAACCATAAAAAGATGAGTATTTTATTATCTAATATGCTACAAATCTCCAAATTATTTAAACCTGAAAATATTCCCTCTTTAGCAACTCTTAATATTCCAGTTAAAAAGCCTCTTTTCTAAATATTGATTATCTTTTAGAACCGAACTATAGAAATTTCTAAAAAAATAGTATTGCTTCATCATAATAATTATTTTCATAAGAATTTACAATAGGGACTATCATATTCATCAATAATTACTATGACTTTTTTTGTTTGTAATATTTATATAGGTATTCAGTCAAATATTTTAAAAGAAAAATTCGTAGTTAGCATCTTCTTTCATATATATAATTTTATTAAAAATCTTCTTGTGAAATCTCATCTAAACTATCTTTTTAAATAAAGAAATTGTTTATATAAATCTTTTTAATTGATTCTTTAATTTGAAAAATTGTTCCTTCCCAATTTTTTTAGATTTTAAATCTTTAAAGGAAATATATATAACTGGATATTTACCTTGTTCACTTATATATTTAGATTTTTCTATATATAAATTACTAAACAATTTTTTTATTTTCTTCTTTATTTTTCAATATCAAAAAAATATTTTAACATTGACATATTTAATGTTTTC